>Ga0179591_1522219_pt1 | contig 145588 bp, 236 predicted proteins | sample CZOMad2_1_08_16f_FD_182891 | JGI IMG/M metagenome (GOLD analysis project Ga0179591, IMG submission 182891) | Vadose zone soil fungal communities from Angelo Coast Range Reserve, California, USA - CZOMad2_1_08_16fungal (PacBio error correction) | ecosystem: Environmental > Terrestrial > Soil >...
TATCCTTTCCTTTTTTTTTTTTTGTTTTTTTTTTTCTTGGTTCCTTCTCTGCTTTTTTGTGTTTCTGTTTTTCTCGCCCTTTTTCGTTTTTCCTCTTGTTCTTCCCTTCCCCTCTTTTTTCACTTCTCGTCGCCTTCGTCGTTTTTTCTCTTTCCTTTGCTCTTTCATGTGGGTCTCGTTCTCGTCTCTTTTCTGTCTCTTTTCTTCTTTCGTCCTTCTTCCTTTGTCTCTCTTGTCTTCGTTTTCTTTTTTTCTTGTGTTTCTTTCTATGCTGTTCCCTCCTTCCTTCATGTTTTCCTTTTCTTTTTTTCGCTTTTTTTTTCCTTGTCTTTTGCTTCCTTTTGTTGATCTTCTGTTCCTTTTTTCTTTTCTTTCTCTTCCTGGCCGTTTTTTTTCCTCTTTGATTTTGCTTTTTTGGTTCCGTTGGGTTCCGTGTCTTTTCTTCTCCTCTCTCTTTTTTCGCTTTTGCTTTTTTTTTTTTCCGTCCTCATCTTCTCTCTTTTTTTCGTCTCTTCTCCTTCCTTTTGTTTCTTTTCCTTCTTTCTTGTGGCTTGCTTTCTTTCTTTTCCCCTTTTTCTGCTCGTCTTCCGATTCTTTGTCCTTTGCCTCCTTTTGTGTGTGTTTTCCTTCTCCTGCACTCTTTTTCCTTTCTGTTTTCCTACGCTGCCTTTTTCTTCCGTCTGGTCTTGTTGTGCCCTCTTTCCTCGGCTCTCGTGCCCCTTCTTCTCGTCTTCTCTTTTTGCCCTTTTTCCTGTTTTTCTTTCTTTGCTTTGTTGTCCTTTTCCTCTCCTCTCTTGCTTCTGTTTTGCCTTTTCGTCTTCTTTTCCTTCTTTTTCTTTTTCGTTTTTAGGTTCGTTTTTCCTTTTCTTGCTCCCTCCTTTGTTTATTTTTTGTTCCCTTTTTTTCCCTTTATTGCTTTTCTGTTCTTCCCATCTTTTTCGCTGTCCTTTTTTTTGGCCTCCTTTCTTGTTTTTTTCCCGGCTTTTGTCCTGTTTTTCTTTTTCGCTTTTCTCCTTCTTCCCTCTTTTCCCTCTTCTCCTTCTTGGTTCTTTGCTTTTCTTTTTTCGTTTTTCTTTTTGTTTCATCTTTCTTCCTTTTTCTCTCTGTCTTGTCTCTATTTTTTTGTCTGTTCCTCTCCTTCCTTCTTGTTCTTCCCCTCTTCTTTTCCCTGTTTTTCTTTTTTGTTCTTCCTTTTCTCCTTTTTTCTTATTCCTTTTTTTCCGTTTCTTCCTCCTTTTCGCCGCTTTGCTGTATTTTTTCCGCTTTTCTTTGTCTTTCTCTTCTTTTTTTTTCCTCTTCGCCCTTTACTCTCTTCTTCGCCTTTTTTTTTTTTTCTTTTTGTTTTTTTTTTTCGCGTGTTGTCCTTCTTTGCCCTCTTGCTTTTTTTTGCGCTTTCTTTTTTTCTTTTTTTGCTGTTCTGATCCTCCGTTTTCTTTTCTTTTGTTCGTGTTGCCCTCTCCTGCTCCCATGCTCCCTTCCTCGTCTCCCTCCTTGTCTTCTCTATTCGCTCTTTTGTCTCCGCTCTTTTTCTCTTGCATTTTTTTCTTTTTCACTTTTTTTTTTCCTTCTGTTCCGTTCTTGGCTCCTTGCTCCTTCTTGTGTTTTTCTTGTTTTTTGTCACTTCCTTTTGTCTTCTGCTTTTTTCGTTTTTCTTCCCTTTTTTCTTTCTTCCTGCTTTTCTTTCTTTCTTCTTTTTTCTGTCTCGTTACTGTATCCTTTTTCCCTCTTTGCTCCCCTCCCTTGTCTTTCTCTTACTCTTTTTCTCTTCCTTATTCTTTTTTTCTGTCTGCGTTTTTTTCTTCTTTTTCTGTTTTTTTCCCTCTCTTTTCTGCTTTCCTTGTTCTCTGTTCCTTTTTTTTTCTTTGTGTGTTTTTTCACTTTCTTTTGTCTCTTTTTTGTCTTTTCCTCTCTTTTTCTTCTTTTCCCCTGTGTTCTCTTCTTTTTCTCTTTCCTCTTTTTTTTTACCTCTTTTCTTTTTTTTTTTAGCTTTTGTCTCCATTGCTTTGCTCCCTCTTTTCCTTTTCTTTTCCTCTTCCTCCTTCTGTTGTTTCTCTTCCTTTGTTGGTGGTGTGTCGCTCCTCGTTCCTCTTTTTCTATCTGCTGGTCCTCGCCTTCTCTTTTCTTCTTTTCTTCTTTTTTCTCTTTCTCCTCTCCTTTCTTCTTTCTCTTTTTGCTTTTTTTTTCTTTCATTTTCTGGTTTATCTTCTTTTGATTCCTCTTTTTTGTCCGCCAGCGCTCTTTTTTTTTTTTCTCCCTCCTCTTTCTTCTTTTTCGCTTCCCTTTTTTTCTCCATTTTTGCCATTGTTTTCCCCTTTTACCCTTTTTGTCCCGTTACTCCCGGTTCTCCTCCTTTTTCTTCGCCTTGTCTTCTTTTTCTTTTTTTGTTCTTGGTCGTTTTCTCTTTACTTTCTCGTCCCTTTTTTTTTCTCTTTCTATTTTCCTTTTTTGCTTTCTTTTTCTTGCGTCTTTTCTTTTTCCTACCCTTATCTCTTCCTTGTCTTCTTTTTCCTTCTCTCTTCTCCCTGTTGTTTGTTTCCCCTTTTTTCCCTTTCTTTTTGTTCTTTCTCTCGCTTCGCTCTGCGTTGCTTTGTGTTTTGTTTTTTTTCTGCTGCTTTTTTTTTCTTCTTTTTTTCTCCTTTCGTCGTTCTACCCTACCTTCCCTTTCTGTTGCGGTTCTTTTCTTTTTTTCCCCTGGCATGTTTTTTTTTCTCTTGTTTGTTTTCTTCTTCTATCTGTATTTTTGTTTGTTGCTTTCTCTTCATTCTCCTTGTGGCGCTCTTCCTTATCCCCTTGTACATGTTCTTTCTTTTCTGTCTTTTTGTTCTCATCTTTTTCTTTTTTTTGTCTGTGGCTTTCTCCTTTTTTGTCCTTTTCGTCGCTTTTTTTGCGTTCCGCTTGTTTCCCTTTTTCCCTTCCTTTCTCTTTTCTATTCTTTTTGTGTCTGTCTTTCCCGTCTCTCTTTTTTACTCTCTCTCCTCCTCTCTTTCGTCTCCTCGTTTTGCTGTTTCTTCTCTCCTTTTTATCTTGTCTCCTCTCTGTGTTTTGTTTTTGTTTTCTCTATTTCTCTTTTTCTGCTCTTCGCTTCTCCTTTCCTTGTTTGCCTTATACTTCTTCTTGTTGTTTGCTCTCGTCTCTTCCTTGCATCGCCTCTATTTGTTTTTTTTTTTCCTGTTTTCTGTTTACTATTTTCCTTCTTTTTTTCTTTCTCTTTTTTTCGTGTTCCTTTTCTTTTGTCTTTCTCTCTTTTTTCTTCTTCTCTTCCTGCCGTGTTCTTTTTCCCTCTTTTGTCGCTTTTTGTTTTTCCTTTTTTTGCCGCGCTTTCCCTCCCTTGTTTGTTTTTTCTCCTTTTTTTTCTTTTCTTCCTTTCTTTCTGTTCTCGGTCTCTTTCTGTCCCTCTTTTTTTTTGTTTCTCTTTTCTTTTTCTTCTGCTGTTTCCCTCCCTTTTTCCTCTTTTCTTTTTTCCCCTTTTTCTACCTTTTCTCTTATTTGTCTTCTCGCTACTCTTTCCTTTTCTTTTTTGCCTCTTTTCTTTCCTTGCTGTTCATTCCTCTTCGTTTTTATTTTCTTCTTTTTCTCTTTCCTTTTCTCATTTCGTTTTCCTTTGTTGCCTTGTTCTTGCTTTCTCCTTCGTGACGGTTTGTTTTTCCTGCCTGTCCTCCCTTTTTCTCTTCCTCTTTGTCGTCTCCCTCCCCTGGGCTGTTTCTTCGCTTCTTTTTTTTTCTTTTTTCTTTTTATCTTTCCCGTTCTTTGTGTTTTCTCGTTTTTCTCGTCCTTTTTTCTTTCCTTTTTTCTCCCCTTTCTCTGTTCCCTCCTTGCTTTTTGTTTTTCTCTTGTGCTGCTTTGTTTTCTCCTTTTTTCCCTCTTTATGCTCTTCCTCTCTTCTTCTTTGCTTTTTTTTTCCTGTCTTATTTTTTTTCTTTGTTCTTCGCTTCCTCCGTCTTTGTTTGTTTTTTTTTTTTTCTCTCGTTCTTGCGGTTTTTTTTCTTCTTTCTTTTTTCTTTCTTGTCTTTTCTTCTGCTGCCTTCCTTTGTGACATCCTCCGCCTCTTTTTGTCCGTCTTTTCCCGGTCCTTTCTTTTCTTTCCTTCTCGTTCTTTGTCTCTTTGTGTTTTCTTTCCTCTTTTTTTTTTTGCTCTTCCCTGTTCTTTGCCCTGCTTTTCTTTTCTTTCTTCGTTGCTTCCTTGTTTTTTCTCTCCTTCTTCTTTGTTCTCCTCTGTCCTATTTCATTTTTTTTCTATTTTTTCTCGTCTCTTTGCTTTTCTTTCTCTTTTTCCTCGTTTTCTATTTTCTCCTCCTTTTCCCCGTTTCGTTTTCTCTTTTCTTTTTGAGTCTTTGGTTCATTCTCTTTTTCCTTGCTTCGTCTATCTCTTTTATTGTCTCTTTTCTTTCTTTTTTCGTCCCTTTCTTGTCTTATGATGTTCTCTTGCCTCTTTTTTTTTTTATTTCCTACTCTTCCTTCCTTTCTCCTTGCCGCTTCTTTTTTTTTTTCCTGCTTTTGGTTCTTCCTGTTCTTTTGCCTTTTCTTTGTCTTCTCTTTTCTAGCCTTTTTCTGTCCTTCTCCTGCTTTTTCTTTTCGTTTTTTTTTTTCGCTTCTTTTTTTGCTTGTCTTCTCTTTCCTCGTCGTGCTTCTGTCCCCTCTTGTTCTCTTTTTTTTTCTATCTTTTCTCCTCGCTCCCTTCTCGTTCTCTTCCATTTCTGTTTTTTTCTTCTGTCCTTCTCCTCTGGGTCTCTTCCTTTCTTCTTCCCTTCTCTCTTTTCTATCTTGCTCCTTTTTCTTGGTTTTTGGTTCTTTCTCTTCTGGTTTCGTGCTGTCTTTGTTTTTTTTTCTTTCTCATTGGCTTCTTGCCTCTTAGTTGTTCCGTTTCTCTTTTTTCCCTTCTCCTTGTCTTCTCCTCGCCCTTTTTTTCCCGTCTCCTTTTTCTTTTTCCCCATTTTTGTTTTCTTTCTATTTCCCTTGTTTTTTCTATCTCTTCCCGTCTTTTATTCTCTTCTCTCTCTCTTTTTTTCCCCTTGCTTCTTTTTGCTTTTGTTTGTGTTCTTTTTGTTTTGTTTTTTTTCCCCGTTGTTCTTCTTTCCGTTCTTTTGTTTTCTTCTTTCTCGTATCTACGTTTTTCCCCTCTTATTTTTTCTCTTTCTTCTCTTTCCTGTTTTTCTCTTTTGCGTCTTTCCTTTTCCTACTTTTTTTACCCTCCTTCATCCTCTATTATTTCTCTCCTCTCTCCTTTCGTTTCTTCCTTCTCTTTTCGCTTCTTCTTTGCCTTTGATCCGGCTCCGTTTTTTCGCTTCTTAATTTATTTCTCATGTCTGCTCTTGCCTTTTTTCCTTTCTTTCGTTTCTTGCTTTTTTCTCTTATTCGTTCTTTTCCCTTTCTTCCTTTTCTTTCGTTTGCTCTTTTCCTTTGTTGTTCTTCCCTTTGTCTTTCTCTTTCTGTTGCTTTTCCCCTTTCTCTCTCTTTTTCTTTTCCTTTTTTTCTTTTCTTTTTTTTCTTTGTTTTGTTCCTCTCTTTTCTGTCTTTTTTTTTGCTTTTTCTTTTTTCTCGCTTTTCCTCGTCTTTCCTGTCTTTTTCTCTTTCTTTTTTCTGTTTAGGTTTCTCTTTCTTCTCTTGTCCTCCTTATTCTTTCCTTTCTTTTCCTTCCTATTTTTTTCCAACTTCGTTCTTTGTCTGCTCTGTTTTTTGGTTTCTTTAGCCTTTCTTTGTTCTTTTATTATTCTTCTTTCCTCTCTTTTTTCTCTTGTTATCTGCTTCGTTCTCTTTTCCTTTTTTTTTTCTGTTCCTTTCTTCTTTTTTTCTGGCTCTCTTCTTTTCGCCTTCTCTCTTCGTGTCCTTTTTCGTTTTCGGTTCCGTTTTGCCGTGTCCCTTTTCTTCTTTTTGTTGCTACGTGTTCTATTTATTCACCGTCTGCTCCTCTTCTTCTACTCGTTCTCTTCTTTTCTCTGTCTGCTCTTGTTCTTTTTTGCTGTCTTTTGTATTGTTTCTGTCCTTTTTACCCCCTTCTTTTGTCTCTTTCTTTGCTTCTCTCTTTCACCCCATTCCTTCTTTTCTTTCAGCCTTTCTTTCCTCCCTCGTCCTTTGGCCTTCTTTTATTTTTCTGCTTTGTGTTGCCGTTGTTTTTGGCTGTTTGTTTTCCCTTCTTCTTCTTGTTTTCTCTCTTGCTTTTTCTTTTTCGCTCTCTTTTCTCTTTTTGTCTTCTTTTTTCTCCTTCTTTTCCATTCCTTTTCCTGCTTTTCGCCTTCTTTTTCTTTTTCTTTGTTTCTTTCTGGTATTCCTTGTTTGGCTCGTTTCTCTCTTCTGGCATGTCTTCCTGCTCTTTTCTTTGCTTTTTGCTTTGTTCTTTTGTTTGTGTCTTCTTCTTTCCCTCCTCCTCTTTTTGCTTTTCTCCCTTTCCTGCGGTTCTTTTCTTCTGTTCTTTGTCTTTCTCTTTTTCTTCCTCTTTGTTTTTCTTTCTGTTCGTTTTTTTTTATCGCTGCTTGTCTCTTTTGTTTTTTTCTTTTTTCTTTTTTTTTTCTTTGCTCTTTTTCCTCTCTCTCCTCTCCTGTGCCCCTCTTGTGTGTTTTTTTTTTCTGTTTTTCTTGCTTTTTTTTTTCGGTTCTTTCCCCTCTCCGTTTTCTTTGGTGTTCTCCTCCTTTCCGTCTGTCTTGCTTTTTTCTTTTTCTCGCTTCTTTTCTGTCTGTTTTTTTTTTCTTCTTTGCTTTTGTTGTCTTCTCGTTGCGCCTCCTTTTTTTCCTCTTTTTCTCCTCTGCGTTCTTTTTCTTCTTTTTTTCTCCCTGGTTCCCCTTTTTTTATATTTTTTGTCCTTCGTTATCTTTTTGTTTCCACTTTCTTTGTCCTTTTCCTTTCTTTTCTCTCTCGTCTTGGATTTTTTTCGCTTTTTTTCGCGTTCTCCTGCTCTGTTTTTCTGTCCGTTCCTCGGTGCTTTCCTTTTTTGCATTTCTCTCTTCGCGTTTTCCTTGTTGCTTCGGCCTTTGTTTCGTTTCCCTTTCTCTCCTTCGTTCTTGTTGTCCTGCTTCGCTTTTGTCTTTCGTTTTATGGACTGTTTTTTCTTTTTTTCTCATTTTCTTTATTTTCTCTTCTTTCTTTTGTTCTTTTTTTGTTCTTTTTTCTTTTCTCTTCCTTTTCTTCTTTTTTGTTTTTTTGTTTTGTTTTTCTGTCTTTTCTTTTCGTTCGTTTTTGCCCTTTTTTTTTTGCGTTTTTCGGTCGTCTCCTTTGCTCTTCTGTGTCTCTTCTTCGTTGTCTTCCTTTTTTTCTTTGTCCCTTTTTTCCTTCTGTTTCTCTTTTCTTTTTTTTCATCGTTCTTCGTTTCCTCGTTTTTTCTCTCTAGCTGTGATCTTCCTTTTTCTCCTCTCCCTGCTCTCTCTTCTTTTTCTTGTTCTTCCGTATTGCTTTTCTTCGTTCTTTCTTTCTGTTTTTTTTTTCTCCTTCCCGTTACTCTCTTCTCCTTCATGCGTTCTGGTCCCGTTCTTCTTTTTCTCTCGTTCTTTTTCTGGCGTTGCTTCGGTCTTTACCTCTTTACTCCTCTGCTCTTTTCTTTGTTTTTTTTTCCTTTTTTGTAGTTTCTCTTTTCTTTTTTCTTTCATTTTCAATGTATTCTCTTTCTGTGTTTTTTTTTTCCTCTCTTGTCTTGTTTTGGCCTCGTTCTTCTTTCGGGCCGTTTCCTCTTTGCTCCTTAGCCTTTTTTTTTTACCCTGTTGTTTCTTCCCCTTTCTTCTTTTTTTCCTCCCCCTGCTGCGTCCTCTTGTCTTTCTTTTTATTTTCTGTTATTGTTTTCGCCCTTTCTCGTCCCTTCCTTTGTCCTTTTTGTCTGTTTATTTTTCTGTGTTTGTTCTTTTTGTTCTCTTTTTCGTTTTCCTTTTTGGTTTTTCTTTTTCTTCTCTTTTCTTCTCTCTTTGTTACCTTTTTTTTCTTTTTCTTACCTCTTTATCTTCCTTTTCTTCTGTTCTGGTCCTGCTTATGTTCTCCTTCTCTCTCTCTTTTTTTTCTGCCCTTCTCGTTTTTCTTCTCTGCTCCTTCCTCTTTTCTTTTCCTTCTTCTTTCTTTTTCTCCTGTTTTGTTTTCTTTGCTGGTTCTCGTTCTTCTTTTCCTCTCTCTTTTTTTTTCTTTTTTTTTTTTTCTCTTTTTCTCCTTTTTTTCCTTTTTCGTGTTTCTTTTCCTCGGATCTTTTTCTCCTTTTCTCTCTCTTTTCATTTTTTCCTTCGTTTGCCCCTCTTTTTGGCTGTCGATCTTTCTCTGTTCCCCGTCTTTTCCTTTTCCGTTGCTCTCTCTCTTTTTTTTTGACTTCTCTCACGTTTCTTTTTGGTTTTTTTTTTTCCCTCTTTTTCTTTTTTACTCTTCCTTTCTTTCGTGCTTGCGTTTTTTCTCGTTGTTCTTTTCTTTTCCTTCGTTTCGCTTGTTCTTTTCGTTTTTTTTGTGTTCGCGTTGTTCTCCCTCGTTGGCTTTCCTTGTTTTTTCCCTTATTCTCTTTCTTCTGTCTATCATTCTGTCTCCTTTTTTCTCTTTTTTCTTTTTTATTTCTCGTTTCTGTCTTTTTCTCTTCTTTTCTCTGCTCTTTTCCTCTCTTTTTTTTTTTTTTTTCTTTTTCCGCTTTCTGTTTTTCCTTCTCCTTTCTTCTTCTTTATTCTTTGGTTTTTCCCTCTTCTCTCCTTTTTTTCTTTTTTCCCTATTCTCCCTTTCCGCTTTTCTATTTTTCCTTTCTTTTTTCCTGCTCTTTTTCTCTTTTACTCTTTTGTTCTTCTTTTTTCTTTTCTCTACCTTCTTCTCCTCTTCCTTTCTGCCTATTTGTCTTCTTTCCTGTTGTCTTGTTCTCCCTCTTTTTTCTTTTTTTTCTTTTTTTTTCTTTTCTTGTGCTTTTTCCTTTTCTCCTCTTCTTTTGTTGTTCCTGCTTCCTGTCTGTTTTTGCCTTCCTTTTTTTCTTTTTTTTTCTTTTCTGCCTCTCGCTCCCTCTTGATTTTTACCCTCCCGCGCTTTGCTTTTCTTCCTCCTTCTTTTCCTTCTTGTGGTCTTTGGCTCTTCCTTCTTCTTCTCTTATTTCTTTTTTTTTTTTCTTTTTTCGTCGTTTTCCCTCGTTTGCTTTTCCCCGCTTCATCGTTTTGTTTTTTTCCCTTTTTTTTCTTCGACATTTCTTCTTTTTCCTTCTTGTCTTTTCTTTTTTTTCTCTTTCCTTTGCCTTTATCTCTTCTGTCGTTTTGCATCTTAGATTTTTTCTTTTCTGTTCCTCGTCTTCGTTCTTTGTTTTTTTGCTCCCTTTTCTTTTTTTTTTTCTTTTCTTTGCCTTTTTTTTTATTTCCCCTTCTCCTTTTTCTCTTTCTGTTTTTTTGTCTTTGCGCTTTTTTTGTTTCTTTTTTTTCGTTTTTCCCGCTCGGTCTTTTCTCCCTTTCTTCTTTCGGGTCTTTTTTCTCCTTTCTTCCTTGTTCTCTCTTCGGCCTTCTTTTGTCTGGCCTTTCGCTCTCTTTCTCCTCTTCGTTAGCGCGTTTTCGCCTTTGTTTTTTCTTTTTCTCTATATCTCTCATGTACTTCTGACTTTTTTTTCTTTCGCTGTCTTTCTCGCTTTCTTTTGTGTCGCTTTCTTTCTTCTCTTTTTTTCCTCTGCTCTTTCGTCCTCGCCTTCTTCTCTTTTCCTCTTCTTTTTTTGTTTGTTTTTTTTCGTTTTCTTGTTTGTTTTTTCCGCCTGTCCGTTTTTTTTTTCCTTACTTTGCTTTCTTTCTCTTGTGTTCTTCACCTTCTTTCCTGTTTTTTCCCTTTCTTCCTTTTTTCTTTTTTTTTCTTCCCTCCTTTCTATCCTGTGTTTCTATTTTCACTCGTTTTTCCTCTTCGTTCCTTTTTCTGCTTTGTCCTTTTTTTTTCTTTCCCCTGTTTTTCTTTCGTCTTTTTTTATTCTGATTCTCTCTGCTTTTTTTGTTTCTTCTATTTGTTTTTTTGCGTCGCTCTTTATACGAGGTCTTCCTTTTCTTTTTTCCTTTTCCTTTTCTTTCCGTTTTTCTTCTCTTTTTTTTTTGTTCTCTTTGCCTTGTTTTGTTTTGTTTTGTTCTTTGTTTGCTTCCTTTCTTTCTGTCTTCTTTCTTTTTTTTCTTGTTTTTCTGTTTCCTTCTGCTCTGTCCTTCGTTTTTTGCCCTTATCTTCTCGGTCTCTTTCTTTTTTCGTCTTTCTTTCTCTTTTTTACTGTGGGGATTTTGCTGTTTTTGTTGTCTCTTTCTTCCTCTTTCTTTCGTCTTTGCTTTCTTTGCGTTTCGCCTATCTTTTTTTTCCTATTGTTAATTTTGCTCCTTGTCCTCTCTCTTTCTCCCTTACGGCCGTTCTTTCTTTCTTCCTCTGCCTCTTTGTTTATTTTTCCTTCGTTTTCTCTCTTTTTTTGTGTTTTTCTGTTCCTTTTCTTTCTTTCTTCTCTCCTGTCGTTTCTTCCCTCTTTTTCCTCTTTTTTCTCTTTCTTTGGCTCGATCTTTTTTTTTTCCGCTCTTTTCGTTCCTTACTCTTTTCTTTTCGCCTTTTTTCGCCCATTCCTTTTTCGTCTTGCTTTTCCCTCCTTCTTGGCTCTTCTCTTTCTTTTTCTTCTCTCTCTCTCTCGTTTAGCTCTTCCCTTCTCTTTGTCTTTTTTGTTTCTCTCGTCCCCTCCTTTTCCTTGTTTTCTCTTTGGTTTTCTCCCTCTTCTTTTTTTTCTTCCTCCTTCTCTTTTTTGTCTCGTTTTTCTCTTGTTTTTTCCCTCCTTCTGTCGCTTTTTTTTTTTTCTGTTTCCCTCTTTTTGCTTCTTCTGCCAAAAGCCTTCTTTCCTGTTCTTCTTTTTCTTTTGTTTCATTTTTTTCTCCCCTTTCTTTTCCTTTTTCTTTTCTCGCTCTTTTTTTCCTATTTTTTGTTTCGTTTTTTCCTATCCTTGCTTCCTTTCTCTCTTCGTTCGCTTCTGTTTTTTTTTTTCGCCTGGTTCTTTTTCTTTGATTTTTTTGCCTTTCTTTTTGCCTTTTCTCTCTTTGCCCTTGTCTTGTTTTTTCTTTTTCTGTTTCTATCTTTTTTCTTTATTTTCTTTTCGAGTATCCCTACTTTCTAGGCCTTTTCTGTCACTCGCGTTTTTCTGTTTTTTTTTCTTTGTTTCTTCTTTACTTCCTTCTTCCTGTTTTCTTTGTTTTTCTTTTTGTTCGTTCGTTTTTCTCGTTTTTTTCTTTTGTTCGCTTTTTCTTTTTTAGTTCCCTTCGCCTTTTTCTTCCTCCTTGTTCGCTTTCCTTCCTCTCTTTCTCTTATTCGTCCCTGTTTTTCCCTGTTTCTCCTCTCTTTCTGCTCTACTGCTCTTTCCTCTCTTCTGCTGTCCTTTTTCCTTTGCTTTTTTTGTTCCTTTTTATTCTGCTTTTCCCCTTCCTCTTGACTCTTACTTTTTTTTCTACGTTTGCTGCCTTTTCTCTTTTCCTTTCACCTTGGTTTTTCTTTTTTTTCTTTGGCCCTTGTTTTTGCTTTTTGTTCTTTTTTTCTTTTTTCCCCTTTTCTGTTTCTCTTCCTTCTCCTCACCCTCTCTTCTTTTTGGTTTTCTTGTCCTTCTCGTCTCTTTCTTTGTGTTTTTTTCTTCTTTCCTTTCTCCCTCTCTTCTTTCATTTCCTTCCTTCAGTTTTCCTTGTTTGGGTTTTGTGCTTTTCCGCTTCTTGTTTTTGCCTCTCTGTCTTTCCTGCCTTTGTTCTTCTTCTTCCTCGTCTTTTCCTTTTCTTCTTTTTCGGTTGTCCTTGTTCGTCCGCTGTTCTTTCGTTCTTTTGTCTTTTCGCTTATTTCTTCATTTTTCTTCTCATTTTCCTATTTCTCCGCTTTTTTTTCGTCTTTTCCTCACTCTCTTGTTTTTTTTTGTCCTTGTCCCTTTTTTTCTTGTGTTGTTCTGCTTTCTTTTCCTGTCGCTTTGTCCAGTGTCACTGTTCCTTTTTTTTCTGTTGTTCTCGGCCCTCTCCCTTTCTTGTTCTTTGTCCCGTTTTTCCTTCTCTTTTGCTCTCTTCTCTGTCTTTTTGCTTTTTTTTTTTTTCTTTCTTTTTCCTTTCTTCGCTCCGCGTTGTTTTTTTTCTGCTTTTTTCCTCTCATGCTTTTTGTGTTCATTTCTACTCTTTTTGTTCCTTTCCTCCCTCCAGTTTTTTCACTTTTCTTTTGTTCTTCTTTTTTTTTCATTGTTTATTTCTCTCTTCTTCTGTCTTTTTTTGTGTGTTTTTCTTTTTTCTTTTGTTTTTCTCCCCTTCTTTGTCCGTCCTTTTTTTCTCTTCTATCTCTTTCTCCTCCTTTTGTTCTTCTTTTTCTGTTCTGTCCTCTCTTTTTGCCTTTTCCCTTCTTCTGTCTTCCGCGTCTTCTCCTTTTCTTGTCTTTTTTTCGTTGTTTGTTTTTTGGGGTTTGCCGGCTTTTCTGTTCGTTTCTGTATTCTCCTTGTTTCGTCTATTTGTTTTTTTTTTTTTCTTCCTTCTCCTGTCCGTTGTTGCTCTTTTCTCTTCTTGTTTTTTGTTCCTGCTCTCTTCTTCTTTGTTCTGTTCGTGTTTTTCTTTTTTGTTCCGCTTTTTTTCTTTGCTTTCCTTTTTCTTTTTTTTCTTTTCTTGCTCTCCTTTGCTTCGTCTTTCTCTTTTCTTTTCCTTTCTCTTTTTCTGTCTGGGCTTTGTCTTTTTTGCTCATTTTTTTCGTTCTTTTTGTTTGTCTTTCCTCTCTCTCTACCGTTTTGTTTTTCTTCTTTTCGTTATCGTCTTTGCCTTTTTTTTTTCTCTCGTTCGGTTTCTCGTTTCTCGGTTCTTTTCTTTCTTTTTCTGCTGTTCTCTGCTTCTTCTTTTTGCCGTTTTTCTTCCTCTTCTACTTTCTTTTTTCGTTTTGTTTCTTCTTTTCTGTTGCTCTCTTCTTCTTCCTTTTCTCTCCCTTGTTCTCTTTTTTTCGTTTGTATTCCTTTTTGGCTGTTCTTTTCGCCCTTTGTCTTTTTTCTGTTCCAAATTTTTTCTCGTTCTCCTTATTTTTCTTTTTTTTCTTCTTCTCTTTCTCCGTTTTGCCGTTCTTGTTCCTTTCTTTTCTCTGCTCTTCTTTCCGCTTGTTTTCTCGTCTCTTTTCTTTGCTTTAGTTTTTTTTTGCCCTCACTTTTTATTTCTGCCTTGTTTTTCGTTTGTTCTCTCCTGTTTTTCCGTTTTTGTTTTTTTGTCTTTTTTTTCCTTCCTTCTTGTTTTCTGGCGTCGTTTGGTCTTTTTTTTTTCTCTTCCCTTTTTGTCTCTTTTTATTGTGCTTGTACTTTCTCCTCTTTTTTTCGTTGTCTTTCTTTCTTGTTTTCTTCGTTTTCCTCCTCCTTTCACTTGTTTCTTTCTTTCTTTCTTTTTCTTCTACCTCCGTTTCTTCTGCTTTTTCTGTTTTTTTTCTGTTTTTTTCCTTGTTTGTCTCTTTGTGGCTATCTTGTGTTGTTTCCTCCTTTGTCCCTTTCGTCTCTTCGCTTTGTTCTTGTCCTCCTCCTCTCCCTTCTTTCCTCTCTTTCTTGGCCTTTCTCCCTCTCTTTTTTCTCTTCTTTTTCTCTTCTTGGTTTCCTGTTCCTTCTCTGTTGCTGTGTCTTCCTCTTTGTTCTTTCCTGGTCCTTTTTCCTCCCTTGTTTCCTTTCCCTTCTTCGCTGTGTGCTTTCTTCGTTTCTCTTTTTCTTGTTTCCTCTCTGGTTTTTTCTTCCTTTTGCTGCCTGACTTTCATCCATTTTTTTCTATTGTCCTTTTTGTCCTCTTTTTTTTTATTCTCTCTTCTGTCTTATTCTTTTGGGGTTCGGCCTTTTTTGTCCATTTGTTTCTCCTTTCGTTCTTTTGCTTCTTTCATATCTTGTTTTTCTTGTTTCTCTTTCATTTTTTTCCGTTCCTTTTGTCTTCTTTTCCTTCCTGTTTCTTCTCTTTTTGTCCCTTTGTTGTGTTCCTCTTTCCTTCGTTTCTCTTTGCTTCTCCTCTTTTTTTCTTTCCTCTCTTCATGTTTTTTCTCGTCTTTTTTTTTGGGTTTCTTTTCTTTTTTTTGCTCCTCTTTCCTTTTCGCTGTCCTGTTTTTTTCTCCTTGTCTTTTTGGTTCTTTGTTCCTTTTCTTTCTTCGACTCCTTGTTATCTTCGTCTTTTATTTTTTCTTTTTTCTTCTCCTTCTTTTCTTTGCTTTTTTTCTTTCCTTTGTTTTGTCTTCTTTTTTTTTTTTTTTCTTTTTACTCCTTCCTCCTTGTGCTTGCTTCGTTTTTCTTTTTTTCTTTTCTGTTTCTCTCTCTTTTCTCACTTCTCTTCCTTCTCCTTTTTTTTCTCTCGCTCTCTTCTCCCTTTTGTTTGTTCTATCTTCCTTCTTTTTCCTTCGCTTTTTTCGTTCCCTGCTTTTTTACTCTTTCTTTTTCTTTTTTTTTTCCCGCTGTCCTCATTGTTTTTTCCTTTTTCTCGTATGTTTGTTTTTTTTTGTTGTTTTCTTTTCTTTCTGTGTTCCTTCTTTTTATTTGTTTCCCGCCTGTCTTTGTTGCTTTCTTTTTCGTTTCCTGTCTCTCTTCCGTTCTTCTTTCTTTTTCCTTTCACTCTCTATTTTTCTTCTTTTCTTCTTCTTTTCTCTCTTTCTTTCTCTTCTTTTTCTTTATTTGCCGATGTTTTTGTCCTCTCTTTTCTTTTCTTTTTTCTCTCGTTCTTCCTTTTCTTTTTTTTTCTTTCTCTTCTTTCTCTTTGTTTTTTTCTCCTTTTTTTTTTCTTTCTTCTTTTCTCCTTTTTTTTTTGTTTTTTCCTCTTCTTCTTTTTTTTTCTTTTTCTTTTTCGTCTTTCCTTCTTCTCCTTCTTTGTCTTGTTTTCAGCTTTACTTTTTTTCTTGTTTCTCTTTTTCTGCTTCCCTTTTTCTCTTTTTTCTTTCTTTCTTTCCCTTGTTTTTCTTTTCTTTTTTTGAGCTGTTTTTTCTGTCTCCTCCATTCTTGTAACCCGCTTCTTTGCGTGCTTTTTTTTGTTCTTCTTCTTTTCTCGCCTTTTTCTGATGATTTTATTTTGTTCTCCTTTCTTTCCCTCGTCGTCTGTTTTGTTTTTTTCTGGTGTTTTGTTTCTCCCTCTTTCTCTTCTTTTTTCTGCTCTTTTTCCCTTTCCTTTTGGTTTGCTTTCCTTTCTTTTTCTTTTTCTTTCCCTTGTGTGAACTTTTTGTTCTCATTCTCCCCACTCCTCTTTTCTTTGCTCTTCCTTTTCTTTGTTTTCTTCTATTTTCTTTTGCTTTTTCTTTTCCTCGCTCTTTTTTGTTTTCTTTCCGTTTCTCTTTCTTCTTTTCTTTCTTTTCTTATTTTTCTCGCCGTCGTTTTGCCCTTTTTCTTTCTCTTCTTGTCTTTTCTCTGTTTTTTTTGGCCCCTTTCTTCTTTTTCGTGCTATGTTTCCGTTCATCTTGTGTCCCTCTGTGTCTCTGCTTTTTTCTCCTCTCTTTCTTCTTTTCTTTTTTTTCTTTTTTATTCTTTTCCCCTCGTCTTCTCCTTTTTCATTGTTGTTTGTTGTTCTCGTTTCTTTTTGCTTTCGTCTTCGTCTTTTTTTGGTTTTTCGCCGGCTGTCTCATTCTTCTTGTTCCTGCTTCTTGTTCTTTCTTTTTCTTCTCTTCTTCCTTTTCCTTTTCTGGTGTTCTTTTCTCTTTCTAATTCTCGCTTTTGTTCCCGTTTCTCGGCTTTTTTTCCGCTTTTCTTTCTTTCGCTCTTCTTCGTTTTGTGTCTTTTTTAGTCTTTACTCTCTTTCTTTTTGTTTTTTTTTGTTTTTTCTTCTTCCTGCTGGCTTTTTATTTCCGTTTCAGTCCTCCCTCTTGTTTTTCCTCCCTTTTTCTTTCGGTCTTTATTTTTTGGTTTTTTTTTGTTCCTTTTCTTTCCCTTTGTGTGTCTGCCTCATGCTGTTCTTTCCTTTTTTGTCGTTTCTTCTTCTTCTCGGCCCCATTCTTCTGTATTTCTTTTTCTCCCCCTACTTTTTATTCTGTTTCTGTGCTCTCTTCCTTGTTCTTTTTTCGTTCTGCTTTCTCCTCCAGTTTTCTCGTTTTTGCTGCTGCATCTGCTCTCTGTTTCTTTATCTGTTTCCTCTTCTTTTCTCTCCGGGTTTTTCTTTCTCTCCCTGTTGGCATCTTTCTTTTTTTTCTTCTATCGGGGCTTTTTTTCTTTTTTCGCTTTTTTCATCCCCTCTCGATTTCTACTTTTTTTCTTCTCTTCTCTTTGTCTCTCCGTTCTTTTCTTTTTTTTTTTTTAGTTTTTCCCTTCTTTTTTTTTTCTCTTTCTTCTTTTTTTTCCTGGTTGCTGTCCGTCTTTCGGTCCTTTCCTGTGTTTTTTCCCTTCCTTTTTTCTTTTGGCTTTTTCTCTCTCTTCCATTTGCTGTTTCTTCTCTTTACCCTCTCCTTCTCCTTTTACTTTGTGTTTTTTTTTGTTCGTTCTTCTCTTCCCTTCTTTTTCTTTTTTTTTCTCTTTGTTTTTCTTCTGGCTTTTTTGTCTTTTTCTTTTTCTCTTTTTTTTTCTTTTTTTTTTTGTTTTTTGACTTCTTTTCTTTGGTCTTTTTTTCTCTTCTGGTTCTCGTTTTCCTCTTTTTTTTAGTCTCTTGTCTTTTTCTTTCTTTTTTCTTTCCTCTTTTTTCGCGTTTTTGCTCCTGTGTGTTGTCCTCTCTTATTTCTTCTGGTTCCTGCTCGATGTTGCGTTTTTTTTTACTTTTCTCTTTTCTCTTGTTTTTTTTTCTCTCCGTCTGTTTTTTTTCTTTTGTTCTTTCTTTTTTTTTGCTTTTTTGTTTTGTCGTCTTTTTTTGTTTTCTTTTTTCCTTGATTTTTTTTCTCTTTCTTCTCTTCTTTTCTCCGTCTCCTGCTTTTTTTCTTCTCCTCCCGGCTTTTTTTGGTGCTTTTTTCTTTCATTCCTTTTTCCTTCTTTTTTAAGTTTTTTTTTTTTTTTTTTCCCTGTTCTGTCTTTTTTTTTTTCTTTTTTTTTGTTCTTTTTTCTCTTTCCTTTTATTTCTTCTGTGTTCTTTCCCTTATCTCGTTTGCTTTTTTTTCTTTTTTTTTCTTTTCCTCCCTTTCTTTATTTGGTTTTCGCCTCTTCGGTTCTTTTCTTCTTCTTGTTTTTTTCTTTTTTCTGTCCTCTCGGCCCTTTCCCTTCTGTCCTCTTTTTCTTTTTTCTTTTTCTCGCTGTCTTCCTTTCTGTCTTTCTTCTGTTTTGTTTTCCTCTTTTTCCTTGGTTTTTTCTTTTTCTTTCTTTCGTCTTCTTTTCTGTTATCTCTCCCTCCTCTCCTTTTCATTTCGTTTTTTCCTCCTTTTCCCCTCTTTGCCCTTTTCTTTTCTCGTCTCTGTTCTCCTTACTTTGTCTTTTTCTTTGTCTGTTTTGCTCTTTATTCTTCCACCTTCTTTTCCTGCCTCTTTGCTCTTTTTTTATCCATTCTTCGTCTCTGGCCCTCCGATTGCCTTTTGCGTGGTTCTTTTTTTGGTTGTTTTCGTTCCCTTGTCTTGATCTGTCCTTTTTTTTTTTCGTCAGTTTTTTTCCTTTTATTTCTTGTTTTATTCTTTTTGTTCCTGCTTGCTCTTTTTTCTTTCTTTCCCCTCCTTTCTCTCTTTTTCTTTGTTCGGTCTTTTTCGCCCTTCTTCTGTTTTCTTTTTTCTCTTTCTTTTCTTGTCTTTGCTTCCTTTTTGTGTTTTCCTCCCTTTGTTCTTCTTTCCTTCTTGCCTGTTCCTCCTTTTCCCCTTCTAGGTTTGCCCCGTTTCTTCTGTCGTTCCCTTTTCTCCCGGCATACTTTTCGTTCTTCTGTTTTCCTGTTTCTTTTATGTTTCCCGTGCTTGTTTTCTTTTTTCGCCTTCTTTTTTCGTTCTTCTTTTTTTTTGTCTCTTGCGTTCTGCTTTGGTGTTTTGGTCTCCGTTTCTTTTTCCTCTTTGTTTTTGTTCTTTCCTTTTTCGTTTCCTTTTCTTCTTGTTTTCTTTTTTTTTTGCGTACTTTTCTTGTCATCTCCCTCCCTTTTCTTTGTCTTTCCTTTTCGTTCTTTTGTCTTTTTCGTCTGCGTTGATTTTTTTCTTTGCGCCTCCCTGGTCCTTTTCTTTTCTTTTTTCGATTGTTTCCCCTCTTTTTTTCTTTTTCCTTTTTCTCTTTTCTCGGCTCTTTTCCATTTTTTTCTTTTTTTGTCCCCATTGTTGTTTCCTGCTCTTTTTTTTTTGTCTTTTTGTTCCTTTTTGCCTTGCTTCCTTATTTTCTTTGGGCGGTCTTTTCTTGCTTTTTCCCCTTCTGTTTTTTTTCTTCCTCTTCTTTCTTGGTTTTTCTCTTTTTTTTTTCCGTCTGTCTTTTGGTCTTTTCCTCTTTTTTTTTTTTCTGCTTCTTTTCCTTTCTCTGCATTTTGTTCTGGTCTTTGTTTTTTTTCTCTTTTCTTTTTTTTCTCTCTTTCTTTCTTCTTTGTCTCCCTTGCTTATCTTGGGTTTTTGTTTCTCTTTTTCCTTCTGTTTGCTCGTCTGTCTTTTCCCTCTTTTTCCTCTGTTCTCTTCTTCTTTTTTTTCTTCTGTTTTCTATCTTTACCCTCTTCTCCTTCTCTGCTCCTTTTCTTTCTGTTTTTTCTCTTCTTTGGCTCCCTTTCTGCTTTCTTCTCGTTGTCTTCCTCTCTTGTCCTTTTTTGCTTCTTCCTTTATCTACGTGTTTTCCTACTCCCCCTCTCCCTTGCCTTTTTTTACCATGCACCGTTTCTCTTTCTTCTCCTAGTTATTCGATAGTTTCTTGCTTCCTCCCTCCTTTCTTTTTTTTTTCTCTCTCCTCTTCTTAGCTCTTTTTCGCTTCTGTATGTTTTTTTCGCTCCCTGGTATTTTCTATCTCTTTTAGGTCTTTTTATCTTTTTTTTCTTCTTTTGTTTCTTCTCTTTCTTTCGTTCTCTGCTTTTCGCTCCTCGTTTTCCTCTTTTTCGCTGTTTTTCCTTTTCCTCTTTCTTCTCTTCTATTATGTTTTTCCTCCTTTTTTTTCTTTTGTTTTTGTCTTCTTTTTTCCGTCCATTTTCTCTTTCCCCTTATTTTTCTCTTTTCTGCCTAGTTCTCCTGGTCGTGTTTTCCTATTTCCCCGCTTTTTCTTTTCCGTTTTCTCTTTTGTTTTTTTTTTGTTTTTGTGGTCTTTCGCATTCTAATTTTTTGGCTCTTCTTTTCCTTTTGCTTACCTTTCTCCTTCTTCCCCATTTTTTTCTCTGTGTTTTGTTTCCTTAGTTTCTTCTTGCCTTCCATGGTCCTTTCTCGTATTCTTGTTTTCTTTCTTTTTTTTGCTATGTTCTTCCTTCTTCGTTTCTTTCTTATTTTTTCCTTTTGCTTTCTTGCCTCGTCTTTTTCTCATTTTTCTTCTCCTACATGTTTTCTTGTTTCTTTATTCCGCGTTCCTTCTCCAAGTTTTTTTCCCTTTTCTTTTCTTCCTTTTTGTTTGCTTCCCTTCTGATTTTTCTTATTCTTTTCTTTTTCTCTTTTTTGTTCTCTTTTTCTTTCTCTTTCCCTTTGTATTTTCGCTTTGTTTTCCTCTTCTTTTTTCTCCCTTGCCTTGTGCTGTTCTCGTCTCTTTTTCTTTCCCTCTTTTTTGTCTTTCTGTTGTGGTTCTATTCCTCTCCTCTTCTCTCCCGTTCGTTCTCTCCCCTTTTCTTTTTTTTCCCCTTTTTTCTGCTTCTCTCTTTTTCTTATTCTGTCTTCTCCCCTCTTCTTCTTTTTCCCTCTCCTCTGCCCTTTTTTGTGTTTTCTGTTTTTCCTGTTTCCTTTTTTTCCTTCTCTTCTTTTTTTTTTGTTCTTGAGTTTTTTATTCTTTTCTCCTCTTTTCCTTTTTTTTCTGTCGTTTCTTCTTCTCTTCTCGTTCGTCTTTTTTTCTTCTTTTTTTTTTCTTTCCTTCTCCTTGTTTTTTTGGTCTCTCCTTCTTCTCTCTTTCATTTTTTTTTTTCTTGTCCTTTCTTTGTTCTCTCTTTTTCTTCTTTGTTTTTGTTTTTTGCTCTTGATTCTGTCTTTCTCGTTCTTCTCTTTTTCGTTTTTCTACTTTTCCCTTTTTTTACTCCTTTTTTTCTTTCTTTTTTTATCTTTCCACTCCTCCTTTTCCTGCCTCCTTCTCGTCCTATCTTTCGTTTTTGGCTTTTTTTCCTGCAGTTTTCTTTCTTCTTTTTATTTCTCGCCTCGTTTTTCTTTTTTTTTCTTGTCTTGTTTTTGTCTTCTTTTTCTTTTTTGTCTCTTCTTTCTCTTTTCTCTTTTTCTTCTTTCTCTTCCTCTTCTTCGTTTTGTGTTGCTTTCCTTTCTTCTCTTTTTTCTTTTTGTTCTTCTTTTTCTTTTTTTTTATCGTTTTTCTTTTCTTGTTTTATGTCTTTTTTTTTTGTTTTTCTTTTTTCTCGGCTTCTCTCATTTTTTTCTTTGTCCTGTCTATATCTTGTTTTCTGTCTTCCTCTCGTTTCCCTTTTTACCTTTCTTGTTTTCTTTCCCTTCTTGTCTTTTTGCTTTTTTCGTCTCCTGCGGCCTCTTCTTTTTTTTTTCCTTCTTTGTCCTTCTGTTTTTTTGTCGTACTTTGTCCTTGCTTCTCTTTCCTTCTTTTACTTTATTTCTTCCTGGCACCTTCTTGTGTCTGTTCCTTATTTCTCTTTTCTGTCTGTGCATGTTCGCTTTTTTTTTTTCCTTTTTCTCTGCTTATTTTTCTTCTTTGCTCTTTTTTTCTATTCTTTTTCACGTCGTTCTGTTATTTCTTTTCCCGCTCTTTTTCTCCTTTGTTTTCCTTTCACTCTTTTCCTTGCTTTGTTGCTTTTTCTTCTTTTCTGTCTTTTCCGTTCACTCTCCTGTCCCGCTTTTCCCTTCTTTCGCTTCTCGACCTTTTCTTGGTTTTTTCTTCTTCTCTTTTGTTTTTTTTTTCTTATTCCTCTATTCGGTTTTTCTCTCTGCTTTTCCTTTTTTTGTCCTCTTTTCTGTTTTTCTTTCCTCGTGTTTCCGTTGTGTGTGTTCCTTCTGTTCTCTTCTTTTTGCTCTTCTCGCTCTTTTCTGCGCTCGTTTGTTTCTTTGCCTCCTCTTTTCTTTTTTTCTTTTTCTACTCTCCTTTTGTCCTTTCTTTTTTCCCGGTCTGTTTCTTCGTTTTATTCTTTTTTCCATCTGTGTTTTTCCTGTCTTTGTGTCTTGTTTTCTTTATTTGTGTTTTTTCCCCCTTTTTTTCTTGTTTCCTCTCCTGTTGTGTTTTTTTGTCTTCTTTTTTCCCTCTTTCTTTCCTCTTTTCTTTCTTCTTTCTCTTTCTCTTTTTGCGCTACGATTTTGGGTTTGATTCCTCTCGCTCCTTTTTCTCCTTTTTCTACGTTTTCTTTTTTTCGGCTTCCTCGTTTTTCTTTTCTTTGGGTTCTGCCTTTTTTCCTCTCTTTTTCTCTCTGGTTTTCTTCTTTTTTTTTTCTTGTTCCCTTTTATTTCTTTTTTGCCCCTTCGTTTCTTTTCTTCTTTTTCTGTACTCGCTCATTTTCCTTTGTCTTCCTTTTTGTGCTCCTTTTCACCGCCCCCCTCGCCCGTTTTTTTTTTTTTTTTTCTCCGTTCTCTTCTTTTTTTTTGTTTTTCTCCTTTTTTTTCCCTTTTTCCATTTTTTTGTATTTTCTTCGTTTTTTTTTTTCTTCTCTTTGAGTTGTTTCGTTTTCTCTCTCTTCCGCTTTTTTTGGTTCTTCCTTTTTTTTTTCTTTCGTTTCTCTTTGTCTTCTTGTCTTTCTTTCTTATTCTTGTTTTCTTTTTTTTCTTGCTCTTCTTGCCTTCTCCTTTTGTCATTTTTTTTCTCTTTTTTATTTTCGTTTCTTTCTTCTTTTTGTCTGCCACCTTTGCTCTTTTTTTTCTTTACTTCCTGTTTCTCTTCTGCTCTTTTTCGTTTCCTCTTTTTCCCTCTCTCTATTCTTTTTATCTTTTTCTTTCTGCTCTTTTCTTCTTTCCTTTTTTCTGGCCCTTTGTTTCTTCGCCGCTGTTTGTGTATTTCTTTTCTTCTTGCTCTTCTTTTTTCTTTTTTGTCTTGCTTTTGTTTTTCCTGTTTGTTTTTCCTACTTTTTCTTTCTTGCTCCCTTCTTTTTGCTTGCTATCTTTTCTTTCTTGTGCTTCTCTTTTAACTCTTCTCCTTTCTTCGTCTTTCTTTTTTTTTGCTGCCGTCCTTTCTCTTTTTTCTTCTTTCCATTTTTCTTCCCACCTCTCTCTCTTTTTTCTATGTTTTTCTCCTGTTCTCTTTTCTTCTCCTCTCCTTTTTCTTTGTTGCATCTTCTTTGTTTTTCTTTATTTGTTTCTCTCTTCTTTTTTTTTTCGGTTTTTTTTTTTCTTTTGTTTGCTTACTTCTTCTTTTTGTTTCTTTGTTTGTTCTTATCTCTTCTTTCCCCTTTGCCCTCGTTTTCTTTCCCTTCTTTTTTTGATGCTCTCTTTTTTTATCTTCTTTTCCATTTGCTTCTCTTTTTTTGGCTTTTTTCTCCCTCCCTCTTGCCGTCTTCCCTTTTTCTTTTTTCTCTTTTGCGTCCCTTCTCTCACGTGTTTTTTGTTTTCCTCTTGCGTCTTTTGTCTCTTTTTTCTTGTTCTTTTTTTTCCTCCTTCCATCTTTTCTGTTTTCTCTCTTTCCTGCTTTCTTCTTCTCTTTTTTCTTTTTTTCTTTCATCTGACCCGTCGCTTCTGTCTTCTTTGGTTTCTCTCCTCCTTGCCTTATTCTTACTTTTTTCTACTTCCTACTTTCTCTGTCTTTTGCCTGTTCTTTTTCCTTTTGGTTTTTTTGTTCCCTTTTCTTTTTTTTTGCTTTGGCTGTTAGCGGTTTTGTCTTTGTTTCTTCTTCCTGTTTCCTTTCCCTTTGTTTGTCCCTTTTTTTTATTTCCTCTCTGTTCTCTATATCTTTTCTTTCTTTCTGCCTTCTCTTTCCTGTTTTTTTGACTCTTTATTCCTTTTTTTTTCTTTTTTTTGTTTTTTTTTCCTCTGCTTCTCTTTGCTTTCTTTCTTCTCGTTTTGTTTTTTTTCCTCACCTGCTGGTTTTTCTTTCTTCGCTTTTTCTTCCTTTGCCTTCTTTTCTCGTCTCTTGTCTTTCTTGTCTGCCTCTCCTTTTGTTTATCTGTTTTCTCGTTTCTTTCCCTCCTTCCATTTTGTTTTCTTAGTTTTTTGTTTTTCCGCTTCTTGTTCTTGCTGCTGCGCCTTTGTTTCTCGTCTTCGGTCGTTTTTTGGGGTTTCTCCGGTTTTTTTCTCTTCGTTTTCCTTCTCTCCCACTTTTTTGTTTTTTTTTTTTTTCACTCTTTTTTGTCGCTGTCTTTATCTGTCTGTTCTGTCTTCCTTTTTCTTTGTGTTCTTTTTCTTCTCTCTTTCTCTGGCGCTTTTTTTTCTCTCTTCTTTGTCGTCCTCTCTTTTTTTCTTGCTTATTTTTCTCTTTTTTTTCTCTTCTCGTTCCCTTTCTCTTGTTGCTTTTGCTCAGTTTTTCTTTTCTTTTTTTTTTTTTTTTTACTTTACGTTTCCTTCTTCTCTTTTTTTTTGTTTCGTTGCTTCTTGTTTCTGTACTCCCTTCTTTGGTTCCCTCCTTTTTCTTCTCTGTATTCCTTTTCCTTTCCTTGTTTTGCGTTTTTCCCTTTCCCCTGTCTCTCCTTCTGTCTTTTTCTTTTTTCTCTTCTTTTCTGTTCTTCTCTTGGTCCTTCCGTTTTTCTCTTTTTTTCCCTTGTTGATGTGCTCGCTCTGTGTCCCTTTCCTTTGCTCTCTTTTCACTCTTTCTTCTGCCTTTTTGTTTCTTTTTTTCTCTTGTTTTTGCTCCCTGTTGCCTTGTCTTGTTTTCCTCTCTTTCCTTTAACTCTCTTTTTCCGTCTCCTCTTTTCTCTCTTCCTCTCCCTTTCTCTCTTTTTTGCCCTGTTTTTGTTTTTGTCTTTTCTTCGCTTTTCTTTTTTGTTTCCATTCCCTTCTCTCCCTTTTTCTTTTTCCGCTCTTTTTCTTTCTTTCTAGTTTATGTTTTCTTTTTCCCAGGTCTCTCTTTTTCTTTTCTTTTTCTCTTTTGGTTTTGTTCCCTTGTTTCTTGTCTTCTTTCCGGCCGCTTCTTTTTCTTTCCTTTCTTTTTTATGTTTCTTCCCTTTGTTTTCCCTCTTCGCCCCTCTCTCGTTCTTCGCTCGTCCCCGTATTTCCTTCCTTTTTTTTTTTCCTGCTGTTTCTTGTCTTTCTTCCTTTTCCTGTTTTTCTTTTATTTCTTTTTTCTCTCTCTCTTTTTCGCTCTTTCTTGCTTCTTCTATTCCGTTGTTTTTCTTCCCTTTTTCCTCTCTTTCCTCTTTTGTTTTGGTCTTTTCCTTGGCCTTTTTTCTTTCTCTTGTCCCTTCTGCTTTTTCTTTTCCTCTTTTTTTCTTCCCTTTTTCTCGTTTTTCCCTTTTTTTTACCCTCCTGTTGCTTTCTCTTGATTCCTTCCCCTTTTTTCTCTTTTTCCCTTCCTTTTTTTCCTTTTTTTTCTCCTCCTTTTTTTTTTGTCTCTTTCTGTCTTTTTTCTGTTTTTTTTTTTATTTTTCTTTTTTCTCCTCTTTTTTTTTTGTCCTGCTTTTTTCTTGGTTTTCCTTTTTTACTTTTCTTCGGTTTTTTTCTCTTTTTGTTTGGTCATCTTTTGGACTTTTTTTTCTTTCTTTTCGCTTTTTTCACTTTTTTGTTTTTTCCTTTTTGCTCCGCTTCACGTCTTCGCTTTTTTTTTTTCCGGTTTTGGTTCTCTCTCTTTCCCTTTTGTGTTTTTTCTGCCCCTTCTTCCCTCCACTTGCTTTTTCTTTTTCTTTTTATCCCTTGCCTTTTTTTCTCCTTTTCTCCTCTTTTGCTTTTGTCCCGTTTTCTTCCTTGTTTCTTTCCTTTTCTTTCTTTTCTTCTTTCTCTTCTCCTCTTTTTTCTTTTCGTTTGTCTGTTTTTTTTTCTGTTTTCTCTTCTTCTTTGTTTATCGTCTTCCCCTTTCTCGTGTTTTTTTCTCTTGTCTTTTCCCCGCTGTCTCTTTTCTTTCGCTGGTTCTGTTCTTTTCTTCTGTTTTCGTTCTTTTGTTCCCGGTTCGTGCTTGTCCTCTTGTTTTTGTTTCCTGCTCTCCTCTTCTTTTCCTCTTTCTCTCTTTTGTTTCCCTATCGTTTCTTTCTTTATTTTTTCTCCTTCTCTCTTTGCTTTGTCCTTGCTGTCCCGCTTTCCCTCCCCTTTTTCTTCCTTTTTGTCGCCTTTCTACTATCTTTTCTGCCTTCTCTTTCATTTTGTTGTTTTTTCTCTCTTTTTTTTTTTTCCTGACTTTTCCTTCGTTTTTCTTTTGTCCTTCTTTTTCTTCTGTTGCCTTCTCTGCCTTATCCTTTTCTTTTTGTTCTTTTTGTTTTCTTTTCCGTTTTCTTTTTCTCTGCTCTCTTTTCGCCTTTTTTCTCTTTGCCTTCTCTTGTTGTGGCTCTTTTTTCTTTTCTCCTTTCTCTTTTTTTGTTTTTTCTTTTTGTTCCTTTTTTCTCTTCCTTATCTTTTTTTTTTTCTCTCTTGATAGTTCTCTTTCGCCCTTTTCTTTGCTTTCTTGCCTCTTTTTTTTTCTTCTCTTTTGGCCGCCCTTCTTCCTTTCTTTTTTTTCCTTTTCTGTTCTTGTCCTTTTCCTCTTCGTTTTTCTTTTTTTTGCTTGTTCTGTTGCTTTTTTCGTTTCCTTTTCTTCTCCTAGTTTTTTTATTCTGCGCTTTTCTTTGTTTTGTTTTCCTCTCTTCTCTCGCTTTTTCTTCTTTTTTTTTCTTTGTCCTTTTTTTCTTTTCGTTTTTTTTTCGTTTTCCTTTTGTTTCCTGTTCTGTTGTTCTTTTGTTCTCTCTTGATTTTCTTTTTTCTTTTCCCTTGCTTCTTTTTTCTTAGTTTTTTTTTTCCTTTCTTTTCTCTCTTTTTTGCTCCTCTCGTCTTTCGTTCTTTCCCCTTTTTCTGTGTTATCCGCTCTCCACCCTCTCCTCTTCTTGTTTTTTACTTTTCCGTTGTTGCTCTTTGCGGTTTTTTTTCCTTTTGTTATCCGATGGTTCTTTCCCTTCTTGTGATCTTTTTCTTCTTCTTTTGTTTCTCTTTCTCTTTTCCTTTTTTTTCTTCTCTTGCTCCTTATCTTACTTTCCTTGCTCTTTTTTTCTCTGTTTCTCTTTGGTGTCTCGGGTTTTTGTCTCGTTTTCGTCTTCTTTTTCTTTTCTGTCTTCTTTTTTTCCGCTCTGTCTTGTTTTCTTGTCTTTCTTTTTGTCTGGTTCTTTTTTCTTTTTTCGCCCTCTCGCTTTCTTTCTCCCTCTCCGCCTTTTTGCTTTGCTGCTCCTCTTCTCTTCCTCATGCTTTTCCCTGTTTTCTTTTGTTCTATTTTTAGCTTCTCTCTTTTCCCTTCCCTTGTTTATCTTTTTTCGTTTTCTTTTTCTTTTCTTTTCGGTTCCCTTCTTTTTTTTTTTTTCTTGGTTTTTTTTTTTTTTCTTCCTTCGTTTTTTGTTCTTTTCCCTGGTGTCCCTTATTTTGCCTCTGGGTGTGCTTTTCCCTTTTGTGTCTCTTTGCCTGCTCCTTCGTCTCTCTTGATTTTCTCCGACCCTATCATCTCCCTTTCCTTCCTCTTCTTTTTTCTTGTTTCTTTCTTTCTTTCTCCGCTCTGCTCTTTTCTTCTGTGCCATGTTGTGTCTTTTTTTCTCGTTTCTCCTTCCTTTTTTTTTTCTTTCCCTCCTCCTCTTTCTTTCGCGTTTTTTCTTCTTCTTTTCTCTTTGTCCGTCCTCGTTCTTCTTTTCTTTTTTTCCTGTTTCTCTATTGCGTCTTTGTCTTCCGTTCTTTTTTCTTGCTTCTCTTCTTTTCGCTTGTCCGCCTGGTTTTTTCCCTCTTCTCTCCCGTTTTTCTTTCTGTTGTTTTTTTATTTTTTTCTCCTTCTTTTTCTTCTCCTCCTTCGTCTTTTCTTTTTTTTTTTTTTATTGTTTGCTCTTTTTCTCGCCTCTTTTTTCTGCTTGTTTTCTAGCCCACTACCTTTTTCTGTCTTTTTTTTTTCCTTTTTGTGCCCTTTTCGCTTGCTCTTTTTCTTTTCCTTGGCTTTCTTTTTTTCCTGCTTTCTTTTCCCCGTCTCTTCTTTGTTCCCCTCCTTTCTTCCTTCTTTTGTTTTTCTCTCTTCTTTTTCTTCTTGCCCTATTTTCTTCTGCTCGCCTTTTGTTCTTCTGATTACTTGTTTTCTTTCCTTCTTCCTCTTTTTCGCGTCTGGGTTGTCTGTCGTTCCCTTGTTTTCCTCTCTTTTATTTTTCCTTCCTGCTTTGCTCCCCTTCCTTTTCTGTTTCTTTTCGCTCGTTCACTCTTCTCTCTTCTTTATTCTTCTTTGTCTCTTTCTTTCTTTTTTTTTCCTTTTTTTTCCTTTTCTCTTATCTTTCTTTTCTTCGCTTCGTCTTCTCATTCTCTCTTTCGCCTTTTTTTTCTGTTTTTCTTTTCGGTCTTTCTCTTGTTCTTTTTTTCTCGTTCTTTGTTTGTTTTTCTGTCTCTCTCTTCCTCTTTTTTCCCTCTTCTTCGTTCTTTTTCTTCTCCTTATTTTTTGCTCCTTCTGTTCTTTTCCTTCTTCCTCTTTTTCCTTCGTTTTCCTTCTTTTCCCTCTCTTTATACTCATTTCTTTGTCCTTCTTTTCTCTTTCTTCTATTCATTCGCTGCTTTTTTTCTCCGTTTCCTCCTTCTTTTCCGTTGCCTCTTCGTCCGTTGTGCATCTTCCTTTGGTTTTTGGCTTTTCGCTGCTGGGTCTCTTCCTCTTGCTTCTTTCCTTTTGCCGCTTTTTTTCTCTTCCTCCCTCTTTGCTCTTTCCTTTTTCCTCTCCCCGTCCTCTTCTGCCTCTTTTTTTTTCCTGGCGGTCTTCTTTGACTTTTGTCTTTCCTTGTTTTCTTTTCTCTCTCTCTTCTGTTCTCTAGTTGGTCTCCTCTTTTTTTGTTTTCCTATTCTTTTCCTTTTTTTCCGTTTCTTGGTTTTTTTTGCTTCGCTCTTTCTTTGTTGTTTTTCTTTTTTTCTCTCGTTTGGTTTTCTTTCTTTTTCTTTGCTTCTTTTTTGGTTTCCCTCTTTTGTTTTTCCTTTTTTCCCTTGTATTGTCTTCTGTCTTTCTTTCTTGCCGTTCTTTTTCCTTTTTTTTGCTTCCGCTTTTGCCAGGTTTTATGGTTTTTTTTTTCCGTCTTTTTCCTGTTTTTTTTCTTTGCTCCCTATTTTTTTCTCTCTCTTTGACTTTTTCTTTCTCCTTTTTCGCCTTGTTTTCTTTTTTTCTCTTTTCCCTTCGGTTGCTCTTCATCTCTCTCTTTCTTTCTTTCTTTTTTTTTTGTCCGTTGGCTTCTCTTTTTCCTTTCTTCCGTTCCCTCTCGCCTCCCTTTTTCTTTTTCTGTCTCTTCGCTGTCTTTCTTTCCTTTTTTTTTTCGGTCACTTCCTCTCCTTTCTTTTTCTTCCTCTGTTTGTCTCCTTCTTTTTATTTTTGTTCCCCCTTTCCCTATCCGTCTTTTTATATTCTTTTACTTTTCTTCTTCGTTGGTTTTGCTTTTTTCTCTTCTTCCTCTCTTTTCTTCTTCTCTCGTTTTGTTCTTTTTTTTTTCTTCCTGTTTCTTTTTGTTTTATCCTTTGCTTTTCATCGTTCCTGCCCCTTATTTTTGTTTCCCTTTCTCACTCCCTTTCTTTCCTTCTTCTTTTTTCGTTCTTTCTTTTCTATTCCTTGCCCGCTTGTCTTTCGTTCTCCCTCTGCCTTATATCTTGTCTGTTTGCTGCCCTTTTTTTCTGTTTCCTCTTTCTCCTTTCTTTTCTGTTTTTTGTTCTTGTTTTCCCTCTTTTTTCGTCTCCTTTTTTTTCTCTGTGTCTTGTTCTATCTTTTTTCTTTTCTTGTCTTTTCTCTCTTTTTCCTCCTTTGCTGACTCCCTTTTTCTTGCTTTGTTTTTTTTTCTTCTTCTTTTTTCCTTCTTTTTTTTTCTTGTGTCGTTTCTTTCTTCTTTTTCGTTTTTTTTCGGTGCGTTTTTGGTGTTTTTATTCGCTCTCTCACTTTTCATGCTTGTTTCTTTTGTTTTTTCTCTCCTCTCTTTCTTTTTCTTTTTCTGTTCTTTCCGTCTTTTTTTTTCCGCTGGCATTTTCCTTCTTTTCCTCTTTTTTTTTCCTCTTTGTTTTTCTTTTTTCCTTAGTTTTTTTTTTTTCTCTTTCTCTTTCTCCCGTTTTGTTCTTTCCTTCTGTTCTCTCTTTTTCACCTTTCCGCGCCCTCTGTTATGTCTCTTTCTTTCTCTTGGTTTTTTTTTTCTCTCTCTTCTCCTTCTCTCTTTTTCTTTTTTTTTCTGTTTTCTTTGGTCTCTCGGCTTTGTTCCCTCTCTTCCCTTTCTTTCTTTGTTCTCCTCTTCTGCCTTTTTGCCTCTCTTTTCTTCTTTTCTTGTGTTGTCGTTTTTGCTCTTTTTTCTCCTTTCTTGTTTCTGGTCTTCTCCTTTTTTTTCCCCTTCTTTCTCTTCGTTGGTTTCCCCTCTTTTTTGTTCTTTTTTCTTTCTCCTTCTTGTTGTCTATTTTGTTTTCTCTTTTTTTGTCCCTCTCGTCTTTCTTTCTTTTTGCCTTCTTTTTTCTTCTTCCTCTTTACTTTTTTTTTTCCCTTTTTATTTTTTGTTTCTTTTTTTTCCTTCCTTTGTCTGCTCTCTCTTCGTTTTTTCTTTTTCTCTTTTCGCCGTTCCGCCTTCTTTTTGTTTTTTTCTCTTTTTTCCTTTCCTTCCTGTTCCTTCTTTTCCTTTTTCTTTTGCTCTTTCTCTTCTTTTTTTTTTCTTTCTTTTTGTCTTCTTCGGCCTTTTTTTCTTGTGCTTTACTTGCGTGGGCTTTTTTTTTTTCTTTTTGTCCCCTTTTCTCTCTCTCTTTGCTTTCTTCTTTTTCCCATCTTGTTCTTGTTTCTTCTTCTTTTCTTCTTTCTTCTTTACCCCTTTTCCTCTGTTTCTTTCTTTTTCTATTCTGTTGTGTTTCTTTTTCTTCTTCCTTCTCGCTGTTCGTATTTTTTCCTGTACTTCTCTATGCCCTTCTGTCCTTTTTTGTTGTTCTTTTTTCTCGTTTTCCTTTCGTTTCTTCCCTTCTTGTGCTTTCTTTCTTCCTTTCTTCTCTTTCCCCTTTGTTTTTTTCTTTTCGCGTGTCTTCCGTTTCCTTTCTCTTGCTCCTCTTGTTTTGTTTTTGGTTTTTTTTTTTTTTATGTCTTTTTTTCTCTGTTGCTTATTCCTCTTGTGCGTCTTTTTCTCTCTGTTTCCCCTGCTTGCCGTTTCCCGTTTGCTTCTGTCCCTCTCTCTCCTTTTCCTAGTTTTTTCCCCCCCTTCTTCCCTTTTTCTGGCTTTTTTTTCCTTTTTTTTTCTTTCTCTTCTGTTTTTTCTCGTGTTTTCTTCTTTCCCTTTTTGTCTTCTGCTGGTTCTTCCCTTCTTTCTCTCCTGGGGCTTTCGCTCTCTAGTCTGTTTTCTCCCTCTTTCTTGTTCCTTCCGTCTGGCTCTTCGGTCTCTTCTCTTCTCCACTCTTTGCGCCTCTGGTGCTCCTTTCTTGGCTTCCTGTCCCTTTTTTTCCTTGACTGTCTCTTCCCTTCTTTCTTCTTCCCTTTCCTTTTTCTGTTCTTTTTTTTCCTTGTTCCTTTTTTTCTTCTCTCCCTTCGTTCTTGCCTTCTCCTTGCTTCTCCTTTTTCTATTCTTTTTGCCTAGCCTCCCCCTGTTTTTTGTGTTTTTTCGACTTTTCTTTTTTCTCCTTTGCCTTTCTTGTCTTTTTTTCTTCTTCCTTTCTTTTTCTCCCTTTTCTTTCTTGTCCTCTTTTTCCGTTTTCCTCCTCTTTTTCGCCCTTTCTCTTGTTTTTTGGATCTGTTGTCTTCTTGCTCGTTTTTTATTATCTTCACCCGTTTTTTTTTTGTTCCTGTGTCGTTCTTCTCTCTTTTTTTTTTTTCGCTGTCTTATTCCTCTTTTTTTGTGGTTTTGTTCTTCTTTTTCTTTTTTCCGTTTTTTGTTCCTTTTCTTCTCTTGTTCCTTCTCCTGCTTTCTTTAAGCCCTTTTTCTTCTCTCGATTTTTTCTTCCTTCTACTTTTTTCCCTTTTTTCTTTTTTCTTTCACTTACCTCTTTGTCTTCCTGTTTTCTTCTGCGTATCTCTGCTTTTCCTTGTCTTTTCATTGTTTCTGTTTTTTCTTTCTTTCCTTTTTTTCTTCTTTTTTCTTTGTTTTTTTTTTTTTTTTTGCTTTGTTTTTCTCTCTGTTTTTTCTTCTCCTTTCATTCTTGTCATCCTTCTCCTTCCTTCTTTTTTTCTTCATGTTTCTTTTTTCCTTTTCTTTCTTCTTCTTGTTTGTCCTTTTTTTTTCTTTTTTTCTGCTGTCTCTGCTTTCGCTTTCTTTGTTTTGTTCTTCTCTCCTCTTTCGCTTTTTCCTTGCTATCCTTGTTCTTTGTTCTGCTTTTCTTTTCTTGTTTTCCCTTTCCTTTTTGTGTCTTTTGTGTTTCTCTTCTTTGCGTCTTCTGTTCTTTTTTCCTAGTTCTCTCCGTCCTCTCTTTTTCGTCTTTTTTTTTTTAGTTTTTTCCTCCCTTCTTCTTGTTTCGTTTCCGCTTTCGTTTTTTCCTTGGGTTTTTCACTTCTTTCTTTTTTCTCCTTTCCTTCTTGGCTTGTTTTTTTTGTTCTTGTTTTTCTCCCTACCCTTTCCTCCCGGCCGCCTCCTTGTATCTGTCTCTTTTTTCCTCGCTTCTCGTGTTCTTCCGTCATCCTTTTTTTCCTGTTTCGTTTTCTTCTTTTCCGTTCGTCGTTCTTCCTTTTTGTTCCTTTTTTGTTCTTCGTTCTCTCCGCTTTTTCCTCTCCGTCTTCTTTTTTTCTTCGTGTTTTCCTTTTTTCTCTTCCTCCTCTCCGTTGTTGTCTTCTCTTTCTCTTCTTTTTTGTTTTTTGCTTCTCTCCTTCTCTTTTGCTTCAGTTTTGCCTTCTTTTTCCCTTCCTCGCTTCGCTCCGTTCTTGTCTTTTACTTCTATGTTCCTGTTTTTTTTGTCTTCTTTCTTTTTCGCTATTCTCGTTCTTTGGTCCTGTTTTTCTTTTCTCGTTTTTTGTCTGTGTTCTCCTTTTTTGTCGTCTCTCTCTTCCTCTCTCCTTTTTCTATTCTTTTTTTTCCTCTCCTTTGTTCTTTTTCTCTCTTCTTTTTCTTTTTGTCTTTTTCTTGTCTTTTTTTCGCTCTTACTTTTCCCCTCTGTTCTTTCCCCGTCTCTTTTTTGTTTGCTTTTTGGTTTCCCCTGTTTTGTTTCTTTCTCTCTTTTTCCTTTTTACTTTCCCTCTTTCTCTGTCTCTTTCCTCCTTTTCTTTTCTCTGCTCTGTTGTCTTCTGTTTTTTTTCTTCTCTTTTTTGTCCTTCTTTTTCTTTTCTCCTTCTTTTGCTTTTACCTCTTTTTGTCCGTTTTCCCTCTTTTCTCTTTTCCCTCTTCTTTCTTTTACAGTTGTATCTGTTTTCTTTGTCTCTTTTTTCCATTTTGTCTCTCCCTCTTTTTCCTTGCTCTTCCCTTTTTCCCCTTTCTTTTCCTTTTTTTTTGCTTTCTTCTTTTTTTCCTTGGGCTCTCTTTCTTTGGCTTTGTCTTTTCCTCGTTTTTCCCTCTTGGTTTCTCGCGTTCTTTTTCTTCCCTTTGCTCTTTTCTTCTTCTCCCCTCTTCTTCGTTCGCCTCCCCTTGGCTGTCTTTTTTCCTGTATTTTTTTCATTTCATACATTCTGCTGTTTTTTCCTCCTCTTTTTCTCCCTGGCTGTTTTTCTGTCTTCTTTCTCCTTATGCGGTCTTGTCTGTCTCTTCTTTGTCCTCCTGCTGCTACTTATCTTTTTTTTCTTTTGCTGTTTTTCGTTTTTCTTTTTGTTTGTTTCTTCTTGTTTTGTTCTTGGCTTTTGCTTTTTTCTCGTTTTCTCGTTTCTTCTTTTTTTTTTTTCTCCTTTTTCCCTTTTTTCCCTCTCCCTTTTGCGCTTCTTTAGCCCTTGTTCCTTGGTTTTTCCTCGTCTTCTTCCTTTCCTTGTTTCGTTGTCCGCGCCCCCGTCTGTTGCTTTTCTTTTTCGCTTTTCCCGTAGTTCCCTTTTTTTCTTTTACTTTTTTTTTTTTCTTTCTCGCTAGGTTTTTTTTTTCTCTTCTTCACCTTTCTTCTGTCTTTTTTCTGTGCTCCTTTTTCTTTTTTTCCATATTTTCTTTTTCTCTGCTTTTTGTTCCTCCTTATTTTTTCTTTGGTGTTCTCGTTCTTTATTTTTCTCTCATGTTTCTTTTGTCGCCGTCTTCTTCTGCTCTTCTCTTTTCTTCTCTACATTCTTAGCTACTTATCGTCTTCGTTCTTTTCTTCTGTTTTTCTTCTTGTCTTTTTCTCGGCTTCACTTCTCTTGTTTTTCCGTCCTTTTCCGTTTTTGGTCTTTCTCCTTCTTCCTTTTTTGCCTCCTTTCTTTCTTCCGGTTTTTTTTCCTTTTCTCCTGCTTTTTTTTTTTCGCCCTGTTTTCTTTGTCTCTTCCGCTCGGTTTCCTCCTCTTTTTTCTTCGTTCTCGCTTTACCTCTTTTTCTCTTTTTTCTCTCTGTTGTTTCTTGTTGTCCTTTCCTCTTTCCTGCTCTTGCTTTCTTGTCTTCTTTATCTGCGTTCATGCCGTTGTCTGGTTTGTCTTTCTTGCTGGTTTTGCTTCCCGTTTTCTTCTTTTTCCTCGCCTCCTGTTTTGTTTCTTTTTTGTTGTCTTTTTTTTCTTTTGTTTTTTCTTTTCCTTCTTTCTTCTTTCTCCCTTTTTTTTTGTAGTCGTTTTGCGTTATTTTTTGGTTTCCGGTTTCTTCTCTCTTCCTTGTTTTTTTTTGTCTTTTGTCTTTTCGTCCTTCTCTCTTTTTCCTTTGTTCTCTCCCTTTCGTTTCGTTCCTCTTTTCTCTTTTTCTCTTTCGTCTTTCCCCTTTTTCCTGTGTCTTGCTTTTTTTTCTTTTCTTTTTCTTGCTCTTTTCTTTCTTTTTCTTCTTCTTCTCCTTGTTTTTTTTTTTCTTTTCTCTTTTTTTCTCCTGTTTTGTTTCGTTTTCGTTCTTGTCTTATTTCTTCTTTTTTTTTCTAGTTCGTTTTTTGTTCCCTTGGTCTCTTCGCTCGGGCCGCCTTTTTGTCCTTTCCTTTTTTCGTCTCTCCTTTTTTCTTCCCATTTTCCCCTCTTTTAGTTTTTCTTGTTGTTCTTCTTCTCATCTCTCTTCTTGCGTGCCTTTCTTTTCCCGTACTCACTTTTGTTTTTTTTCCTTTTTTTTCCTTTTTTTTCTTCTTGTTTCTCGTTTCTGCTCCCTTCTTTTCCTTCGTTCTTTTTTTTTGTCTTTTGCTCATCTATTTTTCTTTCTTCTTTTCTCTTCTTCCTTCTTTTCACTTTTTTTTCCCTCGCTTTTCTTTTCCTTTTTCTGTTTTTTCGTTTGCTTTTTTGTTTGTTCTTCTCTCTCTATTTCTTTTCTTTCTTTTGGTTGTCTCTTTCTCTCCGTATCTTTTCGTCGTTTTTCGTCCTTTCCCTTCTGCTTTTCTTCTGCCTTTTCTTTCCCCTCTTTTTTGTTCTCTTTTGTCTTCTGTCCTTTTCTTGTTCCTTAGTTCTGTTCTTCCTTTTTTGCCTGTTTTTCGTCTGCGCTTCTGCCCTCTTTTCTCCCTTTCTGTTTTTGTTTTTTTTTCTCTTTTTTTTGTCTTTTGTTATCTGCTCCTGTTTCCTTTTTTGGCTTTTGTTTATTTCCGTCTTTTCTTTCTGTCTTCTTTGGGTCTTTTGTTCTCGTCTTGTCCTCGTCCTCCTCCGTCTCTCTCGCCCTGTGTCCTCGCTTTTTTTTGGTCCTCTTTTTCGTTCTGGTCTTTCGTCCCTTGTCTTTCCACCCTTTTTTCGTCGCTTTTTTCTTTCTGTCCCTACTTTCTCTCTTTTTTGCTCCTTTGCCTTTGCCCTTTTTTTTTTCCCTTTTTCTCCCTTGTTTTTCTGTTCTCTCCTTTCTGTTTTCTTTCCCGCCGGTTTTTTTATATTTCTTTTCTTCTTTCTTTCTCTGTTTTATGTTTCCCTCGTACGGTTGGCTCTTCGCTCTCTTTTTGCTTTCCTCGTTCTTCTGTCCTTTCGCGTCCCCTTTCTCTTCTCTGTTTCTTTCTTCTCTCTTTTTTTCTTTATCTGTTCTTTTTCCCCCCTTCTACCTTCTTTCTGCCCTTTACCTCTCTTTTGTTTATTTTTTTGTTTGTCTTTTGTTCTTTTTCTTTTCTTTTCGGTCTTTTTTTTCTGTTGTGTTTGGCTGCCTTTTGTCTTTATCGTTCCTTGTTCCTTTTCTTTTCTTTTCATCGTCTGTTTTCCCCCTTTTCCTCCTTTCTTTTTTTGTGTCCCTTTTTTGTCTTGTCGCGCCCCTCTGTCCTTTTCGTTTGTTCTTCCTTCTTTTTTTGGTTTTTATTTTTTTTCTATCTTCCATTTTTCTCTTCGTCTTTCTCTTTTTTTTGGTCCCGCGTTTCGCTTCTACCGCTTTTTTTCTTTTTTCCCTCCCCTTTGTTTGCTCGCGTCTTCCGTCTCTTCTCGTGTGCACCTACTCGCATTCCTTTTTGTTTGTTTTTTTTCTTTTGTGTTCGCCTATTCTCTCTCTTCCGCTTTTTTTTTTTTTTTCTTTCTTCCTGCTTTGTCTTTTTTTGTTACTTTCTCCCTTTTCTATCCCTTTTGTCGTTTTTTTTTGCGCTTTTCTTGTCTCTTCGTCTGTTTTTCTTGCTCTTCGTTTTGTGTTTTTGTTTCCTTGTGTCTCCCCTCTTTTTTCTCTTTCTTTTTTTTTTCTTCCTTCTCTTTTTTCCTCCGTTTGTTTCTCGTTCATTTCCTTCTTCCGCATTGCTTTCTTTCTTGGTTTTCTTTTCTTCGTTCTTTTCCTTTTTTTTCTTCGGTTTTTTTTTCCTTGTTTTTTATCTTGTTTCTGCCCTTCTGCGTGCTTCTTCTATTCTACTTGTCGTCTCTCTCGCTCGTTTGGCTGTGTGTTTTCTCCCTCGTCTTGTTTACGTCGTTTTTTTTTCGTCCTTTTCTCTGTGGCTTTTTGTTCTTTGTTTGTTTTTCCTTTGTTTCCACTTGCTTTCCTTTTTCCTTGTTTCCTCGCCTTGTGTTCTCTTGCTTTCGTCCCCCCTCTTGTTTCTGCTTTTTCCGGTCATTCTCTTGTTTACTCTTTTTGCTCTTTTTTTTTTTTTATTGCTCCACTGTTTTTTCTTCTCTTCGTGTTTTTTTTCTCGCTTCCTTTGCTTTTGGGTGTTTCTTTGCCTTCTCTGCCGTTTGTATGCTCCCTTGTTGTATTTTTTTTTTCCTTCCTCTTTTTCTTTCTGCTTTGTTCTCTCGCTTTTCTTTTTGTCTCTCCTGTTACGCGCTGGTTTTTTTTTTGTATTTTTCTTTTTCTTGTTTCTGTTCTTCTTGTTCTTTCCGTATTTCTTTCTTAGTTTTGTCTTTTCTTTCTTTTTTTCTCGTTCTCTTTTTCGCCTTTCTTTTGGTTCTGCTTTTCTTTTCTTTTACTTGTCTCTTCTTCTCTTGCTTTGCCTCTTCTGTCTCCTTCTTTTTTCTCTTTTTTCTCTTTTGTTTTCGTTTTACCTTTCGTTTTTTTGAGTCTTTTTTTTCTGTCTCTTCGTTGCTTTCGTTTTTTTTTTTCCTTTCTCCTTGTTCTTCTTTTTTTCTTTTTTTTTTCTCTACGTCTTCCCCCCGTTCTTCTTCCTGTCTGTTGCGTCCTTTCCCCTCTCCTTCCTTCTGCTGTTCCTTTGCCTTTTCTCCTCTCTATTCTTTTTTTTTTTTTCTTTTTCTTTTTCCCCGTGCTTTTTTATGTGCTCTTCTCCTTCCTTTTTCGTTTGTTTTTTCTCCCCGTTTTTTCTCTTTTCTCTCTTCTTTTTTTTCTTGGTTTTTATTTCTTGTTTTCTTTGATTTTCCTTCTCCTCTTTTTTTCGTTCTTGTCTTCGATTCTTCTTTATTTCTCGTATTCTTTTTTGTTTTTTTCCTTTTGTCTCGCCTTTTCTCCTTCGTTCCTTCTTTTCGTCCTTTTTTTGCTTGGTATTCTTCTGTCTTTTTCTCTTTTCTTTTTTCTTTTGTGTCTTTTTTTTTTTTTCGCTTTTCACTTCCCTTTTGTCGCTTTGTCTTTTTCTTGTCTTCTTCTCCTTTTTTTTGTGTTCTTTTTCCCGATCTCCTCTTTTATTTGTCTCTTGTTTTTCTTTATCTTTCGGTTCTCCTTTTTTTTCTTTTCTTTCTTTTTTTCTTTCTTCTCTTTCTTCTCTTTCCTCTTTTGTTCCCTCTTTGTTTTGCCCTTTTTTATTTTTGTTCTTCTTTCCCGTCCTTTTCTTGTCTTTTTTTGTTTTGTCCCTTGTTTTTTTTCCCCTTCTCCTTGCTTTTCCCTTCTTTCTGTCTTTTTTTTTCTGTTTCTTTCTTTTTTTTTTTTTCTCCCTTTTTTCTCACCTTGTTTTTCTTTTCGCGCCCCTTTTTCTTATTTCTTGCTCCGTGTTTCTTACTTCTTATTTCTCGTTGTTCCTTTCTTCCTTCTGTTTTTTTTGGTTCTTTCCGTTTCCTCTTTCTCTACCTTTTTATTCGTTTGCTGCCCGCCTTCTTTCTTTCGGGGGTTTATTCTTCCTGTCTTCCTCTTCTCTTCCTTTGTCTCGTTTTTTTTTTTCCTCATCCCCCGGAATCTTTGTTTGTCTCCCTGTGCTCTCTCTCCTCTTTCTCCTCTCTTTTCTCTGCTTCGTGTTCGGGTTTTCTTTTCTTTTTTTCCTCTTTCGTCCCTGCCTTGTATCTTTTCCTTTCTTTGCTTCTTCTTGTTTCTCTTTCTTTTTTTCTTTTGGTCTTCGTTTTTTTGCTCGGTCCCTTTGTCCTTTTCTCTGGTTCCTTTCGTCTTCGTGGCTCTCCTTTTTGCTCGTTCTCTATTTGTTTTTTTTTTTTTTATGTGCTTGCCTTTCTTTTGTAGTCTTTTCCCTTTTTTCCTTACCTTGTCCCCTTTCTTTCTCTTTGTCTGCCCTTCTCTTCTCTTTTTTTCTTGCTCTTTTTTTTTTTTTGTTTCTTCCCTCTTGCTTTCGTTTCTTCTCTGTTCTCTTCGCCTTTTTTTCTTTCTGCGTCTTTTGGCCTCTTCCTTCGTTCTTTTTGCTTCTTTCTCTTTCTCCTTCTTCTTTTTTTTTCTTTTCTTCTTCTCCTCTTTTTTGTCGTGTTCTTTTTTTTTCTTCTTTCCTTTCCTTTCCCTTTCTTGTTATCCTCTTCCTCTTCTCTTTTTTTTTTTTTTTTGTTCTGTTCGTTTTTTTTCTCTTTCTTTTTGGCTTCTTTCGTTTCTCCTCCTTCTTCTCCCTGTCTCTGCCTTTTTTTTTTTTTTCTTCCTCTTTTTCCCTTGGGTTCTTTCTTGCTTCGCTTGTTCTTTGCTCTTGCTTGGGTCTTTGTTTTCGTTTTTTCCTTTCCTCGTTTTTCGCGTTCGTTCTTTTTTTTTCTGTTGCTCTTTCTTATCTTTCGCGAGGGGGGGATCTCTCTCTCTTCTTTTCTTCTCTCTTTGTTTTTCTCTTTCTTCTTCTCTTCGCTCTGCTTCCTCTTTCTTTTTTCTTTTCCTTCCTTTTCCTTTGCTTCCTTCTTCGCTTTTCCCCTTTCTGTTCGTTCTTTTTTTGTTTCTTTTTGTTTTTTCCTCTCTTTTTTTTTTTCCCTTTCACGTGTTTTTCTTCTTACTCTTTTTTTGCTTATTTTTCTTTCTTCTGTTTTTTTTTCGTTTGTTTCTTTTTCTCTCTTCGTTTTTCCCTTTCGCTTTTCTTCTCTGTTCGTCCCTTTCTTTTTCTCTCGCTTTTTTCTCTTTGTTCTCTCTCTTTTTTCTTTCCTCTTGTTTTCTCTCTTTTGTCTTTTTTGGTTTTTTCTGTTTTCTCTTTCTCTCCTCTGGCCTCGTTTTCTGTTCGGTTCTTGATTCCTTTCTTTTATCGTTTCCTTCTTCGTTGCTTTTTCCTTTTTCTTGGGTTTCTTTCCTTTTGCCTGCCTCTTTTTTTCCGTTGTTTGACGCTCTCTTTCTGTCTCCATTTTTTTTTTTCTTTTCGTGCACCGCTTTTCCCTCTTTCTTGTTTTCTCTCTGTTCCTCCTCCCCCTCTTCCCTAGTCTCCTCTTCTTCCTTTCTCTTCTTTTCTCTTCTCGCTTTACTTGGTTTTCTTCTTTCTTTTCTTTTTTCTTTCGTTGTTTCTTCTTTTTTCCTTTCGCGTTCTTTTTCTTTACCCGTTCTGTCTTCCTCCCTTTTTTTTCGTTTACTTTTTTTTCTCCTTCTTCGCTCCTTCTGTGTGCCGGCGCTGTTCCTTTTCGCTCTTTGGTTTTTGCCCTTTTTTTCCTCTTGTCTTTCCGTTTTCTTTCTTTCGCTTTCTCTTTTCTCTTTCTGCCTTACTTTTTTTTTTCTCTGCAGTTTTTTTTTTATCTTTTTCTTTCTCTTTTCTCTTTTTCCTTCTGTTTTTGTTTCGGGCCCGCTTCCGTTCTTTTCTTCTCTTCTTTTTGCTTTGTCTTTCGTTTGCCCTCCGGCCCTCTTCCGTGTTTGTTGCTTTGGTTCCGTCTTCCTGCTTTTCTCTTGTTTCCATTTGCGCCTGTTCCTCCTTGTCTTTCTACTTCTTCTTCGCGTTTTATTTAGGCTTCCTCCCTTCCCTTTCTTTCTTTCTTTGTTTTCTTTCTGTTTGTTCCTCTTTTTCCCTTCCATTGCTTTGTCTTCTCTCTTTGTTTACTTTTCTTCTTCCTCTCCTCTTCCCCTGTTTGTTGTTTTTTGTTGTACCGTTTTTTTTCCCCTGTTCTTTCCCTCCTTCTCCCTTTGCCTTTTTTTTTCTTCGTGGTCTTTCTTTCCCCTTTTCCTCACGTTTTCTTTCTCTCCTGTTTTTTTTTTCTAGTTTTGGTGCTTCTTTTCCCTTGCACTTCCTTGCCTCCTCTCACTTCTTGTCCTCTCTTCGTGCTTTTTTTCCTTTTTTTTTGTTTGCTTTTTTCGTTTCTTTCCTTTTTGCTTTCTTGTTTTCGTTTTTCTTGTTCTTTTTTCCTTTTACTCTCTTGTTTTGCCTCTGCTTGTTCTGCGCCTTTTTTCTTCGTCCGTTTTTTCTCCTTCTCGTTTTTCCTGTTCTCTCTTCTCTTTTCTCTCTTTTTTTTTCTTTTTCTTTTGCGGCTTTTGCTTGCTCTTTTTTTCTTCCCTTTTCCCTCTTTTTCCCCTTTTCTCTTTTCATTTCCACTCTTTCCTTCTTTTTCTCTGTCCTCTCTTTTTGTATGTCCCGTTTGTGGCTTTTCTTCTTTCTTTCCTTTCATGTTTCCTTTCTCCCACCGTTAGCATCTCCTTCTTTTTTGTTCTCGGTTCCTTTCCTACCTCTTTGGTTTCTTTTCTTCTCTTTTTTTTTTTCTTGTTTCTTTCTTTATTCCTCTTTTTTTTTTTTTCTCGTTTGTTTTTTTTGTTATTGTTTTTTTTTTCTTGCTCTTCTGTCTTTTTTTTTTCTTTTTTCTTGTTCGTCTTTTTTCTCATTGTCTGGTTTGGTTTCTCTGTTCGCGCCTCTTTTACTCTCCTTTGTTTCTTTTGTTCTTCGCCTGTTCTCTTTTCTCTCTCTCTCTCTCTCTCTCTCCTTCTTTTTCTTCTTCTTCTCTTTCTCTCTCTTCTTCTTTGTTTCTTCTTTTTTTGTCACCTGCTTTTCGTCTTTTGGTTGTTCTCCTTCTTTTTTTTTTTCCCTGTACTCTCCTGCCGTTCGTTCCTATTCTCCTTGTCTTCTTTTTTTTTTTTTCCTCTTTGTTTCTTTCCTTTTTCTTTTTCTTCTCTTCTTGTTTTTTGTGCCTTCTCTTCGTCTTGTCTTTTCTTTCGTTCTTTTCCTTTTTTTTTCTTTTTTCCCCTTTTGTCGCCTTTGCTTTTTTTCTCCTTTTGTTTTGTTTACGTGTCGCTTTCTTGTTCTCTCGTCTCGTCTTGTCTTTTTTCTCCTTTCTCTGTTTTCCTTTCTTCTTGTGCGCTGCTTCTTTTGTTTGTTCTTTTTTCTGCTTCTTTCTTCGCTCGTCTGTTCTTTTCTTCTCTGGTGTCCGTCTCTTTTTTTTTTTGCTTCTTCGGTTTTTTTTGGTGTCTCTTTTTTCCTTTTTTTTCCTTTTTTCTTCTCTTCTCCGTGTCCCCCCCCTTGATTCCTTTTTCTTTTTCTTTTCTTTCCGCTTTGTTTTTGCTCATTTGCCTCTTCTTTTTCTTCTCTTCCCTTCGTCTTCCACTGTTACGCTTGTTCCTCTTTCTTTTTTTGTCTCTTTCTCCCTTTGTTTCCTTTTTTTTTTTCTTTGTTCTTTCTCTTTGTTGTTCTTTTCTTTTTTCGTTCTTTTTGTTTCCGGCTTGCTGCTTTTTTGGTTTATTTTGTCTTGTTCCTTGCTCTCTTCCTCTCTTTTTTTTCTCCATTCTTCATTGTCTTTTTCTATAGGCTTTTCCTCTTTGTTTCTTTTCTTTTGCTCGTTTGTCTGTATTCTTTCTCTGGTTCTCCTTTTTATTCTTCTTTTTTTTTATTCACCACTTTTTTTTTTGCCTTTCTCATTCTAGTCCTCTTTCTTTTTTTTCTTTCTTTTCTTTTCTTTTTGTCCCCCGTCCCCTTTTTTCTTTTTTCTTATTTCGTGCCGCTTTTTTTTTTTGGTCTCTTTTTCGCTTTCGTTTTATGGTTTTTTGCCTTCTCCTGTTCTTTTTTCTTCTCTCCTCTTCGTGTCCTCTCGTTTCTTGTTGCGCTCTCTTTTTTTTTCTTTTCTTTTCTTTTTCTCCTTTGCGTCCTGCTCGCTCTCTTTTTGTTTCGGTTTCTTCTCTTCTCTCGTCTTCTTTTTTCTTTTTTTTTTTCTACTGGCATTTCTCTCGTTTCCTTTTCGCTTTTTTTCGTGTTTCCTCCTATCCTTCTTTCCTTTTTCTTTCCCCTTCTCTTTCTCTCCCTTTTTCTGCTTTTCCGTCTTATTCTCTTTGCTGCGTCGTTTTCTTCTTTTCTTTCTTTTTCTTCCCTTCTGCTTTCTGTTCTTCACTCTTTCCCTCTTCCTGCCCTTCTCTTCTCTTTATCCGCTTCTTTTTTTTTTTGCTTTCCTTTCCCCTTGCGCATCTGCTTGGTTTTCTCCGTTCTTTCTTTTCCTCTCTCTTTTTTCCTTTTCCTCTTCCCTTGTCCGTTTTCTTTTTGCTTCTTGCTCCTTTATTTTTGTTTTCGTCTTTCCTTTTCTCGCTTTTCTTTCGCTGCTTTTCCCTCTTCCTCCCCCCTTTTCTTTCCCTCTTGATTTTTTTGCCTCTTCTTTCTCTTTTTTTGTCTTTCCATCTCCCTTTTTTTTTTCCTTCTTCTTTTTTCTTTTCTTTTTTTTTGTCCGGTCGTCTTCTGTTTTTTCCGTTTTTGCTTTTTATTTTTTTTTTCCTTTTTTGTTTTTCTTTTTTTTACCTTTTTCGTTTCTTTTTTTCTCTTCCTTTGTTTTTTCTTTCCTTCTTTTTTTTTTCTTCATCTTTTTTTCTTTTTCACCTTCTTCTTTTTTCTTCTTCCGCTTCCTTTTCTGTTGTTTGTCTTTTTTCTCGCTGCGGTTTCTCCGTCTTCTTTTTTTTTTTTTTTCCCTCCCTTTCTACTCTTCTTTTTGTGTCTTTTTGTCTTCACGGTGTTTTTTTCCGTTTTTTTTTTTCCTTTCTCTTTCGCTTATGTTCTTCCCTTTTTCTTCGTTTCTTTCTTTTTTAGCCTTTTTCTTTTTTCTTTCTCCTGTTCTTTTTCTTTTTCTCTTCTATCTTCTTTTCTCTTCTTCTTTCTTTTTCCTCCTTCTCCTTTTTTCTGCTATCCTTCTGTCTTTATTTGTCTTTTCTTGCCCCTGCTTTTTTTCTTTCTCCTTTTTCTTTTCTTCTTTTGTTTTTTTTTGTCCTGCTCTTCTTGTCGCTCGTGCCTTTCGTTTTCTCTTCTCAGTTTTGTTCGCTTCTTTTTTCTCTTTCTCCTCCTGTTCTCTACTCTTTTCCCCCTATATTTCTCCTTCATTCCCCTCGTTTTTGTTTTTTTTCTCTTCTCGTTCCCCCCTCTGTCCCTTCTCTGTTTCTTCCCCTTTCGTCGTTCTGCTTTGCTCTTTCTGTTCCTTTTTTCTTTTTTTTTCTTTTTTGTTTTTTTTTGTCTTTCTTTCGTTGCTGCTGTCTTACCCCCCTTCTTTTTTTTTTGGTTTGTTTTTTGTTTATTCTTTTACTCCCTTCTCTCTTTCCTGTTTTTCTGTTCTTTTCCTCGTTCTTTTGTTTTTTTTCTTTTTGTTTTTTCTTTTTTTTTTTCCCTCTTTACCTTATCTTTCTTCGCTCCCTTTCTTCTTTTCGCCGTCCTTTTTTCTTCTTCTTGTGTTTCTTCTTTTTTTTCCGCTACTCTTTCTTTCTCTCTCTTTTTCTGCGCTTTCTTTTCTTTGTTTCTCTTTCTCCCTCTCTTTTTTTCTTCTTTCTTTTTTCTTTCTTTATAGCTTTGTGCCTTTCGCTTGCTCTTATTCTTTTTTCCTTTCTGGCTTTTTTTTTTTCTTCTTCTTCCGTTCCTTGGCTTTTGGTTATTCGTGTTGCGCCTTTTCTCTTCTTCCCTGTTTTCTCTTTGTCTTTTCTTTTTTCTTTTTGTTTTTCCTCTATTTCATTTTTTTCACCTTGATTTCCTTTCTTTTTTTGTCCTTTCTTTTCTCTTTCTCCTCTTTTATATTCTTTCTTATTGTTCCTTACTCTCATCTCTTTCTTTTTTCTGGGCTGTTCTTTGGTTCGTCCGCTACTTTCTGCTCTTTTGTGTCTCCTCTTTTTTCCTCCTCTCTCCTTTTGCCTTCTTCTTGCCCTTCTGGTTGCTTTCTTGTTTTCTCTTTTTTTTGTATTTTTTTCCTTTTTTTCTGTCTTTTTTTTTTCCTCTTGTTTTGTCGTTTTCTTTCTTCCTGCTTTTCGTCTCTTGGTTTTTCCCTTCCGTTGTTTGTTCTGCTTTTTTTTTTTTTTTCTTCTTGCCTCCTTTTTTTTTTTTTGTTTCCCTGTATCCATCTTCTCGTGTTCTCTTTTTTTCTCTCGTCTTCCCTTTCTTGCTTCCTCTTTAGCTTTTTCTCCCCCCGTTTTTCTCCCCTTTTTATTCTTGTGGTGGATTTCTCTTTCTTTCTTATTGTTCCCCTCTTTTGTTTCTTCGTTTCATCTCTGTTCTTCTTCTTTGTCCTCTTGTCTTTTTTGTTCTCTTTTTTCTTCTTTGTTTCTCTGCTCGTTCCTTCCGCTCTTTCTGTTCTCTTCTTTTTGTTCCGCTTGTCATTTTGTTTTGCTTTTCTTTGGTGTCTTTTCTCTTATGTTTCTTTTTCTTTCTTTCTCCTTTTTTCCTTCCACTTTTTTCGTTTCTGTGTTTTCTTTTCTCTTGTTCCTTGTTCTTTTCTCCTTCGTTTTTTTCTTGTTTTTTGGTTTCTTGCGTTGACTCTTTGCCTTTCTTTTTGTCTCCTTTCTTTCCCTTTTCCCTTTTTTTTTTCTCTGCCTCTTGCCTGTTCTTTGTGGTCTTGTTTCTTTTGGCGCCTTCTCCCTCGTTGTCTTCTCCTGTCTTTTTTTCTCTCTTTCTTTTTTTGGCCTTCTTCTTCTCTCCCGTTTATGCGTTTTTTTATTTTTTCCTGTCTGTTCTGTTTCTTCTCCTTCCTTCTTCTTTTTCTTTCTCTTTTCCTTTTTCTTGTCCTTTTTCTTTCTTTGTTGCTCTTGCGTTCCTCTCTCTTTTGCTTTTCGTTTTTTTTTTCTGCCTTTTCCCTGCGTCTTGTCTCTTCCTCGGATTTGTTTTTTTTTCTTTTTTTTTTTTTTTGGCTTCTTCTTCTGTTTTTCTTTCCTTTTTTTTTTCTTTCTCTTTCTCTTTCTTTTTTTTTTTTCTCTTTTTCTTTTTCTTTTGGTTTCTTTTGCTTTTGTTCTCTTCTCCTGCCCTTTCTTCTTCTTCGGGTGCATTTTTAGTTTTTTCCTATTGTCTTCGCTTCCGTTTTTTTTTCTCTTTCTTTTTCTGATCCTTCTTTTCGTTTCTTTTCTTTTTTTTCTTTTTGCCTTTTGTCTTATCTCTTTCTTTTCGTTCGTTTGTACTCGCGTCTTCTTTTGTCCGTTCTTCTGTCTTTTCTTTTTGCTTGGTCCCCTCTTTTGTTTATGCGTTCTTTTCCTTTTTCTTGTCTCCTTTCTTTGCTTTCTTTTCTGTTTTTGTATTCTCTTTTGTTGGTTTTTTCTTTTTCTTCCCCATCTTTCTTCTTTTTCTCCTTTACCGTTCTTCCCTTTTTTCCGTTGTTTATTTCTTTCCTTGTCTTTTTCGCCGCGTCCTCTTCTCTTTGGTTTTCTGCGCCTTTGCGACCGTTCTCTGGGTGTGTTGTCTTTTTTTTTGTTTTTTTTCTCTCTTTCTTCTCTTTGGTTGTTGTTTCGCCCCGCCTTCTTTTGTTTGTTTGTATTTTCTCCTTTGCTCTTTCTGTTTTGTGTTTGCTGTTTTTTTTGTTTTGTTTTTCTCCTTCTCTCCGTTTTTTTTTCCTCTTTTTGTCCTTTGTTTTTCCTTTTCTTCTCTTCCCTTCCTTTTTTTTCTTTTTCTCGCTTTTTTTTGTTCTCTCTTCTTCTTTCGTTTTTTCTCTTTTTCTTTCTTTTTTCCTTGTTCTGTTTCCCTTAGTACTCCTTTCTTTCTTCTTTTGTTTTCTTCCTTTTTTTCTGCTTTTTCTTTACATGTCCTTTTTTTTTTCTTTGCTTGGTCTTTTATGCTTCTGCCTTTTTCTATTCTCTTTGTCTCTCTCTTTTTTATTTTTTCCTTTCCGCCTTTCCTGTTTTCTCCTTTCTCTCTTCCTCTTTCTTTTCTTTTTGTTGCTCCTTTTTCCCGCCTCCTCTCTTCTTCTCGTTTTTTTCTTTCTTTCTTTTGTCTTCCTTTTCTTCCGCTTTTGTTTCTTCTTTCTTTTTTTCTCTTCTGTCCTTTTTGTTCTTTGTTCTTCTGGTTCTGTGCTGTCTTTTCGGTTTGTTTTCTCTTCTTTTCCTGTTTTCTTTTTCTCCTTTTTTTCGCCTTTTTGTTTTTTTTGGTTTTTTTTTTTTTGACCCTGTTTTTTTCTTCTTTTTGTCTGCCTTTTTTTTGCTCGTTTTTCTCTTTTACTTTCGTCTCTTTTTTTTTTTCTTTTTTGCCATTTTCCTTTTTCTCCTTGCTTTCCTCTTCTTCCTCTTCTGTCTGTGTCTGTTCGTCCCTCGTTTCTTTTCTCTTTTTCTTGTTGGCTTTTTTTGTTTCTTTTTCTTCTTGCTTCCTTTGTGTTTTTTTTCTGGTGTCCTTCTTGCGCCTCTCGTCTTTTTTTTCGTTGCTTTGGTTTCGTCTTGTGTTCTCGTGTCCTCCTTCCTTTTCCTATCTTGCGTTTCCTGTTTTTTTTCTTTGCTCTTTTCTCCCCCCTTTTCTATTCGTCCTTTCTTTTTCTGTTTTTCTCTTTTTCCTTTTTTGTTTTCTCCTTTCCGCTTGCTTTTCCCTTTTTTTCTGCTCTCTGTCTCTCTTCTTTCTCGTCTTTGTGGCGTTTTTTCTTTTTCTGTTCCCTCCTCTGCGCCCTCTCTCTCCTTGCTTCCGCTTCCTTCTTTCTTTTTCCGTCTTTCGTTTTTGTCCTCTTCTTTGCTCTTTCTTTTATTCTTTGTTTGTTTTTCGTGTTTTGTTCCTGTGTTTGTCTTCCTGTCTTCTTCTTTTTTTTTTTTTTTTTTTCGCTCCTTTCCTTTTCTCCCCTCCTGTTCTTGTTTTTCTCCTGGTTCCTCTTTTGTTGCTCTCTGTTCAGTTTCCTTGCTTCGCTTTGCTTTCTCCCCTTTTCTCTTTTCTCCTACCCCGTCTGGTTGTTTTTCTGTTTTTTCCTTTTAATTTTTCAGTTTTCCTTCTTTCTTTTTCCGTGCTTCTTTCTCGCTCTTTTTGTTTGTTATTTCTCTTTTTTGGTCTCCTTGCCCTCTTTTCGTTCTTTTCTTCTTTTTTGTTCTTCTTTTTGTTTTTTTTCTTCTTTCTTGTTCTCTCTTTCCTCCTCTTTTTATCTTTGTTTTCTTGCTTTTTGGGGTCTTTTCTTTTTCTCTTTCTTCTCCTTTTTTTCTGTTTTTTGTTTCTTTCGTTTTTTTTTTCTTGGGCTCCTTCCTTTTTTCTTTTTTTTCTATCCTGTCTGCTTGGTCCGTTCTGTTTTTCTCCTTTTTTCTTTCCGCTTCTTTTTTTGCTTCTGCCTTTCTTTGTTTTTGTTCTCCTTCCTTTTGCGTTTCTTTTTGCCCTTCTTTTCTTTTTTGTCTTTTTTTTTTCTCTGTTTTTTCTCTCCCTTAGTTCCCTTTCTCTTTTGCCTTTCCTCTCGTTCCCTTTGCTCTTTTTTTCTTTGTCTATTTCTGTTCATGTTTTTTGCGCTATTTTTTTTTCCTCTTTCTTTCTATTTTTCCTTTTCTTTATTGGCTTTCTGCTTTTTTCTTTCCGCTTTCATTTCTTTTTTCTCTTTTCTTTGTTTCCGCTTAATTGTCTCTCGCCCTTTGTTTGGGCTTTTTCTGTTTTTTTTTCCTTTTTTCTTCTTTGTTGTTCTTTCTGTCTTCCTTTTCTCTCTTTCACGCTTTCCTCCTTCTTCTTCTAGGTTTCTTTCACTTCCTCTCTCCTGCTTTCTTTGTTCTTTTTCCTCTATCTTTCCTGTTTCCTTTAGTTTTTGGTTTCTTTTTTTGTCTCTTTCTGTTGTTTCTTCTTCTTTTACCTTTTTCTTCTTTTTGCTGTTTTTTTTTCTCGGTTTTTTTTTCCTTTTCCTTCTTTCGTCTTTCTGGTTTTTAGTTTTCTTTTGTCGCTTTTCTTTCTCCTCCTCTTTCTTTGCTTCTCTCTTGTCTTTCTTCTTTGGTCTTTGTCTTTTTCTTCTTTTTCTTTTCCTTTCTTTCCCCCTTTGTTTTGCTTCTTTGTTCTCCCTTTTTGTTCGGTCTCTCTCCTCTTCTGTTTCCCTTCCTATCTTCTTATATTTTTTTTGTTCTTTCGTTTTTTTGTTTTCCTTCTACTCGCCCTGTTTTGTTTTTTGGCGTCCTTCCCCTCCTCGCCTTTTCTTTTCCGTCCTTTCTTTCGTCTTTCTTTCTCCTTTCTCGGTTTGTCTCTCTCCTCCTTCTTGTTGCTTTTTTTCTTGTTTCGATTTCTTTTTTGTTCTTTTTCCTTCGGCTTTGTGTCTTTTTTCTATGTTTTCGGTTTTCTTTCTTTTTCCTATCTCTTTCTGCGTTTTTCTCCTTTTTTTTGTTTTTGGCCCGTCTTCTGTTTTGCTTTTTTTCTCTTTCTCTCCTGTTCTTTCGTTTCCTGCTTTTTGTTTTCCTTTCCGTTTTCTTTCTTCGCTTTTGTTTCCTCTCTTTGTCCTCTTTTTTTTCCTTTTTATTTCTGTCTCGCTCTTTCTTTTCTTCTTTCGTTTTTTTTTGCTCTGCTTTTCTTGTTTTTTTCTCCTCTTTTTTTTTTTCCTTCCTAGTCCCCTTCCTCTGTGTTTTTCTTCTTTCCCCCTTTTGGTTTCTTTCTTTTTCTCTTCGTTCTATTTGTTTCTATTCTTGTTCTTTTTCTTTTTTCCTTTTCTATTTGCTTTGTTTTTGTTTTTTTCCTTTCTTTTCTTTGTCTCTCTTCTTTTGCTTCTTACCCTTCTGCTTGTCTTCTCCTTTTTCCTTTTTCCTCCTGTTTTCTTCGTCTTTTGCTTTTTTCTTTCTCTCTTTGCGGTCTCTTTTCTGTTTATCTTTTGTCCTCTGTCTTTGTTTTGTGCCCTCTTTTCTGCAGCGCTTGTTTTCGCTCGTTGTTCTCTTTCTTTTTTTCCTTTTTCGCTTCTCTATCTTTTTTTTCCTTTTTTTCTGTTTCGTGCTCTGATCTCCCCTCTTTTTTTTCCCTTCTCGCTTTTTCGCTTTCTTTTCTCTGCCTTTGTTCTCTCTTCCTCTTTCCCGCTTCCTCTCTTCTGTTCTCTTTCTCTCCCGTTGGTGCTTGTCTTCTCTTGTCCTTTCCTTTTCTTTTCCTCTTCTTCGTCCCGCTTTGGTCCTTTTCTTCCGGTTTTTCTTTTTTGTTTTGGTTCTCTCTTTTGCTCCCGTTTTCTTTCTTTCGTTTCATTTTTGTTTGGTTGTTTGTCTTTTTTTGTCCCGGTCTTTTTTGTTTCTTTCTTCTTTTTTTCCTCTTGCTTTTTTTGTCCTCGTTGGTTTTTCTCTTCTCTGTATCATTTTTGCGTTTTCTGTCTCGGGTTTCTTCTCTTTTCCTTGTTTTCTCTGTTTTCCTCGGTGCGGTGTTCGTTCCTGTCCCCCTCCGTTCTTGCTTCTCTTTTCTGCTTTTTTCTTTTTCTTTTCTCCTGTCCTCTCCCCTTTGCTTTCTTTTTTTCCTGTTCTTCGCTTTCCGTTTCTTTCTTCTTTTTTGTCTCTCTTCTCTGCCATTTTTCTTCTGTCTGCTTTTGCTTCTTCCCATTCCCTCCTCTTCTTATATTTTCTTCTTTCCTTTTCGTATTCTTTTTCCTTGTTTCTTTCCTCCCCTTCTTTTTTTCCTTGTCTCCTTGTCTTCCTTGCCGTTCCTCTTTGTCTGGTTTTTTTTTTGTTCTTTCCTTCTCTTCTTTCCTTTTTATGTCTTTGTCCGTTGCTTCGTTTTCTTTTTGCTTTTTTTCGCTCTCTCATTTTTTCTGCCTTTTTTCCTCCCCTCTTTCCCTTCTTCTTCTCTTGTGTGTGTTTCTTGCTTTTTGTCCTTCTCTCTCCCTCTGTCCTTTCTACTGTTGTTTGTCCTCTTTGCCTATTTCTCTCCTCTCTCCTCTTCTGTCTTGCTTTCATCTTATTCTCTTTTTACGTCTACTTTGTCTTCTGTGGCTTTCTCTTCGTTTCTCTTTTCTTCTTACTGCTTTTCTGGTTCCCTTTTTTTTCCTTTTTTCGCTTCCTTTGTTCTCTCTGGGTCTCTTCTTTCTTCTTTTTTCTTTTTTTTTTTGATGTCCTGTTCCCCTTTTTTGTTTCTTCCCTTTTGTTTTTTCTCTCCTTTTCCTTTGTTCTTGTTTTTGTGGTCTTGTTTTACGACCCTGTTTCTTTCGTTTTCCGCTTTCTCTCTCCCTTCTTTTCTGTCTTCTTGTGTCTTCTTCTCGTTTTTTTCGTTTTTGTCCTTCCTTTCTTCGCCTCTTGCGTTTTTTCCTCTTTCCCTTTTTCTCTTGCTTCTTTTGTGTTCTCTCCCTTGTTGTTTCGCCGTTTTTTCTCTTTTTCCTTGTCTTTCTATGCTTCTTTTCGTCTTTGTTTCTTCTCTCTTCCTCTCTTTCAACGTTGTGCTCCCCTCCTCCTCTTACTTGTTTCTTTTTTTCTTTTTGCTCTTTTCTGTCTCGTCCTGCTTTCTTTTCCTTCTGCTTGTCTTTTCGTCTTCTTTTTCGTGGTCTCCATTCTGGTCTTGTTATCTTTGTGTTTGTGGGTTTGTGCGTTCCGTGTTGCTTATCTTTTTTTCTTTTCCGGCTCCTTTTCCTCTTTTTTGTCCTTTCTCCCTACATTTTTGTTTGCTTTTCTCTTCCCTGTGTTCCTTCTTCTTTCTTTTCTTCCCCTTTTTTCTTCTCGCTTTCACTTACTCTTTGCCTTCTCTCTGTTGTGTCTTGCCCTTCCTATTTTACCTTCTTTTTTTCTTTATTCCTTCTCGTTCTTCTCTTCTGTTTTTTTGTCTTCCTTCCGGCCTAGTCCACTCTTTTCTCGTTTTTTTCGTTTTCTTTCTTTTACGCTGTTCCGTGGTTTCTCCGTTTTCTTTTCTCTAGTTTCTTTCTTTGTCTTTTTCCTTTTGTCCTTTTTTTTTTTTTTTTTCCTCTCGTGTCTCTTCTTTTTCGATGTTTTTTTGTTGCTTTTTGCCGGTCTGCCTTTTTCTCCGTTTTTTCCTTGTTTTCTCTTCTCTTCTTTTGTTGTCGTTGTTTTTCTTTCGTTTTTCTCTTCGTCTACTTCTCTTCTACTTTTTTTTTTCTTCTTTTCGGTTTTCCCTTTTTCTTGGGTTCTTGGCGTTCTTATCTTTTTCCTGTCCTTCTGTTGTCTTCTTTTTGCTTGTTTTCGTGGCTTTTCCTTCTTCTTGTCTTCGTTTTTTTATCCTTCTTTCTTTTTTTCTCTTCCCTCTTTTTCGTTTTTTGTTCTTCTCTTTCTTTCTATCTGTTCTTCCTTTCTTGTCTTTAGTTTTTTCGCTTTCTTGTCTTACTCCCTCTTTTTCCTTTGTAAGGGTTTTTTTTTGTTCTCGTCTGTGTTTTTTTCTTTCTCTCTCGTGCTTTCCGTCTCTCCGTCTCTTCTTCCCTCCTTCTCTTTTCTCTTCCCTCCTCCTTTTTTCCTGGTTTCTTTCCTTTCCTTCACCGTTTTTCTTCTTTTTATTTTCTTCCTCGCTTCTTTCTTCTGCTCTCTTCCTTCCTCTTCTCCTCTTGTTGTGTCTTTCTCATCCTTTTTTCTTCCTCGTGGTTCTTCTTTTTGACGCTTTTCTCGCTTCCGTTCCTCTCTCTTTTTTTGTTTTTTTTTGTTTTTCTTTTGTCTGGTTTCGCCCCCTTGCTCCTTTTTCGTGGTCTCCTTATTTTACGTTTGTTTTCGCTTTTTTTTCTAATCTTTTTTTTCCTTTTTACTTTCTCTTTTCTCCTCTTGTTTGCCTTTTTGCCTGGTCCTTCTAGTCGCGGTGGTTGTTGTGCTGTTTTTCTGCTCTTGTGCCCTCTACTCATCGCTTTTTCGTCTCTTTGCTTCTTTGTTATTTGGGTTTTGTTTTTGTTCTTTCGTTCTGTCTATGTTCCCCGTTTTCTGCCGTGGCTCTTTTCTTTTTTGTTCTTCCGCTTTTTTTTCTTTTTCCTTTTTTTTTTTTTTCCCTTTTTGCTCTTTCTTTTTTGTTTTTCTTTCCTTTGCTTGTTTTTGCATTTCTCTTTGTTTTTTTTTCCAGCCTTCTTTTTCTTCTTCTCTTTTCGCTATCCCTTTTCCTCTTCTTTTTCTCCTCTCTTCTCCCTTCTCTTTTTTCTTGTCCTTTTTCTTCGTTCGTTCTTCTCTTCTTTCCCTTTTGTTCTTTCTGTTTTTTCTTCTTTTTCTTTCGTTCCTCTTCGTTTTCTTTCTTTTTTTTCTTGTCTTCTTCTCTTAGGCATTCCTCGTGCTTCTGTTTCTCTTTTTTTTTTGCTTCTTCTTGTAGATCTCCGTGTGCTTTTTTTCTTTTCCTTTTTCTCTCTTTGGTTTACTTTTTCTTTTTTTTCTCGTTTTCCTTTTTCTCTCTTTTTGCTTTCGTTGGGCCCTTTTTTTTTGTTTCTCTTTCTGTTTTGAGTATCTCTTTTTCCCCCTTTTTTCTTTTCTGTCTTTTTTTCTCCTCCTTCTTTTTCCCTTTCTATTTCCCTTTCTTTTGATTTCTTTCTGTTTTCTCTCCTTTTGTCTGCGCTCTTCCGTTTTCCTTTTTGTTCTCCTCCACACCGTCTCTTGTTTCGGACTGTTTTTCATATTTTTCCTCTGTGTTCTGTTTTCGTTTTTCCTCTTCTTTTCTCTGTCCTCCTTTTCTCTTTCCTGCGTGCTTCATTCTTTTCTTTTTCTTTTTTTCTTACGCTTGCTCTTTTTTCTCTTTTTCCTTGTTCTCCTCGTTCTGCTTGTTTTCTCTTTTTTTTCCTTTATGTCCTGTTTTTGTTTCTTCTTCTTTTTTTCTCTCGTTCGTTTCTTTTTTCTTTGTCCTCGTCTTCTTTCTTTCGTTCTCCTCCTTTTGGCTCTCTTATTCCTCTTTCTTTTTTTTTGTTTGTTTTTTTTTTATGTCGGTTTCGCGTCTTATTCCCTTTTCTCTTCTTTTATTTTCTTTTCCTTCTTTCTTTCTCTCTTTTTTTTTTTCTGTCCTTGTTCTTCTATTTTGTGTTTTTTTGTGTTCTTTCCTGTTCTTTTCTTCTTTCTTGGTCTTTGTTTTGTCTTTTTTTTCTTTTTTTGTTTCCGTTTTGGTTTTCCTGTTTCTCTTTTAGCTCTTCGTCTCTTCTTGCTGCTTGTTTTTTGTTTTCTTTTCTTTTCCTTCTTCTCTCCTTTACTCTTTTTTCCTTTTTTTGTTGTCCATCTTTTCCTCTTGTTCTGGTCGTCTTTTTTTTTTTTCATTCGCTTCTTTTACCCCTCTCCCCTTCGTTCGTTTTGCTTTTTTTCTAGGTTTTCCTTGCTCCTTTGTCGGCTTCTAGGTGCTTTCGTTCTGCTTGGCTTCTCTTTATCCGCTTCGCTTTTTTTTTTTTTTCTTTTTCCTTTTCTGTGCTCCTTTTTCTGTTCCGTTTCTTTTTCTCTTTGCCGTTTTTTTCCTTTTTTTCCCTTCTCTTTTTTCCTTTCTTTTCTTTTTTCTTTTGTTTTTTTTGTTTTCTGCGGCTTTGTCTCTTCTTGTTCCACTCTTCTTTTCTATTTCTCTTCTGCTTTCTCACCTGGTCTTTTGCCTGCTCCTTTTTTTTCCCTCCCCTCTTTCTGCTTTTTTTTTCTTTTTCGTTTTGGTTCTTCCTCTTTCCACTTTCCTTCTCTTTCTTTTCTTTTTATTGTTCTGTCCTCGTTCCTCCTTTCTCCTCTCTTTCTCTTTTTCCTTTTTTCTTTCGTCTTTTTCTTTGGTTACGTTCTGTTCCTGTTTCTCTTCCCCGTTTGTTTCCTTTTTCCGTCGCTCACCTTTTCTTCTTTTTTCCTTCTTTTGTTCTATTGTCCTTTGTGTCCTTTCCTCTTTGTCTGATCTCGGTCTTTTATTCTTGTTGTCTTGTCTTGTTCCCTCCTTCTCTTCAATTTCCTTCTTCCTTTATTTGGTTGTTCTTCTTTTCCCTTGTGCCGTCTTTTGTCGGTTCTCTCCTCGGTCTTGTTTTTTTTGTCTTTTTTGCTTATTGTTTTGCTTTTTTCTTTTCTCTCCCTCTTTGTTTCCCGTTTCTTCTGTGCTCTTTCCTTTTGCTGTGTCTTTTCTTTTTTTCTTCTCTTCCTGCCTCGTTTGCTCTTTTTTCTTTCTTCTGTTCTCACTGTTATTCCTTCACTCCTGGGCTCTTGTTTTTCGTCTCTTCCTCCCTTCCTCTTTCTCTTTTCTTTTTTTCTGTTTTTGCTTTCCTGTTGGCTTCTTTTCATCACGCCGCTTTTTCTTTGCTCTTGTCTACTCTTTTGTTTGTGCATTTCTCTTTTTCTTTGTCTCTTGTCTTTTTTCGTTTCTTTTTATGCTCTTTTGTTTTTCCTTCTTTTCCTTCCCGGGGTTTTTGCCTCCTCTCGTTTTTTTTTGGGTTTGTTTGTATCTTTTTACTTTTTTTTCTTTGCTGTTGTTCCTTCCTTCTTCTTTTCTTTTTCCTCTCTTATTGTTTTTTTCTTTTCTTCTGTGTTGTTTTCTTTTTCTTTCTAGTCCTTTTTTTTGTCCTTTCCTTTCCCTGTCCTGTCTTTTCCTTTCGCTTTGTTGCTCTGTTGCTTTTTCCTTCCCTCTTTTTCTCTCTTCTTCTTTCTTTCTCTTTCTTTTTCTATTTTTTTGTCTCTGCGTCTTGCTTTTTTTTCTCTACTGCTGTTCTTTTCTCCTTTTTCTCTTTCGCTTCTTTCGTTTCTCTTTTTTTTTTTCTTTTCCTTTTCCTTTTACTCTTTTTCTTTCCTTTGTTTTTGTTCTTTTTTTCCCCCTTTTTTTTTCTTTTTCTCTTTTTTTGTTTTTTTCCTTGTCGGGGTTCTCCCGCCCTCCCACTTTGTCTTTCTTCCTTTCCTTTTGGTATGTCTTCTTTTGTTTTTTTCTTCCTTTTCGCCCTGTTTGTGTTTTCCTTTTTTTTCTTTCTTTTTCTTTTTTTCTTTCTCCTTTTTTTTTTCTCTTTATGTTTGCTCTTTCTTTGTTTTTTTCTTTTTTTCCTTTCCTCGTTTTTCGCCTGTTTTTCCCCCTTTCCCCTCTCCTCTTCCGCTGTCCTCCCTCGTCCCTTTTGTGCTCTCTTTTTTTTTTTGTCTTTCCGTCCTTGCTCCTTGTTTTCTTTGTTCTGCTTTCCCTTTTTCTCTCTGTGGCTTTTGTCCTCTTTTTTTGCTTTTTTAGGTTCTTTTTTTTTTTTGGGCTTCTTTCTTTCTTTTCTTCTCTACCCTTTCTTTTCCCTTCTTTCTTTTTTCTCTTTTTCTTTCTTTTTTTCCTTCCGCTCTTACACGCCTTTTGCTCTTTTTTTTCTCGTTTCTCTCCTTTTTTCTTGTTTTTTTTTTGCTCCTTTTTTTTTTTTTTCTTTTTTCTTCTTGTTTTTTTCGGTTTTTTTTAATTTTGTGTTCCTCGGCTTTTTTCCCTATCTTTCTCTTCTCTTCTTTTCGTTCTCTCGTGTCTCCGCTCTTCTTCCTTCTTGCTACCTCTTCTTTTCTTCTTTTCTTTTTCCTTTTTTTTTTTTTCTCGGTTCTCTTCATCTTTTTGTCTTCGTTTTTCTTTTGTCTCTCCTTTTCGTTTTTTCTCCTGTCTTCTTCTGTTTTGTTTGTCTTTGATTCTTTCTCTCTTTCTTTGTTTTTAGTCCTGATGTTTTTCTTTTTTTTCACTTTTTTCGTCGGTCTTTTTGTCTCGCTCTATTTGGGTTCTTTTTTTCTTTTTTCTTTGTGTTCTTCTTCTTTCTCCTCCATTTTTCCGGTCTTTGCTCCTCCTTTATCCGTTTTTCTCTTTTATTTTGACTTCTTTCGGTATCCTGCCCCTATTGTTTGTTTTCTTTTCTCCGCTCCTCTGTCTCTGTTCTCTCGTTTTCTTTCTCTTTTTTTTTTCTTCTTTGTCTTCCTCCTTTTTTTCCTATTTCTCCTTACTTCTTTTTATTTTTTTTTGTCCCTTTCCCCGTTTTTTTTTTCCTTTCGTTTTACTTTCTCTTCTGCTTTGCCTTCTGTTTCCTTCTTTTCTTTTGTTGGGCTTTTTTTCTTCGCTTTTTCTCTCGCTCTATCGTTCTCCTTATGCTCTGTTTTTTCTTTGGGTCCTTATTTTCTTTTCTCCTGTCGTTTTTCTTTTCCTTGGTTATCTCTGTTCCTTTTCTCTCTTGTTCCTTTTCCTTTTTTTTTTTTCTTTCTCTTCTTTTGCTTGTTTTCCGTTCTTTCTCTTTTATTTCTTTCTCTCCTCGTGTCTCTCTCTGTCGTTTTGTTCTTTCTCGCTTTTTTCTCGCCTTGGTCCTTTGTTTCCCGCCTTTTTTTTTGTTTTTCTTGTCTTCTTTGCTCTTCGTCCCTGTTCTTTCCGCTTCCCCGTTTTTTCTTTTTCTTTCTCGTTTGTTCTTTGTTTGTCTAGTGCTCTTTATTTTTTCCTTTCCGGTATTTTTCCTGATCTTTTCATTGTTCCTTTCTCCTCCTCCCTGTGGCTTCTTTCTTTTTCTTTTTTCCTCTGTTCTTTTTTTTCGCGTTCTTTTGCCTTTCTTCCTTTTTCCCTTTATTTCTTTCTCTCGTCCTCACCTTTTTCCTTTTTTGCGCTCCCTTTCTCCGCTTTTCCTTTTTCGCTCTCTTTCCTGTTCTCTTGTCTTTTCTTGTTTCCCCTCCTTTCTTCTTGTTTTTTGTTTGCTGTCTTTCTCTCCGTACCTCTTTTTCCTTTTCTTCCTCGTTTGGCTTCTTCTCTGTTTCTCTTTCCTTTTTTTCCTTTTATTTGTCTTTGGCGTGGTTTTGACTATTTTTCCTCTTCTTTCTTTTTTTTCTTCTCTCTTGTTGTTCTTTTCTTCCTTACTGCGTTGTGTTTCTTCGTTTTCTTGTCTTCTCCTCTTCTTCTGGTTTTTTCTTCTCTCGTTCTTTCTTTTGTTTTTTCTCTTCTTGGGTGGTCCTATTTTTTTTCGTTCTTTTTTTTTTTTCTCCCCTGTTTGTTCTTTTGCTCTTTTCGTTCCTGCCGCTTTTCTTCTCATTTGTTTCTTTTCTTTCTTTTTTCTGTCCTGTTCCCTTCTTGTCTCTCGGTTTTTGTTTTCTTTTTGTTTGCTGTGCTTTCTCCTCCTCTTTTTTTTGTGTCCCGTTTTTTTGTGTCTTCCGCTTCGTTCCTCTTTTTCTTTCTTTCGTTCTCTTACCTCTCCCCACCTTTTTGTCTTTTTCTCGTGTTTTTGTTTCTTTTTTTTCTTTTGCTTCTTCGTTCTTTGTTCTTGGCCGCTTTCTCTTCTCCTGTTTCTGAACGCCTTCTTTGTCGTGTTTTCGTTTTTTCCTGGTTTCTTTTTCTTTTTGCTTTCCTCCTCTTCTTTCCTCTTTTTCTTCTCTTGCTCATTTCCCTTCTCTCTCTCTCTCTTGCTTTGCCTTTTCCCTCTTTGTGGTTTGTCCTCTTTCCTTTTGTGTTTCTTTCGTTCTTTCTTTCTTTTTTTTCTCTTCCTTTTTCGCATTTGTTTCTCTTTCCTTTCTCTCTCTTTCTCTCTGTTTTGTCTTCTTCTCTGCTCCTCTTCTTCTTTTTTCTCCTCTCCTCCTTCCTTTCCTTCTGTGCTTGTTTCTTCTCTCCTGTTTTTTTGTTCTTTCTCCTTTCTTCTGCCCTGTCCTTTTGTTCTTTCTTTTCTTCTTTCCTTTGTTTCTTTTACGCTCTTCTTCCCCGTCTTTGTTTGCCTGTCTCCTCTTTGCTTTTTTCTTTGTTCTCTTTCTTCTGGTTCCTGTTTCTTCTTTTTGGTCTTTCTCTCTTTGCTTTTTTCTTTTTTGTCTGCCCTTGTTTCACTGCCCCTTCTCACTCGTATGTCTTTTTTGGTTCTCATCTTTTTCTTTCTTTGTTGTTTCTGCTTCCCTTCCTGCTCTCTTCCGCTTCTCTCTTCCTTTTTTTTTTGTTTTTTCTTTTTCCCTCTTTCCTTCTTCTCTTCTTCTTTGCTTCCTGTTTCTTTTCTCTTCTTGCTTTCCCCTTTTGCTTTTTGCTTTCTCTGTGTCTTTTTTCTCGTTCTCTTTCCTCTTTTTTTAGTTCTCTTGGCCTTCTCCTCGGCTTTTTCTCCCTCTTTCCCTTTTTTTCTGCTTGTTTCTCTGTTGTGGGTTTTTTTTTTTTTTTGTTTTTTTCTTTCTTTGCCTTCCTGCTTGTCTTCTTCTTCGTTTTGTTCTGATTTTGTTTTGTCTGCTTTTCTTTGTCTTCCTTCCCCTTCTGTGGTGCTTCCTTTCTGTCCTCCTTCGTTCCTTGTTTTTTTTCCTGTTTCTGATGTCTCTTTTTTTTCTTCCTTCTGTTTTTCCCTTGCCTTTGGTCGCCTTCTTCTCTCTTTCTTTTCTCCCTTCCTCCGTCCCTCTTTGCTTCTTCCTTCTTTGTTTTCTGTTACGGCTTGTTTTTGTCCTTCCTCCTTTTTTGTTTCTGGTTCCCCCCCCTTTGTTCCTTTTTCTCTTTTTCTTTCCTTTTTTGTTTTCTGTCTTTTTTCTTTTTTGCTTTTCCTTTCTCTATCCCTCCTCTTATTCTTTTTCTTTTCATCGTTTTTCCTTTCTTTTTTGTTCCTTCTCCTGTCTTTCTCTTGTCTCTTCACTCTCTTTCTTCTCTTTTTTTGTTTCTTCTTTCCTTCTCCAGCATTCTCTTTTTCTCTTTCCTCCTTTTCATTTTGCTTTTTTGTTTCAGGTTTTCGCCTTTCTCTCTCCATTCTGCCTTTCTTCCTATTCTTTTTTTATCTTTCTCTTTTCTTTTTGATTCTTTTTTTTGTCTCTGTGTTCCTTTTTTTTTGTTGTCTGCTGGTTTCATCTTTTGCCTGCTCTTTCGTTCTTTTTGCTTCTTCTTCTCGGTCTTCTTGCTTCTTCTCCTCTATCTTCTCTTCTCTTCTCTTTCTCCCTTTTTTTGTCTTTTTTTCGTTCACTCTCGTTTTCTCTCGCCCGTTTTTCTCTCTTCGTTCTTCTTTGCTTTTTGCTTTTTTCTGTCTTTGTTCTCCTTTCCTCCTCTCTTCTCCCTGTCCTTTCCTTTTTCCTCTCCGTTCCTCGTTGGTTTTTTTCTTTTTTTGTCTTGTTTTTCTTTTTTTTCTTTTTTCTTTTTTTCTTTTCCCTTCTTTTTCCTTTCGCTCGATTTGGTCTTTCTCTTTTTTTGCTGTCTGTCTTCTTCTTTCTTCCTTTCTCCTCTTTTTGTTGTTCTCTCCTTTCTTGTTGGTGTTTTTCTCTTCTTCCTCTTGGTCTTTCGTTCTCCTTTTCTCTGCCTTCTCTGTTTTTCTTCTGTCTGATTCACCTTTCTTCCTTCCTTTTCCTCTTTCTCGGTTTTTTTTTTCCTTTTGTACTTCTTCACTCTTTTTCTGTTTTGTTGCTTCTGGCTTCTCTCTCCTCTTTCTTTCTTGTTCTTCTCCATTTTGTTTCTGGCTCCTTTTTTTTTCTTTCTCTTTCCTTCTTCGTTTGTCTCTTTCTTCTTTCCGTCCTGTTTTTGTTTCTCCTTTTTGTTTTCGGGTTTTCCTTGCCTTGTCTTTTTTCCTATCTTTTTTGTCTCTTCCGCCTTCGTTGCCTGCTTTTCTTCCCTTCCCTTTTCTTTCCTCCAGTCCTTCTACTCCTTCCCGCTTTCGTGATCCTTGTTTTTTTTTACTGTGGCTTTTTCTCTACCTGTGTTCCTCTTCTTGCGCCTGTGCGTTTCCCTTTCATTCTTCTCGGTCCTTGACTTTTTTCTCTTTGTCTCTGTCCTTTTTCGTCTTTTTTTGTTCCTCGTGTTCCACTTTCTTTTTCCTTCCCTTATTTCTTGTTTTTCTCCTTTTTTCCTTTCCTCTTGTTTTCTCGTCACGTCATCGCTCTTTTTTTGTCTCTTCTTTTTCTTTTTTTTCCTTGCTCCTTCTGTTCCTTTCTTCGTTGTTATCTTTCTCTGTCTCTTTCTCGTCCTCGTCCTCTTTTCTCCCCATCGGCTTCCGTCTTATTTCCTTTTTTTCCTTCTCTCTTTTTCTTTCTTCGTTTTTCCTTTTCTCTTTCCTTCCCTTTCTCCCTCTCTTCTTTTCTTCGTTTTTTTCCTTTTCTCTTATTCCTTTTTTTTCCTTTCTTTACTTTTCTTTCTCGTGTGTTCGCTTCGTGTTTTCTTTGTGCTTTTTTTTTTTCTTATACGTTCCCTTCTTTCCTTTGGGTTTTCTCCTCCCCTCTTTTTTCTCTTTTTCTCTTCATTCCTTGTTTCTCTCTGACTCTCCCTTTTTTTGCTTTTCCCTCCCGTTTCTTGTCCTTCTCTTTTCTTTTGCTTTCTTCTTCTTTTTCGTTCTTTGCGTTGCTCTTTTGCCTGCCTTTTTCTTTTTTTTGCTCCTTTTGTTTTTCTGTCCCTTTTGTGCTTCCCCCTTCTCCTTCTCATTTTTTCCCTTTCCTTTCTTTTTTTTTCCTGTTTGGTCTTTCTTTTTCCTTTCTCTTCGCTTTTCCTGTTTTTTTTTTTTTTTTCTCCGTTTTCTCGCGTTTTCTCTCTTGGCTTGTTTCATTCTCGCTTCTATTTGTTTTTTTTTCTCTCTCCTTTCTCTGCTTTTTGCCTCTCCTTTTCTTCTTCTCTCTCCTTTCCTGTCCTTTTTATTTGTTTTCGTCCTGCTTGCGTTTTTCTCTTCTTCTTTCTGTTTCTTTCTTCCCGTCATTCTGTTTTTTTTTTGTTTCTTTAGTCTTCTTTTTTCTCTTCTTGTTTTCTCCCCCTTTTTCTGCTCTCCTTTGCTTCTTCTTTTTTTGTTTCTTTTTTCTGTTTACTTCTTTATCGTCGTTTCTTTCCTCTCTCTGTCTTTCACTTCTGGTTTTTTTTACGCGGCTTTCTGTATGTGTTGTTCTTCCTCTCCTTCTGTTGTGCCTTCTTTTCTTCCTTTTTCTCATTGTCTTTTCCTTTTTTCTCCTATTTCCTTTTTTTTTCTCCTTTTGTTTTTATTTTTGCTTCCCCGGTTGTTCCGTTTTTTGTGTTCGTTCTTCTTCTCTTTACCTTCTTGTTTCCCCTTCCTTCTTTTTTCTTATCTTTTTTTTTTCTGCTTTCTTTTTCTTTTTTCTTTTTTTTGTCTTCCTTTCCCCTTTTTCCTTTTCTTTTTCTTTTCTTACCTTGTTTTCTTCTCTTCTGTTTTTTTTTGGGTTTCTTTTCTTCTTTTTCTCCTGGCCCTCCTTTTGTGCCTTGATCTTCTTTCTTGTTTTTTTCCTTTTGTTCTTTTTGTTTTGTTACTCTTTTCTTTCCTTTTTTTTTCCCTTCTTGCTTCTTTCTTGTATCTTTATGCCTCCTTCTTCCCTGTTTTCTTTTTACTTTGTTCGCTTCTGCTTCTCTCTCCTGTCTCTATTTCTCCTTTTTTTTTTCCTTTCTTTTTTCGCCGTTCTTTTCTTTCTTCTTTATTCTCTTCTCTTTTCTTTTTTCCTGTTCTTTTTTTTCTCCCGTCTTCTCTCTTCGTTTCTCTCTCGTTCTTTCCTTCTTGTCTTTTTTCTGCGTTTTTTTTTTTTTTTTCTCTTCTGTTCCTTGCTGCTCTTTCTTCCTCTTTTCTCTTTTTTTCTTTGCCTTCTTGGCCTTTTTCTCCCACTCCTTTTTTTTTTTTTCTTTTTTTTTTTGCCTTCTGCTTCCTTCCCTCTTCTTCTTTCTTCTTCGTTGTTCGTGTTCTTGCCCTTGCTTATTTCTTTATTACGGCTCTTTCTTTTTGCTCCTCTCTATCTCGTGTTTTTTCTTTTTCTTTTTGCTATCTCTTTAGTGTATTTTTTTCTTCCTTCGTTGTTTGTCGCTTCTTCTTTTTTTCACCACGTTTTCTCGCTTTTCTGTTTTTCTTGGGCTTTTTTCTTTTTTTCTCTCTTTCGGCTTTTTCTCTTTTTTCTCTCGCGTTTCCCTTCCTTTTCTTTCCTCTTTTTGGTTTTTTCCTTTCGCTCTTTTATGTTGTGTTTTTTTTTTTTTCTTCTTTCTCTTTTGCTTCTTCTTTGCGCTTCTGCTTTCCTTTTGTTTTTTCGATCTTCTTTTTTTAGTCCGTTCTCGTTGTTTTCGTGTTTTTTCCGTTCCTCTTTTCTGCATCCTGTTTTTTTCTTTTACTTTTCTTTTTTCTTTTCTCTTTGCCCTCTTTTTTGTTTTCTTTCGTCCTCACTTTCTTCTTTCCTTCTCTCTTCTTTGCCGTTCTGTGTCAGTCCTGGTTTTGTTTGTTTTTTTGCTCGCTCACTTTTTTTCTTTTTCTTTTTCTGTGTCCTTTTTCTTGTTTTTTTTTCCTCGTCCCATCCTTTTTCGTGTTTTTCCTTTTTTTTTCTCTTCTTTTCGCCCTTCTTGTCTGTTCGTCTCTCTTTTTTTCTGTCTTTTGTCTCTCACTTTTCTCTTTTTCGTTATTTTCTCCTCGTTCTTTCTTCTTGTATTTTCTTCTCTGTTTTCTCCTCTGCGTTTTCTTTTTCCTTTTTCTCCTCTCTTCTTTTCTTGTTCTCTTCATTTTTTGGGTTTTTTGCTTGGGCTTTCTCTTTATTCTTTCCGGTACCTTTTTTGCGTTTTCTCTTTTGTTTCATTTTCTTTGTCTTCTCTACTCTCGACTCGTTTTTCCTTCTTTCCTCCCTTTCTCTCTTGTTCTTCTCTCTTGCTTTTCCTGTTTTTTTTCTTTCCTCTTTTGTGGTCATGTCTTGCTCCCTGTCCCTTTCTCTGTTCTTTTCTCGCGGTCTGTCTCTCCTTCTGTTTTTCCCTTCTTTTTTGTTGCTTTCTTTCTGTTTTTTTTGTTTTTTTTTCTTAGTTCCTCTTCCTCATTCCTTTCTGCCTTCCTCTCTTGCGTCCCCGTTTTTTTTTTGCGCTTCTCTTTTCTTTCTTTTTCTTTTTGTTCTTGTCTTTCTCTTTTTTTTTTTTGTTCTGCTTTGTTTTTCTTGATGTTTGTTTTTCTCTCTCGTTTTCTACTTCTTATGCTTCTTCTCTCCGTTTTTGTGATTTCTAGCTCCTCGCCTCTTCTCTTCCTTTCTTGTCTCTTCTTTTTTTTCTTGCGCTCCTTTTTTGGTCTTCTTTTTCTCATCTTTATTCTTTCCACTTCTGTCTTTTCTCTTTTTTCGTTATTTTTCTTTTTTGCCTTTTTGCCTTCGTTCTTGCCTCTTCTCTCCTTTTCTTTTTTTCTTTCTCTCTTCTTTTTTTTTGTTGCTCTTTTGTTTTTCTTTGTTTCTGTTACCTTTTCTTCTTTTTCCTTGCCTTGTCTTCCTTCTCCCATTCTCTTTGCGGTCCCTTTTCTATTGCTTTTCTTCTGCCTTTTTCTCTTTCGTTTTTTTGATTTCCTCTTCTTTTCATTTCTTTTCTTTTCTTCTTTTTTGCCTTGCTGTTTGTCTCTTTCTCGCTTCCCTCTTTCTTCTCTCTTTTTCCTTTATTTGCTTCTTTCCTCTTGCTTTCTTCCCCCTTCTTTTCTCTCTTTCTCTCTACCCTTTCTGTTCCGTTCCTTGCTTTTCTTTCTCCTCCTCGGTTCTTTTGACGTTGTTTCTTCCTCTTTTCTCTTCTTGTGTCTTTTCTCTTTCTCCCTTCCTTGCTTCTTTTGTCTGTCTCTCTTCTTTCGTCTCTCTTCTTCCATTCTGGTCTGTCTTCTCGTCTCTCTTTTTTTTTTTCCTTCTTTCTTTCTTTTTTCTTGTTCTTTTCTTCCGTTCTTTTTTTTTCTTTCCCGCCTCTTGTTTTTGTTTTCTTCTTTTGGTCTTTTTGTTTCTCCCCTTTTTGTTTTCTCTTTCGCTTTCCTTTCTCTTTTGTTTCTCTTTTTTTGTCTCCTTCTCTTGGTCTCTCCTTTTCTTTTCCTCTTTCTTTCTTTTGTTTCGTTTTCTACCTTGCTTTCTTTCTTTTCTCTCTGTTTCTTTTTTTATTCCTTTTTTTGTCTCTGGCCTCTTTTTCTTTTCTTTTCGCTTGTTCTTTGTTTTTTTTTTTTCTCTCTTTTTTCTTCTTTTTTCCTTCTCTTCTTTCCGCATTTCTTTTTGTTTTCTGTTTTCTTCTTCTGTTTCCGTCTTCCTTTCTCTTTTTTTTTTTCCGTTTTCTCGTCTCTCTTTGTTTTGACGTTTGCTGGTCTCTTTTTGTGCTTTTGCTTTTCATTTTTTCGTGCTTCCTCGTCTCTGTTCTTCTCTTTTTCCTCTTTTTATTGCTTATCCCTGTTGTCTTTGTTTTCTTTTGGCTCGGTCCTTTCTTTTTTTCTGCTCCTCTTTTTGCTTTCTGCCTTCTTGTTTTCGTTCTTCTTGTTTCTTTCCCTTTTTTTCTTTCGTTCTTAGTCCGTCTTTCTTTTACCTTTTGGCTTTGTTCTTTTCTGTTTCCTTTTTTCTTCCTTTCTTTTTTCTTTTTCCTTCCGCCTTCTTTCTCCTCCTGTCTCGCCTTTTTTATTTTTTCTGTTTGTGTCTCTTTTTTCTCTCTTCTTCTTAGTTCTCTTTTTTTTTCTTTTGGTTCTGGTTTCTACCGTCTTCTCTTGTCCCTTTTCCTTATTTTCTTCTTGGTCTGTTCTCCGTTTGGTTTCCGTCTTTTTCTTTCCCCCTTGCTTGGCGCGCGTCTTTTTTGTTTTTTTCCTTCAGCTTTTGTCCTTCTTTTCTAAAAAAAAAAAAAAGAGATATCTGTGTTCTGCTTCCCTCTTTTTTCTCTCGTCTTCCGGGCTTTTCCTCTCTTTTCTCTTGCTTCTGCTTTGTCCCTTGTTTTTTCTCTCTCTTCTTCTTTCTTGTTTTTTTCATTTTTTTCGTTTTTTTCCTTTTTCCGTTTTTCTTTTCCTTTTTCCGTTCTAGTTAGCCTCTCTCTTTGCGCTTTTTTTCTTTTCTTTCTGTCGCTTTTTCCTCTTTTCTTTTCTTTGCGTCCTTCCCTTTTCGTTTCCTACTTCTTTTGTTTCCTCGCCTTGTTTCTTTTCTTTTTTTTTTTTGCTTTTCCTGTCCTTCCCTTCCGTTTGTCCGTTCGCTTTCTTTACACATATAACTCTTTTTTTCTTCCTGCTTCTGTGTTTTTTTCGTTTCGTTCTCCTCTTTTTTCCTCGTTCTTTCTTTCCGCTCTCTTCTCTTTCGGTTTTCGCTTTTTTTTCTCTTTATCTTGGGTCTTTCTTTTGTCTTGCCTCTCTCTCATTTTCTTCTTTAGCTTTTCTCCATTTTTTCTTGCTTCTTTGGTCCTCCTCTACTTTCGTCCTTTTTTTTTCCTGATTCTTCTGTTTTTTGCTTGCCCTTTCTTTTTCTTGGGGTCTCGTTCTTTTTCTTCTCTCTCCTTTGGCTTTTGATCTCCGTCTTTTTTCTGTCCTCTTTTTTTCTTCCCCGTGTCCTCTTTCTTTCTTCTCGCCCTCTTTTCTCTCGTTCCTCCTCTTCCTTTCTCGCTGTTTCTTCCTGCTTCTGTCCTTTTTTGCTTTTCTGCGTCTGTTTTTTTTCTTTGTTTCCCTTTGTGCCGTTTCCTTCTTCTCTTTTCGCCCTTTCTTTGTCGCTTTTCTTCCCTTTTCTTTTTCCCTGTTTCTTGTTTTTTCCCTCTTGGCTTCTTTCTTTCATTTGTTCTTCGTTTTTCTTTTCGTTTCTTCTCTGTCTCCCCTCTTTTTTTTTCCCTCCCCTTCTTTTCTCTCTCTCGCCTTTATTGTCTTTTTCTTTTTTTTCTTCGTTGTTCTTTTCTTCTTTGTTTTGTTTGGTTTTTCGTCCGTGTCGCTTTCTTTCCTCTTTTTTCTTCTTCTTCCCTTCTCTCTTTCTTTTTTTTTTCCCTCTTGTATTTCGTTCTCCCTTTCTTCGTTCCTCTGCTTGTTTTCCTGCTTTCTTCTCTCTTTACTGCTCTCCTTCTTTTTTTCTCTTTCTCCGTTTCGTTTTTTCCGGTTTTTTTTTTCTGTTTTCGTTTTCTTTCCTGTGTCGTCCGTGCTTTTTCTCTTTCTCTTGTTTTCGCCTTCTCTGCTCTTTTTTTTTGGTTTTTATTTTTTGTGTTGTTTTTTATTTTTCTTCTTCTGGCTGTGTGTTTTTCTTTGTCTCTGTTCTTTCTTTTCGTTTTCTTTGCTTCTTTTCTCCCTTCTCTCTTTTCTTTATTTTTGCTCTTTTCTTTCGTCTCTTGTTCGTTTGTCGTTTTTTTGTTCCTTCCTGTCTTTTTTTGCGCTTGTTTCGTGTTCTTTCGTTTTGGCTCTTCGCTTTTTCTGCCCGCTCTTTTTTTTCTTCCCTCTTTCTTTTCTTTTGCGTTTCTTCCTTTCTTCGCTGTCACTTTTTTTCTTTCTCTTTTTTGTTCTGCTTTTCTCTTTTTTTTCTTTCCCTGCGCTTTTGTTTTTTCCGGTTTCTCGTCTTTTCTTTTTCTTCCTTTGCTTCCCGGTTCCTCGTTTGTTTTTTGTTCTTTATTTCTTGCTCTCTTGTTCTTCTTTTCTCTTCTTCCTCCCGTTCGCCACCCTTTGTCCTTGCCTTTTCTCTCTCTCTGTGTCTTTTGGCTTGTTCCTCGTGTCTTGCCCTTTCGCTCGTTTCCTGTCGCTTCATCCCTTTCGTTTTTTCTGCTTTCCCGTTTTCTCTTTCTTTTTCGTGTTGTCTCTTTTCTTTTTCCGTGTTTTTCTTCTCATCTTTCCTCCCCCTCTTTTTGTTGCCTTTCTCTCTTGCTTCTCTTTTTCTTTAGTGTTTTTCCTCTTGTCTTCTCTTTCTTTTTTTCCTTTTCTTCCTTTTTTTTCTATTCTTCTTTTTTGTCTCTGCTTTCGTTCTTTTTCTTTTTCTTGTTCCTTTTCCGTTTCGTGCCTGGCCCTTTTTTCTTCTTTCTTTCTTCTTCTCTTGTCTCCTTTTCTTTTCTTCTTTGTTCCCTCTCTGTTTTGCCTTCTGTCCTTTCGTTCTACTCCCTTTTTTATCGTGTGCTTGCTGTTTTTCTTTTGTTTTCGCTTTCTTTTTCTTTTTTTCTCCTTTTTTTACTTTCCTGTTATTCCCTTCCCTCCTGTGCTGGTTTACCCTCTTTTCTCGGCTTTTATTTCTTGTCTCGTGCCGCGTTGTTCTTCTTCTTTCTCTTTTTTACTTTTGCTTTCTCATTCTTTTCCTCTTTCGTTTCCTTTCGCTGGTTTTTGCTGGTCTTTCTCCTTTCTTCTTTGTTTTGTGTCCTGTTTTTTTTTGGTTTTCTCCTTCTCTTGTTTTCTGCTTTTTGCCTTTCATTCCGTCTTTTCTCTTCTTTCCTCTCTCTCATCTTTTCCTGTTTTTGTCGTTTTCTTCCCTTTTCCTGTTCTTTCTTTTTTTTATTTTGTTTCCACTTTTTTCTCTTTCCTTTTTCTTTGTTTTTGGCTGTGCTGCTGGTTCAGCCCTCTTTATTTTTCTTTCCTTATGTTTTTTGTTTCTTGTTTTTTTCTCTCTCTTTCCTTTCTGCTTCTTTCTCCTTTTTTCTATCTTTTACTTTTCTGCTTTTCTTTGTCCTTTTTCTCTTTTTTAGCATGCTCTTCGTCCTCTTTCTTTTTCTTTTCTTATCTCCGTCCTCCTTCCTTCTGCCTTTCCCTTTCGTTTTCATCCGCTGTTTTGTTCCCTCCTCTCTGCTTTTCGTTCGCGTGTGTCCCTTTTTTTGCTTTCTCGTTCCTGGTTATGCTTTCTTTTTTCCCTCTCTGTGTTTTGTCTTCTCTGGCTTCCCTCTTTTGCCTTTCCTCTTTCTCCTTTCCTCTCTTTTTCTTCTCGTTTTGATCTTTTTTCCATTTGACTACTTATGGCGATCCCTGCTGCTTGGCTTTCCTCTTTTCCCTTTCTCTGCTTTTTCTCTTTTGTGTCTTTTGCTTTTAGCTCTGTTCTTTCCCGCTTTTCTTGTTGTTTTCTTTTCTGTTTCTCCTCTTCTCTGTTGTCGTTCCTCTGTTGTTGCTTGCTTGTTCTTCCTTTCTTTTTCCTCCTTGCTTTTTCTCTCTCTTCTTCTTTTGTTTTTTTGCTCATCTTTTCTTTTTTTCTTCTCTCTGTTTTTTTCTTTTTCGCTTTCTCTTCCTTTTGGCTTCCTCTTTCTCTCCTTTTCTTTCTATGGTCTGTTCTTTCTCTCCTTCGTTTCTTGCTTCCTCTCTTTGCTTTTTTCTTTTTTCTCCCTTTTTGGTTTGTTTTTCCGCTGCTTTTCGTCTTTCTTTGGTCCCTCTTTTTTTCTCCTTTCTTTTTTTCTCTCTTTGTTTCCTTGTTTTCCCTGTTCTCTTTTTCGTCTTTCTTTCTTTCCTTCTTCCCTCCTCTCTCTTTTGTCTTTCCCCTCTTTCTGTTTTCTTTTTGTTCTCTTTTTTTTTTCTTTCTGGTTTTTTTTTTTCTCCGTTTTCTATTTTTTGCTGTTCCTCTCATTTCTCTTCTTCGCTGCGGGTTGTGTTCTTTCCCTTCCTTTCCTTCTTCTTTTGCTTTTTTTTTCTTTCTCTTCTTTCACATTATTCGAGTGTTTTGTTCTTTTCTGTTTTTCATCTTTGTGTCTTTTCTTTTCTCCCTTTTTTTCCTCTTTTCCTTTTCCTTCTTTTTTTCGCTGTTTGTTGATTCCCTGCTTTCATTGTTTTTTCTCCTTGCCTTTTTTGTACTTCGCCCATTTTTTGTTTCCTCGCGCTCGTTCCTTCTTTTTTCCCGCTCTGTTCGCTCTTCGCTTTTTTTATTTTTTGTTCGTCTCCCTCTCTCTTTTCGCTCGTCTCGTTGTTCTTTTTTTTTCTTTTTTTTCTTCTGTTTTCGTCTCCTTTGTTCTGTCTTTTACTTTCTTATCTTGCCTTCGGTTTTTCTCCTTCCCTTTCCCTTTCTTCTCCTCTCGTCTTTCGCTTTTTTCTTTTCTTCTTTTGCTTTTTTTTTTGGTTGTTACCCGGTTTCTTTACTTCCTCTTTTTTCTTCTCTTCTTTTCTTTTCTCCGTTTTTTTCTCTTTTTCCGTTTAGTAGTTCTCTCCTGGTCTTTCCTCTATTCCTTTTTTTTCCTCTTGGTCTTTTTCTCCCTTTTTTGTTTCTTTCTTTCCTTCCCCCTCTCTCCCTCTTTTTTTTTTCTTGCTCCTTCCTTCCGTTCTCTTTGCTCTTTTTTCTCTCTGCTTTCTTCGGTTTGTTTCCTGTGTACTCGGCCGTTCGCTTCGGTTTTTTTATTCTTGTTTCCTGCTTGCTCTTCGTGTTTTTCTTTTCTCCTTCTTTCTCTTGGTCTTTTTGTGTTCTCTTGTTTTTTTTTCTGTTTTGCTTCGTCTTTTTTATCTCTGTTTTTTTTTGCGCTGCTCTTCCTTTCTCTTTTTCTTTCCTCGCTATCTTGTCCTCCTTCTCTTCTCTGTCTCTCGTCTTTCATTTTTTTTTCTCGTTTTTATTCTCTTCTCTTTCCCTTCTTTTTTCTTTGTTTTATCCGTTCTGTTTCTCGGCTTTTTTTCTGTTTCCTGCTTCCTCCTCGTTCTTTACATTTCCTTGTCCCTTCTTTGTCCCCCTTCTTTTCTCTCTTTTTTTCCTGTTCCCTTTTTTTATTTCTCTCTTTTTTTTCTTTCTCTATTTTCTTCTTTTAGCACGTTTCTCTTCTCGTTTGCTTTTTTTCTCCTCTTCTTTTTTCCCGCCTTCTCGCCTTCCGCTTTCGTTACTTCTTTCTTTTTATGTTCTTCCCATCTTTATTTCTTCTCTTCCTTTTTCCTCTCTCTCGTCTTTTTTTCTGGTTCTTCTGCTTTTTTTGCTTCTCTTCTGTTCTTTGTCCTCTTTCTCTTTTGGCTGTTCTCTTCTTTCCTGTCCTCGTCTTTCTTTCTGTCTGTCCTCGGGTCTTTTCCTTTTTTGTCTTCTTTCTTTTTTTTTATATTACTTTGCTCTTTTGTTTTTTCGCCATTTTTTTTTCTACTCCTTTTTCCTTTCCTCTTTTGTCCTTCTCTTCCTTCTTCTCCCTTTTTTCTCCCTGCTTTTTTTTCTTCCTTTTTTGCTCGTTTCTTCCTTATTCGCTCCCGCTTCTCTCTTCTTTGTTGCTTTTTCCTCTATTATGTCTCTTTTTCCTTTTTTTTCTTTTCTTTCCTTTTTTTTTTGCTCTTGTTTTCTCTTTTGTCTCTCCCCGTTCTTCTTCTCCTTTCCTCCCTTTCCCTTTTTTTTTTTTTTTTTTAGCCTGTTTTGTTTTTCTCTGTTTTCTTGTCGTTTTCTTCTTTGCTTTTTTTCTTGTTTTTTCTCTTTCTCCTTCCCTTTTTTTTTTTTTTTCTCTTTCACCTTCTTTTCTTTTCCTTCCTCTTTTTGTTTTGCCCTCTTGTCTTCTCTCTTTTTTTCTTCTTTTTCTCTCTCTTGCTCTCACCTCTTCTTTTCCGCTTCTTGGCGATCTTTCCCTTTCTTTCTCTCTTCTCTCAGCTTTTTTGTTTGTTCTTCGTTTCGTTTTCGTCTTTTCGACTCATTTTGTCCTCTTTTTTCGTTTCTTCTCCCCTTTTTATTGTCTTTTTTTTCCGTCCTGTTTCTTTTTCTTTTTTCTTTTTTTTCTCCGTTTTGTATTTTTTTTTTCCCTCTTCTTTCTCGTCTTTTCCCTTGTGTTTGCGCTCCGTCTCATCCCTCTTCCGGCTTTTTTTTTCTTCTTCTTTCTGCTATCGTCTTTCCATCCCTTTCTTTCTTCTTATTTTCTTTTTTTTTCTCCATCGTGTCTGGCTTCCTCTGTTTTTTTGTTTCTTTTTTCTTTTTCCCGTACTTTTTTTTTCTTGGACTCCCTTTCTTTATTTTTGTCTTCTTTTTGGTGCTTTGTTCTCCTCCTTTTTTGCTTTTTTCTCTACTCTTTTTCTTTGCTTTGTTCTGTCGTTTCTTTTCTTTTCTTCTTTCTTTTTCTTTATATTTTTCTTTTCTTCCCATCTTTTGCCTTTTCTTTTGTCTTTTTTCTTTCTTTCTCTCTCTTTATCTTATTGCTTCTTTTCGTTCTGTGTATTGTTCCTTTTTTTCTTCTCTTTTGTTCCTTTCCTTTCTCTTTTGTCGGATTTTTGTTTCCTTGTTCGTCCTTTTTCTGTCGTGCTCTCTTCCGTTCTTCTTTTGCTTTTCTTCCTCTTTTATTCTTCTGTTTTCGTTCTCTCCTTTCTTTTTGCTTCTTTCGCTTTGTCTCGTCTTCCTGCTGCTCTTTTCTTTCCTCTTGCTTCGGTTTGTCCGTTTGTTTCTTCTCATTTTTTCTCCCCTTTGGTCTTTATTTTCCCTACTCTTTTTCTCTCTTATTCGCCCTTTTGGTTTTCTTTCGTCCTGTTTTCTTTCTGTCCTCTTTTTCTTTGCCCCGCTGTCTTCCTTGTTTTCCTTTCTCTTTTTCTTTTCTTCTTTTGCTCTTCTTTTTTCTCTTCTTTGTCTTGTATACTTTGCTGTCTTCTCGCCTCATGTTGTTTTTTTGCTCGGTTTGTTTCTTCTTTCTCCTTTTTTTTTCTCGTCTGGTCCTTCTCCTCTTTGTGTGTTCGTGGTTTCTTTTTTTCTTATTCATTTTTGTTGTGGCTTTGTCTTTGTTATTTCTTCTTTTTTTCTTTACGTTTTCTTATTTGGTTTCTCTCGTTTGTGTCGCTTCGCTTTCTTCTTTCTTTTCACCGCTTTTTTTTTCTTTGTTCCTCTGGTTGTGTCTTCTAACTGGTCTCTTTCCTTTTTCTTTTTGTTTTTTTTCTTCCTCTCTTTGGCCTCTCTTGTTCGTTCTTTCCCCCTTTTTATTGCTCCCTTTTTTTTTCTTCTTTGTTTTACCTTCTTTCTTTTCTCTTTTTTTTTGTCTTTTTTTTTACTTGCTTCTTCTCCTCCTTTTTGTCCGCTCCCTTTCGTCTTCGATTTTTTTCTTACGTGTCGTATTTTCTCCTTTCTTTCTTCTTCCTCTTTTTCTTTTTTCTCTGCTGTTCTTTCTCTTTTCTCCTTTTCCCTCGTCTTGCCTCTTTTTTCTCTTTTTTTTTTCGTTGTCTCTCTTCTTTCTTATTCTTTTCCTTTCTTTTTTTCTTTGCTGCTTTGCTTCTTTCTCTCTTGGTTTTTTTCTTATCTTGTCTTTTTAGTTGCGTTCTTTTTGTCGCGTGTTTCTCTTCTTTTTTTTTTTTTTTGTTACACTTTTTTTTCTCTCTTCGTTTTTTTGGCTTTTCACTTCTCGTTTTTTTGTTTTCATCACTTCTTTTTTTTTTTCTTTGATTTCTCTTTCCTTCTCCGTTTTTTTTTCTTTTTTCTTTTCTCCGTTTTTTCTTTTTCCTATTTCTCTTTTCTGTCTCTTCTATCGTCTTTCTCCCCTGCTTTTCTTTTGCTCTTTTTTCTCTTTTTTTCCTCTCCTCTCCTTCTTCTCTTTTTCTTGGGTGCTCTCTTTTCTTCGCTCCTTTCTTTTCTCTCTTTTCGCTCTTTCCGTCTTTGCTTTTTTTCTTTCCTCCCTGTCTCTTTTTTTCCTTATGTTCGTTTTTTTTCTTTTTCTCCCTTATTCTTTTCTGGTTTTATGTTCGTTGTTCTCGTTTTTTTCCCTCTTTTTCGGTCTTTGCTTTTTTATTTTTTTCTCGTCCCTTTTCCTTCCTCGTCGCTTCTTCTCCTCTGTTCCTTTTTTTGTTCTTTTGCTGCTTTCCTTATTCTTCGATCTTCCTTTTGCCGCCTTGTATCTTCCTTCTTCTTTTGTGTTCGTCTTCTTCTGTGTTTTTTCGTCTTTCCTTCGCTTTTGCCTTCGTCTTGTTTTTTCTTCGCCTGCCCTTTTTCTGGCTCCTTTCTTTTTCTTTCCTTCTCTTCCCTCTTTCGTTTTTCTTTCTCGGTTTTTTTTATTTCTTTCTCGTTTTGTTCTTTTTCGTTTCTTTGGGCTGGTTTTTTTTTTTTTTTAATAGTCTGGCTCTGTGTCTTTTTTCTTTTCGGCCTGTTTCCTTTTCTTCTTCTCTTGCTCTCTCTTCTTCTTATCTTGTCTTCTCGCTGGTTTCCTTGCTTTCTGTTTTTCTTTGTCGCCATTTTCTCATTCTCTCTTTATTCCTTCGTCTTTTCTTGCTCTTTTCTGTTTTCTCTCTTTACTTGCTCTTTTTCTCTCTTTCTCTTTCTGTCCCTCCTCTTTCGTTCCTCCCCTTTGTCTTTTCCGTTTTTTCGCTCTCCGTTTTCGTTCCTCTCTGTCCCTTTGAGGTTTTTTTTTTTCTTTCTCTGTTTCCATCTCCTTTGTTCTTGTTTCCTCTCCGCTTTTTCGTCCCGTTTTTCTTTTCCGCTCTTTTCCTTTGCTCCCTTTCTATCCCTTTTTTTGCCCGTGGTCGCTTCTTGCCCTTCCCTTCTCTTCTATTTTTCTTTTTTTTGCCTTTTTTGTTTGTTTCGTCCGCTTTTGTTTTTTTTTCTTCTTTTGTTTTTTTCCTTTTGCTTGTTCTGTTCTCCTCCTCCCTTTCGCTTTTATTTTTCCTTTCTTTTCCCTTTTGTCTCTTCTTATCCTCTCCCTCTCGTATTTTTTTCTTTTTCATTTGTTTTCCTCTCTCTCTTTTGTACTTCTTCTTTTTTCCTTTGCTTGTTTCTCCTTTTTTTTGGCTGCTTTCCCTCCTCTTTTCTTCCTGTCTTCCTTGCTTCTTACTCTTTGTTTTTCTTTTTCGTTCTTTTGCTTTTTTCTCCTTTTCTCTTTTTCTTTTCTTGCTCTTTTTCTCCCCTCCTCCCCTGCTTTCCTTCTCTGGTTCTTTCGTTCTTATTTTTTTCCTGTCTTCTTTATTCTTTATTTCTTTTTGTTTTTTCCCTCTTGTCTCTTTCTTTCTTGCGGTCGCTTTTTTTCTGTTCTTTAGGTTTCTCTCTCCTTTCTTGTCTTCTTTTTTCCTGCTTTTTTACCGGTTTTTCTTTCTGCGTTTGGTTTTTTCTTCTTTCTTCCTTCCTTTTTCTTCTTTTCCTCTTTTTTTTTCTTTCCTCCTTTTCTGCTTCCTTTTTCTTCGTTTTGTTTTTTTTCTTCCCTTTCTTCTTTTATTTTCCCTTTTTTTTCTTTTTTGTTCTCTTCTTTTTTTTTCTTTTTCTTTCGCTTTTTTTGCCTCCGTGTTTCCTTCTTCTTTTTCCGTTCTGCTTTCTTTTGTTTTTTGTTTTGTCTTGTTTTTTCTTGTTTTTTTTGTAGCTTTTGCTTTCTTTTCCTCCTTCTTCTCTCTTGCTTACCCTTTGCTTCTCGGCGTTTCTCGTTTCTTTTCTTCTCCCCCTTTTTCTCTCCTTTTGTTTTTTTCTACTTCGGTTTTGGTTTCCTTTCTTCTCTTTTCGTTCTTTTCTTCTTTTCCTTTTTCTTTCCTTGTTCCTTTTTCTCCCTTCTCTTCTCCGTCGTTTTTCCGCCTTTTCTTTGCCCCCTCTTCTTTCTTCTTCCGTCATTCTTTTTTCTCTCTTTCGTCCCCGTCTTTGTTTCTCTGGTTCGGTTTATTCTTTCTCTCTTTTCTTTCTTTGTTTTTGCGGTATTCCTCTCTCCTGCTCTTCGTTTTTTTGTTTTTCCTTTTGTTTCCCCCTTTTCTTCTTGCCTCTCTTTGTGCTTTCTCCTCCTTCCTCTTTTTTTTTTTCTTTTATTTCCTGTCGTTATTGCTTTGCTGGATTTTCCCTTTCCTTTTTTTCTTTTGGTCCTTCGTCTGCTTTCTTCCCTCCCTTTCTTCTTTGTTGTTTCTCGTTTTTTCTCGCGTGCGTATTTCCTCCTCTTTTTCTAGCGTTTTCCTTTTTGTATCTCACCCTCGTTTTTTCTTTCGGTTTTTTCTTTCTCTTTTTTTCTTTTTTGGGTCCTTTCCCTTTCCTCTCGTTCTTCCTCTTTCTCTTTTTGTCTTCTTCTTTTCTTTTCTTTTATTTTTGCTGTTGTTTATTTTTTTTTTTCCTCTTTCCATTTGCTGGGTTTTTTTTGGCTCTGGCTCTCTTTTTTTTGCTTCTCCCTCATCGTTCTTTTTTTCCTTTTTTCTTTTCCTCTCCTTTTTGCTGTGCCCTGTTGTGTGGCTTGCTTCTGTCTTTCCTTACTCTCATTTGGTTTTTTTACTCTGTTTCTTCGTCGTTTTTTCTTTTTCTTGTTTTTTTTCTTTCTTTGTTCGTTCTTTTCACTTTTTCGTCCCTTCGTCCTTTCTCACTCTCGTTTCTGTCTCTCTTTCTTTTTTTTTCTCCTTCTTTCTTCGCTTCTTGCGTGTTCTGCGCTTTGCTTCCTCTTTCCTCCTCTTTCTTCCCTCCTCCTCCTTCGTTCTGGTTTTTGGTTTTACGTCTCTCTCTCTCTTCCTCTTTTTTCTCTTTCGTTCCCTTACTCTTTCTCCCTCTCATCTTTCCTTTTTCTTTCCTACCTGCTCTTTTCTCTGTTGTTCTTTTTTTCTTTCGTTCTCTTTCATTCTCTTGATTTTACTGTTCTTCTTTTTTTTTTTTTTCTTTTCCCTTCCTTCTTTTGTACTCTTCTATTTTGTTACTTTCTTTTTTCTGTTTCTGCTGGTTCGCCCGTTTCCTTTTCCTTTGTTTTGTCATTTTCCCCTCTCCGTTGTTCTTTTCCCTCCCTTTCGTCTCTTTCTTTTTGCTTTCGCTCTTTCTCATTCCTTGTTGTTGTCTTCCCCCTTTTTTTCTCGTCTTTCTTTCCTTTCTCCTTTTTTTTTCTTCTGTTCTTTTCCTTCCCTTCTTCTTTTCTTATTTTGCCCTTTTCCTTTTTTATCCTTTTCTCTCTTGCTTTTTTGTTGCCTTCTTTTTGTGTCTTCTTCCCTTCTTCTACTTTTTGTTTCTTTCTTTGCCTTCCTGTCTTGGCCCTCTCCCTCTTTTTTTTCTCCTGTTTGCTTCTTTCTTTCTCGCTTTTTCTTTTTTTTTTCCTTCTCCCGGGTCTTGTTTCATTTGTTTCTTTTTTTTCTCGTTTGTTTTCCCCGTTTCTCTTTCTTTTTGTTTGTTTTTTCTGTCTTTCTTTGTTCTCTCTTTTCTTTCTTTCCGTGCTTGGTCGCGTATGTGCTTGTCTGTGTTTCTTTATTTCTCCTTTTGGTTTTTCGTCTTCTTTTCGGTTTTTTCTTGCTTCCTCTTTCGTGGTTCCCTTTTCCTTTCTCTTTCTTTTTTCCCCTTCTTCTTTCTTTCTGTTTCTTTTTCCGTTCTCATCTTTCCTTTTTTTGTCGTTTTCTTTTTTCTTTTCTTCTCGGTTTTTTTCTTTCTCTTTTTTTTTCGTTAGATTTTTTTCTTCCCTTTTCTGTTATGTTCTTCCTTTTTCCACTTTTCCTTGCTTTCTCTCTTTCCTTTTTTTCTCCTGGCTCTTCTTGTTTCCTTTCTCTTTTTCCTTTTTCCTTCCTTGGTCTTCCCTCGCGGTTCCTCTCCTCTTTTCTCTTTTTGTTCTCTTTCTTTCCTCTTTTTCCCGTTTCTTTCCCTTTTTTCTGTTGGTTTTTTCTCTGTTATTTTCCTTACGTTTCTGTTTCTTGTCTCTGGCCCTGTTTCTTATTACTTTATTTTTCTTGCTTGCTTCTTTGCCTTTCCTTTTCTCCCTTCCCTACATTTTTTGTTTTTGTTCTCTTCCGTTTCGGTTTTTTCTTGTTCGTTTTGTTCATCCTTTCTCTTTCTTTTTTGCTCCTTTCTTCGTTATTCCTCTTCTGTTTTTTCTTTTTTCCTTTGTGCCGTTGTCTTGTGTCTTTCTCTTTTTTTTTCTTCTCTTTGTCTCCTGGTCTCCCTTCTTTTCCTTTTTTCCTCTTCTACTTGTTATTTCCAGCTTTTTGCTTTTTTTTTCGGCCTTCTATTATTTTGTTTTTTTTTTGGCTTTTTTTTTCTTTTGGTTATTCTCTTTTTGTCTTTTTCTTTTCTGCTTATTCTTTTCGCCTTTTTTTCCTCTCGTCTCTTTGTCTTGTTTTTCTTCTTCTTTTTCTGCTTTCCATTTTCTTTTTTTTCTTTCTTGTTTTTCTTCCCTCTTTTGTGTTTTCGTTTTTCCACTTTCTTTTCTTTGTCGCTTGCCCCCTTTTTTCTTTTTTTTTCTCCTTTTCTTTCGTCGCTTTTTTTTGCCGGTCTTTTTTTCTGGTTCTTTTTCTTTTTTTGCTGCTGTTTCTTTTTTTTATCGTGTTGTCTGTTTCTTTTGTTATCCTCTTTCATCTTTTCTTTTCTTTTCTTTGCTTTTCTGCTGTTTTTTCTTTTTTATCTTTTCCTTGTTGCTTCCTCTTCCGCCTTCTTCTTTCCTTTTTTTTGCTTTTTTCTTCTCTTTTTTCTCCTCTTCTCTTTCTTTTCTTTTTGTGGCGTTTATTTTCTCTTGCTTCTCTCCTGTTAGTTTCTCCTTCTTTAGTTTTTTCCTCGCTCCCTCTTTCTTGCTTCGTTTCTTGTCTTTTTTTTTCCTGTTTCTTTTATGCTTGTCTGCTCATGTTCTCCTACTCGTTCTGCTCTGTCCCTTTTCTTTCTTCTTTCTTCGCTTTTTTTGCTTCTTCTGTGTCCGGTTTTTTGTTCTTTTATCCTGCTCCCCTCGATCTCGCTTTCTTTTTTTAGCCTTTTCTCACTGTTTTTGCGTTATTTTTTCTTTTTGTCTCTTGCCTTTTCGTCTCTCTTTCGGTTTTCTTCTTTCTTTCCTCTTTCGCCTCGCGGCTTCTTCCCTTTCTTTCGCTGGCCTTTTTCTCTTTGTCACCTCCTTTGTTTTCCTCTTATCTCTTCTTCTGTCGTTTCTTTTTTCTTCTTTCTTTCCTTGCTCTTTTTTGGTCTTTTTCTCGTTTTGCTGTTTTTTGCGCTCTGCTTATCTCCTCTTTTTTTCTTCTTCCTTCCTCCGTCTTTTTCTACCTGCTTGTTTTTTTTTGTCTCCCTCCTTCTTTTTTTTTTCTCTTTCTTTCTTGTTTTTTTCTTTCTTTTCTTTTGTTGGTCCTCCTTCTTGCGTTTTGGTTTTTCGTTTCTTTTTTTCTTTTGTTCTTCTTTTTTTCCGGCTTTCTTCTCTTCCTCTTTTTTCTTGTTCTTTCTTTCTTTTGTTTTTGTTTTTTCCCGTCTGCTCTTTTCTTCTGCCTTTTTTTTGCGTTTTTTCTTCCCTTCCGTTTCTTCTTTTCTTTCTCCTTTCTGTTTTCTGATGTTCCTTTCTTCTTTTTTCTCTTCGTTTTCCCATTTTCGTGTTCTTCTTTCCTTCTCATCTTTCTTTTTTTCGCCTTTGTCTGTCTCTCCTTCTTTTTGCCCTTGTCTTTGCTTCTTTTGGTTTTTTTCCGTGCTTCTTTTCTTTTTTACTTTCTCCCGCTTTTATTTGTTTCTTCCTTGCGCTTCCTATCTTTTTCGTCTTTTTTTTCTTTTTTTTTTGTTCTTCCCTCTTTTTCTTCGCTCTTTCTCCTTTGTTTTTCTTTCCCCTTCTTTTTCCCCCTCGTGTCCCCGTCTCTCTTCTTTCTTGCTGTTCTTTGTTCGTGCGTTTATTCGCCTTTCCTTTGTTTTTTTTCTTTTCCCTTTGTTTTTTTCTCTTTCTCCTGTCTGCTGTTTTCTCTTTTTTGGTCCCTTTTTTTTTTTTTTTTTTCTCTTTTGGTCTTTGTTTTTTTCCTTTCCTTTCCTCTTCTTCCGCTTTGGTCTTTTTTTTTTGGTAATCGTTTTTTTTGGCCTTTTTTCCTCCTTCCTTTTTCTTTATTTGTCTAGTTTTTTCGTTTCTTCTTTTCCTTTTGCTATTCTCCTCCTCTTTCTTGTTCTTGTTCTCTCTCTTTTTCCTTTTCTTCGTCCTTTTTCTTTTTTTCTCTTCTTTTGTCCTTTTTTTCGCGCTTTGTCCTTGGTCTCTTTTCCTGTCTTCTCTCCTCTCTTCCGCTTTTTCCTTTTTCTTTTTTCTTCTCTCCTCCTCTTTTTTCACTTTCTCTTTTTTTTTTGCTTCTCGGTTTGTCCTGCTTCAGCTTTGGCTTCCCCTTTTTTCCTTTTTCTTTTTGGTGCTTCTTGCCTTTCTTATGTGTTTTTTCGTTCTTGTTTTTTTTTCTCCTCTTTTCGTGTTCCCTTTCTTTCCTTTTTTCTTTTGTCTCTTGTTTTCCTTTTTTCTTTGCCATTGTCTCCGCTCTTCTTCTCTGTTTTCTCTTTTTCTCTTTCTCTCTTCGTAGTTTCCCTCTTTTCCTCCTTGCATCCTTTTCGTTCTTTGCTTCATGCCTTTGCGTTCTTGTTTTTGTTTCTTTGCCCTGGTTCTCGATGCTTCCTCTCTTTGTTCCTCTTGTCTCTCTCTTTTCTCTCTTCCTTCTCTGTTTTCTCCCTCGTTTTTTTCTGCCATTTTTTTTTTCTTCGCCTCTGCGTCTCTCCCTTTTTCCCTTCTTTCTTTCTTTTTTCTTCCTTTTGCTTTTCTTTTCGTTTTTTTTTTCTCGTGTTCCCTCTCGTCTTTTTTCTTCTGCCGTCTCTGTGCCTTTGTTTTTTTTCTTTTCCTCTTCTTTTTTCCTTTTCTTTTTTTCTACCACGTTGTCTTCCTCTTTTTTCTTAGTTTTTATCTTGTGTTTTCTTTTTTCTTTTTTCCGTTCCCTTCTCGCTTTGTTTCTCCTTCTCTTTTTTTTTTTTTCCTTTTCCCTCCTTCTCTCTCTTTCGTAGCTTCTCTTTCGTTTGTCGTCTCTCCTTTCGTTTGCTGTCTTTCTCTTTTTTTCCCTTCTCCGCGTTTCGGTTGTTTTCTCCTGTTTTCTGTCCTGCTCTTGCTCCTTTCTTTTCTTTTTCTTTCTTCTGTCCTTCTTTTGTTTTTTCTGCAGTTTTTTTTTTTTCTTTTTCTCTTTGTCTTCGTTCTTGTGCTTTGGGTTTGTTCTCCTCTATCCTCTTTTGCTTTCGTTTTTTTCGTTTCGATTTTCTTCTGTTTGCTTCTGTTTTTGTTCTTGCTTTCCTTCTCTCTTTCCTTTCCATTTTTTTACTGCCCATTTTCTTGCTTGCGTTGGTTTCTTTGCTTTTTTCGTTCCTTCTCTTCTTATTTCTCGTCTTTGTCTCTTCTATTCTTTTTTTCATGGTTGTCCTTTCTTCTTCGCTGTTCTTTTGTCTTGTGTCTGCTTTTTTGCCTTTCGCCGGCTTTTCGTCCGCCTTTTGTTTCTTCTGGTATTTTTCTTTGTCTTCTGTTTGTCTGGCGTCTGACTTTTCTTTTTTTTCCTTGGCTGTATCTTTTTTGTCTTGTCTTTTCTTTTTTTTCTTCGCTTCTTTTGACTTCCTTTTTTATTTTTTTTTTAGTCTTGTCCTTTCCTCTTCTGTCTCCCGCTCCCGCATTCTTTCCGTGTCTTTCTTTTTGTTCCTTCCTCTTCCTTTCTTTGTCTTCTGTTTTCTTTTTTTTTGTTTTTTCTTCTCCTTTCTCTTCACCCCTCTTTTCTTTCTTTTATTTTTGCCTTCCTTTCTTTTCTCTTTGTTCTCTTCTCCTTTTTTCTTTCTTGTTTCTTTGGCCTTGTATTTCTTTTTCTTTTTCTCCTCGTCGGCTCCTTGTTGGGCTTTTTTTTCTTTTCTTCTGTCTTCTGTCCTCCTGTCGTGTCTCCTTCTTTGTCTTCATTCTTTTTTCCTCCTGCCTGTTGCTTTTTTTTTTTCTGTTTTCCTTTCTTTTTTTGTTCTCTTCTTTCTTTTTTTTGTTTCCTTTTCTTTTCCTTTTTATGCGTGCTTTTCTGGGTTGTGCCGTCTGTCATCCTCTCTTTGTTACCGTCGCTTCTTGCTGTCTTTTCCCTTCCTCCCTTTCCCTTCGTCCTCTCTTTTCTTCTTTTCTTTTAGTTTTTTTTTTTCGTCCTGCGGAGGTCCTTTGTTTTTATTCTCTTTTTCTTCCTGTATCTTTCTTTTTTTCCTCTTGTGTGCGTTCCCTTCGCTTTCTTTTTTTGTTTTATTCTCTCTTCCGTTCCCCTGGTTGTTTTTCTCCGTCGTCTTTTCCTTTTCTTGTTCCTCTTTTTTTGTTTAGCTTGCCCCTTTTTTTTTTTTGCCTTTTTTTCTTTCTTTTGCCTTTTTTTCTCCCTTCGTCTGTTCCTTCTTTTTCTTTCCTCTTTTCTTTTTTTCGTTGTTGCCGTTTTGTTTGTATCTCGTTTTTTATTTTCCCTCTTTGTTTGTCTGCTTCTCTCGTTTGTTTGCTTTTCTGTCTTCCTTTTTCCTCTTCTTCTCCTCTTCCTCATTATTTGTTCTTCCTTTCTCTTTTGGTTTTTCTTCCTTTGTATTATTTTCCTTGTTCCCTTGCTTTCCTTTTTCCCTTCGGTCTCGCTTAGGTTTTTTTCGTTCTCCTTACCTTTTGCTTCGTCTTTTTTTTGATTTGTTTTGTTTGTCTTCTTTTGTCTTTTGGTTTGTGCCTCTTCTCTCTTTTTCTTCCTCCTTCTTCTTTTGCTTGTCCTCCCTTCTTCTGTCCTTTCCCTTTCCTTCTTTCGTTTTTTCGCTTTGCGCCTGCTGGTCTGGGTTTCTTTCTTGTCTTTTTGCTTTGTTTTCCTTTGTCTTGTTAGTCTTTTCTCTTTTTTTTCCTATCCTTTTCTTTTTTGTCCTTTCTTGGCTTTCTCTTGGTCCCCTTCTTTATTGTCTCTTTCGCCCCTTTGTTCTGCTCTTTTTCTTTTTCTTGTTTTGTTCTTTCTCTTTTGTCCGTGATTTTTCCTTTTCTTTCTTTTTCTGTTTTCTTTTTTTTTCTCTTTTCCTTGCTCTCTTTTGCTCTCTTTTGTTTTTCTGAGGCCTTTTTTTTCTTTCTTTTTCCCCCCCCGTGTCCTGCCTAGTTTTTTCGCCTACTCCTTTGTCTTCCTTTTCCGTTCGTTTTTCCGAAGAAACCTTGTTTTTGCCTTTTCTGTTTTTCGTCCTTGTTTTCCTTTTCTCCTTTCTTTTTATTCAGTCTTTCGCTCCTTTGTTTTTCTTTTTTCTTTTTTTGTCTCGTTCTTTGCTGTCGCTGTCTTTGCCTTTCTTTGTTCTCTTTATATTTTTTCTTTCTGTCCCTTTCTTTTGGTTCCTTCTCTCCTCTTTCCCTTTTTCTCTTCTCCTTTTTTTACTGTTTTCTCATGTCTGTTTTTTTGCTTTTTTTCTTTTTCTTTGCGTTTTCTTTTCTCTCCTTCGTCCTATCCTCTTGTATTTTTTTCTTTCTTTTTTTTTCTCCCTCGCGTTTTACGCTTTCCTCTTTGCCTTTCCCGTTTTCTGTCTCTTTCCCTCTTCTTCGTGTGTTTTCCTTATCCTCCTTCTTTTTTTCTTCTCTTTCTTTTTTCTTCTTCGTGTTTTTTGCTCTGCTTCCTTCGGTTTCTGTTTTGCTTTGTGTTGTATTTCCTTCTTTCTCTTGTTTCCATTCCTCTTTTCGTTCCCTCTATATGTCCCCTTATTTTTTCTGTCCTCTCTCTTTTCTCTTTCCTTCTGTTTTCTTTTCCTTTCCGTTTCTCCCTGCCGATGATTTCTTTGTTTCTCTTTTGTCTTTTCCGCCTTTTTCCCCCTTTTCCTCCTTTCGTCTCTTTCTCTTCTCCGGCTTTTTTTTTTTTTGCTCTCTTTTTCTCCGCTTTGCGTGCTTCTTTGCCTGCTCGGCTCTCCTTTTTTCTTTTGTTTTCTTCCTCTTTCTTGGCTTTCTCTCTTTTTTGGTTTCTTGCTTCCCTCTTGCTTTTTTTTTTCTTCTCTCTTTCTCTGTTTTCCTCCTTCTCTTCTTTTCCGTTCTCCTTCGTCTTTCGCTCTTTTTTTTTCTCTTTTTTTTTTTCTTTTTTTTTTTATCTCTTTTTCCCTTCTTTTGGTTTTTCCTCTTGTTTTTCTCTTCGTTTCTCTTTTTTCTTCTTCTCTGTTTTTTCTTTTGGCACCTCTTACTCGTTCTTTGTTTTTTCCTTTTTTTTTTCCTTCTTCTCCCCTCCTCCTCTACGTTTCTGTTGTGGTCTTCTCTTTTTGTTCGCTTTTCTGTTTTCTTCTCTCTCTATGTCTTCTCCTCTTTGCTTCTTGCCGTTTCGTGCTTGTTTTTCCTGTCTTTTCCCTTCTCCTTTCCTCTCCCCGTTTTTTTGTTATTTTCTACCATCTCTCCCTTTTCTTTTTTTTTTTTTTCCATATCTTCTCCTCTTTTGTTTACCTTTGTCTTTTTTGCTCCGTCTTCGTTTTTGTTCTCTCTCCCTTTTGCTTGTTCTTTCTCTCGTTTTGTTTTGCTTTGTGTCTTTTGCCCTTTTCTTTTTTGTTTTTTTTTTCTCTGTTCTCTGTCCCCTTTTTTCCGTTTTTCTCCTTGCTTCTTTTACTTGTCTGGGGTCTTCTTTCCGTCTTTTCTTCTGCGTCTTACGTCTTTTTCTTTCTGTCTTCGTTTCCTTTGCCGTCTTGGTTTTCTGGCTTTTTCTTCTCCTTTTCTTTGTCATGTCTTGTTGTCCGTCCTTTTGCGCTGTTTGGTCTACTTTCTTCTCTTCCTTTCTTAATCCTCTCTCTTTTCCCTTCTTTTTGTGCCTCTTTTTTTTCCTGCTTTGATGTTTTTTCGTTTCTCTTTCCTCGGCTTCTTTTTTTTTCCTGCTCTCTTTTGTCTTCTCTTCCTTTGTGTTTTCGTTTTTTTTCCTTGCGTGATTTCCTTGTCTTCCCTCCTCTTCCTTTTTCTCGTTTTTCTGTGCTTTTTTTGTTCTTTTCTGCTTCTCCTCCTTTCCGGTTTGTGTTTTCTTTCTTTTTGCCTTCGCTTTTTTTTTTTTCCTCTCGTCTGTCTTGCTCTTCGTCCCTTTTTCTGCTTTCCTCCTTCGTCCTTCCCTTTGCCTTTTTCCCTTTTCTTTTCTTCAGCTTTTTTCTTCTCCCGTTTTTTTTTTCTTCTCCCCTTCTTTTTTCTTCCTTTTTTCTTCCCCCTCTTTTTTTCTTGTTTATTTTTTTCGCTTCTCTTGTTTGCTTTCGTCGTTTTTTCTGCTTTACCGTTGCTGCTCTTGATTCCGCTTTTTCTCCTTTTTGTTTTCGCTTACTCTTATCCGTCCGTTTCTTTTCCTTTTTTTCTTTTTTGTTTTTTTCCTTTTTTTTCGGCTGTCTTGTTGTTCTCCTTTCTTCCCGGGTTTTTTTGACCGTTTTTTTCTTTCGCGTTTCTTGCCCCCTTCTGTTCTTTTCTTCCTTCCTTTTTCTTTTCTTCGTTCCTCTCTTTCCCTCCTGTATTATCTGTCCTGCTATTTTTTTGTGTTTTACCTTCATTCTATTTCTTTTTATTGTCTTTTGCTTTTACTATTTGCGTTTCCTTTTTTTTTTCTTTTCCTTTCCTCTTCCTCTTCTTACCTCCTGCTGTTCCCTTTTCTCCTCTCGCCCTCTCTCTTTTCTGTCTCTTTTTCTTTTTCTTCTGTTCTTGTTTCGTCTTTCTCCTCTTCTTTTCTCTCCTTCTTCTCTTCCTTTGTTTGTGCCCCTCGTGTTCTTTTGTTCCCTTCTTTTCGCGCTTTTTTTTCTTCTCTTTCCTCTTTTTTCCTTTGTATTTCCTGCTCCTTTCTTACTTGTTGCTTTTCTTCTTGCTCTTCTTCTCTATTTGGCCCTTTCTTTATTTTTTTTTCTTCGTTTCTTTTTTTGTTTACTTTTCCTTCCTCTTGCTTATCTTGGCCATTCATTGATTTTTTCTCGTCTTGTTTTTTTTTTGTGCCCTCTCTTAGTTGTTTTTCTTCCCTTCTCCCTCTTTCTTACTTTTGTCCTTGTCTTTTTTGTTTCTTACTCTTTTTCTTCTTTTTTTCTCCTTTCATGCTCTTCTTTGTCTCTTTCGCTTTTTTCTCGCGTTTTCACTTTTTTTTTCTCCTTCTCCTTTTTTTCCTGTTTGGGGTCCTGCCACTTTGGCTCTTATCTATTTTTTTCCTTCCTTTCCTCCTCTTGCGGGCGCCATTCTTGCCTTCCTGTCGCTTCATCTTTCTTTTTTTCTACTTTTCCCCTTTTTCCCTTGTCTTGTTTGCCTTCTGTTTGTTTTTTTCCTTTTTTCCTCTTTACATTCTTCCCGCTCTTTTTTGTCTGTATATTGCCTCCTTTTCTTCTTTCTCTTCTCTGTCCCCTTATTTCTTTTTCTCCCTTGTTTTTTTCTCTCTCACTGTTGCCCTCCCTTCTTCTACCTTTGCCCGCTCTTTTTTTTTTCCCTGCTTCTTCTGTGTTTTCCTCTTTCACTTTTCTCCTTTTCCTTGTTCTTTTCCTTCCTCTGGTTGTGTTTCTGTTTTCCTTTCGTTCCTTCTCCTCTTCTCCTTTTTTTTATCCCTTTATTTGCGCTCCCTTTTTTTTTTTCGTATCCCTCCTTTAGATCCTCTTTCTCGCTCTGTTTTCTGTTCACCTTTTTTCCTTTTTTTTTTTGCTTCTTTCTTTTTCTTTTCCTTCTCTTTTCCTTTTTCTCCTTATCGAGTCTTTTCTGGTTCGTTTTCTTTGTCTTCGTCTTTTTCCCTCCTTTCTCTTTTTCTTTTTTTCGATTTTCTTGGCTTTGCATTTTCCCTTTTCCTTCTTCGGTTTTCGGTCCTATCCTCCTCTGTCCTTTTGCTTTTTCTTTACTTTTCTTCTCTCGTCTTTCTTTCGCTGTTCCTGTTGTTTGTCTTCTTTTTTCTTTTGTCTCTTCCTTTTTCTCGTTTGTTCTTTCTTCTTTTGTTTTTTGTGCTTTTCTTTCTCCGTGCTATCCTCTTTTCTTTCTTCTGTTCTTATCCTCCATTTTTTCCTTTTTTGCATTTTTCTCTCTTTCTCTTGTTTTTCTCGTTTCTCCTCCTGTTGTTTTTGCTGTGCTTCCTCCTTCTGTCTCTTCTTTGCTCTCCTTTTTCTTTTTTTTTTTTTTTTTTTCCCGTTCCTGCGTGTCCTTCTCCGTCTCCTTCTTTTCTTTTACTCTCTGTTCTTGTGCCTTCTTCTTTCTGTTTTCTTGTATTTTTCTTTTTTTTGGTTTTCTTTCCTTCCTTTCCTCTCGCTCCTCTTCTCGTTTTCTTTCTGCTTTCCCGGTTATGCTTTTTTCTCTATTTCTCCCGTTCCGCTTCCTCGTTTTTCGTTTTCGCTCTTCTGCCTTTCTTCATTCATTTTGTTTTTCTTTTTCCTTCTTACTTCTGTGCTTTTTCTCCTTCTTTGTTCCCCGTTCTCTTCTTTTCTCCCTCTTGTCTTGGCTTAGCTTTCCTTTTTCTCGATTCTTCTTCTTATTTTTCCTCCCTTTTCGGCTGGTTTGTTTTTGCTTTTTTTTTTTTTTTGGTCTATCTTGTTCTTCCCTTTTGCTCCCTCTCTCCCCTTGTCTTGCGTTTTTGTTTTTCTTTCTCGTAGTTTTCTTTTTCTCTCGCTTCGCCTTCTGTTTGCGTTTTCTTGTTTCGTTTGTTTGTCTTTTGTCCACCTCTTCTCTCTTTTTTGCTCTTGGCCCTCTATCTCAGTGTTTCTTCTTTTCCTTCCCGTCATCCTTCCTTCTTTCTTTTTTTCCCTTTTTTTTCTTTTTGCTCTTTTTTCTTTTGTCTTTTGTTCCCAGTTTGCTCGTCTTTTCTTCCTTTCTTTGCTTTTTTTCCCTCTTTTCTGTCTTTTTCTTGCTCTCCTTTCTCTCTTTTTCTGTCTTTTGTTCTTCCTGCTCTTCCCTCTTCTTCTTTCTGTTACCCTTTTTTTTTATTGGTCTTTCTTGGTGCTTGATTTTCGTCCGGTCCTTTTTATCTTTTGTTTGTGTTCCTCTTCCCTTTCTATTTTTTTTTTGCTGCTTTTTTTCTGTGTTTTGCTGCTTTGCGTTCTTCTTTCTTTCGTTCTTCCTTTTTTCTTTTTCCTGTCTTTCTTCTTTTTTCCTTTTTTTTTCGTACTAGTTTCTCCCTCCTTCTTCGTTTTTCGTTTTTACTCTCGTGGTTTCCCGCTTTTCTTTTCTTTTTGCTCTCTCCTCTGTCTTTACTCCTTCTCTTTCTTTTTGCTCTCCCCCTCTTTTCTTTGGCTTTTCTTTTTTTTTTTTTCTTTTCCGTTTTTCGCTCCTCTTCTGCTTCTGCCTTCTTCTTTCCTTTTGTTTCGCTCTTTCTTCGTTTTTTTTACCCCTTTCCCTTCCGTATTTCTTTCTTTTCTCTGTCGTCGTCTTCCGTTTCGTCGTTCTTGGTCTCGTGTTTCTCTCATTCTTTCCTCTTTCCTCGTTTCTTCGTGTCGTCTTTTTCTTCTTTCCCTTCTATTTTGCTTTGTCGTCTTTTCTCCTCTTTTCGCTTTTTTTTTTCTTTTGTTCCCTTCCTTTCTCTTTCTTTTTCTGCTTTCGTCGTCTCTCTTCGCTCTGTGGTTTGCTTTTCCTTTGCTTTCCTCTTGTTTTTTCTTCTTTCCCTCTTCCTTTCTTCTTCGTGTCGTTTCCTTCTTTCTTTTCTTTGTCCTTGTCTTCTTTTTTCTTTTCCTTTTTTTTTCTTTTTTCCCTCCTCCGCTGTCTTTCCGGTTCTCCTCTTTTATCCTGTTGTCTTGTCTTCCTTTGTTTTGCTTCCTCTGCCGTGTTTCCTTTTCTTTTTCTGTCTTGTGTCTCCTCCTGCTCTCTTTATTCTTTTTTCTTCTCTCTTTTCCTCTCTTCCGCTTCTTCTCTGCTCGTTCTCTTTCCTTCTTCTCTTTTTCTTTGCTTTCCCCCCCTGTTTCTCTTTTTTCTTTTTTTTCTTTGCTCTCTTTTGTGTATTTTTTTCTGTTTTCTTTATCTTTTTTTGTGTTATCCTTCTTGTTGACCGTTTTTTTTGTTCTTTCGTTCTGTTGCCTCTGCTTACGTTTTGTTTTTTTTTTCGTTTCCCTTTACATTCTTTGCTTCTTCGTCTTGGCTCTTTTTTCGTATCTCTTGCTGTCCCTTTTTTTTTTTTTTTGTTTTTCTTTTTGTTTTTTATTCTGCTGCGTCTTTTGCTTCCTTTTTTTTTCTCGTTTGCTTGGTATTTTGTGTCTTTTTTCGGGACTCTCTTGTTGTTCTCTTTTTTTCGTTCTTTTCCTCTCTCTCTTTATCCTTTTCTCTCTTCACTCCTTTTCTTCTGCGCTTGCCTTTTATCCCTCTGTTCTCCTTTTCTGCGGTGTGTCTCTCTCTTTTTTTCTTTTGTTTTCCGCCGCTTTTCTCTCTTCCTTTTTCTTATTTCATTTTCGTTCTTTTGCTTTTTCTTTTTCCTTTCTCTTCTGTTCTCTTGTTTTTTTCTTTTTGTCCTTTCTTCTTTTCTTCTCTATGTTGTTTTCTTCTCTAGCTGTTCCAGTTTTTTCCTTTTATCCCTCTCGTTCTTTCTCTGTTTCTCTCTGTTGTCCTGTCCTTTCTCTTGTTCTTTCCTTCGCTTGTCCCTTTTTCGTTTCGCCGTGTTCTTTCTTTTTTCGTCGTTTCTTTTCGCTTCGTTTCTTTTTTCCCTATTTCTTGCTCTCGTTCCGCTCTCTGCCCCGCCTTGTTTCTCCTCTTCCTCTTCTTTTCGTTTCCGTTCCCTTATGTTCCTTGCTGTTTCTTTTTCTGTTTTCTTTTCTTCTTTCCTCTTTTTTTGCTACCTTCATTCGTTCCTTGTTTCTCGCCTTGTGTTGTTCCTCTCATTTCTCTCTCGCTTCTTCTCCCTTCTTTCTTTTTTTTATCTTCCTCTGCTTCTCTTTTTTCTTCCCGTTTTTTTTCTCTTATTTGCTTTCCTCTTCGTCTTCTCCTCTTCTTCCTGCTTCGCGTTCCTTTTGTTTTCCTTTCCTCCCCCTTTTCCTCTCTTTTTCTCGCCTTTTGGCTTCTGCTTTTTTTGTTCTCTTTTTCTTGTTTTCGTCTCTTCTTCGTCTCTTTTTGTCGTCTTCCGACTCCCTTTCCATCTTTCTTGTTTCTATTTTTTTTTTCGTTTTTTTTCTCGGTTCTTCTTTCTCTCTGTTCACCCTTTTTTCTTTGTCCTCCTTTTGCTCTTCTTTCATTATCATGTTTTCTTTTTGTTGTTTCCTCTCTTTTTCTCGTTCTTCTTCTGTGTGGTCCCCTTTCGCGTTTTTTTCTCTTTTGCTTTTTCTCCTTTTCCTCTTCCTCTCTCTTTTTGTGTTTCCTTCCCGCGCTTTCCTTCTTCCTATGGTTTCCCCTTTTCGCTGTTCCTGTTCCCTTGTCTTTTGCGCTTCCCTTTCTTTTTTTCCTTCCTCTATCCTTTGGCGCTCCCTCTTTTTTTTTTTGTCGGTTTTCCTTTTTTCGTCTTATCACCTGTTTCGCCTTTGGTGCTCTTTCGTCCTTTGTTTCTTGGTTTTCTTTGTCTTCTCCCTCTTGTTCCTTGTTCTGCCTCTGTCCCTTTCTGTTTTTCTGTTGTTCTCCTTCTTCTTTATTCGTTGTTTCTTCGTCTCTTCCGTCTTCTTCTTCTCTCTCCTCTGTCTCTCTGTTCCGCCTGCTTTCTTTTTTTTTTATTTTTCCCTTTTTTGGTTTTTTTTTTTTCTGTTTTCCCTTTTTTTCTTTTTTTGCTTCTCTCTCTTTCTTTTGTTTCTTTTTTCTTCTTGTTTGTTTTTGTTTTTTTTTTCTTTTTTTTCATGTTTTCTTGTATTTTGCTTCTTTTTCTCCTTCCTTTCGGTTTTTGCTTTTTCCCTTTTTTCTCGTTTCTTCTTCTTTTTTTGTTTTCTCTATTTCCTTTTTTTGTTTCTCCCCTTTCTTTGTTTCTTCTTTCATCCTTTCTTTGTCTCCTTTTTTTTGCTTCCTCTCTCTTTTCTCCCTTTTTCCCCTTTTTCTTCTCTTCTCTTTCTTTCGTTTATTTTCTCTCTTTCTTTTCTTCTCTTATTCTTCTCTTTTTTTCTTGTTCTTTCGTTTTCTTTCTTTTTTTTTTTTCGTTCCTTTTTTTCTGTTCTCTTTTTTTTTCGTTCCTTCTCTTTTTTCCGTTTCTTTTCCTTTTATTTCTTTGCTTTCTTTCTTCTTTCCTTCTCTCTGACCCTGCCTTTCTTCTTTTTTTTTGCTTTCTTTTCTTTTTCCCTTTTCTCTCTTTTCTTTGCTTCGTGTCCTTAATTGCCTTTTCTCCTTATAGTTTTCTTTTGTCCGCTCTTTTTTTTTTTTTCTTCCTTTTTGCTTTTGTTTTTTCTTTTTTTTCCCCTTTTCTCTCTTCTTTTGCTCTGTTTTCTTTCTTGCTTTTTTTTTTTCGTTATCTTCTCTTCCTCCGCGGTTTTTCTTTGTTTTGCTTGTTTGCTGTTCTTTCCCTTCGGTGATTCTCCCCTTTCCTTTGAGTTTTGTTTTCATTTCTCTTTTTTCGCCTGCTTATTTTTTCCTCTCTTTGCTTTTTCTTTCTTTTGTTACTCTTTTCGTCTCTTCTCTTCTCTCTCTTTCTTCTTTTTCCTTTATTTTTTTCTTCTCTTTTCTTCGCTTCCTCTCTCCTGTGTTTTGTGCCCCTCTTCTTCCGGTTCGTTTGTTTCTTTTTTTTCCTCTTTTCTTATGTTTCGCTCCTTCTCTTTCTTGCTTTTTCCTACTGCTCTTCCTCTATCTGTTTTTTTCTGTTGGCGTTTTTTGATCTTCCTCTTCTCCCTCTGTCTCTCTTTCCTTTTGCTCTCTTTCTTTTTTCTTGCTCTCCCTCTTTCCTCCTTTCCTCTTTTTTTTTCTCTTTTTTTCTCTCGCGCCCCTTTTTTGCCTTCCTCTTCTTCTCGTCTTTGCCTCGTTTTTGTCCCTTTCTTGTACTCCTCTCCTCTTCCCGTGTTTTTCTGTCTCTTTTTTCTTTTCTTGTGCTTTTATTCTCTTTTTTCTGTCCTGTCCTTTTTTGGCCCTTTTTTTCCCTTTTCGACTTTTCTAATTGTCGTCCTGGTTTTTTCCGTGTTTTTTCTTACTCTTCTTGTTTTCTCTTTTCCGGCTTCACCGTTTATTCCCCTCTGTCTTTTTATTTCTTTTCTCCTTTTCTCCTCTTCTTTTGTTTTGTTTTTGTGGTTTCTCTTTGTGTCTGTGCCTGTTTTCTTTCCTTTTTTTTGTCCTCTTCTTCCCTCTTTTTCTTTCTTATTTTTTTTTTTTGGCGCTTTCTCTCTTTGCCTCCTCCTTTGTTTTTTTTGTTTTTTGCTTCTTTCTTTTCATAACTTTCTCCTCCTTTATTTCTTTGTCTTTCCGCTCTCTTCCCTTCGTTGTTCTTTTTTGTCTCCTTCTTTTTTCTTTTTCTCTCTGCTTTTTTGTCTGCTTCCCCGTCTGCCTCTCCCTCTTTCTTGTTTCTTCCTTTCTTCTTGTTCTCTTTCGGTTTTTTTTTCTGTTCGTTTTTTTTTTCCTTTTTCCGTATATTTGCTTTTTTTTTCTCCTTCTTCTTCTACCCGTTTTGTTTTCTCTTTCCTTTCTTTCTTTTTACTCTCTCTTTTCTTTTTTTCTTGGTTTTTTCGTCTTTCTTTTTTTTTTTCTTCTCTCTCTTTTTCTGTTTGTGTTTTTTTGCTTCTTCTCCTTTTTTTGTCTTTGGTTCCTCTGCCTGTTTTTCTGTTTCCCCTATTTCTTTTTCTTTCTCGTGTTTTCCTCCCTCGTCTTCTTTTCTTTCCTCGCCTCTTCTATTTCTCGTTTTTTTTTTTCTGTTTTTTTTGCTTCTTTCTGTCTTTTTTTCCTGTTTGTTTGCTTTTCCTCGTGCTTTGCCTTCTCGCCTCCCGTTCCTCTCGTCTGCTCTCTCTTTTTTTTAGCTTTGGGTTTCTTCCTTTTCCCTTTTTCTCTTTGTCCTATCACTTTTTTTTTCTTTCTTTGTCTCGGTTTCTTGCTTTTTTCTTTGTTTCTTCTTCTTTTTGCTCATTCTTTCTTTTTTTTTTTGTTTCCCTTTTCTTCTTTCCTTTACTCTCCCTCTGCTTTTTTACTTTTTTTTCTATTTTCTTTCGTTCCTTGCTCTTTCTGTTTGTTCTTTCTCTCGTTCTGCGCCCTCTTTCATTCCTCTCCTCTTCTTCTCTTTTGTCCTACTTTTCTTTCGTGTCTTCGTTTTTTTCTCCCTTCTTTTTTCAGTCTTATTTTTCTTTTTTTTCCCTTTGCCACACACCTGTTGTTCTTTTTTTTCTTTCTTTCCCTTTGCTCTTTCTTTGTTTTTCTTCCTTACTTCTTTATTCTTGTTTTCCTTCTGTGTTCGCTCTCTTTCGCCGCTTGATTCGTGCTTTTCCGCTTCTTTGCGCTTTGGTCGCTTTTTCTCCTCCCCATTTCGTCTCCCTGCCCGTTCTTTTTTTCCTTTTGTCTCCTTTCTTCTTTTCTTTCCTTCCCCTCTACGTCTTTCCTCTTCTTCTCTTTTTTTTTTCCTGTTCTTTTTGGTTGCTTTCTGCTTGTTTCCTTCTGTTTTTCTTCCTGCTTCTTGTTTTTGTTGTTTTTGTTTCCTTCTTCTCGTTTTTTTGTCCGCTCTTGTTCCTTGTCTTTGTTTTTTTGTTTGTTCTTCCTTCTTGCTTTTTCCTGTTCTCTTTTTTTCTTGCTCTTTCCTTTTCCCTTTGCTTCCTCCTTTGTCGTCGTCTCTCCGATTTCGCTCCTTCTAGTTTTTCCCTTTCTGTTTTCTTTCTCGCTTGCTTTTTTTGCTTCCTTCCTCTGCTTGCTTTTGCCCCCCTTTCCTCTTCCTTTTTTCTTCCTATTTTTTTTTTGTTTCTTTTCTTTTTTCTTGTCTTTTCTCTTTTGTTTTTTGCGGTTTTTCTCCCCTTCTCCGGTTCCTTTCTTCCGGCTTTTCTTTTTGATTTGTTCTTCTTCTCTTTTCTCTTTTCTTCCCTTTTGCTGCTATCTTTTGCTTTCGTCGCGTTTTTTTCTTCTCTTAGTTTCTTTTGTTTCTGGTTCCTCTTTTTTTGTCTTCTTGTTTTTGTTCTTGTCTCTTTGTCTCCATCTTTTCTTCCTGTCTTCCCGTCCCTTTTTTTCCTTTTTCTTTTCGTTTTTTCTCTTTCTTTTGAGTGGTTTTCTTTTTTTTTTTTCCTTTTTCTCTCTTTTTTTTCTTCCGTTTCTCACTTCTTCTTTCCTTGCTTTCTTTTTTCTTTTTCTTGTTTTTTTTTCTTTCTTCCGTTTTGGTTTCTGGTCTTTTTGCTTCTCTTCGGTTTGTTTTCGCTTCTTTTTTTCAGTCCTCTCTTTTCTCCTTCTTTGTCTTCTCCGTCTTCTTTTCTTCGTTTCTCTTGTTCTTCTTCTTCCGTTCTTTGATTTTTATCTTTTCTCTAGGTTCTTCTCTTTGGCTTTTTTCTACGGCCCTTTTTTTGTCTTTCCTCTGCCGTCCTGTCCTTTCTTTCTTTTTTTACGTATCTTTTCTCTTTCTTTCCTTCTTCCTTTTGTTTTCTTCCTTCTCTCGTTCCTCCTCCTCTTTGTTGGCTTGTTTCTTCTTCTTTCTTTCCTGCTTTCTTTGCTGTCTTTTTCTCTCTCTTTTCGTTCTTTTTTGTCTCTCTCTCTCTCCCTTCTCCTCCTTCTTCTTTTCTTTGTTTTTTTCGTCCTTTCTTCTTTTTTTTTTCTCTCGTTCCTTTTCTCTTTTCGCTTTTTTTTCTTTTTTTTCTCTTGTTTTTTTTTCTCCCTTCGCGTTTCCCTGTTTCCGTCTTCCATGTCCCGTCCTTTCGTTTTGTCTTTTCTTTTTTTTTTCTTATCTGTCGTTTTTCTTTTTCCTTCTTTTTTTCGCTTCTCTTTGTTCCTCTTCCTCCTTTCTTTTTCTCCTTTTGTTTTCTTTCTCTTTCTTTTGCTTTTTCTCTTGTTTTGGGTTTCGCTGTTTTGTCCTTCTCTCGTTCCTGTCTATGTCTCTCGTTTCAATTTTATCTGTCTTTTCTTTCTTTTCTCTCTTTTTTTTTCGATCGTTGTATTTTTCCCTCTTCCTGTTTTCTTGTTTCCTCTTTTCCTTGTCCTCCCTTTTCTTCTTTTTTTTTGTCTCTGATTGTCTTCTTTGTGTTTTTTCGGTTCTCTATTTTCTTTTTCTATTCTTCGTTGTCTCCTCCCCTCTTTGTCCCTTTTTCTTCCGCCTTTTCTTCCCTTTCCCTGCCTCTCTGCTTTTTCTTCCTCCCTGTTGTCTTCTCTTTCTTCTCGTTCTCCCCTCTGCTTTTACTTTTCGCTACCCTTGTCCTTCTTCCCTTTTTTTTGTCTCTCTTCTTCCTCCTCGCTTTTCGTTTCTTGTATCTCTCTCTTTGCTGTCTGTCTTCCTCTTGTTTATCTGCTCTGGTTTTTTGGTTTGTTTTTTTCCTCGTCTTCTCTGTTTTTTTCGCCTTTTTTTCTTCCTTTTTGTTCTGTGGTCTTTTTTTTTCCTTCTCTTTCCCTTTTCCTTTCTTTCTCTCTATTGTGGTTATTCTTTTTTTTCTTTTCTTGTTGTTTATCTCTTTTCTTTTGTTTGTCTTCTTTTTTTTTTTTTTTTCTTTCTTCTTTCTTTTCTTGTTCTTCCCTCTTTTTTTTCTTTTTCTTTTTCTTTTCCTGTTGCTTGTTTTTCTTTCCCTTTTGTGCTTTTCGTCTCTTCTGTTCCCTCGTGTTTCTGGCCCTTTTTTCATTCATTTCTTCTTTGTTTCTCTTTTTTTTTGTGTGTTTTTTTCTGTTTCTTCTCTTCGTCTCCTTTGCTTGTGCTTCGTTTCGGTTTCTTCCGTCTCCGTCTCTTCTATTGCCTCCTTCTGTCCTTCTTTTCTTGCTTCCATTCTTCCGCCTCTTCTGTTCCGTGGTCTTTTTGTTGTTTTCCTCTTTTCTGTCTTTTCCCTTGTTGTTCGTTCTTTCTCCCTTTTTTCTTTTTGTTTTTCTTCTATCTGTTTCTCTCTCTTTTTTTTATCCGTCTTTTTGTTCTTGTGTTTTTTCTTTTCTCTTCTTCCTTTTCCCTCCCTGCATCTTTTCTGTCTGTTTTCTTATCTTCTTTTCCGGTCGTTTTTCTTTTCTTTTCCTTTTTGTTATGTTTTTTTTTTCCCTCTTTGTCCTTTTCTCCTTTTTTTTTTCTCTCCTTCCCTTTTGTTCTTCTCGTTTACGTGCTCTCCTTTTTTCCCGCTCCTCTCTCTTTTTTCTTTTTCTTTTTTTCTCCGTTTTTTTTTTCTTTGTTCTTTCTTCTCTTGCTTCATTTCTTCTTTTTATATTCTTTTATTCTTCCTTTCCCGTTTTGCTTCTTGCTTTCCTTCTCGTTTCTATTTCTTTTCTTTTCGTGTTTTTCGTGTTCTTTTGTCCCGTTCTTCCCTCTTTCCTTTTCCCCTTCGTCTTCTTCTTCCCTGTCTGTTTTTCTTGTCTCCCTTTCCTTGTTTTTTTGTTGCGTTCTTCTTTTTTTTTCTTTTCCTTCTCTCTTTCTTTCCTTCGTTTTCTGATTTTTTGGGTTTTTCTTTTTCTTCCTGTGGCACTGGTTTTGCTTCTTCCTTCTTTTGCCTTCTCTCTTATCCTCTTTTCTCTTTCTTCTGCCTCTATCTGTTCGTTTTCGCTTTCTCTTTTCGGCTTTCTTCATCGCTTTTCTCCTCTTTTGTTGCTTTTTCGTCCTTTTTACTTTTTCTTCCCTTTCCTTCCCTTTCTTTTTTTTCTTTTCTTCTTTTTCTTTCTTTGTTCTTTCTTTCTTCTCTTTGTTTTCGTTTTTCTGTTTTTCTTTTCGCTGGTAGCTGTCTTTTCTCGTTGTCTCCTTTCCTATCTTCTTTCCTGCTCTTTTCTTTTGTGCTTCTTCTCTCCTTCTTCCGTTCCTTCTTCTTTTCTCCCTCTTCTTTCTTTTTTTTTGTTTTTTTCTTTTCCCCCTTTTTTCTTTTTCTGCTTCGTTTTCTGTTTCTTCTTCCGTTTTTTTTTGCTGGCGCATGTTCTTCTTTTCTTCTTCTTGCTCTTTTCTGCGTTTTTCTTGTTCTTTTTGCTCTTTCCCTTCCTTTGGGTTTTCTTCTCCTCCTTCTTTCCCTCTTTTCTTTTTCTTTGTCTTTCTCTTCTTTCTCTTTTTTCTTCTTTGGTTCTCTTGTTCTCTCCCTTTCGGTTTGCCCTTTTTTTTTTCTTTCGGTTATTTCCTCCATTCTTTTTGTTCCGTTCTTCTTCTTTTCTTTCTCCTCTTTTCGTTTCTTTTCTGTTTGGTTTTCTTTTTGTTTTTTTTATCGCTCTTTTTTTCGCCTGTGTCTCTGCGTTGCTCTTTCGCTCTTCCTCGTCCTTTCTTCTTCGTCCGTTCTCCGTCCTTTTCGGTTTCATTTTTCTTCGTCCTCCTTCTCCGTTCTCTTTTTCCTCCTGTCCTCTTTCTTTTTTAGCTAGGTTTTTCTTTCTTTCTGCTGTTTCCCGCTTTGCCTTGTTGTTTTTTTTCCTTTTCCTTTTTTTTTTTTTTTTATTTTTTTGCTTCGTGTCTTTTCTTTTTGTTCTCTCGCTGCTTCTTCTTTTTTCTTTTTTTGCCCTTATCTGTCTTTTCCTTTGCTTCTCTCTTTTTTCTCTTGTATCTCGTCTCTTTTTCCTCTTTTCTCTGTTTGTTTTTTTTTTTTTTCCCTTTTTTTTCTCTCCCTTTTTTGTTGTTCCTTGTTCTCTCCCTGGTCCTTTGTTTCTGTTGGCTTTATTTTCATGTTTCTTGTTTTCTCTTTCTCCTTCTTCTTCTCCTTTTTTTTCTCTTTTTCTTCTCCTTCCCCTTTTTCTTTTTAGTCCTCTCGCTTTTCCTTTTTCCCTTTTCTTCTTTTTTTTTTTTTTTTTTTGCTCTTCATCCCTTTTTTCCGTTCCTTTCCGTGTTTTGTTTTCTGCCCGTTCTCTCTGGCCTTTTTTCGGTTTCGTTTCTCTTCTTGTGTTGCTTTTTTTGTTTCTTGCTTTCTGCTCTCTCTTCTTCTTTTTTTCTCTTTCTCGTTTTCCTTTTTTTTTTTCTACGCTTCTTTTTTGTGTTCTGTGCTTATTCTTTGTTTTTCCCCTCGTTCTCCTCCTCTTTCCTTCTTACTTCTTTGTTTGTCTCTCGTTTTTTTTCCCCCTCTGTCTTTCCTCTTTTCTTTCGGTTTCTCTACTCTCCTTCTTGTGCCTTTCTCTGCTTCCCTTGGTTGCTCTTTGCTTCTTTCCCGTTTTTTCCTCTTCTTTGGTTCTGTTTCCGTTGTCTTCCTCGCTTCCTTTTTCGCCTTTTCTCTTTTCTTTTTTTTGCTTTCTCTCTTTTCGCTTTCCCCCTGCTTCTTTTCCTGCCTTTCCTTTCCCCTTGTTGTCTTTTTCTTTTTTTTTCTTTTGTCTTCCTATTTTCGTCCTTCCGTTTGTTTTCTTATTTGTCCTTTCTTTTGTTTTTTTTCTTCCTTCTTGTTTTTTTCTTCTTTCTTATTTCTTTGGCTTTTTACTTCCTTTGCTTGTCCCATTTTCTCGTTCCTTCTCTTTTTTCCTTCCTTTTCGCGCCTCCGTTTTGTTTTTCCTCTTTCCTCTTGTCTTCTTGTTTTGTCTCTCTCCTCCTGTTTTTTTTGCTGTCTGACCTCTGCCTTCTCCTTTTTTTTCTTTTCTCCTATCCTTTCCTTTCCTTGCTTTTTCCCTTTTTTTTTCTTTCTTATTTTCTTTCGTTTTTTTTTTCTCTGTCTTTTTCGCTCCTCTTCTTCTTCTAAAAGTTTGCGCCTGGTTCTGCTCTCGCTTTTCGTTCTTTTTTTTCCTTCTCTTTTTTGCCTGCCTTCCCTCATCCTTCTTCTCTCTTACCGCTGCTTTTCTCCTGTCTCCTCTTTTTCCTTTTAGCTTTCTGCTTTTCTCCTCCGTTCTCCTTTCTGTTTCCTTCTTTGTTTTTCTCTCATTCTTTCTCCCTTCTTTCTTTGCCGTACTGTGCCTTTTTATTTGTTTTTTTTCTCCTTGTTCTGTTTTCTTTTTCTCTTTCGATTCCGGTCTGTCTCGTGTCCTTTTCCTGTCTTTTTCGGTTTGCGTTCTTTGGTTGGTTTCTGGATTTCTTATCCTTTCTCTTTTCCTTTCTTTCCTTCTCTCTTTACCCCTATCGCTTGTCTTTTTCCGTGTTTTTTTTTCTTCTTTTTTCCCTTCTGCTTTCTCCTGCCCTTTCTTGTCTTTCTGTTTCTGCCTTTTTTTTTTTTCGCCTCTCTTTTGTGTCTCCTTGTTTTTCTGTCTTCGCTGGCACTTCGTTCTATCTTTTTCTTGTCCCTTTTTTTTTTTTCCTTTTCTGCCCTTCTTCCCTCCTCGCCTTTCTTTCTCTTTTTGTTCTGTTCCTCTCTCTTTCTTTTTTTCTCTTATCCTCTTGGTTCTTTCCTTTCTTTTCTCTTTTTGTATTTTTCTTTAATGTCTGTTTCCCTTTTCTTTCTGTTTTTTCTCTTTCCGTTTCCTCCTTTGCTCGTCTTCTTTTCTGTTCTTCTGTCTCTTGTTCTTTTTTTTCTTCTGTTCGTTTCTTTTTGTCTTTGGTTTCGTCATCTTCCAGGCGTTGCTTCTTTTCTCTTGCTGTCTTTTTTTTCTTTTTTTTTTTCCCTCCTCTCCTCTGTTTCCTCCTTCTTTCCTTTTTGTACTTCGTCCATTCCATTTTTCTTCGTCCCTTTGTTTTCCCTTGTTTTTTTTCATTTCCCCTCTTCGTTCCGCTCTGCTCTTTTCTTTCTTTTGCGTCCGCATTTTCTTTTTTTTTTTTCTTTGTCTTTCCCTCTCGTACTTCTGTTTTTCTCCTGCTTTCCATTTTTTTTTTTGTTTTTGGTTTGTTTTTGTTCGTTTTATTCTCTTTTTTTTCTTTGCTTCTGAGCACTGTTTCTCTTTTTTTTGTTTTCCTTTTTTACCTTTTTTTTCCCTTTTCTTTTTTTTCTTTTTTCTGGTTTCTCTTTTTTCGTTGCGTTTGTGTTCTGCTTTTCCCTCCTTCTGCGTGGTTCTTTTTGTTTGTTTGTTTTCCTTGGTTTCGTTCGTGTTTGTTCTCTTCTTTTGCTGTCTCTTGTTCTTCCTTCCTCTTTATTCTATTCTTTTTCTCTGTTTTCGCCGCTTTTCCCCTTTTCTGTCTTTTTCCCACCCTTCTTTTCCTCTTTTTTTCTTTTTTCCTTCCTTCATTCTCTTTTTCTTCTCTTTCTCTTGTTTTTTCTCTTTTTCTCTTTTGTCCACTTTTTTGCCTCTTCTTCTCTTTCTTTTTTTTTTTTTTTTTCCTTTATCCTTCTGTTCTCTCTTTTTTTTTCTTTAATTCTTTCTTTTTCCCTCTCTTATGCCTCTTTTTCTCCTTATCTTCTTTTTTCTTTTATCTCTCTTTTTTTTTCTTTTCCTTTTCCTTTCTCTCTTTCTTTCTTTCCTTTTGCTCTTATTGGTTTGTTTCTTTGCGTTCCTCCTCGGTTGTTTCTTTTGCGTTTTTGTTCTTTCTCTTCCCTTTTTTCTTCCTCCTCTTTCTTTTGTTTCTTTTCTCTTTTTCTTCCCTTATTGTCCTTTTTGTTCTTTTTCTTCTTTTTTCCCGTTTCTTTCTCCTTCTTTTTTTCTCTTCTTTTTTCTCTTTTTCTTCCTTCGTCCTCGCCTCTTCCTTTCTCTGCTTTTCTCCTTTTTTCTTTTTTCTCTCTTCTTTTTGATGTTTTTCTTCTCTTGTTCGTCTTTCTCTGTTTTTGTTTTTCGCCTTTCTTTTTGCTTAGCTCCTTTCTGCTCTGTTCTCTTTTCTTCCTTTCTTCTTCTCTTTTTTCCTTTTTCTCCCTTCTTGTCTTTTTGTTCCATTCCTTTCTTTTCCCTTTCTTTTTCTTATCCCTTTTTTTTTTTTTTTCTTTTGCGTTTTTTTTTTGTTTTGCTTTTTTCCTTCGTGTCCTTTTTTTTCTGTCTTTGGCTTCTTCCTCTTCCATTTTCCTTGTTTTTTTTCTTGTTTGCGCCTTCTTCTCCTCCTCTTTGGTCCCGCTCCTCCGTCGTTTGTGTTTGTGGCCCTCTTTTTTTTTTGCCTTTTTCCCCTCCTTTCTGTCCTGTTCTGTGTGATCTTTCTTTTTTTCTTCTCGTGTTCTCTCCGTGCTCCTTCTTTTTTGTCTGGTTCTTTCCTCTTTCCTCTTGTTTGTCTTTCTGTTCTTGTCTGGCCCATTTCTGGTCTTTTTTTTTTTAGTTTTCCTCTTAGTTTTCTCTTGCCCTTCTTCTCTTCTTGGCATGTTATTGTCTGTTTCCTTTCTCTCGTTTTCTTTCCTTTGCTTTTTCCCTTTCTTCCCTTTTCATTTCCTTTTGTCTTCTTTTTTCTTCTCGCCCCAGTTCTTTCGCTTTTTTTCTCTTTCTTCTACTCCTGTCTTTCCTTTGTTTTCTCTTATCTCTTCTTACCATTTGCCCATTCCCCTTTTTTGGTAATTTTTGACTTCTTTTTCGTCTGTCGTGCGTCCCCTTCCCTTTTTTCTTCGTTCCTGTTTCGTTTTTCTTTATTCTCTTTTATTGCTTCGTTTTCTTCCTTCTTTCTTTCGTTCCCTCCTTCCATGTTGTTTTTCTTCCCTTTCTGCTTTGTCTCTTTGTTTCTTTCCTCACTGCTGGCGGTTTGTTCGTGTCCTCTTGTTTTTTTTTCTCGTCTCCTTCTTCCTTTCTGTTTTTTTTTCTGTCTCTTTCTTTTTTTTTGTTTCTTTGTGCTTTTCTTCTGTTCGCTTTCTTTTCTCTTCTTTTTTTTTTTGCTTCTTTCTTTGGCCGTTCTTCGTGTGCCTTCTGGCTTTCCGGTTTTCTTTTTGCCGCTTTCTCCTCTCCTCTCCCTGTTTTTCTTTCTTTTTGTCCCTCTGTTTCTCTTTCTTTTTTCTTCTTGTCTGTTTCCTTGTTCTTTTTTGTCTTTTTTTTTTTTTCTGTATCTTTTTTTGTTTCTCGTTTGTCTTTTTTTATTTTTTCTCTGCGTTTCTCCTCTTTTCCTTTTTTGATTTTGCGCTGTTCTGGTGTTCTTTTTTTTTTTTTTCTTCTCTTCTTTGTTTCCCCTTCCGTTTCCTTTTTTTTCTTCGCGGTTTTGGTTTTTTGTCTTTTTTCCTCTTGTTCGTTTTGATCTTTCTGTTTGCTCTTCCTTCCTCGTTTTCTTCTTTCTTTTTGTTGCGTTTCTTCCTCCTTCTGGGCTATTCTTGTCTGCTTTTCCTCTCCTTTCTCGTTCCCTTTTTTTCTCTTTAGACACTCCTTTTGTTTTTCTCATCTTCCTTTTTCGTCTGGTTTGGCCTTTCTACTTCTTTGCTTTTTTCTTCATTCTTTGTGTTACCTCCTCGTTCCGTTTTTTCCCCCCCTTTCCTCTTTCTTTTCTTTGCTGCTCTCTCTCTTTCTATTTTTCTTGCCCTCCTGGCGCACCCCTCTCTTTTGTATTTCCTTTTTCTTCCTTTTTTTGTTTTTCGATTTTGCTCTTTTTATGCTTCTTTTTTCCTGCTTCTCTCTAGTCTTTGTCTCTTTTTACTTGTTCTGTTTTCTTCTGTTTTCTTGTCGTCTTGTTTTTTGTTTCTTGTTTGGTTTTTTTTTTCTTCTCCTTTTCTTCCCCTTTTTCTCTTTTGTTCCTTTCTCCTTTTGTTTTTCTTCTTGGTTCCCCTCCTTTACTCTCTTTCTCCGCTCTTGTCCTCCTTTTAGCCTTTTTTCTCTTGTTTCCTTTTTCCCTCTTTTCTATCTTTGTTCGCCTTACTTCTTCTCTTCTTTTTGTTTTTCCTTTTCTTCTTTTTTTTTCTCTTTCTTTGATTTTTGTTTGTTTTGTTTTTGTGGGGTTCTTTGTCGGTTTTGTCTTTTTTCTGTTTTTTTTTTCTCCTGTTTCCTTTCTTTTCCTTTTCTTTGTTTTTGCTTTTTTTTTCCTCTCCGCCCTTCTCTTTGCTCGCTTCTTTCTTTCTTATTTTGCTTTTTTTCCCTTCCTTCTCTTTTTTTTGGTTTTTTTCGTCTTTCTTTGGTTCTCTGCCATCCTTATTTGTTCTTTTCTCCGGTTCCTTTTGTTTCTTCCTTTCTTTGCTCGTCCTTTCTCTTTTTTTTCCTTTCTCTCTGCGTCCTCTACCCGCTATTCTTCTTGTTTTTTTTGTTTTTTTCCTGTCTTCATGCTGCTCTCCTTTTCCTTCCTTTTCCCCTATATTTTTTTTTTCCCTCTTCCTCGTTCTTCTTTCTTTTTCTCTCTTCTTTTTCTTTTTTTTCCTCGCTTTGCTTCCCCCGTGTTCCTTTCTTTTTTTCTTCTCCTTCTTTTTCTTTTCTTTCTTTCCTCTTCCTTTTCTTCTGTCTTTTTCCTTCTTGTTTCGCTTCTCCTTGTTTTTTTCTTGCATTTTCTTCCTTTTTTTTCTCCTTCTCTTCTTCGCGTCTTTGCTCTTTTGCTTTTTTCTGCCGTCCTCTTTATCTTTTTTTTTTTCTGTTTTCTTTCCTGTTTCCTCTTTGTGCCTTTCTTTCTGGTTTCTCTCGCTCCTTTCCTCTTTCGTGTCCTTCTTCTCTCTTATTTTGTTTCATGTCTTTTTGCCTTTTTTTTTTTGTTTTGTTCGTTTTTGGTTCTTTCGTTTTTTTCTTTATTCTTTTTTTTTTGATCTTTTTTGTTCTGCTTTTTCTTCTTTTTTTTTTTCTTGCTTCTTTTTTTTTCCTTCTTGTTTCTTTCTTTTTTCTCTTTGTTTTTATTTTTGCTTCTTTCCCTTCCTTCTTTTTTTCTCTTTTTCCCCCTTCCTTCCTCCCCTTTTCCTTTTTTCTTTCCTCTTTTTTGTCTTGGCCTTCTTTGCGCTTTTCTCATTTTTTTCTTTCTCTTTGTCTTTTTGTCTTCTTGTTTCTTGTCTTGTCTCTGTCGTTCTCTTTCCTTCGCTTTTTTAGCTTTCTTCTTTTTGCTCGTTCTCACCTCTTCCTTCTATTTTTTTCTCTCTTCTGTTCATGTCCGTCTTCTGCTGCCCCCTCCTTCCTTTTTTCTTTTCTCTTCCTCGTTTCTTCATTTCTTTCGTTCTCTCTGTCCCTCTGTTTTGTCTGGCTCCTTGTTCTTCTCCGTCCTTTTGTCTTCTCTGTCTTTTCGCTCCTTTTGTTCCTCTCGGTGCTATTCCTTTTTCTGCTGTCTTCTTCCCTTTCCCGTTTCTTCTTTCCTTTGTCTGTTTTATTTCTGCTTCTTTTTTTTTTTCGTTTTCTCCGTCCTGTTTTTCCTTCACTTTCTTTTCTGTGGCTGTTTTTTATTCTCGTTTTTTTCTTGTCTCGCCTTTCTTTCTCTGTCTTTTTTTTGTTTTTCCGTTGTTTTCTCTGCTGCTTCTTCTCTTTTTTCCTTCCTGTTTCCTGTTTTCTTTTTTCGTTGTTTTTGCTCCCCTCCTTGGTCCTTTCCGCTTTCTTTCTCGTTTTTTTCTTTCTTGGTTTTTACGTTTTTTTTCTTTCTCTTGTTCGTTTCCTTTTTCCATCTTCTTGTCTTTTCTCTTCCGACCTTTTTTCTTCTCCCTCGTCTTTTTCTTTCTCTTTTTTTCTCTTCTGTTTTCTTTCCCTTTTTCTTCTTTTTCTTTTCTGTTTTTCCCTGTTTGCTTCCTTTACTTTCCGTTCTCCCTTTTCCTTGCTCCTTTTCTTGGTTTCGTTACTTGTGTCTTTTTCTTTTTTCCTTCCTCGGCTTTTGTTGCTCCCTTTCTTTCTTTCCTCTCTTTTTGTCTTTCTTTCTGTTTTTCTCTTTCTTTTGTTTTCTTTTTCTCTTTTGTTTTCTTCCCTTGCCTTTCTTTTTGTTCCTTTCTTTTTTTTCCTCCCGCTCTTTTGTCTATTCTCCTTTGTTCGTCCTCCCGCCTGTCTTCTCGCTCCTTTCCGCTTCGCTCCTCGTGTTTCTTCTCTTTTTCCTCGCTTTTTTACTTTTCTTTTGTCTTTTTACGTCTTTTCTTTTATTTTTCTTCGTCTTTTGTCTTGTTTACGCGGTCCGTCTTGCTCTTGTTTTCTTTCCTTCTCGCTTTATTGTTGGCCGTTCGCGCTCTTCCTTTTTTTTTACTTTTGCTTTTTTTTACTTGCTATCTCTCTTTCTTTTTCTTTGCTTTTTCCTCTTTTATCTTCCTTTTTGTTGGCCTTCTCTTTTTTTTTTTCTCCTCTTTTTTTTTCTTGCTTTTCCGCGTCTGTTCTTTTCCTTGTCGTTTTTTTGTGTTTTCTGTCTCCTTCTTTCCCCCGTTTTTTTTTTCTTCTCTCCGATTTTGTCTCGTTTCTTTGTCTCTTTCTGCCCTTTTTTCTCTCTTTTTAGCTTTTTTCGTTTTCTGCTTCCTTCCTCGTTTTTCTTTTTTTCTTCTTTTCTCTTTTCTTTTGTCCTTTTCCTGCTTTTTCGCTTTTGCTCATGTTTCTCTCTTGGCGGTTTCTTCCTCCTCTTTTTTTTTTCTGTCCCGTAATTTTTCTTCTTTTCCTCCTTTTCCTCTTTAACCCTCCCTTTTGTTCTTCTCTTTTTCTTCGGTTTTTTTTTCCCGTCCTTCTTCGTCTCTTTTTTTTTTCTTCTGGGTTTTGTTTTTTTTCCCTGGTGTCTTTCGTTTTTGCTTCTATTTCCTTCTTTTTCGCGTTTAGTTCGCTGTCCTTCGTGTTTCGTGTCGTTCTTCTTTACTTCCTCTTTCGTTGTTTTTTTCTTCCTCTGTGCTCTCCTTCTCCTTGCTTTTTTTTGGTTTTTTTTGTCTTCCCGTTTCTCGTTGCTTTTCTCCCTTCTCGTCTCTACTTTTTCCGTTTGTTTTTCTTTCCTTTTTTCTGCGTTTCGTGCTCCTTCCTTCTCGCCTTTCCCCGCCTTTTTCCTCTATCTTTCTTCTTTTCCGTTTCTCTCTTTTTCTCCGTCCTTTCTTTCCGTCTTTTTCTCTTTCTTGTCCTTTCTTCTTGCCCGGTTCCTTTTTTCTTTTTCGCTTGAATTTTTTTCCTCCCTGTCGTGTGTCCTTTTTTCTTTTCCTTTCCTGTCGTGCTTTTCCTTGTCTGTCTTTCTTATCTTGGTTCTGTTTCTTTCTTTCTTCCCCTTTTGTATTTCTTTTTTATTCTTTTTTCTTTTCTTCCGCTTTCGCCTGTTCTTCTTGTTTCTTTTTTTCCTTCTTCTCTTCTGTTTCTTTGTCTCCTCCTCTTGTTTTCCTCCCCCTCTTTGTATCCTTTGTTCCTTCTCTTCCCTTTTTTGCGGCCCCTTTTTCCCTTTTCTTTCTTTTTTTCTCCTCTTTCCTCTTTTGTTTTCCTCTTCTTCCGTTTTTCTTCGTTCTTTTCTCCCTGCTCCCCCCTGTATCTCGTTTTTTTTCTCTGTTTTGTTCCTCTTCTATTTTCTCTTTCTTTCTTCCTTCTATTTTTGCCCTCTTTTATTTCTTTTTTTATGCCTTTTTGTTTTTTTTTATCAGTTTTTTTTTTGCTTCTTCTCCTTTTCCTTTTTTTTCCCCTTTTTTTCTATTCGCTCTTTCTGTCTATTTTTTTCGTTCTTTTTTCTTTCCTTCCTTCGCCTCCTGTTGTTTTTTTAGTGTTTCTGTCTCTTCCTTCGCTCTCGTTTTTTGCCCTTCTTTTTTCACCCTTTGTTCTTTTTGCTCCTTTTTCCCTCCCTTTGCTTTCTGTCTCTTCTTTTTCTTTTCTTCTTTTTTTCTTTGCTCTTCCTGTTTCCCTGTGGTTTTTTCCTCTGCTTTCTTCTTTGCCCTCTGTTCTGTTCTGCTTTGGTTTTCCTTTCTTTTTTTCTTGTGTGGCGTGCTTCCTCTTTTTGTGTTTTGTGCTTGTCGCTTACTCTGTTTTCACTTTTTTTTTCCCTCTTTTATTTCCTCTTTTCTTTCCCTTTTTTCTTTCTTCTTCTTTGTTCTTCTGTATGTTTGTTTTCTTTTTCTCTTGTCCGTTTGCTCTTTTTCTTTCCTTTCGCTTTCCTTTTTTCCGTCCTTTGTTTTTCCTCCTTCTTTCCATCTTTTTTTTCTTTTGTCCGTCTTTTTTCTCTGTGTTTCTCTGTTCTTTTCGCTGGTTCCTTTTTCTCCCTTTTCTTTATCTCTTTTTTTTTCGTTTTTTTTTATCCCTTTTCTTCGCTCCTTTTCTCTTTTTTCTCTTTTCTCCCCTCTTTGTTGTCTTTGTCTTGTCCTGTTTTTCTGTTTTTGTTCCTCTGGCTCTTTTTTTGTTCTTCATTTTTTTCTCTTCTTTTTATGTCCCTTGTTCTCTTTTTTCGTTTTTTTCTCTTTTCCCTCTTTTCGCCCTTCGTGTCTGTTTTTCCTCTTCTTCTCGTTGTTTTACTTCCTTTTTCTTTTTTTTTGTTTTCTCCTTTTTCTCGTTGTCTTGTTTTCTTTTTCTTCTTTGTTTCTTTTTCTTGTCTCTTTCTTCCCCTTGTCTCTTGTTATCTGTCTCTTGTTCCCCTCTTTTTTTTTTCTTTCGTCCGCTGCCGCCCGTCACGTTCCCATTTTCCTCTCCTTACCCTTCGTTTCCTTCTCTTCCCTGTTTCTCCTCTTGGTTTTTTTTTGTCTCTCTTTCTTTCCCTTTTTCCCGTGTTTCCGTGGTCTCTCTCTGTTCTTTTCTTTTTGTTTTCTCTCTGCCTTCTCTCCCTTTTTCCTCTGCTTTATTCTCTTTTTCTCTTTTTGTCTTTCTTTCTTTCTCCTCCTGTTCCTCTCTCCCTCTTTCCTTCCGTTTTTTTCCCGCTTGGTCTTTGTTCTTCTCCCCGTCCTGTTTCTCTTTTTTCTATTGCTCTTTCCGTGCTTTTCTTGCCTGCCGTCTTTCCACGCTTCTTTCTTTTTTTTTTGTGCCTTTTTCTGGTTTTTTTCCTCTTCCTGTGTATTCTTTTTCCTTCCTCCTTCTTTTTCTGTTCTTCTTTTTCGGTTCTCTTGCCGCCTCTTTCTCTGGGGTCCTTTTTGTCTTTTTTTCTCTTTTACTGTTCTCCTTCTATCTTCCTTTTTGTCGCCACCTTCTATTCTGTTTCGTTCTCTTTTCGTCTTTCTTTTTTTCATTTTCTTCTCCTTTGCTTTCTCTTCTTTTTCTCTTTTTCTTTTGGTTTTTTTTCCTAGCTTTCCTCGTTTTCCTTTCTGTTTTTGTTTTCCGCTCTCTCTCTTTCGTTCTTCTTCGATCTCGCCCTTCCTTTGCGTTTTTGCTTTTGTTATTCTTGTTTTTCTCGTTTCCGGCTCTTTTTGTCCTTTTTCTCCTTTCTCTCTTTTTCTGTCTCCTCTGCTCCCGTTGTTCCCTTGTCTGTTCTTTGTGTTCGTGCTCTTCGCTTTCGTTTTCTATTTTTCTCCTTTTGCATCTCGGCTCGCTGTCGCCTTTCTTTTTCTTTTCTTCTCTCTCGCTCTTTTTTCTTTTTCCTTTTTTTTTTTTTTCCCCTCCTCTTCCCTTCTGCTTCTTCTATTCTTTTCTTCTTCAGTTCTTTTTCTTTGTCTCTTCTTCTTTTTTTTCTGCTCTTTTTTATTTCTTTCTTTATTTTATGGCTTGTTGCTTCTCTTTTTTTTTTTAGTTTGTTTCCGTTTTCTTCCCCTCCTTTTTGCCTTTTTTTTCTCTTTCTTTTTTTTTGCTTCTCCTTTTTTTTTTCGTCTTTCTCTTTCTTCTCTTTTGTTCTTCTTGGTTCTGTTTTGTGTCGTTTCTTTCTCCTCTCTGCCTCTTCTCTTTTCCCCCTATTTCCCTTTGTCTATCTCTTTTCTCTCTTTTTTTTCTCTAGCCTCTGTTCCCTGATTTTCATGCGCGTTCTTTTGTTCGTCTTTGTCCCTTATTTGTTTCTTGGCTTTTTTTTTCCTTTTTTTCCGTTCGCCGTCTTCTTTGTTTCCGTTGTTGCTCTTTTTCTCTTTTATCTTTGTTTTTCTTTTCTTTTGGTTTCCATTTCGTTTTTTTTGCTGTCTTCTTTCTTTTTGCTCTTTTTGTGTCTTTTTTCTTTTGTTGGCCTTTTCCTGTTTTATCTGTTCTTACTTTCTTCTTCTCTCTTCTTTCCTTCTTTTCTATTATTTTTTTGTTCTCTTTCTTCGTCTTTTTCTCTTTTTTCCTTTCTTGTCTCTTTTCTTTGCTTCTCTTTGGTTCTTTCCTTTTCTTTCTCTGCGCTTTGCTTCGGCTTTACGTTATTTTTGGCTTCTTTGCTTCTGCTCCTTTTTCTCGTGTTTGTTCTTGTTGTTTTCTAGTTTTCCCTTTTCTCCTTCCTCTTTTTTTCTTTTGTTCTTCTTGTCTTTCGTCGTCGTCCCCTTTCTCTTTGCGCCGTTGCCTTTGTTGTCTTTTCTTCTCTTTTCCCTTCCTCGTTTCCTGTTTTTTTTTGTTTTGTCCTTTTTGTGTTCTGTTCTCCTGCCTCACGCTTCTTTTTACGAGCCCCCTTTTCTCCTTCCGTGTTCTCCGCTTCTCTTTTGTCCCCATTCTCTTCTCTCCTTCTGTCTCTTCGTTCCTTTGCTCTTGTTTGCTTGTTTCTGTTTTCGGTCTGTTTCCGTCGTTCATTTTTCTTTTGCTTCTTTCCTCTCTAGCCCCCCTTTTCTCTGTTTCTTTACCCTTCCTTCTTTCTCTTCTTTGTTCGGCTGTGCTCCTCTCCTTTTCTTACTTCTTGCTTTTCTCTTTTTTTTGCTTTCTTTCTCTTTGGTTTGTTTGTCTTCTTCTCTTTGCTAGCTTTGTTTTTTCTTTTCCCCCCTCGCTCCTTTTTTCCTTCGCTTTTTTTTTTTTCTTTATTTCCTTTTTTCTATCTTTATTCTTCTTCGCTGTTCGATTTCTCTGTCCTTTTCCTTGACTTCTTTTTACTACCCTCGTCATGCTCCTTTCCGGTTTCTTCTCTTTGTTTCTCCTTCTTTCTTTCCGTTTACCTTCTGTCTTTCTTCTCTTTATTTTTTCCGTTCTTCTTTTTTTGTCGTTTTTGTTTTCTTTTTTCTTCTTCTCCTTTGCTCTTTCCTTCCTCCTTTATTGTTCCTCTTTCGTTTTTCTTTCTCTTTTTGTCTTCTTTTTCTTTCTCCTGCCTTTTCTCTTTTCTTCTCTCTTTTTTGCTTTGTCTTCGTCTTTGTTGTTCTTTCCTCTTTTTTTTCCCGTTTCTTCCTCTTCCTCCTTGCCGTCCTTTTCCTCATGCCTATTTTTTTTTCTGTTTTGTCCTTCTTTCGTCTTCTCTTTTTCTTCTCGGCTTTTTTTCGTTCCCTTTCTTCTTTTTGTTGTGTTTTTCCTTTTCTCTTCTTTTTTTTTTCCCATCTCTTTCTGTCCTCCTCTTTTTTTCCTGTTTTTTTCCTTCTTCTTTTCTTCTCCCGCTTTCTTTGCCTTCTTTTTCTACTTTCTCTCTGCCTGTACTCTCTCTTCGTTTAGTTGTTTTCAGCTCTGTTTTTTTTTTCCTTTTGTTGCTTGTCTTTCTCTTTTTTTTTCTCTCTTTTTCTTTTTTTTTTTTTTTTGGCTTTTTTCTTCCTTTTTGTTGTCGTTTGTTTGCCTTCTTCCTTCTTTTCTCCTCTTTGGTCTCTCCTCTGTTGTTTTTGACTGTTTGTTCTTCTTCTCGGTTGGTCTTTCTCCTTCTTTGTCCTCTTCTTTTCTGTCTCTTTTTTGTTTTTTTTGTTTTAGCTTTCTCCGTTCTTTACGTCTTCCTTTTCTTTCTCTCCCTGCTTTTGTTGTTGTTTTTTGCTCTCGTTTCTTGGTTTTTGTGCTTTCTGTGTTTTTTGGTGCTTCGGTTTGTGTTCTTTTGTTCCGTCTTTCTTTCCTTTTCTCTACCTCTGCTGCTTCGTCTTTTCTTTTTTTCCGGCTCTCCTTTCCCTTTTGTTTTCTTGGTCGTTTCGCGTTCCTTTATTTTATTTCTTCTTCGCCTGCCCCTTCTCTTCCCTCTCTCGGTTTTTTTTCTTTTTTCCCTGTGTTGTCTTCTGTTTCTTTTTCGTTTTTTTTGCTCCTGCTTGTCCTTCTCTGGGCTGTCTTTTCGTCTGTTCCTCTTTTTTTACCTCTGCTTTCCTTCTTTTGTTCTTTTGGGTTTGTCGGTTTGTTTTTCATTTTTTTCCCGCTTTTCTTTCCCTTTCTCTTTTGTTCTTCTGTTTTCTTTCCCCTCTTTGACTTTCCTGTCATTTTTCTCTCTTTTTGTGTTTGTTTCTTCTGTCTCTTTTGTTCTTCTTGCTTCTTCTGTTTTCTTTTTCGTTTCTTCTTTTCTCTTTTCTTCTTTTTTTTTTCTTTTAGTGTGTCCCTTTCTTTCTCCGTTGGGTTTCGTTGTTTCTTTTTCTTTCTTTTTTTTGCTTTTCCTGTTTTCTCTTTTTTTCTCTCTGCTTTTTTCTTTTCTCTCCTTTCTTTTGCTTTATCTCTTCTCTTTTTCTTTCTTGCCCTTTTTCCCTCTTTTTCTCGCCCGAGTCTTCGTTTTATTTCCTGTTTTCCTGCTCTCCTTTTGTTCTCCTCTTCTTTGTCTTTCTGTTTTTTTCTTCTCTTTTCTTTCTTTGGTCTTTTTTCTCCCTTCTTTTTCTTTTTGTTTTTCTTTTCTTCGTCTTTTCTTCCCTCTCTTGCCCTTTTCCTTCTCTTGTGTCTTTGTTTTTCCCTCTTTCGTGCTTCCTTTTCTTTCTTCCTGTTTTCCTCTATTTTTTCTCTCTTCAGTTCGTTTTTTTTTTTTTTGAGGTCTTTTTTGTTGTGCTCGTCTTCCTGCTTCTTCTTTTCGTCCTTTTCTTTCTGCTTTTTTTTTTCTGTTCCCTTGTTTTTTCCTTCTTCCCCGTTCTTTTCTTGCTTTTCTTTTGCCTGCGGTGGTTTTCTTTTTTCTCTTTTTCACCTTTTGTTTGCGCCCTTCGTCTTCTTTATTTTTTCCTTCTCAATCTTCTTTTTTGTCTTTGCTGTTTCTCGGGCTTTTTCTCTGTTCAGTGCTTTGTGCGTTTCTGATCGCTCTTCCATCTTATTCCTTCTCTGTTTTTCTTTTCTCCTTTCGTCTTTTTTTCTTCTCCTTTTTTTTTTGTATTTCTCATTCTTCTCTTTCTTCCTTATATTTGTGGCTATACGTCGCCTCGTCTTTTGTTGCGATCTCTCTTTTCTTTTTTCCTCCTTCTGTGTGCTTCTCTGCTTCTTGGTTCTTTTTGCTTTGTTGCTGTGTAATTTCGTCTCTTGCTTCTCTTCTCTGTCTTCGCTTTTCTTTTTTTGTGTCCTTTTCTCCCCCGTTTTTTTTTCTGGTTTTTTTCCATTTTCCTTCGCTGCTTCTTTCCTCTCTCTTCTGTCTCGTCTTGGTCTTTCTTTTTTCCCTTCTTTTTTTTTTTCTTTTTCTCCTGTCCTTCATTCTCTCATTTTTTTGTGCTGTCCTTTTTCTTTCTTTTCTTCCCTTTTTATCCCCTGGTTGTCTTTTTTTCGCTTGCTTTGTCTTGTTTGTTTTTTTTCCCTCCCTCTATCTTTCTGTTTCCTTCTTTCTTGCTTTTCTTTCGTTTGGCCTTCTTCCCTTTTTAGTTCTTTTTTCTTTCTTTCTTGTTGCTTCTTTTCTTTGTAGCGCTTGCTCCTTTTTCTTCCTCTTTCTTTTTTCTTTTTTTGGTCTTTTCTTTTTTTTTCTTCTCTTTTTTTTCCCTTTTTCTTTCTTTCTCTTCTCTTCCTGTCTCTTCCTCGGCCTTTCCTCTTTTGCCTTCTTTCTTTTCATCATGTTCTCTCTCTTCCCTTGCTCGTTCGCTCTTTTTCTTTTTTTTCTCTTCTCCCCTTCTGCCTCCGTGCGTTGTTGCCTGTTTGTTTTTTTCCCTTTTTTCCCTTCACATTTCCTTTTTCTCTTTCTCGTTTTCTCTTTCGTTGTTCTCGTTTTGTTGTCTTTTTCTCTTCTTCTCTTCTCTTTGGTTCCGCTAATTTTTCTGGTTCTCTCTCGTCCCGTTTTTTTTCGCTCCGCTATGCTCCCCCCCCTGCTCGTCTTGTTTCTCCTCTTTCCTTGCTTCTTTTTTTTTTTTTTTTTTGTTTTCTGTCTGTCCTCTTTTTTCTTCTTTTCGTGTTGTTAGTTTCTTTTGTCTTCTGCTTCTCTTTTCTTTTCTTTTCCTCTTTTTCTTTTCTTCCGTCTTCTCGTTCCCCTTGGTTTTTTGTTCTCTTTGTCTATCTCCTTCTCTTCCTTCCCTCTCCTTTGTTTTTTCTCTTCGTGTTTCTTTGTTCTTTTTTTTTTCTTCTTTGTCTTGGCTTTTCTTTTTTGTCGTTTTCGGTTCTTCTTTCGCTTTGTTGTCCTTCCCTCTGCCGATCGTCCTTCTTTTTTTTTTTTTTTTCTCTCTCTTTTTTTTCCCTTCGTTTCTTCCTTTTTTTTTCTTTGCTTATTGTTTTGGTTTCTCGCTTCCTTTCCTTCTCTTTTTTTTTTTTTGGTCTGTCTTTATCCTCGCTTCTATTCTCTTTCGCGTTTTTTTTTTTTTTTTCTTCTTTTTTCCCCCTTTCTGTTTTGTTTTCCTTGCGTCCCCTTCTTTCTTGCTCCCTTGTCTGTCCTTTTGTCGCTTCTCTCTTTTGTCGTCTTTTCTTTTTTCTCCCTGCCTCCCCTTCCTCTTTTTCTTTTTGGTGTTTCTCTATTTGCTGTCGCTTTCGTCTTTTTTTCTTCTTTCTTCTTGCTTTCTTTCTGCTTGTTTCTTGCTTTCTCTTTTTTCTCTTCATCATTTCCTTCTTTTTCCCTTTGTGTCGTTTCTTCCTTTGCTGTTGTTCTCTTGCTTCGTTCTTTATTTTGCGTTTTATGTTCTCTTTTTTGTTGTTCTGGTCTGTTTTCTTTTTGTCTTTTTCTTCCTTTCTGGTTTCCCTCGTGTCCGCCTCTGCTCTCTGTTTTCTTCCCTCTGTTTTCCTATTATATCTTCCTTTCTCCTTTTCTTCATTTCTCTTTCCTCCTCTTTGTTGTGTGGTTTGCATTTTTTCTTCTTTCCTTCCCTTTTGTTTTTTTTTTCGTCTTTCTTTGTTTTCCCCGTTCTTGCCTTTTTTCGCTTTTCCTTCTTTTCTCTGTTGCTCTCCCTTATTGTCCCTTTTCGCTTGCTCTCCCTTTTTTTTTGTTCCTTCTCTAGTTGCTCTGCTGCTTTTCTTCTTTGCTCTTTCTTTTTTCTTCCTTTTTCTTCTCTCTTTTTTTTTCTTCCTTTATCTCGTCTTCTGTTCTTTCCTCCTTTTTATCTTCTTTCTCCTTTCGGTCTTTTTCTGTCTTTTTTTTTCCTCTCTTTTTTCTGTTTCTGTTTCTTTTTCTTTCTTTCTTGGTTCGCTTCTTTTTCTCCCACTTTTTTTCTGTTTCTCTTTCTTCCTCCTCCTCCCTTTCCTTCTTTTCTTTTTCTTCCCTGTTCTCTCTATTTCTTCTCCGTTCTTCTGTCTTTCCCTCTTTCCTTTCTCACTTTGCTTCTTCTCTCTTTCTTTGCCTACCTGTTTTTTCTTCCCTTTTCTTTCTATTGCCCCTTCTTTTTTTCTTTCTTTGTATTTCTTCTCTCTGTCTGCTCTTTTTCTTCTTCTTTCTTCTTTCCTTTTCTTTTCTTGTTTCTCTTTTGGTATTTGTTCTTTTCTTTTTTCGGTCCGTTTTTTGTCCTTTTCTTTCTCTCTTCTCGTCATTCTTCTTTCCTCTTCCGTTTTCTTCGTTGTCTTTTTCTGTTTTTTCTGTCCCCTTTCCCTCGTTTCTTTTTTTTTTTCTCTTCTTTGCTCGTTCGTTGTTTTTCCTATTTTGTCCTCTTTCTTCATCTCTGTCTTGTTCTCTCTCTGCTCCTTTCCCCGTTTTTCTCTTTCTCTTTTTTTGATTGTTTTTTTTTTTTTTTTTTGCTGCCGTTTGTTTCGCTTTTCCTTTTTTCTCTCCCTATGATTCTTCTTTCCGTCTTTTTAATTCGCGTTCTGGTTCTCTCTTTGTCTCCTCTTTCCTGCTGTTTTTTGCCCTTTTCTGGTTTCCTCTTTTTTTTTTCCTTAGTTTCGTCCGGTTTGTTCTCGTTTTCCTCTTATTGCCTTTTCTCTTTTTTCTACTCCTCTTCTTTTTTTTTCCTTTTTTCTTTCTGTTTCTTCTCGTCTGTTTTCGTATTGTCCGTTGTATTCTCTTTTCCTTCTTTCTTTTGTCTCGCTTCTTTTCCTTTTTTCTTTTTTTTCGTTTTTTTCTCTCCTTTTTTTTTTTGTTTCGCCTTCTCTTCTTTTGTCTCCGCCTCTTTTTTGCTTTTTTTTTGCCGTCTGGTTCCGGTCTTTCTCTTTTTATTTTTCTTGCTCCGTTTCTTCTTCTTCGTGCTCTTCCCGGTCTTCTTTTGTTTTGTCTATCTATTTTCTCTCCCTTTTCTTCTCCTCCCTTTTTCTTTTTTTTTTCCTTGTGTCCTGTCTTTTTGCCTTTCTTTTCTTTCTTGTTCTTCTTCTTTCTTTTCTCGTTTCGTTGGCTTCGTCTTTTTTTCGTTCGCTTTCCTTTTGTTTTTTCGCCTTCTCTTCTTTTTTTTTTTCTTTTTCTCCTGTCCTAGCTTTTCCCCTTCGTCGTGTTTTTTTCTTCTGTTTCTTCCCTTTTTCCCCGTCCTTCTGTTTTTTTTTCCCTCTTCTTCCCTTTTTTTCTCTCTTGTTCCTTCTTTTTCCTTTTTTTTCTTTCTCCCCTTCTCTATTCTTCTTTGTTTTCTTTTTTCGTCTTTTCTTTTCGCTCCTGTTTTTCTTCCTTGAATTCTCTCTTTTTTCCTTCTCTCTTTCCCCTTTCTCTTTTCTCTTTTTTTTTCTTATTTCCCCTTTCTTTGGGTCTTGTGTTCTGTCTGTTCGTCCTCTTTTTCCTCTCTTCCTTTTCTTTTTGCCCTTTTTTCCTTCTTTTTTTTCTTTTATTGTCTTCTTCTTCCTTCTCTTTCTTTTCCTTCCGTTTTGTTGTCTTTTGTTTCGTTTCTTTGTTCTCTTTCTCTTTTTTTCTTGTTTATCGTTCCTTTTCTTCTTGTTTTATTTCCCTCGTTTCGTTCTTTCTTTTTTTTTTTCCCTGTTTTGCCTTTTGCCTCCCGTTTCCTCTGTCTTCGGTCTTTCCAGCTCTCCTCTCCTTTTGCCCGTTTTTTCGTTGTGTTTTGTGGCTTCTCTTTGCTTTTTCTGTTGGTCTCTTTTTCCTCCTTCTTTTCTTACTTCTTTTGCTCTTTTTTTTTTTTCTTACTTTGTCGTCTTTTCCTTCGGCTCTTTCTCCTTTGCTGTTTTCGTCTTTGTGTCCTCTGCTTTTTTTTTCTCCTTCGTTTTGTCTTTTGTGTTCTTCTTTTCTTTTTTTTCCCTGTCTCCTCCTTTTTTTCGTTCTTATCCTTTCGTCTATGTTTCTTCTCCCTGCGTTGTCTTTTTTTTCCTTTTTTTTTTTCTCTACTTGCTTTTTTGTCTTTTTTTTTTTTCTCTTTTTCTTTTCTCTTTCTTTTTCTTTCTCTTTTGGTCTTCGTTTTTGCTTGGCTTTTCTTTTCTTTTCCATTCCTTTTGTCCGGTCTTGTTCTTTCTCCGTTTCCTTTCCCTGTTTGTTCTTTTTTTCTTTCTCGGCTCCTTGTTTTGTGTTTTTTCCTTTTCTTGCTTCCTTTGTCCTTTCTTATTTATTCCTTTTCTCTGTGTTTTGTCTTTTTCTTCTTGTTTGTCTTTCTTTTTTTTCCTTTATGCTTTTTGCTCTTTCCTTTTCGTTGCTCGTCTTCTTCTTCCCGTCTCCCTTGCTCTCTTCTCCCTTTTCTTGTTCCCTCGGCTTTCGCTCTTCCTTCTTTTGTTTTTTTCTCTTTTTTTCCCTTCTTTCTTGTCCTTCTGCTTCGTTCCGCTTAGTTTTTCTTTTCCTTCTTCCTATGGTCTCTTCGTTGTCGTTCTTCTTTTTCCTCTCTGTCCTTTTGCTCTCCTTTCTTTATGTCGTTGTTTTGGTTTTCCCCTTTTTTTTCTCCCTTGTTTCTTCTCTGTCTGTTTCTTTTTCCCTTCCTCCTTTCCTTCCTCTTCCTTCTGCCTCTTTCCTCTCTTGTCCTTTTCTTCTTTTCTGCGCACTTGTTCCTTCTTTTTTTTTGTTTCTTTTCTTTTATGTTTATGCTTTCTTTCCTCTGTCTTGTTCTTTTCTGCCCGACTTCTCTCTGCTTTTGTCCTTCTCATTTCTTTTTTTTTTCTCTTTTTCGTTCGTCTGTTTTGTCCTTCTCTGTTATTTTCTTGTCCCCTTTGCCTTTGCTGTCTCTCCCTAGTTCGGTGTTGTCTTTTGGTCTCGTGTTTTTGTCTCTTGCGTTTCACCTTTTTTTTTTTTTTTTCTTATCCGTTCTCTGTATTTCTCACCTTTCTTTTGGCTGTTTCTCGTCTCTTCCTCGGTTTGTTTTTGCTTTTTTGTCTCCTTACTGCTTTCGTTTCTCTCTCTTCGTCCTTTCGTCTTCTCTTTTATTTTCTTTTCGTTTTCCATTTTTTTGTTTTTTCTTTTCCTTTTTTCTTTTTCTTCTCTCCTCTTTTTTTTTTCGGCTTCTTCTCTTTTTTCGGTGCTTCTCCCTTTGCGTTTTTCCCTTCTTCTCGCCTGTCTCTTGTTTCTCTTTCTCGCGTTCCGTCCCTTCTTTTTTTCTGTTTGTTCTTTTATTCCTCTTCCTTTTTCCGTTTTTTCCTTTTGTCTTTCTCTTCCTCTTTTCTTTCCTTGCTTTTCTGTTTCTGTTTTCTTTTTGTTCTTTTTCTCTTTTGTTTTCTTCCCCCCTTCTTTTTCCTTCTTCCTTTTTTGGTTTTGTCCTTGTCTCTTTGTTTTACCTCTCTTTTCTGTCTTTTTCTTACTTCGTCTTGTTACCATGTTTTTTTTTCTGTTGTTTTTTTTCTCCTTTATCCTGGTTCCTTTCTTGCGTGTTTTCTCCCTCTTCTTCTCTCCGTCTGGTCCGCTTTCTCCTATTATTTTATTTTGTCTTACTTTTTTTTTTTTCCCTTGTCTGTTTTCTTTTTTTTTTCTCTCTCTCCTGTTTTGTCATTTCTGCTTTTCTTTTTTTCTTCCTTGCTCCCTTTTCCTTATTTCTGCCTCCTATTTCCCTTCTTTCTAGCTCTCTTGTGTTGCGCCTCTTTTTTTTTCTCTTCTTTCTATTCTTCTTTTTTCTTTTTTTCTCGTCTCGTTCTTTTTTTTTTTCTTTTCCTTTTTTTTCTTTTTCTTGTTCTTTCTTCTCCTGTTTCCTGTTTCGTTTTTCTGTCAACTCTCTTTTGCTTCCTTTTTCTTCTTTTTTCCTTCTGTTGTTCCTTGTGTCTATCTTATTTTGTCCTTCTTTTTGCTTTTTCGCTTCGCTTTCCGCCTTTTGTCTTGCCGTCTTTCTTGCTCTCTACCTCCCCTTTCTTCTCTCTTTCTGTGCCCTCGCTTCCTCTACTTTTTTCTTTCTTTCTTTTTTCTCTTTCGCTCTTTCTGTCTCTTCTTTTGTTCTTTTCTCTCTTCTGTTATTGCTGCCTTCTTTCTTCTCTCCTTCTTTCCCGGCTCCTCTTTCTTTTATGCCTCATTTTTCCTGTTTTTTTGGTTCTTTTTTATTTTTTCTTTTTCTCTCCCTTCTTCCTTTCTGTCTGTTTTCTTTTTTCCGCTTCGCTGTTTTTTCCCTTTTGCTTTCTGTACTTTCTTCTTTTTCTTTTCTTGGTTCGGCTTTTTGTTTTCTTTATTTTGTTCCTTCCTTCTCCGTTCTCTTCTTTCTTGCTCCTTCGGTCTGTTCTTCTTTCGCCTTGCTTGTCTTCTTTTGGGTCTTGTTTCTTCTTTTGGTTTTTGACTTGCTCTTCTTTCTTTTCTCCTTTCCCTGCTTTTCTCTCTTTCTTTCTCTTCTCTTTTCCTTTCGTTCTTGTTGTCCTTCGGTCTTGCACTGCTTCCTTCTCCTTGTCTTTTCTTTTTTCGTCTCTCTTTTCCCCTTTTTTGTCTTTCTTGTCTTTTTTTTCTTTTTTTCTTCCTGCTTCTTCTCTTCTTTTTTCTTTCTGTTCCTGTCTCTTCTTTGTTTTCTTGTTTTCTCTCCTGTTGGCTTCTCTTTTTTTTTTTCCCTCGTCCTTTTGCTTTTTGTTTTTTTTTGTTTTTATCGTCCCTGTCCTTTTTTCCATTTCTCCTTTGTCTTTCTTTGGTTTTATTTCCCTTCTTCTCCGTCTTCCCTTTTTTGTCGCTGTGTTCTTTTATTGCTTTGGACTCTTTTTTCTTTCCTTTCTTCTCTTCCTTCTTCTTCTTCGTTTTTTTCTTTTCTCTGTCTTTTTTTCTATTTCCATTTTCTCTTTGCTGGGCTTTTTTGTTCTTTTGCCTTCGTGGTTTGCTTTCTTCTGTGTTTTTCCTCTTTTTTTTTTTTCTCGTTCTTTTCTTGTCCTTTCCCTTTTTGCTTTCTTTTCTTTTTTTCGCGTCTTCTTCCCTTTTCTCCTCGTCTTGCCTGTGCGCTTCACCCTTCTTTCTGTTCTTTTCTTTTCGCGCTTCTTTTTTTCTTTTTTTTTTCTCCTCTTATTTCTCGTTCTCTTTTCCTTTTCTTTTCCGCATTCTTTGTCGGTTCCCTTTCTTTTCTTTTTTCTCTTGTTGTCTTTTTCTTTTTTTTCTTTCTCTTCTTTTTCTCTTCTTTTTTCTTTTTTTCTTTTCTCCCTTTTTCGCTGTGGTGTTTTTCCTCTTTTCCCGTTTGTTCTTCTCGTTTGGTGTCTTTTTTCCGTTTCTTCTTCCTTTTCTGTCTCTCTCTGTTTTGTTTCTTCCTGTTCTCTGTTCTTTCTTTTGCCCCTTTCTTTCTAGTCTTTTCCTTTCTTTTTCCTCCTTTGTTTCTGTTGTTTGTCCTTTCTTGTCCGTTTCTTTCCTCATTCATTCGTTTCTCTCTCTTCTTTTGCCTCTTCTTCTTCCTCCTCCTACTTGTTACTTTTCTCGTTTTTCATTTGTTTCCCCCTTTTTTTTTTTTCTGTCTTTGTTTCTTTCCTCTTTTTTTCCTTTCTTTTTCTCCTTGCTATTTTGTTTCCTTTCTCGTCATGGGCTTTTCCGTTTTGTCTCTCCTGCTCTTCTTTTTTCCAGCTGTTTTATCTTTTTCTTCTCTTCTCCTGTTTTTGTTTATCTTTGTCCCGTGGTCTTCTTCTCCTTTTTGCGGTTCTTCTTCTCTTCTTTGTCGTCTTTTCTTCTTTTTTGTCTCTATCCTTTTTCCTCTTTGTTTTCCGTGCCTTGCTCTTGTCCTCTTTGTGCTGCTTTTTTTTTTTACTCTCTTTTCTCGCGCTCCGAGCTTTTTTCTTTTTCGGTTCTTTCTTTTTTCTTACTCTTGGTGCTCTCGACTTTCTTTTTCCTTCTTTTTTTCTCTTCTTTCTTCTTTTTTGCTTTTCTTTTTTTGTTTTTTTCTCTCCTGGTTTTCTGCTTCTTGTCGGTGCTTTGCTCTCCTCTTCTTCTTCCTCCTTTCGCTCTTGCTTCTGGCTTTTTTTTCTCGTTTTCCTTTCCCTTTTATCTCCTCTTCTCTTTTGTCTGTCGTTTTCCTGCTTCTCCTCTCTTTTCTCTTTTCCCTTCTTTGCCTCTTCTCTCTTTCCTTTTGGTTTTCTCGTTCCTTCTCCCTGTTCCTTCCTCCTCTCCCTTATTCCTTTGTGTCTTTCTGTGCTCGTTCTTCTTTATTGTTGCTTTTTCCTTCTCTTTTTGTTTTTTTCTTTTCTTTTGCTGTTTTGCTCTTGCTTTTTTTTTTCCTTTTTTTTGTTTTGTTGCGTGGTTTTCCGTTTCTGTCCCTCCCTGTGCGTTTTTTTTTCTTTCGCCTGTTGTCGCATCCTTTTTTGCCTTGTCTTTTTTTCTCCTCTTTTTTTTTTGCCCTTCCTTTCTTTTTTCTTCCTGGCTTTTTCCCTTTCTTTGTTTCTCTTGGTCTCCCTTCATTCTTTCTCTCCTTCTCTCTTCTTTCTTTCTTTTTCCTCTCTCGTTACTCCTTTTTTTTTCCTGTTTTGCCGTTTCTCTCCATGTTTTTTTCTTTCTATCGTCTTTTGTGGTATTTCTTTTTTCTTTTTGCTTTTTGTTTTCCCGTCTTTTTATGTTCTTTTTTTTTTTTGCGTTTGTCTTTTTCGCTTCCTTTTGCCTTTCTTTTTTGTTTGCCCCTTGTTCCTTCTCTTTTCTCTGCCTTTTTCCTCCTTTCCTTTTTTTTCCGTTTTTTTGTTTCCTTTGTCTTGCGTGTTCTTTCGTTTTGTCTCCTTTTTGGTTGTGTTTTCTTTTCTGTTTTTGCTTTTTTCCCCGTTTCTTTTTTGTCTTTTTTTTCTTTTGTTTTTTTTTTTGGCCCTCTTCTTCCTTTCCTTTCCTTTTTTCTACTTCCTCTTGTCCTCTCTTCTTTGTGTTTTTTGTTTTGGACTTCCCGCCTCGTTGTATTTTTTCTTTCTTTCTTTCTCTTCTCGTGCATTTCTGCCTTTCTTCTGCCTTTCCGATCCTTTCTCGTCTTGTCTTTCTCCTGGTCTTCCATCTTCTCGCTCTATTTTTCTTTCTACTTTCTTTTTTTTTCTTTGTTTTTCTGTCTCTTTTTCCGTTGCTCTTTCGTTTTCTGCTTGCTTTCCCTTGTTTTTTTGTTTTTTGCTGCTCTTCTGCGTGTTTGTTGTCTTTTGATGTTCCCGCTTCTTCTATGTTCTTCTTTTTTTTTGCTTACAGTATGTCTTTAGCGTCCCTTTGTCTTTCGTCCTGTTCCGCGTGTTTTCTTCTATTTTTTTTCTTGCTCTTTTTTTCCTTTTTCTCTCGCTTTTTTTACTTCTTTTTTTCCTCTCCTGTGCCTTCGTCTTTCGTCTTTTCTCTCTTCCTTTTTTTTTTTTCTTCATTTCTCTTACCTTTTCTGTTTTTTCGTTTCTTTTGTTTCTTCTTTCCCCCCTTTTTACTTCTTCTTTTCTTGTTTTTCCGCTTTGGTTTTCCTCCCTTGGGTGTTCGCCTTTGTGTTCTCCTTTTTATGTTTGGATCCTTTTTCATTGTTTTTCCATTACCTTTATTTTTTCTTTTCTTTTATTTTTTGTCTTTCTTTTTTTTTCTTTTGTAGCTTTCCTTTTGTTCTTTGTTGTTTTTTTTTCTTTCCCCTGTTTTCTTTGTTTTTTGTTCTCTTCGTTTCGTTTTTTCTTGTATCTTTTTCGTTTTTTTTGGTCCCCTTCTTTACTTGTTTGTCTTTCTCTTTTCTTTGTTTTTTCGGGTTTCTTGTTTTGTCTTGTGCTTCGTTTTTCCTTTCTTCCCTTGCTCCGTTGCTTTATTTTTTTTCCTTCTCTCTATTTTCTTCTCTCTGATTTTTCCTCCTCCCCTTTACTTCTTCTCTTCTTTTCTTGGTTTTGTCTCCTTCTGCTCTCGTGTCCGTTTCCCGTCCTCTTTTTGCTTCCTCCCTTCTTCTCCCTCCCTTCCTTTCCCCTCCTCGCCTTTCTTTGCTCTATTATTGTGTCTTTTCTTTCTTTTCTTGTTCTCTCTCTAGTTTCTCTTTTGCTCTTTCTTCCTCCGCGATTTTTGGATTCTCTTATTTCTCTCGCTGCTTTTTTCTTCTTCTCTTCTTTTTCATTCTTTTCTTCTTCTTTCTCTTTTTTTCTTTGTTTCTGTTCTTTTCGCTTTTTCTCTGTTTTCTGTTTTTCCTGTTCTTTCTTCTCCTGCGGTCCTCCTTGTGCCTTTTCCCCTCCTTCCTTTCTTTCTCCTTTCTTTTCTGTTCCTTTCCTTCCTCGTCTTTTTTGGTCAATGCCCTTTCCTTTCTTCCTTTTCCTTTGCCCTCTTTTTCCTCTTTTTCCCTCTCCTTCTTTTTCCCCCTTCTTTTCCTTCTTTCCTCCCCTCTTTTTTTCTTTTTTCTTTTTCCTGTTCCTCTTCTGGCTTTTTGTCTCTGTCTTTGTCTTCTTTCTCTTCGTCCTCTCCTTCTTCCCGCTTTGCGTTCTTTTTTTCTTTTTTTTTTCTTTTCTCTGTTTCTCTTTTTTTACTTTTGTTTCTGGGCCCTCTTCTTTCTCTTGTTTTTTTCTCCTTTTCGTTTTCTATTGTTTTTCCTTGCTGTCTCCTTCTCTCGTAGTTTTTCTTTTCTTTACCTGTTTGTTCTTTTTTGTTTTTAACTTCCTTTTGTTTCGTTGTTCTGTTTTTATTTCCCCTTTTTGTTCTCTGGGCCGCGTCCCGTTTTTCGTCTTTTTTCTTTGTCTCTTGCCTGGTCCTTGTGTTTCTTCCTCGCTTTTTATGCTTGTCTCTTCTCTTTTTTTTTCCTTCCATTTCCGTTTTCCTTTTTGGCTTTCTTTCTCCCCTCGCTTTCTTCTTTCTCTTTTGTTTGTCTTCTTTTTTTCTTTTGCTTTGCGTTTCTTCTTATTTCGTTCGCGTCGGCTGTTTTTCCTGTTTTTTTTCTCCTTTTCCTCGTTTCTTTCGCTATTTGTTGCTTCTTTGTTGCTTCTTCTCTGTTCATCTTCTTCTTTTCCTTTTTGCTTCTCTTTTCTTCTGTTGGTCCCTGCTGTTGTTTTCGCTTTTTGTTTTTTTTCGTGTTCGCCTTTGTTTGTTCTTTCCTTTTTCCCGCCGTTTTTCCTTTCTCCTTTTTTTTTTTGTCCTCTTTGCTTTCTCTTTTTTTTTTGGTTTTGCTTCTTTTCTTCTCTCCTTTTGTTTTCTTTTTCTTTGGCTTTGTCTTCTCTCTTTTTGTTTTTTTTCGTGCTTCCCCGTCGTGATTCTTTCCTTCTTCTTTGCCCCTTCTCGTTTTCTGTTCTTTGTTCTTTCTCTTCTCTTTTTTCTGGCTTCTTTTCTTTTCTTTCCTTTCCTTTTGTTCATCACCTTTGTATTTTCTCCTCCTGTCTTTTCCTTTTGTCTTCTCTTATGTTACTTCTTTCCCTTCTTTTTTGCTGGTTTTTTCTGTCTTTTTTCGTGTTCTTCTTTTTGTTCTTTTTCTTTGTTCTTCTTGTTCTCCTTTTCTCTTTTTTTTTTCTCTTTGCTTCTTTTTCTTCCTTCCCGTCCTCTGGCCGTTTTCTTTTTTTTCCTCTTCTATGGTCTTGTCTTTTCGGTCCTCCCTTCCCTTCTTCCTTTCTTTTTTCTTTTTCTTCTCTTTGTTTCCGCTTTATATCTTTTCGTTTTTCCTCCTCTTTAGTCTGTCTGATTCGTTGTTTGTTCGCTCGTCTCCATTTTTTTTCTTTGTTTTGTCTGGCTTTTTTCTTGCTTTTTCTGTTTTCTTCTTTTTTCCTGTCCCTTTGCTTCTCTGTTATTTGTGCTTTTTTTTTTTTTTCCTTTTGTTCTCTTTTCCTCATTTTTTTGTTTCCGCTTTTCTTTTTTTTTTCGTTTCTTTTTCTTTTCTTTTCTCTCTTTCTCCGGTTTCTCTTTTTTCGTTTCTTTTTCCATTCTCGTTGCCTCGTTCCTCTTTCTTTCTGTTTCCGTTTTTTTTTTCTTTTTTGTCTTTTTGATCTCTCTTTCTTTCTTCTCTTCTGTTTTGTGGTTTTTCTTTTTCTTTTGTTTCGTCTCTTTTTTTGTTTTCTTTTCGCGCCCATTTTTTTCTTTCGTTCTTGTACTTATGCTTCTCTTTTCCTCGCCTCTTTTGTTGTCCTCTGCTCTTTCTCGTTTTCTTCTTTCTTGTTTTCCTTCCCCCTTTTTCTTTTTTTTCTCTCTTCTGATTTCTTTTCTTTGTATTTCTTCTCGCTTTTTGTCTGTTCCTCCTTTTTGTTTTTTTTCGCTTTTTGTTCTCTCCTTTCTTCTTTTTTTCCTTTTTTTGTCTTTCCTTCTCTCTGTTTTCTTTTTCTTTTTCTTTCTCTGTTTCTCCTTCGGCTTTTCTTCTAATTCTTCTCTACTTTTCCCTTCCTTTTGCTCATCCTCTTCTTCTGTGTCATCTTTACGTTCCTCCTGTGTGTTTTGGCATCCTTTTTTTTCCCTTTTCTTTTTTTTTGCTTTTCTTCTTCCTTTTTATTTTTTGTTTTCCTTCGTCTTTCCGCTTTTCTTTTTTTCTTTGTTCTCTTTCTTCTTCATCCTTTTTTTTTCGGTTTGTCTTTTTTGCTTCGTTCGTCTCTCGCTTTCTCTCTTGCCTTTTTTCTTTCTTTCTTTTTTTTTTCCCCTTCTTCTTTTTCTTTCTCTTTTTTTCGCTTCTTTTTGCTGTGTGTTTGTTTGCTGGTGTCCTCCTCCTCCTTTTTTTCTTTTTTGTCCATCTTTTTGTTTTTTTGTTCCTCTCTTTCTGCTGTCTGCCGTTTGATGTTTCTTTTTCTTTCCGTCCTCTCTTCGTCTTTTTCTTTTTTCTGGTGCCGTTTTCTTTTCTGGGTCTTTCTTTTTTCTTTGCTGCTTGATTTTCGTTCTTTTTTCTTTTGTTTCTTGCTTTGCTGCGTGCCTTTCTCCGTTTGTCCTTTTGCCCTCTTTTTCCTTTTTTTCTCCTCTTCTGTTCTTTCCCTTGTTTTTCTTGTTCTTTTTCTTTCTTTTTTTTTTATTTTTTTCTTTCCCTTCTTCCTTTTTCTCCTTTTTTTTTTCTTCGGGCTCTTCGCTCTTGTTCCTTTTGCTTCGCTGTCCTTTTCTTCTCTCGTCCCCTGTGTCTTGCGGTTTTGCGCTCTCCTCCTTCTTCTTTTTTTCTTTTCTCCCCTTTTGTCTTCTTTTTTTTTGCTTGTTTTCTTGTCCTCCCCTTCGTTCTTGGTGCTTGTGCCTTTTTCTGCTTTTTCTTTCTTCCTTTTCTTGGTCGCTCATTTTTCTGGCTCCCTTGTGTCTCTTACTCCCCTTCCTTTCTGCTGCTTCTTGTTTTTTCTTTCTTTTCTTTTTCTCTTGTCCCCTTTTATTTCTTTCTTCTTTCGTTTTTCCCTTCCTCTTTTTCTCTTCCCTTTTGTCATTGCTTTTCGCTCCTGTTTTCCGTTTTGTCTCTTCTCTTTCCGTTTTTCTTTTGCGTTGTTTTTTCAGTTCCGTCTTTTCGTCTTCTCTTTGTTTGCTCGTCCCCTTCGCCGCTTTTACTTTTCGTTTATTTCTTTCCTTGCTTCTCGCTACTTGTTCTTTTGGTGCTTGAGTAGTGGCGTTTGTTTTGCTCGTGCTTTTATTTTTTTTTTTTTTTCTTTTTGTTTGTCTCTTTGCTTCCTTTTTCTTTTTCCTCTTCCGTGTTGCCCTTCTGTCTTCTCTGTGCTCTCGTTCCCTCTTTGTTTTTCTTCCGGTCTGTCTTTCGTCTTTTTCTGTCCTTTCTCTCCCTTTTCTTCTTTTCCTCGTCTTCTTTTTGTTTTTCATTCTCGTCTTTCTTTTCTCGTCCTTCTTTCTTTCTTTTCTTTTTTCTCCTGCTGCTCCCGTTTTTTTGCCGCTGCTTCTCCTTCTTGTTTTCTTCCTTTCTCGTTTTTCCTTCCTGTTTTTCTTTCGCTGCTTTCGTTTCTTTGTCGCGGTTTTTTCTTCTTTTTCTGTCTTCTTCCTTTGTTTGTCCTGCTCTCACTTTCTTCTCTCGTGTGCGCTCTTGTTTTGTCCTCGTCTTATCTTCTTCCCGCTTCTCTTCTTGGTTCCTTCCTCGTCTTTCTTGGTCTTTCTCCTCTCTCTAGTCTTTTTTTCTGTTGTATTTTTTTTTTTTTTGCGTTTTTCTTTTTTTTCGTTCTATGTGGTCTTTCGCCTTGTTGTTTCTCCCATCTCTTTTCCTTTTTTTTGTTTCGGTTTCTTTCCCTTGCTTCTTTTTCCTCTCGCTCCATGCATTTTGCTGTTTGTTTTCTTCCTTTTGTTCCTTTTCCTTGCCCTTTCGTTTCTTTTGGTTTTGCCATTGTTTTTTTCTTGTCTCGTGTCTTCTATGTATTTTCGTTTTTTTTGTTTTTTTTTTTCTTTTCATTGCTCCTTTGTCATTCTCCTTTCTTCTTTCTCTGCCTTTCCGCTTTTTCTTTTTTTATTTTCTGAGCGTTTTCTCTCGTTACCGCTTGTCATTCTCTGCTTTCTTCTCCCTGGCTTCTTTTGTTCTCTCTCTTCGTCTTTCTTTGTTTTTTTTTTCCTCTCCCTTTCTTACCTTGTTTTCTTTTCTTTTTGTGTCTCTTTCTATTCGGGCTCTACCTTCTTCTCTTTTTGCTTTCTTTTCTCGTTTTTTTTTTCTTTTCTCTCCCCTTTTTTTTGCTTTCTTTTCTTTCTTTCCTCGTTTCTTTCCTTTCTCTTTTTGTCTTTTCTTCTGTCCTTTTTTTCTGTGGCTTTTTTTGTTCCGTTCTTGCTGTTTTCTTTTCTTCTTTTTCTTCCTTATTTTTCTTATCCTTTTTTCTTCGTCTTTTCTCTTCTTTTCTCTGCTTTCTTCCTTTTTTTTTTCCTTGTTTCATGCCTTTTTTTTTTTTTTTCTTTTTTCCTGTTCGTGTATTCCTTCTCCATCCTTTTGTATCTTTCTATTTTCCTTCCTTTTTCTTTCTTGTTCTTAGCTCTTTCTCTGCCTTTGCCGCCCTTTCCTCTGTGTTTTTTTCCTTCGTCGTTTCCGTTTTTTTTGTTTATTTCTCTGCTTTTTTCTTTGTGGTTTCCTCATTTTTTATTTTTACTTTGCTTTTCTATTCATTCTTTTTTGTGTTTTTTTTTCTCTCCCCCGTTTTCTCCTTCTTGTCGTTCTCTCTGCCCTTTTTTTCCTTATTGTCTTGTTTCTTTGTTTGCGTTTTTCTTTTCTAAGCGCTCTTCTCTCTCCCTTTTCACCTTTCTTCTTTTTTGGTCTTTTTACCTTTTTTTTTCTTTCCTTCTCTTTGTTTTTTTCCCTTTTCCTTCTTTTCGTTCCTTTCGTTGCGTTTTCCTGTTTTCCTTCTTTTTTCTCTTTCCCCTGCTTTATTCTTCTTCGGTCCTCTATCCGTGTGCGTGTCTCCCTTCTTTTCCCTCTTTCTCCGGTTTTTCCCCTCTTCGTTTATTTTATCTTTTCTTTTTTTTCTGTTTTCTTCTTCCTCTCTTTTCCTTTCCTTCTTCTTGCATTTCTGTTTCTCGTCCTTTTTTTTTTTCGCCCTCTTTGTTTCTTGGTTTTTTTCGCCCTCCCTTTTTCTTTTTCTGCTTGGCTCTCCCTGTTCTTTTTCTTCTCCTCTATTCCTCGTTTTTTTGTTTCGGTTTTTATGTCTCTCTTTTGTCCTGTTGCTTTTCCTTTCTTCTCTCCTCTTTTTTTCCGTTCTTTTCCTGTTCTTTTTTGTTTTTTTTTCCTCTCTGTCTCTTTTTTTACTTATTGTTCTTTTTTTTTTCTCTTTTCACCGGCTTCTTACTTGCTTATCGTTTGTATTGTGGTCTTCTTTTAGTTTCGTATTTTCCTCTTTTTGTTTCGCTTCTTTTCTTGCATTTTCTTTTTTTCTTTCTCCCTTGGTTTATTGTTTTACTCTCTTTCTTTTACTCGCTTTTTTCTCCTCTTGCGTTTTGTCCTCCCTTTTCGTTTTCTTCCTGTTCGACTCCGTTCTTTTTCTTTTTCTTTTCTTCTTTCTTCCTTTTTGTCTCATCTTTCTTGCGACTTTTGCTCTTTTCTTTCTGCCTTTTTTTTTTTTCTCTTCCGTTTGCGTCTTTCTTCTCCTTTTCCTTTCTTTTTTTTTTCTTTCTCTGTCTTTTTCTTCGGTCCCCTTCTTTTTTCTCTTCTATTCTCCTTTGGCCTTCTCGCTCTTCTCCCCTTGTCCGCTTTTTCTTCGGCTTTCTGCGTTCCCTTCTTTGGCCGCTTTCTTAGCTTTTTACTTTCTCTGTCTCCGTTTGTGGAGTTTTTTTCTCTTTTCTTCTCTTTCTTTTTTCTTCTTGTGCTTGTTTATCCCGCCTTCTTCTTCTCCTTTTTCTCTTCCTCTTCGTTTCTTTCTTTTTCGTCCGTTGTTCCCCTTGCTCCTTTTTTTCCCTTCTCTTTTTATTTCCTCTCTTCCCCTTTTTCTCTCTCTTTTTTTTGTGTTTTTTGTCTTTCCGTCCCTCCCTCACGTTTTAGCGCCTTGGTTTTTTTTGCGTGTTTCCCTTTCTGTTTCTTTATCTCTTTCCTTTTTTTTTTTCTTCTTTGTTCTTTTTTTGCTTTCGTTCTTTCTTTTTTGTTCTCCTTTTTTCCCTCCTCTCTCTTGCCTCCTTCTTTTTTTTGTTTTTCCTCGGCCTCTTCCGCTCCGTTGCATGTCCTTTCATTCTTGTTTTCTCCCTTCTGGTTGCTCTTTTTTTTTCTGCTTCCTCCTCTTTTTTTCCCTTTCTCCTTGCTCTTTTTTCGTTCTTTTTCTTTTTTGTTTCTTCTCGTCTTTTTCTTTTTTTTTTTTGCTTTCTCTTTTCTTTTTTTTCTGGCTTTCCCTCGTCGTACTTTCTTTCTTCCTTTCGGTCTTTTTTTTGTTTCTCTTCTGTTCCTTTCTTTTCTTTTTTGTTCTCTCTTTCTTTTATTTTTTCTTTGTTGCGTGTTCATTTCCTTTCTTCTTTCTTCTGTTCCCTTTTCCCTCATTTTGTCTCGGCCCTTCTCTTCTTACCCTCCTCTCTCTCGTTTGTTGCCTCTTCTCTTTCTTTTTTCTCGTCTTCTATGTCCTTCCTCTTTCTTTCTGTCTGCCCTTGGCCTCCTCTTTCTTTTCTCTTCTTTCTTTCTGTCTTTTCCTTGCTTTTACTCCTTCTCTTTTTTTCCATCTGTTCTGTGCTGTCTCTTTTTTTTTTTCCCTCCTTTTTTCCTGTTTTTTTCTTCTCTTTCCGTTTTCGTCTTTTTTCTGCTTTTTTCGCCTTCCTTTCTCCTTTTTCCTTTCTACGTTTTTCTTCTTTTGTTCTTGTGGCGTCCCTTGCTCCTTCTCTCTTCTTGTTTCGTTCCTCTTTTTTCTGCTCTTTTCCTTTCTTCTTTTTTTTTCTTTTCTTTTTTTTTCTCTCCCTTCCGTTTTCTGTCTTTCTGCACTTTATTCCCCTCTGTGTCTCCTCTCTTCGTTTGGTTTTCTTCTCGCTTTTCTTTTGCCTCTTTTTGTGTCCTTCCTTCTCTTGTTCTCTTTTTTTTATTCCTTTTTTCCTTTTTTGTTCATTTTTGCTCTCTTTTAGCGTTTTTTCCCGTCTTTTTCGATCTTTTTTCCCTCTCCTCTTTAGTGCCTTTGTTCCCCCCTCCCTTCCTTTTCTTCTTTCTGAGCGTCTTTCCTTTGTCTCGTTTGTTCTCTCGTCTTTTTTTCTTCTCCCCTTTCCTTTGGCCCCTCTCTTTTTTCCTTTCTCTCTTCGGTTCTTTTTTTCCTTTCCTTTTTTTATGTTCTATTTTTCTCCTGGTAGTTCTTTTTTTTTCCCGCTTTTCTCGTTTTCCCCCTCCTTATTTCCGTGTCCTTCTTGCCCTCTTTCCTTTCTCTCTTTCTCTCTTTCTTTTTTTTATTTTATTTCTTGCTTTCTTACCTCTCTTTTTAGTTTGCTTTTCTTCTTTTTTCCTTTTTCTTTGTTTTTTCTTCTTTTTTTGTTGTTTCTTTTTCCTTTTTTTCCCGTCTTTTTTCTTTCTCCTTTTCTTTTTTGTTCTTCCTCTTTTGCTCTCTCTGTTTCTTTCTTCTACTCTATGCTTTCCTGTTTCTTTGTCTTTTTTTCTCTTGTCTTGTTTTCTCTCCCTTCTTCTCGCTCTTTTCTCTCTCTTACTGTCATCTCCGTCTATGCTCGCTTTTCGTCTTTGCTCTTTCTCCTTTCTTTGTTTTTTTTTCCGTTTTTTGCCTTTTTTCTCCCTTTTTTCCCCCTTGTTTCCCGGTTTATTCCTTCTTTTTTTTCTCTCGACTATTCTCTTATCCCTTATTTCATTTCTCTCTTTTTTTTCTTCCTTCTCCTTTCTCTTCCTCGTCTCTTTTGGTCTTTGTTTTATCTTGTCCTGTCCTTCTTTTTCGTCTGTTTCGCTTTTTTTCTGTTGTTTTTTTTCATTTCTCTTATACCTTGCCTTTGTCCCCCTCTTATTCCCGCTCCTTTGGGTTTTTTCCTCTCCTTTTTTTTCTTTGGGCGTTTTGTCTATCTTTCTTCCGCCGCTTTCCTTTCGTCCTGCTTCTTTTCTTTACTGCGTCCTTGTTGTTTGCCTTCTCTTCTCTCTTTTTTTTTTGGGCTTCTTGCTCTTTTTTCTTTTTTCTTTTTTTCCTTGTCTTCTTTTTTCTTTCTTTTTTCCCTTATTTTTTTCTGCTTGCTCTTTTTTTGTTGTTTTCCACTGTCCTTGCTTTTTTTTCTTTTGTTCGCTTTAGCTGTCTTCTTTTTCGCTTCGTTCTTTTTTTCTTTCCTCCACTATTTTTTTCTCGTCCTCTTTGCCACCGTCCTTTTCTTTTTTTGTGGTGTGTTGCCTTCGTTCTTTGTCTTTGCCTACTTATTTTTTTTTTTTCTCCTTCTTTTTGTTTTTTTTTGTCTTCTTGTCTTTTTTATTTATTTGTTACTTCTTATCCTTTTTCTGTTTTTGTTCCTTGTCTTGTTCTTCTTTCCCTTCTCCTTGTTTCTTTTGCCTCCGTCTGCTTTCCGTCCTTTTTCTTTTTCTTTCTTTTTGTGCTTCTTCTTTCTTGTTTTTTCCTTTTTCATCTTCTTTCCCTTTTTCTTTCCTCTTTTCTTCCTTCTTCTTTCTTCCTGCTGTTTGTTTCATTTGTTTTCTTTTTTTTTTTCGTCCTTCTTTTTCTCTATTTTTCTATCTTCCTCTCTCTTCTTTTTCTTGCTTTTCTTTCCTTTTCTTTTTTTTCCTCCTTTCGTCTTTTTATTTCGTCTTCCTGTTTCTTTTCCGTTCTATTTTTTTGTTTCTTTCTTCGTTTTTTTCCTTTTTTTCTCGTTCCCCTCTTCTTTTTCTCTACTCTCTATCCCCTCTTTCTTGCTTTTTTTTCCTCCTTTCTCCTTTTCTGTCGTTCCTTTCTTTCTTTCCCTGTTTTTTTTCGACCTCTTCTTATGTCTTTTCTATCTTTTTTTGTCTCTCCTTTTTCTCTCTTTGCCTTTCTTTCTTTTCTCTTCTTTTTTTTTTACGTTTTTTGGTTTCCTTGTTGGTTTCTTTGTGTTTCCTGTCCTTGTGTCCTTCTTGTTCTTCTTTCTTCTTCCTCTTTTCTTTTTCCTTATTGTTTTCTCTTTTCCTTCCTCTTGTTTCTCCTATTTTTACCTTTTTTTTTGGGCTTCCTCTTCTTTCCTTCCTCCCTTCTTTCTCCTTCTTTCTTTTTTCTTATGCTGTTCTTCTTTGTTGAGCGTCGCTCTCTTTGTCTTCTGTTTTCTTTCGGCGCCTTTTTCTTTCCTTTTTTTTTTTTTCTCTTACTGTCCGTCCCTTTTTTTCCCTTTTCCTTTCTTGTCTGTCTATTTGCTTTTTTTTGTCTGCCTCTCTGGGTCTTCTTTCCTCCTTTTGCTTTTTTTCCCTTTGTTCCTTTTCGTCTCTTTTTTTTTTCTCGTCTGTTTTTTGCTCCGTTCTGCTTTCCTGTTTCTTTTTTCATTTTTTCTTTTTCTTTCTTCTTCTCTTTCTCTTTTTTTCTTTTGTTTTTCCTCTTCTGTCTCATTTATCTCTCTTCATTTTCACGTACTTTCTTCCTTTTTGCTCTTTCTTTTCTTTGTTCCGCTTCTACTTTTTTTTCTTTGTTCTCTCTTTTTTTCTTTATTCCTTCTTTTTCTTCGTTTTCTCTTGCTCTTTTTCTCTTATCTTTCTTTCGTTTCCTTTTGTTTTCTCTTTTCTTCTTTCTTCTTTACTCTATGTCTGTCTGTTCTGTTTTCTCTTTTTGCCGTTTCTTTTCTTTCTTGTGTTCTCTCCCTTTCTTCTCCCTCCTCTTTCTTTTCTCCTTCTTCGCTGCTTTTTCTCTTTCTTTCTTCTCCTTTTTCGCTTGCCTTGTTCTGTGCTGCCGTTGTTCTCTTATGTTTCCATGTTCTCCTTTTCGCTTTTCTTCTTTGTCTGTTGCTCTCCTTTTTTTGCCGTTCGCTTCTGCTCCCTCTCCTCTTTTTTATTTTGTTTTCTTTTTTCTCTCTTCTTCCTTTCCTTCTCTCTTCTCTCTCCTCCTCCTTATCCCCCTTCCCGTGTTTCTGCTGTCTTTTTTTTTTTCTCTTCTTTCTTTCTCGGTTGTTTTCTCTCTTCCTTCTCCCTTTTTTTCTCCTCTCCCTTTCTTCTTTCTCTTTCTTTCCTTTTCTTTTATTGTGTTTTCTTTGTTTTTTGCTTTCCTTTTTCTCATCGGTTTTCTTCTTCTGCCGTTTTCTTTCTTCCTTCTTCTATTCCCTTTTCCTTTTTTTTCCTTCTTCCTTTCTCTCCTCTCTGTTTTCTTTCTTTGTCCTTCTTGTTCTTTTAGTTTCTTTTTTTTGTCTTTTTTTCTTCTGTGGTTTTCTCTCGTTTTTTCTTCGTCTTTTTTTGCCTGTCTTTTCCTCTTCTTCGCTTTTCTTTAAGCTTTCTCCCTTCTTTTCCTTTGCTGTTTTTCCCCCTTTCCTTTCTTCTTGGGTTTTCTTCTTGTTTTTTTTATCCTCTTCTCTTTTTTGCCTGGTGCCCTTCCGTTTCGTTTTCGTGTTGTTTTTTTCTTTTTTCTTTGTGGTATCTTTCTGCGACTGTCCCTCTTCTCTTTTTGTTCGATTTCTGTTTTTTTTCTCTGCCGTTGTCTTTTTTCGTTTCTGCTTTTTCATCTTCTTCTTTTTTTGTTCCTTCTTTTCCACCTTGCTTTCGTGTCTGTTCTTTTCTCTGCCTCTGCTTTCTGTGGCTGTTTTCCTCTTTTTCCTTTTGTTCTGACTTTGCTTCTTATCTACTTCCCCGCTGGTTTTTTTTCTCTTTTTTTCGTTTTTGTTGTTTCTCCTTTCCTTCCTTCCTTTTTTTTTGTTTTTTGTTTTTTTGCTTTATTTTTTTCTCTCGTTTATTCCCGCTTCTTTTCTTTGCATTTTTTCTACTTGTTTTCTCGTTTCTCCGCCGCTGCTACTTTCTGTTTCGTTTTTGTTTCTTTACTTGTCTATTCCTCTCTTTTCCCGTTTCTTCTCTCTTCCGTTGCTCCTCTCTTTTCGTGTATGCTTTCTTTCTTTTCTTTTCTTCCTCTCGTTTTTTTTTAGTTTGCTCTTTTCTGCCCCATCGTTCCTTTTCTGGGTGGGTCTGTTTTTTTTTCTTCCTGCTTTTTGTTTTTTCTTTTCCTTCCTCCTTCTTTCGTCTTTCATTTTCTCTTTTCTTTCTTTTTTTTTTTTCTTCTTTTTTTTTTCATCTTTCTTTTTTTGCTTCCTCTCTTTTCCTTTCTTTTTCTCCCTGTTTTTTTTTTTCTTTTCTTGTTCCCTCGTTTTCCTGTTTTCTCTTTCTTTTTTCCGATCTTTGTTCGTTTTCCCCTCGTGTTTTTTTTCTCTTTTTGTCTCTCTCTTCTCCTCTTCTTTGTGTCCCTGCTTTTGCTCTCGCCGTTTCTGTCTTCCTTGTCTCGCTCTTGGATTCCGTTCTCTTTTTTTGTTTCTCCCCTCCATTGTCTTGTTTTTTTTCCTTGCTCCTCTTTCTTCGTTCTTTCCCTTCGTTTTTCCGTCCCTTTTTTTGTTTCTTCCTTTTTCTTTGCATCGCTTTCCCTTGTGTCCTTTTTTGTTTCTTGGTTTTCTTGTCTGTGCCCTTTGTTTTTTTCTTCTGCTCTCCTGTCTTTCTTTCTCTTTTTTTTGCCCCCTCTTTTTTCTGTTTGTATTTGTTTTTTGTCGCCTTACTTTCTCTTTTTTTCTTTTTTTTCTCCATCGCGTTTTCCCCTTGCTTCTCTTTGTTTTTTTCTTCCGCTTTCTATCCCTCTTCCGCTTTCTGTTTGTTTTTCTTTTCTTGTTTTGCTTTTTTCCTTTTTTCTTTTTTTTCGTCGTTTTTCTCCTGCCCCATCTCTTCTTTTTCCCCTCTGTCTTTTCTCTTGTTTTTGTGTTCTTGCTGTTTTTGTTCCTGTTCTCTCGTGTGTCTTTTTTTTCTTTTTCTTTCTCTTCTTTTTTCCTTACTCGTCTTTCCCTTTTTTCCGCCGTGTTTTGCGTTTTTTTCCCTTTCTCGCTGTTCCCTCCTTTCGTTTCTCCTTTTTTTTTTCCTTCTTCTCGCTTTGTTCTTCTCTCCTTGCTTGCTTTCTCCTTCCTTTCTTTTTTTTTTTTCTTTGTTCTGTTTCCCCTTTTGCTCTCTCCGTCTTCTTCCCTGTGCTTTCTTTTTTCTTTTTTTTCTTCTTCCTCCTCCATCTGTGCTCTTTCTTCTTGTTGCTCTCGTTTTAATCCTCTATGCCTTTTCGTTTTGTGCCTTGCTTTTTCGCTTCCTTTGTGTCCTTGCTTTTTTCTTGTTCTATTTCTTTTTCACTTTTTTTCTTTTGCCTGGTCCTTTTTTTTTTTTCGCCTTTTTTTTTTTCCTAGTCCTGTTCGCCTATTCTTTTTTTCTTTTTGTTTTCGTTGTTTTTGTTTTTCTCGTCTCTTCCTGCTTTCGTCTGTTTTCTTTCGTTACTTTTCCTTTTCTTTCTTTCTCTCCTATCTTCCTCTTTGTTCAGCTCTCTCTCTGCTGTTGCTTGTTTCTCTTTGTTTTTTCTTCTCTTTGCTTTTTTTTCTTCTTCCTCTTTTTTGTTTTTTTTTTTCCTCTTTCTCTCCCTTCTTTTTGTTTGCCCATATACTTTCTCTATCCTTAGTTCTCTTCTTGTTTTTTTCTTGCTCCCTCTTTTTTTCTTTCTTTGCCTTGCCTCTTTCTTCTTGCTTTCGTTCTTGTCTCCGCGCTTTCTTCCTTCCCTCTTTTCTTTTTTTTCCTCTTTTCTCTTTCGTTTTGCTTTTTCCGCTCTGTCTTTTTCTTTTGTTTCCCCTTCCTCCTTATTCTCTTTTCTTTCGTTTTCCTGTTTCTTCCTTTCTTTCTGCTTCTTTTTTCTCTTTTTCTTTCCCTCTCGTTTGCCTCTTGTTGCTTGGGGCTTGTTTTTCTTCGTCTTCCTTTGTGATTCTTTGCTCGCCTCTTTTCTCTCCTTTCTTTCGTTTTTCTCTCTTCTTCATTCTTTCTTTCTGGTCCTTGTGTCTTCCTCTCTTTCGTCTTCCGCCTTTCTAGTCGATCTTTTGTCCTCTCTCTTTTCGTCTCTTCCTTTTTGTGTTCCCTCTTCGTCTTCGCTTCGTCCTTTGTTTTTCTTCGTTTTTGTCCTCCTTGCGCTCTTGCTTTCCTTTTCCCTTTCCTTCTTTTTCTTTCGTGTTCCTTTCGTTTTTTCTTTGTATTTTTCCTCTTTTCTTCTTCTGTTTGCTTTTTTCTCTCCGTTATGTCCCTTTTTTGTCACTGTCTCTTTCTTTTTTTCCTTTTCTTCCACTTTTTTTCTTTCTTCCTTTTTGCCTCGCTTTTCTTTTTTTGTCCGCCTTCTTTGCTGTCCTTTCTTTTTTTTCCCTTTGCTTTCTGTCCTCTTTCTCTCTCTTTTTGTTTTCCTTCTGTCTCGTTTCCTTTTTCTGCGTACTCCTTTTACTTCTTCTTTTTTACGTTCTTCGTGCCCTCTTTGTCTCTCTCTTTCCTGCCTCCTGTTTTTATTTTCTTTGCTTTTTCTTTCTCATTTTTTTTTTTTCTTTCCTTTTTTGGCTTTCTCCTCCTTTCCCTTTTTTTTGTCCTCTCTCTTTTTTTCTCTTCTTCTTTCCCTGTTTTTTGCGTCCTTGTGCGCCTTTCTCTTGTCGTTTCTTTTCTTGCCTTTTTCCCTTTTTCTCTTCTATGCCCTCTTTCTTTTCTTTCTCCCTCTCCTTGTTCTTCGTTCTTTTTTTTTCTTTTCTTTTCGCTTCGGGTCCTCCCTTCTTTTTCGTTCTTTTTCTTTGTTGTCTTTTTGCTTATTCCTCTCTGTTCTTCTTCTCCCCTTTTTTTTCTTTTCCTTTTCTCTGATTCTCTATTGTTCCTCTTTTTCTCTCGTTCTCTTTATTCTTTCGTCTCTTTGTGTCTTTTTTTCGCTTCTCTTCGCCCTTCTTCCGTTTTCTTTTTGTTTTTTTTCTTTTATTTCTTCCCTCTTTCTTTTGCTCTTTGTGTTCTTGTCTTTTTTACTTCTTTGGTCCTTTTTTTTGCTCCTTTTGCACTTTTCTTTTTTTGCTAGGGTGTGACTTCTTCTCCTTTCCTCTTTTTCCGTCCTCCTCTCTTCTCCTTCTTGTCCGGTTGTTTTGGGTTTTTTTTCGTTTTTTTTTTCTCTTTTTCTGTTTGCGCTCGTTTCTCTTTTTCTCTTCTTCTTTCGCCTCTCCTCCTCTCTCCTTTCCGTAGATGCGTCTCTCTGTTGTTCCCTTTGCTCTCTCCTTTTTTCTTTTTTACTTCTTTCTTCTATCTGTGTCTTTTTTCTTCGCCTCTTTTTCCTTCTCTCTTTTTTCTTTTTGTCTTGTTTTTCTTTTCCTGTCTGGTTTTCCCATGTTTTTCGTTCTTTCCGTGTTTCACTTTCTGCGCCCCTCTACTTTCCTTCATCTCTCTTCTTCCTCCTTTGTGCTCCTCCTTTTTTCTTTTTTTATTTTTTGTTTGTGCTCTCCTTCTTTCTCCCTTCCCTTTCTTTTCTTTCCCTTCTTGTGTTTCTTTCCGTTTGCTTGTCTTGTCCTCTCCTTGCTTTTTTTTTGGTCTTTCGGTTTCCTTCTCCTCTTTCTCCTTTTTGTCTGTTTTTGGTCTTCTCGTGGTTTTTTGTTTGCCTTTTTCCTCTCTTTCTTTCTTTGGTCTCTTTTCTTCTTTCTCTTCGTCGTATCTTTCTCGTTTTATCCTCCTTCTTTGTCTTCCCTTTTTTCGCTTCTTTTCTTCTTCTTCTTTTCCTCTCTGCGCCTTTTTCTCTTCTTTCCTCTTTTTTCTTTTCCTTTTTTTTTCTTCTCTCTGTTTGTTCTCCGCTTCTTCGTTATTTTGTCTGTCTTCCATGTCCTCACTTTACTTTCTGTGATTTCCCTCTTTTCTTTTTCCTCCCCTTCTTTGTTCGTCTTTTGGTTCCTCTCTTTTGTCTTTCTGTGTTATTCTTCCCTGTTGCGCTCTCCATCCTTCGATCTTCTCTTTCCCCTTATCAGTCCTTGTTGTCTCTTTTTGTCTTCTTCTTTTTCTGTCTCTCGCTTCTCTTCTCTTTTTTCTCTTTTGTGCACGTCCTTTTTCCCTGTGCGTTCGTCTCTTGTGTTCTTTCCTTTTCTCTTCTGTTTTTCTTTTTTTTCTCTTCTTTTTCTCGCTATTGTTTTCTTTTTTCTCTCTCTTCTTTCCTCGCTCTTCTGTTTTTTCCTTTTGTTTCGGTTCTCTGCTCCTGTGCTTTCGTTTTTCGCTTCCTTCTTGTTTTCTTTTGCCTTCCTGTTTTGTTTTTCCTTGTCCTTTTTGTCTTTTCTTTCCTTTTATTCCTTTTCTTTGCTTCCTCTGCTTTCCCTTGCTCCTTCTGTTCGTTTGTTTTCTTCTGTATCTCGCCTTTCCCTTCTTTTCTTCCTTGCTTTTTTCTTTTTTTCCTTGTTCGCTTTCTGTTTTTTTTTTTCTTTTTTTTCTGTGGTTTCTCCTGCCGCCATCCTTTCTTCCTGGCTTGCGCGTTGTTTCGTGCCCTTTCTCGTTCTTCTTTTGCCTTTTCTATTTTTGCGTTATTCGTTCTCTTCATCCTTTTTTTTCTTTCTTTCTCGTCTCTCTTCTTTTCTTTGCCTTTTTTTTTTTTTCTCTTCTGTTTTTTCTTTTTTTCTCCGGCTGCTTTTTTTTTTTTGCTTTGTTTTTTTCTGTTTTCTTCTTTTCCGTTTCCGCTTCTTCCTTTCGCCCTTTAGCCGCTTTTTTCTCTTTCCTCCTCGTTTTTTATTTTGCTCCTTTTTGTTTTCTTTTTCTTTTTTCTCATCTCTGTTCGTTTTCTGTTTTCTGTTCTTCTGTTTTTCCTCTTTCCTCCTCTCCCTTTTCCCTGCTCTTTTCTTATCCCTCTTTCTCTTTGTCTGTTCTTTTTTTCCCTTTGTTTTTTCTTGTTGTTCGTCTCCTTTGTTCTCTTTCTTTCTTTTATCTGTTCTTCCTTGTCCTCCTTTTGTTTTCTGTTTACTTCTCATTTCTTCACTGTCTTTTGTTACCCCTCTCTTTTTTTTCTTTCTTGTACCGTGTCCTCTTATTCTCCTGCTTCTATTTTTCGTTTCTTTCTTGTTCTTTCTTTTGCCGCTTTTTTTCTCGTTTCTTTTTTTTCTCTTCTTACGTATGTTCATGTTCTTATTGTCTTGTCTTGTCTTTTTCTCCCTTTTCATGTCCTTTCCCTTTGTTTGTTCTCTTTTAGTTTTCGTCCCTTTCTCTTTGTTCTGTTCATTTTTCTTTTTTTTTGTTTCTATTGTCCCTTTTCTTTCTTCGTGCGTCTCTCTTTCTTGTTCTTCCTGTCGTTTCTTCTTGTTATCTTTTTCTTCCTTCTTCTTCTTTCCTTTTTCTCTTCTTTCCTCTTTCTTTTTCCACTCTTTTTTGCTTCTCATCCTTTCCTCTGTCCCTTTTTCTTTCTTCCTCTTCTTCTGCAGTTATTTCTTTTGCTTTGTTTCCTCTTTCCCTTTCTATTTTCTCCTTTTTTTCCCCTCCTTCCTTTTTTTCTTTTTTTCTTTCTCGTCTGGCTTTTTTCCTCCTCGTCTTTATCCCCTCCCTTCTCTCCTTTTTTCTTTTCTTTTTCTGTTCTTCTTTTTGTGTTGTTGTTCTTTTCTCTTTCTCCTTCTCCTCTTGGCTGTTTGCTTTCTTTTTCATTCTTCGGCTCTCTTTTCTTTCTTCCCCATTTTTTTCCTTGCTTTCTTTCCTCAAGTAATAATACCAAGACCGGGATAGGGAGGGAGTGGGGTAGAGCAGGAAGGGGGGGGGAGGTTGTTGATAGAGGGGTTGGGTCTGACTTTTGGTTTGGTTTATTTTTTGCTTGTGGGTTAAGTGGGCGCGACGCGGACGTGAGGAGGGGAAAAGGGAGGGGAGGGGGGGGGTGTGGGAGGGGACAGAGGCAGAGAGAGGGTGGGGTGGGTTGGGGGGGGGGGAGATAGAAATGAGTATTGGGAACACAGGAAGGGGAGCGCTCGTGGAGTGGAAGGGAAGTACAAAGGGGTTTCGTGTTTTAACTTGTTTTTTCCTCCTTTTTGTTCTTACGTTCGCGGCTCTTTCTCCTTGCTCTTTTCTTTGTTTTTGCCTTGCTTTTCGTTTGCTTTCTTTTTTTTCTGCCTGTTCCCCTTCCGTTTTCTCTTTTCTGTCTTTTTTCATTTCTTTTTCGGTTCTTTTCTTTTTGCGCGTTATCCCTTCTCTTCTTTCCTTTTCTTGCTCGTCCTTCTTATCGTTCTGTCTGTTTTGTGTCCTTTTGGCTCTTCCTGCTGCTTTTTTCTCTCTCTTCTCGTCTTTAGGTGTTTCGTTGCTTTGGTTTTCTTGTTCCCTTTTATGTGTTGTTTTTTCTTCTTCTTTTTGTTGGCTCTCCTTCCTTTCCTGCTTTGTTTCTTTTTTCTCCGTCCCTCTCGCTTTCCTCTTTCCTCGTTTCCCTTTTGTTCTTCTTTCGTTTTTCCTTTACCTCTTCCTTTGCCTTTTCTCCCTCTCTTCTTTGGTCCTCTGTTCCTTCTGTCCTTTTTCTTTTTCCCCTTTTTCTTTTCTCTCTTTCTTGTCCTTTCCTTGTCGTTGGTTTTTCCGGCTTTTTTCTGTCTTCTTCTGCGTCTTCCTTTCTGGTGTTTTGTTTCCTTCTCTTTTGTTTCTTTTGCTTGTTTTCGCTTTCTATTTGTGGATTTTCTCTTCTCTCTTTTCTTTTCGTCTCCTACTTTTCTTGTTGGTTCTTCTCTCTTCTCTCCTTTTTTTTCTTCTTCTGCCCTCTTCGCCTTTTTTCCTCCCTTTTTTTCGCGTCTTCTTTTCTTCCTTTTGTGTTCTCTGTTTTTTTTTTTTCTATCTTTTTTCCCCTCTTTTTCTCCTTCTTCTCTTTTTATTTTTTCCTTTTTCTTCCCTTTTTTTTAGCCGTCTCGCTTTTGTCTTCTTTCCTCTCTTTTCGTCTTCTCTCTTTTCATGCTTGATTTGTGTTTTTCGTCTCTCTCCGGACGCCTCCTCTTTCCTCTTTTGATCTCGTTGTTTTCTTCTCCATCTTTTGTTTTTCCTTGCCTTCCTTGCCCCTTTTTTCTCTTTTTGTTTTTTGTTTCACTCTCTCTCTCTTTGTTTGTCCCTTCTTTTTTCTTTCGTTTTGGTGCTTTGCTTGTTTTTCTCTTCTTTTTTCATTTCTTATCTTTTTGCCTTCCTGCGTCTTTGTTCCTTATCTTTTTCGGCCTTCTTTCTTGCTGTATTTTTTTTTCTCCTGGTCTTACTCTGGTGGGTTTTTCCTTCCTTTCTCTTCCTCGTATTTTTTTCCTTTCTTTTCCTTTTCTCTTCTGTTTGTTTTTCCTCTTCTTTTCTCTCATCTTTCTTGCTCGCTCTCGCGGTTCTTTTTTTTTTCTTTGCTCTTCTTGTTTCTTTCCTTCTTTGTCGTTCTTTTTTTCTCTTTTCCTTTCTCCTGCTTTTTGTTCTCGTCCTCTTTCCTCTATCTCTTTTTTTTTCTTCCTTTCTTGTTCTTTTCTTGATTTCTTAGTTACTTCTTGTTTTTCCCTTGTTTTTTTGCTGGTCTTTTCTCTTTTTTGGCTTTCGTCAGTTGTGGTTCCTTTTTTCTCTCTTTTATTCTTTTTTGTGTTTTTGGTCTTTTTGTTTTTCTTTTTTTTCTATCCTCTCTCTGCCCTTGTCTCTCCTATCTTTCCCCTTGTTTTCCTTTTCCTTGTGTCTCCTCTTTTTTTGGCCTTCTTCTTTCTCTTTCTGTTTTCGTTTTCTTTTTTTTTATTCCTTTCTTCTTGCGCGCTTATCCTTTTAGTTTTTTCCCCTTTCCTGCTTCGTCTTCTCTCCGCATTTTTTTTCTCGTCTCTTCTCTCTTTGCTTTTTCCGCTTGTTCCTCTTTTCCTTCTCCTTTTTTTTTTCCTTCTTTTCCTTCGGTCCTGTGTTTGCTCTTTTTTTTTTTTTTTTTTTTTGCCCCTACTTTCTGGTTCTGCTTTTTCTCGGTTCTTTTCTTTTTCTCTTTTCTTTCTTTCTCTTGTTTTTCTTTTTGTTTATGTTTTTCCTTCTCTTTTCATTCCTGTTCTTTCTCTTTCTTTTTCTTGTTTTTTTCCCTTATCTCCCCCTTCTTCTGTTGTGCCTCTTTCTTTTCTTGTGGCTTTGTTGGCCCTTGTTCGTTCCTTTTTTTTTTGCTTGTTCTTTTTTTCTTTTTTGTGCTTCTCCTCTTTCTAGCGCTTTTTCTTCTCTTTCTTTTTGTTCTTTTCTTCGTTGTCGTTTCTGTCTTGTCTTTTCGGCGTTTTGTTTTTCTGTCCGCCTCTTGTGTCTTGCTCCTTTTCTCCATTCTCGCTGTTTTTTTGCTCTTTCTTGTGTTTCTTTTCCTTTTTGTGCCGTTATTCGTTTTCCTTCCTTTTTCCTTTATATTTCTTCTCTTTCGTCTCCTTCGTTTTTTTTGCCGTCGGTCCTTCGGCTTTTTCTTTTTTTCCACCTTCTTTTTGCTGGCTCGATTTCTCTTTTTTTTCTTTCTCTTTTTCGCCTTCCCCCTTCTTTTCTTTTTTTTCTTTTCCTCTTTCCCCTCTTTTTGCTTTGTTTCTTTTCTTTTTTTCCCTTTTCTTTTCTTTTTGTTTTTTTTGCCCTTTCCTCCGTCTTTTCCTTCTTTTTTGTTTTTTTTCTTGTGTTTCTTTCTTTCCTTCTTCCCTTTTTCTTTTCTCGTTTTTTTCTTTTTCTTTTTTTTTTTTTTAGGTGTCTTTTTGTTTTCTTGGGCCTTTCTTCGCTTTTTCTCCCTCTTTTCTCTTCTTTTTCTTTTTTTTGTCTTTTTCCCTTGCTTTCGTCTGGTGGCCTTTTCTCTCTTGTCTCTTTATGTGTCTTCCTTCTTCCTTTTTTGTCTTTGCCTCTCCTCTCTCCTCTTTCTCTCTCCTTCTTTCTTTCTTCGTCCTCTTTTCCCTTCCGTTCTTTTTTTTTCTCTCTTTTTTATCTGTTTCTTCTCTCCTTTTTCTTGCTTCTCTTCTCGGCTCTTCTTTGTTTTATTCGCTCCTTTTTTCGTCTCCTTTGTCTATTTTTTCTTCCGTTTCTGTCTCTGCCTCCCTTTTTTCCCTCGGCCTTTCTTTGTTTTTTTGCTTCGTCATTTTTTCCTGTGCTTTTTTGTTCCTTGCGTGTCTCCTTTTCGCCTTCTTTTTTTTTTTTTCTTTGTTCTGCTCCTTCTTTCTTCGTCTTTTTTTTTCTCTCGCCTTTCTTCGGCTTCCTTTGTTTTTCTCCCTTTTTTTCCTGCTGTCTGTCTTCCTGTTTTTGGTTTTTTCGCTTCTTAGGGCTTCTTAGTCGTTCTTTTTTGTCTCCCTTGTCGTCTCTTATCCCAGTTTTTTCCGTTGATTCCCGTTGTTTTTTTTCTGCTTTTCGCGCTTATTCCTTCTTTCTTCTTGCGGTTCCTCTTCCTCCATCTTTCTTCTTTCTATTTCGTGTCTGTCTTTCCTGTCTTCCCTGTTTCTTGTGTTTCCTCCCTTTCCTCCCTTTTTCTCTCGTTCCGACCTCTGTTTCCTCTCTTTTTTGCGTTTTCGTCGTTCTTTTTTTTCTCCTTGTTTTTCTCTTTCTTCTGTCCTTCTGCCTCTTTTCTTTACTGTCTTGTCTTTGCAAATGTTCATTTTCTTGGTCCTTTTGCTTTTTCCTTTCTTTTTTTTCCCGGCTTTTTTGTGGTCTGTCCTTGTCCTCTTCACTTCTCACCTTTCTTTGTCTTTCCGTTGTCCCCTTTCGTTGTTTCCTCCTTTTTTTGTTTGTCCTTTTTCCTTTCTTTCTTCCTTTCTTCTTTGCCTTTTTCGTTTGGTTTTTTTTTCCTTCGTTCCCCTTCATTCTCTGTTCTTTTCTCTTTCCGTGCTGTTCTTTTTCTTTCTTGGGTGGTTCTTTCTCTCCGTTCTTTTTTTGTTCTCTCTTTCTGCCGTCTTCCTTTTTCTGTCTGTCTCTCTCTTTTTTCTTCCTCAGCCCTTTTTTCCCTCGTCCTCCTCCGTTGTTTTTCCTTTCTTTCTTCCTTCCTCTCTTCTCTTCTTCTTTTTTTGTTTCTCCTTCCCTTTTCTTTCCTGTTTTTTTTTTTCCTCTCTTATTCGTTTCTCTTCGTTTTTGTTTTGTGCTTCTTTTCTCCTTCTTTTTCTCTTCTTTCTCTGTCATCTTCCTTTTCGTGATCCTTTTCAAGTCTTCTCTGGCTTGTCTGCCATCTTCTTGTTTTCCTCGCTCGCGTTTCTGGTGTTTTTCGTTCGTTTGTTTTCCTCTTTTTTTTTTTCTTCTTGCGTTTCGTCTTTTCTTTTTTTCTCCTTTCGTTTTCTCTTTTCCGGCGGTGCTTTTCTTTTCTTCTCTTCTTTTTTTTTTCTTCCCTTTGCCCGCCCTATTCTTTTCTTCTGTTTCGTTTTGTTTCTGCCTCTCTTGGTTATCTTTTGTTCCCCTGTTTTTGGTTCCTTTTCTCTTTTTTATCCTTGCGGTTTTGCCCTCTTCTCTCCCCTCGCCCGTTTCTTCTTCTCTTTCTTTTTCCGTTTCGTGCCCTTTTTTGTTCTTGTTTTTCTTCCCCTCTTGCCTTTTCCGTTGTTTTTTCTTTTTTGTTTTTTGATTTTTTTTTTTTCGTCGGCTTTCCTTTTTTTTTTTCTTTTTTTTTTTCTCGTTTTTCCTTCTTTTTTTTTTTTCCGTCTTCCTTATTCTCTCTGTTGTCCTCTTTTTTGCCCTCTTCTTTTTCCCTCCTTGTCTCTTCGTCTCTTTTGTTCTCCTTCTTCTCTCTGTTTTTTTTCCTTTTCCTCTTCTGCTTGGCCCTCGTCTTCTTTTGGCTCTGTTTTGTCCCATTCATTCTCTTTCGTGTCACCCTCCTCGTTTTTTTTTCTCTTTTTTTTTTCCTTCTGCTCCTTTTTTCTTTTTCTTTATTTGCTTTGGCTCGCTGTTTTGGGTTTGTCCTTCCCTTTTTAGCTTTTTTGTTCTTTTTTCCCGTCTTCGTTGTTGTTTTTTTTTTCTGTCTGCTCCTCTTTATTCTTTTCCTCCGTTTTCGCTGCTTGTCCTTTTCTTTATTCCCTTCGCTCCCTCTTTTGTCTTTTTTTCTTGTTGTTTCTCTTCCGTGCCTCTTCTCGTTTCCCCTCTCTTTTTCTCTACTTTTCCTTCGTTTCTTTCTTTTTCTCTTTTTGTTTGTTCTTGTCCTTTTCCTCCGCCCTTCCTTTTCTTTTCTCCTTTTTTTTTCTTGGTTTGTTCCTCGCCCTTCTTTTTGTTCTGTTCTCCCGTTTTCTTTCCTTTCCTTCCTCTCCTTTTTCTTTCCGTCTCTTTTCCTTTTTTCCCTTTCTCCCCTTTTTTCTTTCCCTTTGCCCTCTCCCTAGTTTGGTTTTCATTTTTTTCTTTTTTTCTCGTGCTTGTGTTGTTGCCTTTTTTTCTTTTTTTTTTTTCTTTTTTATTTCTTTTTTTTCGTCTCTGTCGTTGTGTCTCCTTTTTTTTTTCCTCTTTGTTTCTTTATTTTTTCCGATGCCTTTTTTTCTTTTTCTTCTTCGTTCCTCCGTTTTGGCTTTTCTTTTTTTTGTTTTTTCTTATCGTTCTCTCTTCTTTTTCCTCTTGTCTTTTCTCTCTTTCTCCTGCTTTTTTTTTTTCTTCTTCTCCCTTTTCTTTTTTCTTGTTGTTTGTTTTTCTTGTTTTTTCCTTTTGTTGTGTCTTTTCTTCTTTTCTCTTCGCTTTTCTGGCCCCTTCCTTTCCCTTTTTTTTTTTTTTTGCCTTCTTTTCTTTATTTTTCCGCTTCTCTCCTTCCTCTTTGCCTCTGTCCTTCTCTATTTGTCGCCCTATGTTTTTTTTTCTTCTTTTTTTTCTAGTTTCTGCTTTTTCCTGTTCTTTTCTCCGTTCCTCCCTATTTTTGTTGTCTTTTGTTTGCCTCTTGTTCTTCTTGCTTTCTTTTTTCTCTTTCCTTCTTTTACGTCTCTTTTTTTCTTTTCTGTTTTTCTGCGTTTTTTCTCGCTCCTTTTTCCCTTCTCTTCCGTTTCTTTTTTCGATCTTTTTTCCTTTCTCTTCTCTTTCTTCCTTTCTTTCCTCCTCTGTCTTCCTTCTTTTTTTCTCCTTTTTCGCTTTGGTTATTTCTTTTTTTTCTCTGCTTCTGTCTTTCCTTTCTTTTTTTTTCTTCCTTTCCCTTCTTCCTTTCTTTCTCTTCTTCTCAGTGCCTTCCTCCTGCTCCTCTTCCTTTCATTTTATTCTTTTTCTTTTTCGGGTTCTGCTCTCTTGTCTCCTTTTTCTTTGTGCTTGTCGCTTTTCTTTATTTTGTCCTTTCTCCTTTCGTTTTCTGTTTTTCGGTCCTTTCCCTATCTTGCTTTTCTTCTTTTTTCTGCTCTCGCTTCTGCTTTTTGCCTGTCCTGTTCCTGTTTTTCCTTCCTTGTCTCTCGCTTTCTCTCTTGCTGGGGTCTTTTTTCTTCTTCCTCCTCTTTTCTTCTCTTCTTTTGTCTGTTCTGTTCCCCTGTTGTTTCTTCATCTCTCTTTCTTTTGTGTCTTGCTTTATTCTTCCTTCTTTTTTTTTCTCTTTTTTTCCTCTTTTTTCTTTCTTTTTTCCCTCTCGTCCGCCTCTTCCTTTTTGTTCATTTTTGCTTCTCTGCTTTTTGTTTCTTTCCTTCTTCTTTTCTCTTTCTTTCTTTCTTCCTCTTTTCTTTTTTTTTGCATTTTCTTTCCTTTTCTTTTTTTTGTTGTTCTTGTGTTCTTTTCGTTCGTTCCCGTATCCTTATCTCCTTCTCTTTCATTTCTTTTTTCTGTCTTTGGTTTTTTGTTTTTTATCTTCTCTCTCTTCAGTACCTTCTTTTTCTTTCTTCTCTTGTTTTAGTCTTTTGTCTCTTTCTTTTTTCTTCTATTCTTTGTTGATTCTTGTTTTGTACTTTTTGTCTCTTCTCTCCTTTTCCTGTTCGTTCTCCGCTTTCTTTTTTTTTCTTTCCTTTGTCTCCTCCTCTCTGTTCTTTTGTGTCTCTTTCCACTCTTCCCGTCCGCTTCTCTTCCTTTGCCTTCTTGTCTCTTTTGCTTCTTTTTTTTGTTTCTGCCCCTCCTTGTTCGTTCTTGCTTTCTTGCTTGTTTTTCGCTTTTGGTTTGGCAGTTTGCGGGTTCTTTTTCTCGTTTTCTTGTCTCTTTTTTCTTTCTCACTTTTTTCTTTCTATTCTTTTTTTCTCTCTCTTTTTTCTTTTTGTTTTTCTCTTTTTCTTTCTCCTCCTTTTCTTTCTCTGTCTTTTTTTTTCCTTGTTTTTGTCGTGTGTTTTTATTTTCCGTTCTTTGTTTTTTTCTTTCCTTTACTTCTTCCCTTACTTTTGGCTGCTTTTCTTTCTTTTCTGTTTTTCTCGTTTTTCTTTTCTTTTTTTTCGTTCTTTTCCCTTTGGTCTCTTTGTCTGGTTTGCTTTTTTTTCTTTTTTTTTTTTCTTTTGGTTTTGCTTTTCTTCTCCTTTTTTTACCTGTTTCTCGTCGTTTTCGTTTTCATTCTTTCTTCCTCTTTGCTGCTTTCTTCTTCTGCTTGTCTCGCTTCTTTCTTTTCGTTCTTTGTTTTATCTTTTCTCCTTTTTCTTTTTCTTTCATTTTCGCTTCCCTGTCCTCTCTGTCTGTTTGCCTTTTTCTGTGTGGGCTCATTCCCTCACTTTCGTTTTTTCCTTCTCTTTCTCTCTTGTCCTTCCTCATTTTCTTCTTGTTTTCCTTTTTAACCCCGCCTTTTGTGCTGATTCGTTCTCCCCTCCTCTCTCGCCTCCTGCTTTTTTTTTTCTTGTCCGCTCTCTCCTTTTTTCTTTTCCGTCTCATTGCTCCTCCTTTCTTCGTTTGCTATCTCTGTCCTCTTGTTTTTTTCTCTTTTTTTTCCTTTTTTTTTTCGTTTGCCTCTTTCTTCCTTCTTTTCTTTGCTTTCTTTGTTCTTCGTTTTTTCTTTTCTCTGTTTTTCTCCGTTGCTTTTCTCTTTCTATCTTTCTTTTGTTGTCTTTTCTTCTCTTCTTTTCTCTCTTCCTTGTTCTGTTTTTCTTGTTCTTCTTCTTCTCTTCTTCTACTCGTTCCTTCTTCCCGTTCGTTTCTCCTCTTTCTTCTTTTCTCTCTCTTTTTTTCTGTTTTAGCTTTTCTTCTATACTGTCTTTTTTCTTTCTCTTTTTGCCCCTCTCGCTCCTCTTCTATCTTCTGTCCTCCCTTTTCCTCCGTTCCTCATTTTTTCCTTTCTTTCTTTTTTTTTTTTCCTTCTTTCTTCCTCCTCTTTTCTCGTTTCTTTTCTTTGCTCCTTTCTGTCCATCCTCTCCTTTTTTTTTTGCTTTTTTTCCTCTTTGTCCGTCTTTTTCCGTTCCTCTTTTTTCGTCTTCTGCTCTGTTCCTCCCTCTCTTGCTTTTTCCTGTTGCGTTCTCATATCTGCTCTTCTAGTTTCTTTTTCCTTCTGCTTTTTCTTTCTTCTCCCGTTTCTTCTCTCTTTTCTTGGTGTTCGTTTCTTGCTCTTTTTCCTATATTCCGTCTTGCTTCTCTTCTTTTTTTTTCTGTCCTCCTCCTTTTCTCTCTCTCTTGTGTCTTTTCTTCTTTCTTTTCTTTTTTCTTGTTTTCTTTCTTTTCTTTTTTTCTTCTCATTCCCTTCGTACCTCCTTTTCCTGCTCGCCTTCCCGCTTTCCTTCTTTTCTCTTTTTTTGTCTTTTTGTCTTCCCTCCCCTCTGTCCCCTTCGTCGTGACCTTCTTGTTCTTCGTGTTTTTCCTCTGGGTCCCCTTTTTTTTCTGGCGTGCTCCTTCTGTTTTTTCCCTTCTGTTCTTTTTCGCTGTCTCTTCCTTCTTTTTTTCTTCCTTTGGCCTGTCTCTTTGCTTTCCGCGCTGCTCTCTCTTCTTTCCCCGGCTTTTCCCTTTTGTCCTTTTCTTGTTTTTTATCTTTTTATTTTTTTCTCTCTCCTTTCTTTCTTTTTTTCTTATTTCCTTTTCTTCTTTTCTCCTCTTCGTCTGTCTCCTGTTTCTTATCTTCCTCCTTTCTTTCTCTTTTTTTTATTTTTGCCTTTTCTCTCTCCTTTGCTGCGTTCTTTTTTCTGGCTTTTTTTTTCCTTTTTGTCTTTTTTTGCTGTTTTCTCTCTTTTGTGTTTCTTTGCCTCTCGTTCTTTTCCTTTTTCTCTTTTTTACTTCTTTTTTCTTTTGTTTTTTCTTTTCTCCTTTTTGTGTTTTGTTCGTTTGTTTGTTGCTCTCTGGGTCCTCTTTTGTTTCCCTTTTCTTCTTTTGTTTGTTTTCTCTACTCCCCTTCTTTTGTTTTTCGTTCCTGTACTGTCTGTCCCTCGCGTTCTTTTGCCGTTCGTCCTTTTTTTTTTCCTTCCTTTTGGTTCTTCCTAACCTTGCGTTCCTTGTTTTTTCCTCTTTTTTTGTTCTTATTGCTGCTT
>Ga0179591_1512652_pt1 | contig 121103 bp, 189 predicted proteins | sample CZOMad2_1_08_16f_FD_182891 | JGI IMG/M metagenome (GOLD analysis project Ga0179591, IMG submission 182891) | Vadose zone soil fungal communities from Angelo Coast Range Reserve, California, USA - CZOMad2_1_08_16fungal (PacBio error correction) | ecosystem: Environmental > Terrestrial > Soil >...
TCGTCAGGGTTCCATTCTTTGTTTTCTTTTTTTTTCCTTGGTTTCTCCTTCCTTTCTTTTTTGGGGTCTTTTGTTTTTTGGGTTCTCGTTCTGCTCGTGCTCTTGTAGCCTTATTTGTTTCTTTTTCTCTTTAGTCGTCTGTCTCTCCGTGTCTGTTCCTGTCGCCTTCGCTTATGTTCCAATCTGTACCTCTTTTGCTTTGCTTTTTTTCTTCTTTTTTTCTCTGTTTATCTGCTTTGTGATTTTTTTTTTCTTCTCTCCTTTTTTTTCTCCTTTCTTCATTCTTTTTCTTCTTCTCCGTTCTTATTTTTTTTTTTTTCCTTCGTTTTCTTCCTTCCTTTTTCCGTTTCTTTCGTCGTTTTCCTTCTTTTCGTCTCCTGCCCGCTTCTCATTTTGTCCTTTGTTTTTCCTTTGTACTTTTCTGGTTGTATCTCTTTTCTTGTTTTCTTCTCTCTGTGTTTTTTGGTTTATTTGTGTGTGTCCTCTTTTTCGCTCCCTCTCTTCTTTGTTCTCGCCCTTTTTCTGTTTCGCCCTCTTCTTTTTTTCTATTTCCGTCTCTTTTCGTTTTCCTATGTCTCCTTTATTTACTTTTTCTGCACATTTCTTGTTTTTTACATTAGTTATTTCTTGTATCCTTCTTCTTACGTTTGTCTTTCGCCCGTTTTCTTTGCTTTTGCTTGTATCCTTCTCTGTTCGTTTTACTCTCTTTTGTCTGCTTTTTCCTTCTCTCTCTTTTCTTTCCTCGATTTAGTCCTCTTTGTTGCTTGCTTTTACCCCCCCATTATTGCTGCTCTTGTCATATCTTCCTCTCACCTGTCTTTTTTTTCTTTTTCCTGCTCTTTCTCCTTTTCCTCTTTTCTTTCGCCCGCTGTTCTTTTTAATCTTCTCTTCGCCCGCTTATGCCGTTTTTTTGTTCATTATATCTCTCCTTTATTTCTTCTTTTTGTATTTTTTCCTTTTCCTTTTTCTTGTTTTTTTCCTTTATTTTTTTTGCTCCTGTTCTTTCTTTTTTGCTCTTTTCACCTCTTTTCTCTCCTTTCTCTCTTTTCATTCCTCTCTTGTTCTTTCCTTGGTTCTTCCTCTTCTTAGCTTCTTTTTGTCTCTCTGCCCTCCTTTCTTGCTTCTCTCTCCTTTTCTCGCCGCCGGCCTTTTACTAGCTTCCTTTTCCTCTTTCTTTTGCCGCGCTTCTCTTCGTCTGCCCTTTTTAGTGCTTTTTTTTTGCTTTTTTTTTTTTTCTCACTCCCCTCATTTTTTCTCGCTTTTGTTTTCTCTTACTTTTCCTTTCTCTATATCTTCCTCTCTGTTTCTTCTGATTTTTTTTTTTCCTTCCTCTCTTTCGTTCTTTTTCTTCTTTCTTTTTTCTTTTTCTTTTCTTCCCTTGTTGTTTTTTCGCTCCGCTCCTCTTTCCTTTTCTTTCTCCGCTTTTCCTATTTTCTTCTTTTTTTTCCTGGTTTTCACCGCTTTTCTTCTGCCTTTGTTTTTTTCTTCCTTTTGTTGGTCCTTCTCTGTCTTCGTGTGCTTCTTTGTGTTCTTTTCTTTCGTTGGTGTTTTCTTTTGTCTGTCTCTGCTTTCCTTTCTTTTTTTTTTTTCACTTTTTTCTTCTTTTATTGCTTCTTTTCCTCTCTCCTGCTTCCTTCTTTTTTCTCACTTTCCCTATTTTCCTTTTGTCTTCCGTTTTTCTTCTTCCTTCGTTTTTGGTTTTTTTGCTCGTGTTTTTCTGTGTCTTTGGTCCTCTTGCCCTCTCGCTTCCTTTTCTTTTTCCTCCTCCCTTTCCTGTTTTGCTTTTTTATTTCTGTGTCCTTTCCCCCTTCTGCTTGCTTTGTTTTCTTTCGGTTTTTGCTCTTCTGTTTCATCTTTGTTCTCGTGCTGCTCTCGGTGCTCTTCCTTCGTTTTCTCTCTCTTTTCTGTGTTTGATTCCTCTTTGTATTTTCTTTCTGTTTTTCTTTTTTTTTTCTTTTTCTTCCTTTTCTCTTTTTTTTTGGTTTGTTTTTTTCTTTCTTTCTTTTCTTTCTTGCTTTTTGTTGTTCCTGTCTTTTCTCTGCGCTTGCTTTTTTTGCGGTTCTTTTCCCTTGTTTTTTTCTCTTTCGTTTTTTTGTTTCCTTGTCCGTTTTTGATTTTTTTGCATTCTTGTTTCCCCTTTCTCCTTCCCCTTTATTTTGGCTTTTCTCTTTCCTTTCTGTCTGTTTTCTTTTTCCTCCCTCTTTTTTTTTTCCCTCCTCTTCCTCGTTTTTTCTTCCGCTCGTTTTTTTTTCCTATTCTCTTTATTTTTTTTGTTTTCTCTGTTTCCTCTTTCCCGCTTGTCTTTGTTTTGTCTCGTTTCTTTCCTCCTTGCTTTTTTCTTTCTATGTTTTCTGCTTTTCTTACTTTTTTCCTTTTGTTTTTTATCTCGTCTTCGGGTGTCGGTTTTCTTTCTCTCCCTCCCGTCGTCTTCCTCTCTATTTCTTCCTCTTTTCCTCGTTTCTTTTTCCTCGTTTTTCCCTTCGTCTTTTTTTTTTCTCCGTCTTCTTTGTTCTCTCTTCTTTGCTCTTCTTTCTCTTTTCTTTTTCTATCTCTTGCTTTCCTTTCGGTGTCTCTTACTTGTTTCTTTTTTTTCTTTTCGTTCTCTTCTTTTCTTCCGCCTGCATATTCTGCGTTTTTTTCTTTTTTTTTCTTTTCTTCGTTTTTTCCTTCCCTCCCTTTCTTCTGCTTGTTTTATTTGTCTTTTTTTCCTTTTTCCTATCTGTGCATTCTTTTCCTCTTTTTCCCTTTCGCGTTTCTCGTTCTTTTCTTCTCCTTCTCTCTTTTTTTCGTTTCTTTTTCCTCCGTCTCGCCTTATTTTTTCCCTTTCCCCTTGGCTTTTCCTTTCACTCCTTCTTCTCTTTCTCTTTCTTTTTTCTTCCTTGTGTCTTTTCGTTTTTTCTTCCCCGCGTTTTTTTTTTTGTTTCGCTTTGCTCTTCTTGTTCTTTTTTTCGTTTCTTTTTTTCTCCTCTTCTTTTTACGCCTTTCTTGTCCTTCTTGGTGTTTCTTTTTCTCTGTTTCTCTTTATTCTTCTCTCTTTTTTTCCTATCCCCGGCCCCCCTGTTTCTTTTTGCGTCTCTGTGCTTTTTATCTCTTTCTATTTTCTTTCCCTTTTTTTCTCCGTCTCTCTTCGTGCTCATTATCCCTTTTTGGTTTTCTTTTTCTTTTTTTTTATGCTGTGTCTCTTTTCTCTTTGCTTCTTCTCTTTCTTCTTCTTGTCTGTCTCTTCTGTTTTTCCTTTTGTGGATTTTCTTTGTTGCCCGCTCTTTTTCACCCGTGTTTCTTTAGCTGTCTTCTGGTCTGTCTGTGTCCTCTCGTTCTTTTCTTCGTTGTTTGTATTTTTCTTCTTCCTTCTTGGCTTTTGTTCCTTCTCTTTTTTTTTGCTCTTTCTTTTGTTTTCTTTTTCCCGCCCCCTTTTTTTTTCCTTTTTGTGTGGGGGGGGGGGGGGGGGTTTGGTTCCTCTTCTTGTTCTCTCCGTTTTTTTTGTTGTTGGTTCCTGTGTTTTCCCTTCTGTTGGTTGGACTTTTCGTCCCTTTTTTTCTTTTCTCCGTCTTTCTTGCCCGTTTTTCTTTCTGGCGTTTTCTCCTTTTTTTTCTGCTCGCTTGTCTTTTTTCTTTTATTTTTCTTTGTCTTTTGTTGTTCCTCCGCTGTCTTCCTCCCTTGTTTTTTTTCGTTTTCCCCGTTTTTCCTTCTCTTTCTGGTCTCTCTTTTTGTTTATTTTCATTTTCTTTTCCCTTCTATTGTATTGTTTCTGTTTTTTTCTTGCCTTCTTTCTTTTTCGCTCCCTTTCTCCGTTCCTTTTTGACCCCTTGTCCTTTCTTCTCCTTTATCTGTTGTCTCTCTTTCTTCTGTGTTTTCTTCCGTTTCCATGGCCCCCCTGCTATGTCTTTTCCTCCAACTGTTGGCTTGCCTCTCTTGTCTTCTCCTTTTCTTTTCCTTTCTTGCTTTTTTTTTTCGTTTTTTGCTGTTTATCTCTTTTTTCTCGTTCCCGCTTCCTGTTTTTTTTTCCCCTCTTTTGTGTTTCTGCTGTCTATTCTCCTTTTTTTCTTATCCTTTCTGTACCGTTTTGGTTTTTTTCGCGCTTTTGTTTTTTCCCTCCTCGTTCTCTTTCTTGTTTACGTGTTTCCCTTTCCTCTGTGTTCTCTTTTTTCCCCCTTTCTTTGCTTTGTTCTCGGCTTTTCTTTCACTGGTTTTTTTCCTCTTCTTTCTCTTCTCCATCCGTTCCCTTTTTCTTGCTTTTTCGTTTCTTTCCTCTTCTTTTTTCGGTTTTTTCTGGCCCTTTCTGTCTCTTCCTTTTTTTTTCCTGTCCTTTCCTTTTTTTTTTTCTGTTTTCGTCTTTCCGCCTTTCTTCTCCATTTTCTTACTTTTTTTCTTTCGTCTGCTTTTTTTCTGTTTTCTGTATTTTGCTTCTTTTTTTCTTTTTTCCTCCCTCTTTCTGTGTTTTTGCTGTTGTTATTCTTCTTTTTCGTGTTCGCGCTCTTCCTTTTTCGTCCCCTGTTTCTCTTTTCGTCTGTTTCTTCTCTTTCCTTTCGTTTGTTTTTTTCCTTGCTTTTTTTTCTCCCATTGTTTCTCCTATTTTTCCTCGCCTTTCGTTCGTCTCTCCTTTTTTTCAGTTTTTCTTTTTTCTTTCCGTTCGTTTCTCCTCTTTTTTTTTTTTTTTCTTTCTCTCTTGTCCTTCCTTTTTTTTTTTCTGATTTCTCTATTCGTTTTTTTTGTTTCGATCTTTATGTCTTTTTTTTTTCCTTGTTTGCGTTTTCGGGTCGTTTCCCTTTTTCTTCGGTTCATTTTTCTCTTTTTCTTCTCGTATTCTTTGCGTCTTCTCTTTCCTCCCTTGTTTCTTTTTATTCTTTTCTTTTGTTGCTTACCTTTTTTTTTGTCTTATTCTTTTTTTCTCTTCTCTCCCTTTATTTGCCTTTTTCTTCTTCTAGTTCCTTTTTTTTTGTTTTTTTTCTTTTTTTTTTTCCTTCTTTTTTGACTCCCTTTGGCCCTGCTTTCGTCCTTTCTAGTCTTTTCTTTTTCTCCCTTCTTTTACCTCTCTTTTTTTTCTCTCCTCATTCTCTGCTCCTTACCTTCTTTCTCTCCTTTTTTCTTCTCTTTTTTGTTCGTTTTTTGTTCTTTCTCTTTTCTTTGGGGTTGTTTTGTTGTCTCCTTTTCCTCCTTGTATGCCTTTTTTCGTGTTTTTTTTTTCTCTCTTTCCTCCTTTCCTTCCCTTTTTCACTTTCTCTCTCGCCTCTTTTTCTTTCCCTTTTCTGCTTTTTTGTGTGCCTCTTGTTTTCCCCCTCTTTTTTTCCCTCTCTCTTTGTACTATCCCTTTGTTTTTCGTACCTTTTTTTTTTTTTTTTTTTTGTTTGTCGTTTTCTTTTGGTCGTTTCTTTTCTTTATCTCTTGTGTCTATTTTTTTTTTCTCTCTTATTGACCTTGTCTTTCTTTCTCTTCTTTCTTGTTGTCGTTTTCTTTTCCCTCCCTCCTTCCCGCTGCTCTTTCTTTCCTCTTGCCTTTCCTTTATTTTTTTTCTCTTTTCTGTGCATGTTTCTTCTCCCCTCTTTATTTCCCTTTCCCCTTGGTCTCCCTCTCTGTTTTTTCGTTTCTTCTTCCACCTCTAGTTGTTGTCTGGTTCTTTCCCTCCCCTTTTTCTTTTCTTCTTTATCTCCTTCTCCTGCTTTTCTTTTCTCTTTTTCTTTCTTTTCCCGCGTTTTTTTCCTTTTTCTTTTGTTTTGTGTTACTTCCCCTTTTTGCTTTGTCTTTTCTGTTCTCTTTTTGCTTGGTTTTAGTTTTTGCTTCTTGTTTCGTGTTCTTCATTGTTGTGTCGTCTTTTTCCTATTTTGGTGCACTGCCGCTTTTATGTTTTTTTCTGTGTTTTCTTCTGCTTCTCTTGTCTCTTTGTTCTTTTTTTGCCCTTTTGCCTTTCTTTATTCTTTTCCGTCCTTTTTTTTTTGTTGTTTTTTTTTCCTTCCTTAAGGTTGCCTTTCTCCACCTTCTGTCTGTCTCACTCTTGGATTCCTCGTTTTTCTTTCCGCTTTTGCTTTCTTTTTGGTTTTTTGTTCTGGTCCTTGCCCTCGGTCTTCTTCCCTGGTTTACTTTATGATCCCACCTTCTAGCGTTTTTCTTCGTCCTTTTCTTGTCTTCTCCCTCTCTTATCCTTTTCTTTCCTTTTTCCCTTGCTGTTTCCGCCTTGTTTTTCTGTGCCTTTTTTTTCCTTTCCTTCTTTGTTCCTCTTCCTTGTTCTGTTCTTCACGCGTCTTCTGTTTCTTTATCTCTCTTTTCTTTTCGTCCTTTTGCTGCTTTTCCGTGTTCTCCCTTCGGCTTTTCTCTGCTTTCTTGCTTTTTTTTTCTCTGTTCCGTTTCTTTTTGGCTGTTCTCTTTTTGCGTCCTTTTGTGCTCCTCCCGCTTCGTTTTTTGTTTTGTTTTCGTGTTTTTGTCAGCTTTCCTTTCTTTTCTCCTTCTTCACGGTTTCCCGTTGGCTCGGGTTTCGCTTCTCCTTTATGTCTTAGCTTTTTGCTCTTGTGTCTTTGTTTCCTAGTTTTTTTCTATTTACTGTCGCTTTGCCTTTTTTTGCTGAGTCGTTTGGCTGCTCCTATTAGCTCCTTTCATTTTTCTTTTTCTTGATTGCTCGTCTTTTTTTTCGTTTTTCTTCGTTTGTGGTGTTCGTTCTGTGGCTTTTTGTTTTTTCCTCCGTCCTTCTTTCGCCTGCCACTTCTTTCCCTCTATTTGCTCCTTTCGTTTATCCTTTGTTCTTGTTTCGTTTGTCTTTCCCTCTTTCTTTTTTGTTTCCTTACGTTTTTCTCCTATCTGTCTTATTTTGTTTCTCTTGCTGCTTTCTTTCTTTGCTTTTTTCTTTGTTGCCCTCTTTTCCTTGTGCTCTTTTTTTCTGTTTTCTTTTCGTTCCTTTTCTCCTGTTCCCTTTTTTTTTCTTCTTTTCCCGGTCGCTTTCTCAGTCTTTTTCTTTCTGTTTTTTTCTTCTTGTCCTTTTGTCTGTTTCTTGGCCTCCTTTGTTCTTTTCTTCGCTCCTCTTTTTTAGGTTTTTCTTGCCTAGCTGTCTCTCTTCTCGTCTTTTCTCAGTATTTATTCTTCCTTTCCTCCTTCTTTTTTTCGTCTTTCCCTTCTTCTTTCTCTTCTTCCCTCTTCGTTGTTTTCTCCGTTTTTTCTTTTCTTCCTTCTTCTGTTCCTTCTTGTCTCCTTTCACTCGTTTCTATTGACTCTCTCTCTGCCCTTTTGTTTGTGTCTTGGTCTCCTTTCTTCTTCTCTCTGTCTTTCTTCGTCTCCTTCCCCTTTTCTTTTGTGTTTCTCGCTTTTCTTTCGTCTCCTTTGTTTTCCATCCTTCTTCTCCCCTTTCTTCGTCTCCTTGTTCCTTCCCTGTGTTCTGTTTTAGATGCTCCCCTTTTTTTTTTTCTCCCTCCTCTTTATGACTTTTTCTCCTCCTCCTTTGTCTCTTGGTTCTCTCCGATTTTTCTTTTTGTTTTGCTCCGTCTCTTCTTTTTTTCGTCGCTCTCCTTTTATCGTTTTTCTGCTTTGTCCTGGCTCTTGATTCTTCGTTTCTGTTGTTCTCCGCCTCTTCCTCTCTTTTTGCTGTTCGATTGCTTTTTTTTTGTCCTTCTCCTTTCGTTTTCCTTTTGTCGTTTCTCTCCCTGCCTTCTCTTCCTTGCCTACCTTCGTGTTTTTTTTTGCCTTTGTTGTTTTCCCTCTTGTTCTTCTCCCGGCGCTGTTTCATTTATCCTTTGTTCGTTTTTTGTATGGTTTGCCTTTTTCTCTCCTGTCTTCTATTTGCTTTTCATCCTTTTTTCTTCCTCGTCGTTTTTTTTGCTTAGCTTTCTTGGTTCCTTTTCCTCTTCGCCTTGTTCCGTCCCGTTTTTTTCTGTCCTTGGTTTTTTCTTTGTTTTTGTGCATATCTTTGTCGCGCTTTCTTTCTGCCTTATCTCTTGTTCCCCTTCTCTCTCTTCTTTTCACTGATCCTTTTTCTCGGCTTCTTTTTTCTTCATGTTCTCTTTGCTTGTCCGTTGTTCCTTTTTTTTTTCTTGGTTTTTTTCATTTTCTCCCTCTCGGTCCCTCGCTGGTTCCTTTCGTGTTTTCTGTTTCTTTTGGTTCTTTGTTTTGTCTTTCTTTATCTCCGCTCTGTTTATTTTCTTTTTGTTTTCGTTTTTCGTCTTTGTTTCTCTGTCTGTTCAATCTTTCGGTTGTTTCCCTCCTTCCGTTCTTATTTCTCTCCTGTTTCCTCCTTTTTTTTCCATGGCCGTGGCGCTTGTTCTTCCTTTTATTCTCTGTCTTTCTCGCTTTCTAGTTTTCGCTCTTTCTGGCTTCTTCTCTTCTTCTTCGGTTTTGCTGTGTCTCGCTTTCGTCTTGTCCTTCTTTTTCGTTTGTCTTGCTTCCGTTGGCTCCTCTCGTTTCTTTCGTTTGCTCTTTGTGTCTCTGTTATCTCTCCTGCTCGGCCTCTTTTTGCTTTTTTCCTCTTGTTTTTTCTCTTTTCCTCTTTGCTCCTGTTTCTTTGCTGTGCAGTGTCGCTTTTTTTCTTGTTCGTTTCTCGTTCCTTCTTTGGGTTGGTGTTTCTTTTTTCTTTTCTCCTTTTTACTTTTGTTCGCTCTTCATCGATTCTTTCTCCTTTTTTTCTTGTTGGTTTTGTGTCTTTCTCGTTTTGTTGCCCCTCTCGTTTGCTTTTTCTTCTCTTCCCCTTTTCCTCTTCTTTGCGTTTTTTCGTGTGCTCTCTTCTTTCTGTTTTCTCTTTTTTCTCTTTCCCTTTTCTTTTTTCGGTTTTGCGCTTGTTTTTCTTCCTTTGTTGCTCCTTTGGCTTTTTTCGCCCTTTCTGGCTACTCGTTTTTCGTTGCCTTTGTTTTTTGGCACTTGTCGTTTCTCTCCAGTGTTTCGTGTGTTGCATGTTTTTCTTTTGTTGCTTTCCTTTGTTTTTACTCTGTCTTTTCCCCTCTCGTTTCCTCTTCGTCTGTTTCTGCCTATCCTGTCCTTTTTTATGTTTACTTTCATTTTTTCTTCGCCTCTCTTCATTTCCTTTTCGCCACTCTTTTTTTTTGTTCGTCCTTTTTCTTCTTGTTTTTTACGCCGGTTAGCTTTTCTCCCTTTCTTTTTTTCCTTGTTATTCATTTCGTCTCTTCTCGGCTTTCCGTTCTTCTTCCTTTCTGTGATCTCTTCCACTTTTTTTCTTCTCTTTTTCTGGCTTTCGTTTTTCTCTGGACCCTCTTCGTCTTTTTTTGTCTCGTCGTTTGCTTTTTCTCTTTTCCCTTTTCTCTTTTTTTCTCTGTTGTCTTTTGGTTCGTCCTTCCCGCCTTTTTTTTCTTTTTTTTCTCGTCTCTCTACTGTCCGTTGCTCCTTTTCTTTCATCCTTCTGCTACGTCTATCTTGGTGCTTCGCCTTTTTGCTCGTCACTCCTTTCTTTATTTCTCGCTTTCGTCCTTCCCCCCTCCTTTTTTTTTTTTTTCTTTTCCTCTCTTTGCGCCTGTTTCCTAGGGGTTTTTCTTCTTTTTGTGTGGCTTTTCTTTTTTTTCTCCTTTTTTTGACCTTTTTTCTCTCCCTCCTCCTCTTTGTCCTTTTATCCTCTTTTGTTTTTGCTTCTCTTGTGCTCTCTTCCTTTTGGTGCTCGTGCTTTGTCCTTCTCTCTTTTCTTTCCTTTTTTCTTTGTTCTCCGTTCGTCCCTTCCTTTCTCCTTTCTTTTCCTTTTTTGTCTTTTACTCCTCTGCTCTTTCCTGTCCCCGTTGCTTCCGACGTTCTGCTTTTTTTTTTCTTCTCGGTTGCCTTTCCGTTTTGTATGTCCTGCTGCCTCTTGTTCGCTTTTTTTTCCTCCTCCCGTGTCTCTGCGTTTTGGTTGTTCGCTTTTTCCTCTCCCTTTCTTCTCGTCCTTTATTTTCTCTTGTGTTTCGTTTTGTTCTTTGGTACGTCTCGTTAACTTTCTAGCCATTGTCTTCTTTTGTTTCTTGCTCTCTTCGTTTCCCTCTTTTTCCTCCTCTCTCGCCTCTCTTTCGCTTATTTTTGCTTCGTTACTTTTTCCTTTGCTTTTTTCTTCTGTTTTTTTTGTTTTCTGCCGTCTCCCCCCTTTTTTCTGCCTCTTTCCGCTGTTTCTGTTTTTTTCCTCTTCTTTCTGTTTTTCTTTTCTTCCTTTCTCTCTGCTTCTTACCTTGTTCTTTTTTATTCTTTTTTTTTTTTCTTTTTTTTCCCTGTAAGTCTCATTCTGTTTCTGCCCTTGTTTGCTTTCCTTGGCTCTTCTCCGCCGCGTTTGTCTTTTCTGGCTTCCTTCTCTTTGTTGTTCGACGCGGCCCTTTTGTTTTTCTTCTTCACTTTCCCATCTTTCGGTTTCCTTGTCTGTTGTCTCTTCGTCTGCTCTTTTTGTTTCTCGGCCTTTTCCTCTTCTTTTTGCCCTTTGTTCTTTCGTTGGGTGTTTCTTCTCTTTCTGCTCTGCTGCTTTTTTCGCTTCTTCTCGCTTCTTTCTCTTTTCTCGTTTATTTTTTTTTGTTTTTTTTTTCTTCCAGTCGTTTTCCCGTCTTTCTTCTTTGCTCTTTTTCTCTCCTTCCCTTTCTTCCTTTTTTTTTGCTTTCACCCTTTGGCTTCTCTCTTTTTGGTTGCGGGGTGGTCTCTTCTCTGCCCTTTTTTCGTTCTCTTCTTTTGTGGTTCTTCTTGCTCGTTGCTCTTTCTCCTTCGTGCGGTCTTCTCTTTTTCGTTTTTTTCTTCGTTCTCGATGTTTTCTTTCGAACCTCCTTTTCTTTGCCCTTTCCGTTGCTGGCCCTCGTGTCTTATGGTTTCTTTTTTCCCCTTCTTTATCTTCTTTTGGCTGCTTTTTCTTCTTTTTTCTTTCTTCCTAGTTGTCCCGCTTTTTGTCCTCTCTTTGTCCGCTCTGGTCTTTCTTCTGCTGTACTTTGTGCTGATTACTCGCTGCCTTTTTTTTTTGTACCCTCTTTCTTAGATTGTTTCCCCTTGCTTTCTGTGTTTCCTTCTGCTCTGCTATTTGGCTATTTTTTTCGGCGGTTCTGTGTTGCGCCCTTCTTTTTTTCTACGTTTTTCGGCCCCTTCTCCTGGTTCTCGTTTCCTTTCTTCCTTTTTCTTCATTTTGTCTGCGTTTTCTTGTTCTTTTGCCTCCTCCTTTCTTTGTTTTTCTTTCCTCGCTCTTTTTCTTCCGTCCCGTTTTTTCCGTTCCCGTCGCGCCCTCCTTGCCGTTTTGCTTGAGATGCTTTGCATGTCCTTGACGTTTTCTGTTTTGTTCTTGTTTTTTCGTTTTGTGTTGTCATCCCCGTTTTCTTTCTGTTTCTTCCTTCTTTATTTTGCCTTTTTTTTGCTCGTTGCTTTTTTCTCCTGTTGTTTTCTTCCTGTGTACTTTCCTCTCTTTTTTCCTTTCTTTTCCTTCGTCTTTTCGTAACTCCTTTTTTTGCTTTTATCTTTCGCGTCCTCCTCCATCTTTTTTTGGTGCGCCCTCTTTCTTTTTTGTTCCTTCTTCGTCTTTTCTTTTGTTTTCTTTTTTCTTTGTTTTTTTTGCCTTGTCTTTCCTTGTCTTCCTTTGCTTCTTTATCTTCCTCTCCTTTTTTCTGCTTCGTTCCTTCTTTTCGCCTGTTGTTTTGTCTTTTTGGTTCTCTTTTCTTCTATTGTCTGTTTTTTCGCTAGTTTTTTCTTTTTTTCGGCTCCCTTTTTTTAACTCTGCTCATTCTTTTCTCTTCCTTTCTCCGTTTTCTTGTGACCTTTCCTTTTTACGTCCTCCGGCTTTTTTTTTCGTTTATTTCTATTGTTGGTTTTTCCTGTTCTCGTCTCTCTCTTACTCCCTGTTTTGTCTTCGGGCTTTTCAGTTTCTGATACCTTTCTTTCTTCCGTTTCTGGTTTCCTTTCCCTGTTATTTCCTTCTTGCCTTTTCTTCGTTTCCTTCGCTTTTCCCCATCTCCTCACTTTTTTTGTTGTGTCGCTGCCCTTCTTGTTCGCCGCGTTTTTTGTTGTTTTGCTCTCTGGTTTTCTTCTTTTATCCTTTTCTACTCTCATTCTACCACTCTTCCTTTTTCTCTTTTGTTTTTTTTTCTTTTTCCTAGCCTCCTTCTTCTAGTTTGGGGTCCATTTTTCTGTCTTTCTGTAGTCTTCTTCTTCTTTTTTTCTCGCCATCCTCCCTCCTTTTGCTCTGCTTCTTTTCTGTATTCCTATGCTTTGTGTTTTTTCTTTGTTTTGTCCTTGCCATCTTTCTCTTCATCTTTTCGCCCGTTTTCTGGGTTGTCCGTCCTTCTTTGGCTTCTTCCCTTTCCTTTTCCTTTTTTGACTTTGATTTGCTCGTTTTTGCTCTTGTTTTCCCTATTTTCTCGTTCCCTTTCTTGTTTTTTTGTTTTCTTGCTTGTTTAGTTCCTGCTATTTTTTTTTTCTTGTGCGTCTTTTTCTCTCCCCCTTTCTTTCTTCGTTTTTTCTCTTTCTCGCTTTTCTATGCCCTCTGTCTTCCCTTCTTTTTCTTTTCCCTCGTTCTTTGTCTTTTTTTCGCGCTTTCTCGTTTTGTTGCTCTCGCCTTCTCTTTTCTGCTCTTTGCTCGTTTTTTCTTTTCTCCTCTTTTTCTCGCCTTCTGCTTCTCTTTTCCTCCTTTCTTTTTTTTTTTTTCTCGCCTTCTCTTTTTTTTTTGGTTTTTCTGATCAGCTGTCTCCCACTCTTTGTTTTTGGTCGGTTTTGCGTTTTTCTTCTTTTCTTCTTTTTGGTTCGTCTCCGCTTTTTTTCCTGTTTTAGTCTTGTTTTTGGTGTATGTGTCGTCCTTTATTCTATTCCTCTTTCGTTTCCTTCTTTTCTTCCCTCTCCCTTCTTCTCTCTCCCCGTCCTGTTCTCTTTTCTCGCTCTTCTTCCTCTCTTCTCTTTTTCTGTTTTTTTTCCGTTTCTTTTTTCTTCTGTCTTTGTTTCCTCTTCTTTCTTTTCTCTCTCTTATTTGTCTTGGTTTCTCTTTTATCTTTTTTTTTGCTCTCTTCTGTTTTTTTCTTTTTTACCGTCTCGTTTTTTCTGTTTATTCTTCCGTCTTCTTGTTGTTCGGCCGCCGCGAGTCGTATTTGCTTTCAGCCTTTTGCTCCCCCTCTTTTTCTTTGTTGCTTTATGTTATCTCCATGGTCTATAGTCTGCTGCCACGTTCTTTTTGTCTCCTTTGTTCCTTTTCTCTTCGTGCTTTGTTTCGCTTCTCGTTCTGTTTTTTTTCCTCTTCCACTTTGCTCTTCCCTCTTGCGCTAGTTTTTTTTCTGCTTCTCCTTTCTTGTCTTACTTTCTTTGGCGCCTTCGATCGTTTCTCTTCTGTCCATTTTCGTTGCTTGATTCTTATTTCAACTGTTTTTTTTTTCTTTTTTTGGCTTCTTTTCTTTTTTTTTTTGTCTACTTTTTTTCTTTCATCCTTTGGCCTTCCTGCGCTTTTCTTAGGTTTCCTCTCTCCGCTTCTTCTTCTCTCATCGCTTTGTCCTCTTCTCTCCTCTTTTCCGCGTGTTCTTTTTTTTTCTGTGCTCCTCTTACTCTTTTCTCTGTTTCTCTCTTTTACGCTCCCCTGGTCTCGCTGTCTTTCCCTGGTTTCTGTTATTCTACTGTTACGCGTCTGCTTGTCTGTCTTTTTTGCTTCCTCTTCGCTCTTTGTGTTCCTCTGTCTGTTTTCTTTGTCCCGCCTCTGTTCTTCTGCCTTTCTATTCTCCTTGTCCTTGCTTTTTCGTTTTCTGTGTTTTCGCTCCTCTTACCTTTTGTTTCTTTCCCTTTCGTTTTTCTTCCTTTGTCTTGTTCGCCGTGCCTCTTTCGCACCGCTGTTCTTCTATCCTCTTCTTACCGATTGTCCTTCATTTTTGTGGTTGGCCTTTTTCCTTTCCCTATTTTCCTTTTTCTTTGGTCCTCCGCCCCTCTGCTTGTTCTTCCTCTCTTCTCTTTCTAGTCCGTTGGTTTCTTTCGTTTGTTTCCTCCGTTTTCTTTCTTATTCCATTTTCTTGCTTTTGCTTCTTCCTTCTTTTTGGTCTTCTCCTCTTTTTATGTCTCTCCTCTCCGTGTTTGTTTGTTCTTTCTTCTTTGTCTTCTATTCCCCCGTACCCGCTATCTTCTTTTTCTCGTCCCCCTTTCCCTTGTTTGGTCTCTCGTGGTTCTTCGTTTCCTGTTTTTTTCTTCTTTGTTTTCTCCCTCTCCTGTTTTTTATTCCGTTTTTGGATTTTCGCTCCCTTTTCTTTGTTTTTTTCTGTCTCCCTCGTCTGTTTTCTTCTCTTTTGCTCTTTGTTACTCCGGTCCTTTTTCTTTCTTCCCCTGTTCTTTTGTCTCACCTCTTTGTCCTCCTTTTTTCGTCTTTGATGCATTTTTTCATATGCTTTCTTTGGTTTCTGTTCTGTTCTCTTCCCCGTTTATTGGCCCCTCTTATTGTCTCTTTCTCTCTGTTATTTTCTTTTCTTTGTTGTCTTTTCGGCTGCTTTTCTCGTGCTGCTGGTCTCCTTTTGGCGTACCGTTTCCCGTTTCGTTTTTCCTTTTGTGTTCTTTCGTTCTATCTTTTCTTTTTTTTCTGTGCTTTTATTTTCCTTGCCTGTTGTGGGTAGTTCTTCGGGCGTGCTTCCCTTCTTTTGCTTCTCTTCTTTTCCGTTTGCCTCTCTCCTGTTGTCCTCTGTTTTTCCTTTTGTTTTTGTTTCTTTCGCGTTCCCGATCTCTCGTGCTTTTTTCCTTTTGGACTGCTTTTCCCGTTGTCGTCCTTGCTTCCTGTTTCTTTCCTGTCCCTTCTATCTCTCCTTTTTTTTGTGTCTTCCTCTTTTCCTCCTGCTTGTTCATTTCCTGATCGTCCTTGTTACTATGTTTTCTTTTTCTTGTTTCCTTTCCTTTTGTCCGTTTTCTTTTTTCTTTTTATTTTATTGTTTTTCTCTTCTTCTTTCTTCTGGCTCTGTTTCCCCTTCCTGTTCTCGGTGCTCGTTTTTCGTCCCATTGTTTTCTTATGCTACCTCTCTCTCCCTCTTCCTTTCTGTTTTTCTTATTCTCGGTTTTTTTTTTTTTTCACTTGTTTTTTTCTCTGTGTTTATTTCATTTTTTTCCCTTCTCTTTAGCCTTTTTCTGATCTCGTTCTCGTTAGTCTTTGTTCTCTTCTCCCCCACCGCGCTCGCCTTGTTTCTCTCTTCTTGTTCCCGATTTTCCCTCTCTGGTTCCCCTTACTTCATTTACCTTTTTGTTTTTTTTTTATTTTTTTTTCTTTTCTTATGTCTTTTCTCTCCCTTCTTTGTCTTGTCTGCTTTCTTTCTTCTCTCTTTTTCTTCGCTTTCGTCTGGTTCTTCTCTTTGCCTTAACTTTCTATTTTCGTGTTCTTCTCTCGTGCTTTTTCTCTTTTTTTCTCCTTCCCTGACTTCGTTGTTCTTCTTCCTCCTCGTATTCGGGTCCTCTGGTCGTTCTTTTTCCTTCTCTTTTTCTTCTCCTTTTGTGCTTCTCTGTTTTGCTCTCTCTTTTTTTTTCTTCTTGGGTTCCTATTTCTTCGTCCTTGCCTTCCTTTTTTCCGCTTTTCTCTGTACCTTATTCGCTTCTTTCTATTTTCTTCCTCTTTCCCTTTTTTGGCCTTTGCGTTTTCCTCTCCAGTCCTGTATTGTTCTCTTTTATCGTTTTCTTTGCTCTCCTCCCTCGTGGCTTTTTCCTGTACCTCATGTTATTGCTTTCTTCTACTCTTCTCGTTTCTTTTGCTTCTCTTGGTTTTTCTCGCTTTCTTTTCTTGCGCCCCTTCCCGGTGTTTGGTTCTGTTTCTTTTTTCTATTCTTTTTGATTTTCTATCGCGTGTTTCTATTTCCGCTCCTGTTTTAAGAATTTTGTCTTTGTTCCCTTTGCCCCTCCTTGTTACCTTTCGTTTCTGAAATTCTCCTTCTGCCTCTTCTTTCTTTTCTTTTTCGTTTTTTTCCCTTGTCGTCTTTCTTTTTTGTTTTCTTTGCCTTCTTTTTCCCTTTCGTTTTCTTGTCTTTTTCCTTTTTGATGCCCTTCCCTTCTGTCCCTTTCTGTTTTCTCTCTTTTCCTTTTCTCTTTTTTCCGTGTCTTCGTTTTTCTATTATTCCCTTTGTTCTTTTATCTTCTTCCTTTTCTTCTTTTTATCGTCTTTTTCTTGGTTCTTTTTTCCTGTTTTTTCTTTCCCTATTTGGTTTTTCTGTTCTCTTAGTTGCTTCTGTCCTCCCGTTCTTCCTTTCTTTCTGGCTGCTATCTTTGATTCTTTTTTTTTTTGCTGTTTCTCTGCTTTCCGTCTTTATCTCCTTTCCTTTTTGTTGTATGTTCTGGTTCTTCTTCGCTCTTTTCCTTGTGGTCCTTTTTGTTGTCCTTTTTTTATGAATTTTTCTCTTTTCTCTGGCTTTTTTTTCCGTGTCCCTCTTTGGCCTTGTCTGTTTGTGTTTTCTTTTTTTCCTTTTTTCTCCCTTTTGTTCGTTTTTTCCCTCTTTTCTGGATCCTTCCCTGCACTCTTGTCCGCCCCTTTTTTTCGGTCTTCTCTTTCTTCCGCTTTCATGTTATTCGTTCTATTTTTTTCCTTTTTTTTTTCCTCTTCCCATCTTATTTTTTTCTTTCCCCGCGTCTCTTTCGTTTTCGGGTTTTTTCCGGTCTCCTTTTCTTTTCCTTGCTCGTCCTTGTCTAGCTCTTTATGTTCTCTTTTCTGCCTTTTTTTTTTACTTTTGTTATGTCTTTGTTCTCCTTATTTTTTTTGTTCCCGCGTTTTCTGGTCGCTCCGCACTTTTCCTCTCCTGTTTTCGTCTTTATTTCTTCCTTTTATCTGATTTGTCTCGTTTCACCTCTCGCTTTCCCTTTCCTCTTGTCCGGTTTTCTTTGTTCGTTTCGTTCTTTTTAGTTACTTTTCCTTTGTTATCCTTTTTTTTCCCCTGTTGCTCTCCGCTCTTTTCCCTTTTCTTGTCATCCTGTTTTCCTCTCACTTTTCTTCTTTTTTTCGTCTTTTGCGTTCCATTCTTCCGTTTTTTTTGCCTTCACTCCTTGCGGTTTTATCTTCTGCCCATTTTGTCCCTGCCTATTTCTCTGTCCCTCTCCTGGGTGTGTTTTTTCCGTTCGTTTTCTCGTCCTCTGTCTCTCTTCCCTTCGTTTCCTTTCTTCCTTCCTTTATTTCTCTTCTTTTGTTCTTTCGTATTTTTGTTTTTCTGTTTTGCTCGTTCTCTCTTTTCTTCTTTTCTCATTTTTTTTTCCGCCTTTTCCCCTGCCCTGATTCTTGTTTTTTTTTTTCTGTTCCCCCTTCCCGCGTCCTTTCTCTTTCTTTTTGTTCCGTCCTTTCTGTCTCTCTTTTTTCTCGTCTTCTCGTTTCCTCTCTCTTTCCTTTCTCCTCGTTCTTTTTTTGTTTTGCTCTGTTCGCCCGGGCCAGTTTCCTCGTTGTTTTTTTTTTTCTTTCTTCTTTTTTGCTTTTCTCCTTTCTTTCTTGTGCTCTCTCTTCGTTCTTTAGACGTGGGCTTCTCGGTCTTATTTTCTGTTTCTGTTTTCTTTTTTTCTTCTTTTCCTCTGCCTCCTTTTCTGCTTTTCGTCTTCTGCTGCTTTTTTTGCTTCTTCTTTCTCTGTGTTCTCGTCCATCTTCGCCTTTTTCTCTTCTCTTTGTTTCTTTTGTTTTTTGCTCCTCTTTTTTCCTTCCCCTTTTCCTTTTTCTGTCGCGTTCTTTCGTGGTTCCTCCTTTGGTCTCTTACCTTCTTGCGTTTCCGTCCCTCTTCCCGTATTTTTTGTAGTCCGTTCCTTTTCCGTTATACTTCTCTTTCATCTTTTCTCTTCCCCTTCCTTCTTTTCTTTTTCCTCTTCGTTCACTTTTTTTTTTCCTTTTCTTCTTTCCTTTTCTGGCTTGTTTTTTTGCCCTGGTTCTGTTTCTTTTCTCTTCTCTTCGGTCTTTCTTTCCTTTCTTTCTTGTCTCTCTCCTGCTTATTTCTCTTCTTTATCTCCTTATGCAATTGATTTTCTTGCTCGTTCTTGTTTGAGCTTATCCTTCACCCTTCGCGTTCACTCTGATCCTCTCTTCCCTTGTGTCCTTTTTTTTTGCTTTGTCGTCTTTTTTTCGGCCCTTTTCCTTCGTTTCTTTTTGTCCCCTCCTTTTGTTTCTTCTCTCCCTTCTTCGCCTTTGTTCTTCTGTTTTTTTGCGTCGTACGTTCTCCTTTCTGTCCGGTCCCGTTGTTCGTCCTCTTTATCCCTTCTCCTTGCCCTTTTTATCTCCTTTTCTCTCCCGTTTCGTCCTCTTTTTCTTCCTTCTCTCCTTTATGTCCGATGTCTTGTTTTTTCTTTCCCGATTTTTTTCCCTTTCCGCTCTTGTTTCTTACTGTCCTTTTTCTGCTTTGCCATTCGTTCTGTGCCCGCTTCTTTCTCTTTTCGGTTTTGTGTTTGTCTTTTTCTGTTTTGTTCTCTCTTTTCTCCCTTTTTCTAGTGCTCTTTCGCCTTGTCCTTTTTTCCTTTTTTTTCTTCTCTCGTTTGCCCGGTCTTTCCCGGTTTCCCTCTTCTTCTTTCTCTGGGGCCGTTTCTTGTTGTCGTCTTTCTTCTCTTCTCTTTTTCTTTCTTAGTTCTCCTTCTTCTCCTTGGGTCCGTTGTTTATCTCCGCTTGTGCCTCCTTGTCTTCTGCGGTTTTTTTGTTTCGTATTTCTTTGTCTCTTTGTTTGTTTCGGTTTCTTGTTTTTTCGTTTCCTTTCTTTCTCTTGTGTGCTTTTCTTTTATTCTTCCTTGTTCGCTTTTTGTTTCTGCTTTGCCTTGTCTCCTTTCATTGGTAATTACTCTGACTTCCGTTGGTCTTTTTCCTTTTTCTGTTTCCTCTTTCTTTTTTTCCTTTTCTGTCGTTTCGTTCATTTCTTTGTTTTGTTTTCCGCGTTCCCGTTGTCTGCGGGTTGATTCCCTTTTTTAGATCTTTTTTGTTTTCTTTTCCGGTCTGCCGTCGCTCCTTTCGTTTAGTTTTATTTTGTTGCTGTTTCTTTTGCCTTTTTTCTTCGTCGTTTCTCTCTGCCCTCGCTTACGTCCGTCCTTGTTTCTTCCTCTTCCTCATTTGTCCTTTTTTTTCTTTCCCTTTTTTTTTTTTTTGTTTTCTCTCCCTCCCTGTTTTGTTCTTCTTTCTTTCGTTTCTTTCTTCTTTCTGCTTTCTCCTTTTTTTTCGTTTTGTGGTTGTTTTTCCTGTCTTGTCCTTCTTGTCTCCTTCTTGCTTCTTTTGTCGATCTGTTTTTCTCTTTTCGTTGTTCTGTACGGTGGGGGTTTCTTTGTTGGTTACTGGCTGTTTTCTCTTTTCCTTCTTTTTCCTTTTCCTTTTTTCTTCTTCCTTGTTCTTTCTCCTCTGTTCGTCTCTTCTTTGGTTCTTTCGTCGCTTTTTGCTGCCTTCCTGTGTGTTCCTCTTTCGTGTTCTCCTTTTTCGTCTTGATTTATCTCCGCTTCTTATTCTTTTTCCTTTCCTATCTTTTTGGGTCCTTCTTTCCTATGTTTTCCCTCTTTCCGTCTCTCGTTTTGCTCTTCGTTTTTCCTTTGGGTTTGTCGCCTTTTGCTCGCTCCTTTCGTCTCTTTTTTTCTGTGCCCCTTTTCTTTTGTTCTCTTCCTTGTTTCTTGACTCCCTTTTTCTCTGTCGTCTTTCTCTTCTTTTTGTCTAATCCTTCTTTCCTCGTTTCCTCGTCGTCGTGTCGTTTCTGTCTCTTTCTCATCTTTTCTTGTTTCTTCTGTTCTTCTTCTTCTTCGCCCTTTGTCTATCTCTTTCCTGCCTTCTTTCTTCGTTTGTTCCGCTAACTGTCTTCAGTTCTCTTTTTTTTGCCCCTGCTGGGCATTTTCTTCTTTTCGTCTTTCTTTTGTTCTGTTGTGTTGTCCTTCCTGTCTTTTTCTGTTGTTTCTGCCTTTTCGCTATCTGGTTCTTTCTTTCTCTGCACGTTCCCTTTTCTTTTCTTTCTTGTTTTTTTTCTCGCTTTCCTGCTGTTCCATCCGTTTGTTGTTTTTTCTTCTTCTTGGTTTCCTCATGCTCTTTGCTTGCCCTTTGTTCTTCCTTCTTTTTGCGTCTGTTCCTCTCTTCTTTTCTCTTACGTCTGTGCTTGTTGCACCTGTCGTTTTCTTTCTTCTCTGTTGTCCGTTCTTTATTTCTCTCCGTCTCCTTGCTCATTTTTGTTTTCTTTCCTTTCTGATTTCTCTTTTCTGTTCTTGCTATTTTTTTGGCTTCAGCTTTCTTTGCTCTCTTTCGTTTTTTTTTCTTTTCCGTTTTCTTGTTTTTTCGTCTGCTTGCTTTGTTCCTTTCGTTTGTTCTTTTTCCGCGCCTTTCCTTTTTTTTTTTCCTTCCCTCGGTCGTCTCATGGTTCTTAGCTGTTCTCTTCCTTCCCTTGCGTCTCGGGTTCGGTCTTCTCTCTTTATTCGCTTCCGTTTTTTCCTTGTCTTTCGGTTCTCGGCTTTGTTTTCCTTCTCTTTTCCCTTTTTCTTCTTATTTGTTTTTTTTGTTCTTATTTTGGCGTTCTTCTTTCTTGTTTTGAGTTTCGTTCCTTTGTCTTTGTTCCTTTCTTCTTGGTCTTTTTCCTTCCTTATCCTCTTGTTTTCCTTGTCCTTGTTTCGCTTTTTTCTTTTTTTTTTCTTTATTCTCTCTTTTTTGTTGCTTTCCTCTCGTCTCTCCTCTCTTAGCTCTTGGTTTTGCCCTTTTTTGGCTTTTCTCTACTTTCGCCCTTTTTCGCTTCTTCCTTCTTTTTGTCCCTTGTTTTTTCTTCCTGTTTCCCCTCGTGTCTCCTTTATTGGGTTATTTCTCGTTTTCTTTTTTCTGTTTCTTTTGTTTCTTTTTTCCTTGTTTTCCTTGGTTTCTCTTTTGTTACGTCTTTTTGGTTATTCTTTTCTTTTTCCTTTTTTATTTCTCTTTTTTCTCTTATTTTGTTTCTTTTATTATCTCCGTTTGTTTTGTCTTGCTTCTCTGTTCTCTCTTTTTCGCACTTTGTTGCTTTCTTCGCTTTTTTCTTCCGGTTGTGTTTTTTCTTGCTACGCTCCCTCATCGCCTTGTCTGCCTGCCCTTCTTTGGTTTTCTTCGTTTTGTTTCTGCCTCTCTTCTTGTCTCCCCCGTTTTCCTTTCTCTTCTTTCTGCTTTTTTTTTTTGCTCTTTTCTTTTTTTTTCTCTGTTTTTGTTTTTTGTTCTTCTTTTTCCTTCACTCTTCTCGCTCTCCTTTTGCTTCGCTGTCCGTCTTGTTTGCTTATTTGTTTTTGTTTTTTGCTCCGTTTTTTTCTCTGTTGTGTCTGTGTTTCTCTTTACTCCTTTATCGTCGGCGTCCGCCCTTGTTCTTCTCCTTGTTCCGTTTTTCTATTTTTTTCTCTTCTGCCTTGTCTGTCTTCTTTTCTCTTTATCCTGTTTTTCTTCCTTTTTCTCCCTTGGTGTCTCTCTTGTGGGCTTCTTTTTTTCTCTTCTTTTCTGTCTTTTCCTGTTCTTTTGTCGTTATGGCCCTGTTCTTGTCTCTTCCTTCCTTTCGTCTTCTCCCTTTTTTCTTTTTTTTCTTTTGCTACCTTTCGCCGCTTTGTTCTTGTTGTGTGTTCCGTCTGACTTTCTTGTTGTTTCTCTCTGTTTATTTTCGTTTTTATCTCCTTATCCTTCTTACCTTTTCTTCTTCCTTCTCATTTTCCTTTCCCCCTGATGCCGTTTCCGGTTGTCTTCTTCTTTTCTTCTGGCTCGTGTTTCCTGCTATTCTTCTCTCTCGTCTTTTTCTTCGCTTTCTCGCTTCGCTATCGGTTTCTTTGGGTATCCTGGTGTATTTCTTTTTTTCTTCATTGTTTGTTTTGTGTCTTTGTTTTTTCTTCTCTCTTCCTTCGTTTCCTTCCTTTCTATTCGTCTTGTTCTTTCCTAATCGTTCTCTCTCTATTTTTGCCTGTCTTTTTTACCTCTCTGCTTTTTCTCTTCTTCCTGGCGTCCCTGTTTTTTTTTGCTCCCGGCTCCTTGTTCTGTTTTTTCCTTGTTTGCGTCACCCTTCTTCATTTTTTTTGTTGTTGTTTTCTGATGTTCTTTTCCTTTCTTCCTTTTCTCAGTGTCGTCGGCTTGTCTCCTCCTCGTTTTTTTCGCTGATTCTTTCCTCCTCTCTCTCTTGGTTTTTCTTTTTCTTTCTGCGCCTTTGTGCTTTTCTATTCTCTCTACCTGCTCCCCTTCTCTTGTTTTTGCGTCTTTCCTCTTGTCATCCTCCTTTTTTCTCCTTTTCGTCTTTCGCACTTTTTTTTCCCTTTACTTTCGCTTGTCTGTGTTCTTCTTCTGTCTGCACAAAAAAAAAAAAAAAAAAAAAAAGCCTTTTTTCTTTCTTTTGTCTCTCTTGGTTTTCGCTTTTGTTTTCTGTATTTTATTTTTTGACTTTTTCTCTGGTCCCGTGTTTTTGTTCTCTTTGTACTTGTCTGCTTTTTGTCTCTTCTCTTCGTTTCGTCTTCCCTGATCCGCTTCTTTCTTTTCTCTTGGGCCTTTTTTCTTCCTCTGCTCTTTCTCCTTTTTGTCTCCCTCTTGTTCTTTTTCTCTTCTTCTTTTTTGTTTTTGTTTGATTTTTCTCCCTCGGTTTTCATCTTTTCTCTCATTCTTTTCTTTCTTTTCGTTCTTCTTTCCCCTTTTTCTCCCAGTCCCTCTTCTTTTTTTCTTTACTCTCCCCTCTTCCCTTTTTGTCCTAGTCCTTTTTGTCTCGCGTTGTCTTCTTTTTTCCTTTTCGCTTCCTTTCGCTTCTCTTTTTCTCTGTCTGGGGGTTTTCTTGCCCTGCGCGATTCTTCGGTCTTGTTATTTTCCTTTGTTCTTCGTTTACGGCTCTTTTTTTTTGCCTCAGTTTCCTGCCATTGGCTTGTTTTCTTTTCATTGCTCCTCCTTTTTCTGTTCTTCATTCTGCCCCCGTGTCTTCTAGTTCTTCTGTCCTTTTGCCATTTCCGCTTCTTCTTTTTTCCTCGCTCGGCTTTATTTATCTTCCTTCCTTGCCTGTTCTCCTTACTTTGGCGATTGGCTAGGCCCGTCGCTTACTCTTGGTGTGTGTGTCACATTTACCTTTTTATTCCTCCCCTGGGTCGCTCGGTCCTTTTTCTTGTTCGCCTCCTTTGCTCTATCTTTTTTTCGGCCTTTGGTCTCCTTGGTGGTCGTTTTCCTCCCCGCCCTCTCTGTCTTTCTTCTTGCTTATTATGGATCTTCGATTTTTTTCTCTGAATTTTTTTTTACTCTTTTTTGTTTTATCTGTTTCTTGTTTTTTTCCCTTTTTTCCATTCTTCTTTTATCTTCGCGTCTCTTCTTGTTTCTTGCTGCGTGTCTCCTTCTTCCTTATCTCCTTTTTTTTCCTCTTCTTCATTTTTTTTCCTTTTCCTTTGCTCTCGTTCCTGTTTCGCGATTCCGGTTTTCTTTGATCTCTTTCTCTTGTGTTTTTCCCCTTCTTCTCTTTTCTTTTTTCATCCTCGTCGTTTTAGTGTTGTCCTTTTGCCTTCGTTTTGCCCCCCCTCTGTTCCTTGGATCGTGTTTTTCTCTCTCCCGCTTTTTCCCTTCCGCTTTTCTATCCGCCTCTCTTTTTCCTTTATCCTTTCTCTAGTCTTTCTGTTTCTGCTGTTCCTTTTTTTGCTTTTGCTCCTCTACTGCTTTCTTCGCCTTTCTCTGTCCCCTCCTTTTTTTTGTCTCCCTCTGTCCTGTTCGTCCTCGTTTTTCCTCTGCTTCCTCTACTGCACCCTATTTCTCCCATCCAACAAGGAGTTTTTTGTATCGTTGTTGTGTTGGTGGTTTTCGCTGTCTTATTTTTCCTGCTCTTTCGTTTGTTTTGCACTTCCTCGCTCTGCCCTCTTTTTTGTTCCGTCTCTTAATTCCTCTTTTTCCTCTTGTCCTTTGTTCTTTCTTCTATTCCTTTTTTCTTTTTGTTTTGACTCCTTCTTTTTATTTTCCCTCCTTATTCTCTCTCCTTTTCTCGTGCCCCCTTTGTCTTCTTTCTTCTTCTTGTCCTGTCTTTTTTCTTTCCGTGTTGCTTCCTTGCGCACTGTCCTCTCTTCCTTTCTTGTTTTGCTTACCTTTTGTTTGTTGTTTGCTAGTTTCCTTCTTCTTTCTCTTCTTTTCTTCTTCCTTTTCTTTTTTTTTCTTTTTTTGGCCCTTTCTGTTTCTCCTCTTTGCTCTGCTGCCTCCGGTCTTGTTTCTCCCTCTTCTTCTTTTTCTTCTCCTGCGTTTCCTTGTGCTCTTTCCTTATTTTCTTTTTTGGCGCCCAACTTTTCTTTATCGCTTCTTGGTCGCTCTTTCTTCATTGTTTCTGGATTTTGTCTATCTCTTCCTGCATCCTTTTTTATATCCCCTCTTCGTTTTCCTTTTCCGGTCTCTCTTTTTTGCTTTCTATTCCTTTCTTTTTTTTTTTCTTTTCTTTTTTCTTTTCCTTCTCTTCTTTCGTTTCTTTTTTTTTTTTTGTTTCGTTTTTTTCTGCTCTCTTCCTTGTCGGCCCTTATTCTCGATCTTCTTCTCCTTGTTTCTTTCTTCTCGTTTTTTCTCTCCTTCTGTCCCTTTTTTCTCATGTGCCGTTTTTCTTGTCTCCGTCTCTCCTTCTCTCTTGTTTTCTTTGTTCGTTTTTTTTCGCCCTGTGTTTTTTGTACTTTTCTCTTTTTCTTTATTCTTTCATTCCTCCCCGGCTATCTGTTCCTCCAGTTCTTTTTATTTTTTCTTGTTCTTATTGGCTTTCTTCCGCTGTATTTTCTGAATCGATTCTTTGTTCTCTTCTTCCTGCTGTTCTGTCTCTCCCCTTTGCATTGTTGGTTGTTCTTTTCTTCATTCTCTCCTCATCCTGTTTTTGTTTTTCTTTTCTTCTAGTGCTGCTTTCCCTTTACTTCTCTTCCTTTTTCTGTTTTCTTCTTTCTCTCTTCTTGTTGTCGTTTGCCCTTTATCCTTATGCTTCGTAGTTGTTTTTTTTTCTTTCTGCTTTTTGTTCTTTTGTTACCGTTTTTATCCTTTTTTTTTTGTTACTTTTCCTTTTTTGGTTTGTTCCCGTCTTTTGTTTTCTTTTTCCCTTTGTTTTTTCTACTTTGTCCTCTTTCCTTTCGTCTCGTTGTTGTTTCTTGTTTCTCCCCTCTTCGTCGTTCTCTTGTGGCCTTTCTGTTCTTTTGTTGTGCTTTTCCCTCCTTCTTCTCTTCCTTGTCTCGTTCTTTGTTTCTTCCTGCCTGTTTTCTTCCTTTCCTTTATCTCTTTCTCGCGCCCGTTGCCTTTTTCTTGCCGTGTTCTCCCTTTGTCTCTCTATTGCCTTTGTTATTTCTCTTTTCGCGTTTTTCCTCCTTTTTTTGTTTTCTTTTTTATTGTTTTTTCCTCCGTTACTGTTTTTTTTCTTCTTATGTTTTTGTCTCTTGCGCCCGTTTCTTTTTTCTTTTTTTTTCTTTTTTTTTTCCTTTGTTCCCTTCATGTCTCCTGTTCTCTCGCTCTGCTCCTTTGTCATCTGTCTTTATCGGTATGCTTTTTTTCTTTGCTATGTCTTGTCGTTTTTTGTCTTTTAGGGTCTTTTCCATTTTTGGTCTTTCTCCTCCTTGTCTTTTCCCTTTTGCCTTTCTGGTTTTTTCTGGGTTGTGGTCTGTGAGCGTCTTTGTTTCTTTCCGCTTTCTTTTTCCGTTCTTTCTTTTTCCTTTTGCTTTTATGTTTCTTTTTTTTGATTTTTTATGCTTCGTTTTTCTCTTTTCTCTACGCCCTTCTCTGGTTTTTTTGTTTTTTCCTTTTCTTTGTTCGTTCCTTCCTTCTGTCCCTACTTCTGGTTCACATGCCCCTTCCTGATCCCTTTTTTGTTTCCCCTTCGCCTCCAAAGTTTTTGTTCTCCTTCCGTCTCCGCTCATTATATCGCTGCCTTCCTTTTTTGTTTTTCCCTAGTTATTCTTTTTCTGTTTATTTTTCCTGTTTTATCGCCTCTCCTTCCTTCCTTTTTTTTCTTCTCTCGTCGTTCTTATTTGTGTGCTTTTCCTTCTTGCGAGGTCTCTTTGTTCCGTTGCTTCTCTTTGGGTCTTTCTTTTCGCTCATTTTCCTCTTTCTCCTCTTGTCCGCTTTCTTTCCTTCTACTTGTTCTTTTCTGTCCTTTCCGTTATTTTTTCCTTTTTTTTTGCGTTTCCCTGGGCGCTCCTTTCTTTTTGTTTTGTTAAGCCATCCATCTTCCGTTTCTTCCTGTGTCGTTCTCTTCTCTTCTTTTTTTTTGCTCTCTCTCTTACATTCGTCTCCTTTCTCTTTTGTATTTTTTTGCTGGCTTTTTTCGCTCCTGTTTGGATGTTTTCGTCTTCGTTTTATTCATTTTTTCTTTTCTCGCTTCTCTCTTTTTTTTGTTTCTCCCTTGCCTTCGTTCTCTTCTTCTCGCTGGCTTGGTTCTCCGCGCTTTGTTTTTTTTGTCTCCTTGCTTGTTGCGCTTCTTCTTTTTTTTCCTGTTTTTGTTTCATTTGCTTGCGTATTCGTTGTGTATTTTCTGTTTTCTCGTCTGTTTCGTACTTTGTGTGTTTTCTTTTTTCGCATTCCTTTTGCTCTGCTGGTGTTGTCTTCTTGGTGCGTCTTCCTTCGCTCTTTCTCGCTTTTTTCTCTCTTTGTGCGGTTCGTTGTCGTGTTTGTTCTTTTTTTTTTTACTTTATTGTATTCTTCGCTTGTCGTCTCCTTACTTTTTCCTTTTTTGTGCCGTTCTCAGTTGCGCGTTTGGTTGTTGCTTTCCGTGCTCTCTTTTTTTTATGCCTTTACGGCTCTTGACTCTTTCTTTTTTCGCTGTTGTCATCCCTCTTGCGTTCGTTTTTTGGTCTCTTTGTTTTGTTTTTTTGTTTATTTCTTACTTTCCCCTTTTTATGTTCGCCTTGTTTCTCTTTGATCTGTTCCGCTTGTTGTCTTCCGTTGTTCCTTTCTCCTTTTCTTTCTAGTTTCGTTGGCTTTTTCTTTTTTTCCTTATTTGGTGTGCGCTCTTCTTTCCTGGTTCTTTTTTTCTCTGTCATATTTCTCGCGTTTTCTTCTTGTTCTGTCCGTTTTTTTTTCCTTTTACTTCCGTCTCTTGTCGTGTGTTCTTGCTCTCGTGTTTTGTTGTTGCTATCGTTATCTTTCCCCTGCTCCATCTTGTTTGGTGTCTTCTGTTTTCTTTGTATCTGCTCTCTTTTTCTGCTCTTCTTTACTTTTTTTGGTTGATGACTTGCTTCTTTTCTCCTCGCGCGTCCCTTTTTTTCTGTTTCTTTGCCTTCTGCGTTTTTTGTTTGTCTCTTCTTTTTTTTCCATTTTTCCCCTTATTTTCTCTTTATTATGATCCGCTCTTTTGCTTTTGCCCGCCTTCTGTGTTGCTCTTTTTCGTGTGTAGGTCTTTGTTTCTTTCTGCCCCTTTTCGATATGCTTGGTTCGGTTGGTGTGGTATTGGTTTTTGGTGTCTCGTTCGTTTATTTGTGTTGCTGCTTTTTTTTCTTGCCATTTTTCCGCTTTACCTGCTCACTAGCTATTCCTGTTCTTGTTCCGTATCCCTTTTCTCTCTCTGAGTCTTTCTTTTTCTTCTTCGTTCTGTGTTCGCTTTTTCTTCTTCTTCTTTTTCTTTCTTTCTGTGTTTTCTTTCTCCTTCTTCTCGCGCTTATTATTTTGTGCTTTTTTTTTCTTCCGTACGCGTTTTCTTCCTGCCTTTTCTCCCCTTTGTTTTCTTCTTTCCTTGGCTGTTTCTCGCCGTTCTTTCTTTTTTTTGCTCTTTTTTTTTGTTCCGCGTCGTTTTCTCTTTCTTTCTGTGCCTGTCGCTCCCTTGTTCCTTTTTCGTGCTCTCCCCTGTTTTTTTGCCTTGGATCTTTTTCCTTTTTTTTTTTTTTTCTGCTTCTTTTTTCTTCTTTTTTCTCTGGCTCCTTCTCCTGTCCTTTGGCTTTTGTTCTGCCTCTTTGCTCTTCGCTCTCTCGTTCCTTGTCTCATCCTTTCGCATTGTCCTTTCCTTGTCTTCCTCTTTTTGCTGCTCTATATTCTGTTTCTTTTGTCCGTTCTACGTTTTTCCTTTCGTTATCTCATTTTCTTCTTCTTTCGCTTTTTTTGTCTTTTCTCTCTGCCTTTCCTTTCATTCTGCTCTTCTTTCTTGCTCGCCTTGTTTTTTCGTCTCTTTCTCCTCTCTCCACTATCTCTTTTTCTCTTTCTTTCCTTCCTTCCCTGCCTTTTTTTTGCTCGGGCTCTCTCCCCTCGTCTTCCCGTTTTTTTGTTTCTGTCTTTCTTCGTACTGTCTTTTTTTCCTTTCCTTCTTTCCTTTTTTTTTCTTCCTTTGCTATTTTCTTTGCTGTTACGTCTTCTTTTTGCTGTTTTTTGCTTCCTTTTGCTGTTTGCCCCCTGTTCTTTCCTCATTTTCTCCTAATTCACTTGTCGCGCTGCTCTTTTTCCTTTGTTTTTTTTCTCTGAGTCTTGCCCTCTCTTGTCTCCCGCTTCCCTCTTTTTTTTTGTCTCGGTCCATTTTCTTGCTCTTTTTTCTTCTCTATTTCCTCTTCTTTCTTCTACTCTGCGTGTTCTCTGCTGGCCTTCCTCCCCTTTTCTCTGTCTTTTTTCCTCTTGCGTCTTGTCTTGCTTCGCTTGGTTTTTCTTCTCTCGTCGTTTCGTTTCTTCCCGTTCTTTCCTGGTCCTTTTTTCATTGTTCTTCTTTTTTATCGTTTTATTTTGTTCTTGCTCCTCTCTTGTCCTGTCTTTTTCTCCATTCTCCCTCCTCTTTTCCTTGGTTTGTCTCTTGTCTTTGGTTTTTTCCTATTTTCTTTCTCCTTTTTCCCGGGTCTCTTATTTCTTGTCTTCTTTTTCTTTTTCTCTTTCTTCCTTTCTCCCGGCCTTTTTTATTTTTCTTCCCTTTTGGTTCCTTTTCTCTTTTTTCTCTGCTTCGTCCCGCTTCTGTTTTTGTCTCTTGTTCTTTCTGTTTTTCCGTCTTTTCTTTCCTTCTCGTGTTTTCTCTTCGTTTTCAGCTTGTTTGTCCTCGTCTTTCTGCCTTTTCTTCGTTTCTTTTCTTTTTTCTGCTTTGTTTTGGCCCGCGTGTACTTCTCCTTTGCTCTTTTTTTGTTGCTTGATTCCTCAGCTTCTTTTCTCTATTTTTCTGTTCCCTTCGTTTGTTCTCTGTGGTCGTTGTCCTGTTTTTTTCGTGTTTGTCTCTTTTTTTTTCTTTGTTTGTTTCGTTGGTTCTTCTTTTTTCGTGCACACGTTTTGCTTCATCTTTTTCTTGTTATTATCTTCTTCTTGATTTTTTTCTCGTTCTGGTCTCGTCCTTTTTCCTTTTTTGCTCCTTATCGTTCGTTCTCTTGCTTTCTTCTTCCTGTCTCTCTTCTTTTTCTTCGTCTCCGTTTTCTCTCGGTCTCTCGTCTCTTCTCCTTTTCTGTTTTCTTATTTTCCTTCCTTTTTTTGCTGTTCCATTCCGTTCTTTGCATTTTCTCTTTTCTTTCTTTGCGTTTTTTCTTTTTCTTCTTCGTGGCTCTCCTTTTCTTTGTTCTGCTCTTGTTCTTTCTCATCTTTTTTTTCCATTCTGTTTTGCTTTTCTTCCTATTTTTTCTCCTTGCTATTGTGGGTTTGATTGCTCCTCTTTCTGTTTTCTTTTATTTTCTTCTTCTCGCTCCTTTGTTTTTTTTTCTCCTTTTCTCGTTTTGTTGCTTTCTTATTCTTGCGTTTTTCCTTTCCTGCTTTCTCGATTCGTTCTCTTTTCTTTCACTTTGTGTCTTTTTTTCTCCCTTTTGCTCTTCGTTTTTTTACCCTCTTTTTATTCCCTCTTTTCTAGCTTTCCCTTTCTATTGGATTACCTCTCTTTTTGCTTTGTCCTCCTTTTGGTGTTTCTCTGGTTGTTTCTCTCTATTGCTTGTTCCTTCGCTCCTTTTTTTTGTTCTCTGTTTTCTTTTTTTTTCGCTTTCGTTTTGTCTGTTTTTTTTCTATGTTCCCCCTGGTCTTCTTTCTTCTTGTTGTCATCCCTTTTTGCCTCGCTTGGTTGTTGTCCTTTTGTTTCCCTTTTCTGTGGTTCTGTCTAGTTGGTCTTCGGGGGTCTGTTCCCTCTCTCTTCTTCCTGTCCTTTTTCTCCGCCCTTCTTCATTCCTTCTAGGCGTGTTTGTTCTCCTTTTTTTTTCCCTCTCTGAGATTGCTCCCCGGCATCCTCTTTGTTTTTTTTCTTTTTGTTCTTCCTGTTTTCTCGCTCTTTTCTCTGTTGAGTCTCCCTTCTCGCTTCTTCTCTCCTCTTTTTTCTCTCTAGAGTCGTACTCCTTTGTGTTTTTTCTCTTCCTTGTCTGTCTTTGTTTCCTCCCTTGTCGTGTTTCCCTATTCTTCGTCCTGCTTTTTTTTGGCTTTCGCGCTCTCTCTCCTTGTTCCATTTTTTCCTCCCCTTGTTCTTCGCTCCGTTCTTTGTTCTCCCCTGTCCTTCCTTTCTTTTCGGTTTTCTCTGTTTGTGTTTCTCTTTTTTCTTCTTTCGCTTTTACCTGTTCTTCTTCTTTTCGCTTTCCTCTTTCCGATCTTTTGCTGGTCTTTCTCCCTCGCTTTACCCCCGTGCCTTCCTGTTTCTACTCATCGTCTCTGTTGTTTTCTTTCTTTATTTCTCTTTGTTTTCCCTTCCTTTCCCTTCTGCTTGTGCTGCCCGCTTCCCCCGCCCTTTTTTCTTTCCGGTTGTTTTTGGTTTCTTCCCTCCCCTCCCTTCCCTTCGCGCTTTCTTTCCTCTCTCTTCGCGCCTGTCAGGGTTGTGATCCTCTTTTTCTTACGGTGTCTTTCTTCTTCTCTCTTGTTTGTTGATCGCCTTCTCTTTCCTTCTTTTTCCCTTATTCCGCTCCTTCCACATATTTTCTAGTGTCCCTTCTCTCTTTTCTTTTGTTACTTGTCTTTTTGTTTTTTTGTTGTTTCGTTCTGTTAGCGTGTTGCGTTCCCTGTGTTCTTTTTTCTTTCCTTTTTTTCTTCCTGTTTTTTTCCTTTTTCGTTTTTCTGCTTTCTTCGCTGTTGTTTTTTTGTGGTTCTCCTCCTCCTCTTCCTTTTTCTTTGTTTCCCCCTTCGGTTCGTTTGTTTCGTTTCTTGTGTCTCCTTTTTGTTTCCTTTTCTTTGGGTTCTTTTCCGCGCTTGCTTTTCTTCGATCTCTCTCGCCCTCGGCTCTTCGTTTTTCTATTGCTTTCTTGTTGTTCTGTGCCTTGTTTCTCCTCCTTTCTCTTCTTTTTGCTGCTACGCGGTCTTTGTTTCTGACCTGTTTCGTTTCTGCTTTTTTCCTTGTCTCCCTGTCGAATTCTTTTCCCTTCTTCCCGCTTTACGATTTTGCTCGTTCCGTCCTGCTTTGCTTTTTTCTCCTTTTGTTCTTTCGTCTTATGTTGTTTTCTTTTCTGTTCTTTCTGTTGCCTTAGTTCCTTCTGCCTCTGGCGATGTTTGGTTTCTACGGGTTTCACTTTTCTTTTTTTCCTTTCTTCTCTCTTTTGCTTTCTTTAGTTACCGATCGTCTCTTCTGTCGTTTTCTCTTTCGTTCTGTGTTACTTTGTGCTCCTCCCTCTTCTTTTTCTTTTATTCTATCTTTTTTCACGGTTTTCTGTTTTCTGTCTCTGCTTTCGTTTTTCTAGTCTTCTTTTTGTGCGCCTCTCTGCTGTTTCTTTATGTTGTTTTCCTTTTTTCTTTCGTTCTTTCCGTATTTTTTTTGCTTTTTTGTTTATCCTCCGCCGTTTGGCTTCCCTTTTCCTGGGATAGTCTTTTTGTCTTTCTACTGTGGCCTCCGTTTTCTTTCCTCTTCTTCTTTTGTTCACCTTCCGTTTTTTTTGTTCTCTTTTTTTTTTTCCTCTTGCGCTCCATTGCCGTCTTTCCTCTTCTTTCTTCCTGTTGTCATGCCTTTTGTTCTCTTTCGTCTTTTGTTGTAGTTGCTTTCCCCTGCTTTTTTGTTTCCGCCGCTCTTCTTTTTGCTTTCTCCTTTTTTCGCCCTTTCTTCCGCTTTCTGCTCTTTCTCTGTTTTCGTTTTTTGTTCTTTTTTCTTCTCCTATTGTTTGTCCTTCCCCTTTGGCTTCTTATTTTCCTTCTCTCTCGTTTCTGCTTTGGGTCGTCTCCTTGTTTTGCTTCCCTTTTTTGGTCTTTTTTTTTTTTCTCTCTTTTCTTTTTTTTCGTTTTGTGGTTCACTACTTTCTTTTCTGTGTTTGTCTTCTCCTTGCTTTTTTCGTTCTCTCATCCTCTCTCTTCCCTTGCTCTTTTCTGTCCCTTTGTTCTTTGCCTTTTTCTTAGCTTTCGTGCTGCCTATTCTTTCGCATTTTTTTCGCTTTTCTTTTCACTGTGTTTCTCTCATCTTCTTCCTTCTTTCTTTTGCGTGTTGTCTCGTTTTTTCTCTTGTTTTACCTTAGTTCCTTTTGTTCTTTTCACATTGGGCTTTGCTTGCTTTTGTTTCACTTTTACGTTTTTGTCTCCTCTTTTTTTCTTTGCTCCCCTTTTTCTCTCTCTCTCTTTCTTTTTCCTCTCTTGCTTCTTTGTCTTTTTTTTTGTTGTTGGCTCCTCCCCCCGTTCTCGTTCTCTTTTTCATCGTCTCCTCCTCTTCTTTTTTTCTCAGTCACTTTTTCATCGTCTATTTTGTTTTTCTGATCGCTCTTGTGTTGGCGTTTCTTTGTTCTCCTGTTGGTGCTGTCCTTCTTTTCGCTTCCTTGTCCTCTGTTGGCGGGTTTCTTCTCCTCCTTTTTCGTGCTTCCGGTCTGTTCCTTCTTGTAGTTTTTTTTTCGGCTCTTCGTTTTTCTTTTTCTTGATCCTTGCCTTTTCCTTTTCCTATTTTTTTCGAGTTCTCTCCTTCTAACCCTGTCTTTTTCGCTCTTTCCTTCCTCCTTTTGTTATGTCTCTTCCCTCTTCTGTCTCTCTCGTTTTCCTCCCCTCGTTGTGTGTACTTTCTTTCCCATTCTCTTTGCTCTTTACGTATTTGGTTCCGTTCTCCTTTCTTGTCTCTTTTGAGCTTGTCCATTCCCCTTTTTTTTCGACCCGCTTTCTCTTTTTCTCTTTGCTTTTTTGTGGTGTTTTTGTTTCTCGTTCTTCCTTTCCTTTTCTCTTCGTTTTTCTTCTTTGGCTCTCTTTTTTTCCCTTTTTTCCCCTGTTATCTGGTCTCTTTTTTTATTTGCTTCCTCCTTTTTTTCTCTTTCCTTTTCTTTTCGTTTTTGTTTCCTTCTCTTTTTTTGTCTTATCTCTGTCGCTTGTTCGTTTCTTTGTCTTCTCGTTTCCGTCTTCTTGCCCCTATCGTGTTCTGTGCTTTTTTTTTTGTTTCCTCGTTTTCCCTTTTTTTTTTTTTTCTCTTCGTCTCTATTTTTCCCTTCGCTCTATTTTTTTGTTCCCCTTCTTCCCTTTCTTTTTTTTTTTTTTTCCTTTTCCTTACTTCTCTCTTTCATTTTTTTTATCTTTGGTTCCTCTGTTTGGTTTCCCTTTTCTCATCCTTTCTTTTCCTGGTCTTGTGTTTTTTTCGTTTCTGTTTTTTTTTCCCCTTTTTTTTTGTCCTTTCCTCTTGATTTTTTGTTTTCTCTTCTCCTTTCCCTTCTTCTTCTGGTTCTTTTGTTTTCTTCCTCTTTGCTTTTTCGGTTTCCTTCTTCTCCTTTCTTTCCCCCTTTATTTGCTTCTTCCGTTCTTTTTTTTCTCATCGGCTTTTCCCTTCGCTTTCTTTCCTTTCGGTTCGATCTTCTCTTGCTTTTTTCGTTCCTTTTCGTTTTGCTTCTTGTTTTCTGCTCTTTTCTGCCTTGTTTTCTTGATCTTCGCTCTTTTTCCTCTTTCTGTCTTCTGTCTAATTGGTTTCTGTTTTTCCGTTCTCGTGGTGGTCTATGTCTTGTTTTTGTCGTTCCTCCTTTTTCTCCCCCGCCTCTCCGCCTATCCTGTTCTTCTTTTTCCTTCTGTGGTCGCTTTTGTTTCTCTAGCTTTTCTGTTGGATGTCTTTCTTGCTTCTTTACTCCCTCTGTGTCGTCTTTTTTCCCTCTCTCTTTGCTTTTCTCCTCTCTTTTCATATTTGCTTCCTCTCCTTTTTTTGTAAGTCGCTCTGTGTGTCTTTTCCCGTTTCTGTCTGTTCTTCCCCGGTGTGTTTTCGCCGTTCTTCCTGTTCGTCCTTCTTATTTTCGTTCCTGATTGTGCTTCTTCTCCCTCTTGGCCTCTTCTGATTTCTCTCTCTTTGTGTTTGTTTCCGTTCTCCCCTTCTTTTCCTTTTTTTTTTTTCTCTTTGTTCTTGTTCCTTCCCCTCTCCTCTCCTCTTTCTTCTTTTCTTTTGTTTGCCTGCTCCTTTTTTCCTTTTCGCTTGTTCGGTGTCTTTTGTTAGTGCGGGTGTAGTACTTCCCCTTCTTTTCTCCGCCTTTTTTCGGCCGCTCTTTTCACTTTCCTCCTTTCCTTCTGTTTGCCTTGTGTCTTCCTCTTTTTTTTTTCTTTTTTCTTCTTTCTGTCTTTCGGTTGGCTATTTCTATCTTCATGTTGCTCCATATCCGTTCCTTAGTTTGTGCTTCTTATTTTCTCTTTCTTTTTTTTTATTTATCTGCTGCTCGTTTTCCTTTTGTTTTCTCCTTTCCCTTTCTTTTCGTTTTTCTCGTCTTCTTCTGCCCATTCTTCTTGCTTTTAGTTCTCTGTTTCTTTACTGTTCTTGCGTCTTAATTTTCCTCTTTCCTCCGTTGCTTTTCTTTTGCTTTTCCGTCCTCGTTTGTCTTTTCTTTTGTTTCTGTTCATTTTGTACTTCTCCTCTTTTTTCTTTCTCTTTCTAGAGCTTCTTCGTGTGTTTAGGCAACTTCCTTGCTTCCTTCCTGGCCTGGTTTTTTCTTTTTTTCTTACTCGGCTTTCTTCCCTTTCGGGCCCTCGTTTTATCGTTGTCTTGTCTCGCCTTCTTCTTCTTCCTCTTTTCGCTTTTCTCCCCCCCCTCTTCGTTTTTGCCTCTCCCTCTCTTTCTTTTCCCGTCGTTTCTGTTTTTCACTTGTTTTTACTCTTCTTTTTCTTTTTCTTGGTTTTCTCACTGTTTTCTTTCTCTTCTTCCTTTTTTTCTTTTCCTTCTCCTTGTACTTATCCTTCCCTCCTCTTTACTCTATTTGTCTTTTTTCGCTGCCTTTTTTTTCCCTTCGCTCCTGCCCTCCTACCCTTCTTTTTTCTTCTGGCTCCTTGTTTTTGTTTGTGGCTTGTTCTCGGTTCGGCCGTTTGTTCCTGTTGCTGTTCTGGGTGCTGCTAGGTCCGTCTTGTTGTTCTTTTTGTCTCTAGGCGTGCTTTTCTTGTTTCTTTCGCTCCTGTTTCTCACCGCCTTCTTTCGTTTGTATCTCTCCCTGTTGTGTTGTTCTTCTTTCGTTTATCTTTTCTCTCGGTTTTCTTCTCCACGGCTTTCCTTTTTCATTCTTTTTCTTCTTTTTTTTCTTCGTCTTCCGCCTGTTTCTGCGTCCTCTCTTTTTTATTTCTATCCTGTTCTTCTTCTGCATCTTCGATTTCAGTTCTTCCTTTTGTGGTCTCCTGTCGTTTTTCTTTTTCCTTTGCTTGTCCTTATACGTTCGTCTTTGTCTGGCTTCTTTTTCTTTTCCCTGGTGCCCCTTTCCTCTTGGTTCTCTTCTCTTGTCTTCGTTGTTTGGTCTTCCTCCCTTTTCTTCGCCGCCTTTGCCGGTTATGCTTCCTTTTTGTTTTTTTCGTTTTCTGGTGTTCGTGTGGTCTCTTTCCTTCGCGGCTTTCGTAGCTTTATTGTTCGCGCCTTCCTTTTTTTCTCGTCTTCGGTCCTCTTTATTCTCCTCTTTGTCGGCAGTTGTCTTTGTTTTCTCCTTGTTCTCTTCTCTTTCTTCTCTCTTCTTTTTGCGCTTTGTCATTTGTTTTCCCTCATTCTCGTTTTTCGGGTCTCTTTGTCACTTTTTTTCCGGTGTCTTTTACGCTTCTTTTCTTTTCCCTTCTTTCCTCTTCCTTCGTTTATCTCTTTCGCTTTTTTTTTCGTTCCTCTTTCCTCGCTCCCTCTCTTCCGCTTTCCCGCCTCCTAGTTCTTTGTGCCTTCTGTTCCTTCTCTTTCCCTCTGTGTCGTTAATCTGTCTCACCTTCCTGTCTTGCTCTTCGCTTGTTTTTCGCCTGCGTTACTATTACTGGTTATTTTAGCTTCCTTCTATCTTCTGTTCCCTTTATCTTGTTCTCTTTTGCCTGCATTTGCTTCTTCTTTCTTTTCTGTCGCTCTCTTTTTCTTCGCTATTTTCTCTCTTTTCGTCTTTTCACTTTATCTTTTCTTTCTTTTTTCTCCTGCGCTTTGTTGTTTCTATCTTTTTCTCTTCTTCGCTCCGCCTTCTTTGGCTCCTCTTTTTTGTTTGCCGCCGTGTTTATTTTTTTTCCTGCCGTCCTTTCTTCTTCTTTCTTCCTCTTGCCTTCTTGTTGCTCGCTTCCTGCTTTTTCTTTCCGGTTCGCTCCCCCTGTGGTTTTCTCTTGTTTTCTCTTTGCTGCTATTGACTATCGCTCTTTTCTTTTTTTTGTCGTTTTTCTTTCTTCTGTGTCTTTCCTTGTTCTTCGTTTTGTCTTCCCCTCTTTTAGTCTTCTCCGTATTCGCGTCTCTGTTGCATTGTTCTTCCCTGTCCCTCCTTTTTTTTCGTTCTTTTTCTTTTTTCCCTTCTTTTCCGTCTGGGCTGTCTATTTCTGCCCTTCGTCTTGCTCCTCTGTTTTTTTTTTGGTCTCTTGTTATTATCCCGCTTCTCCTATTCTCCGTCTCTCTTTTGTCTTTTTTTCCTCTTTTCCGCCTTTCTTGCATATCGTCCTTCTGTTTGTTGCCCCTTGTCTTTGCTGTCTTCCTTTTTTTCTATTTTGTATGTCCGTCTTTCTTCTCTCCTTTGTCCCTTCTCTTCTTCTTTTCGTTCTCTCTTTCAGTTGTTTTTTTTTTCTTCTCTTTTTTCCGCGCTTTTTCCTCCCTCCTGCTTGTTTGGTCCTTCCTTGCGCTTTTTTTCCTGTCTCTTCCTTCCTCTCCTTCTCTCTCGCGCTCTTGCTTCCTGTGTCGCCCTCTTTCTCCTCTCGTTCTGTCTTTTTGTGTGTTCTTTTTTGTTCGTTTTCTTTGCTTGTTCCTGTGTTCCTTCTCTTTGCCTTTCTTTTTTCTTTCTTTTTTCCGCCTCTTTCTTTCTTCGTCTCTTTCTTTTCTTTTCTTGTGTTCTTCTCTCTTTACTCCTGTTCTCCGCTGTTCTCTTTTCCGTTTTGTTTTGTTCCCTCTTCCTCTTCTGCTCTGGTTTGTTTTGTCTTCTTTGCTTTTTGGTTCGTTTCTTTTGTCATTTTTTCTTTCTCGCTTGCTCTTTTATCTTCTTTTCTGTCTCTTATGTTGTTCTCTCTTTCCCCTTCCTTTCACTCCTCCCCCTTTTACGCCTTTGTTTTTTTGTTCTTTTTTTCTCTTCGGTCTTGTTCCTTTTTTTCTCTTCTTATACCTTTTTTCCTGTTTTTTTCTTTCTCCTCTTATTATTCAATTTTTCTTCTGACCGCTTTTTCTTTTTTTTTTTTTCCTCTATTCTTTTCTCTTGCTCGCCTTTTTGTCTCTTCTTATGGTCCTTTTCCTCTTTTTTGTGTTCCTTGGTCTCGCCTCTTTTGTTCTTCTTTGTTCTTCCGTGTCTTGTTTTTTTCTTTCTTATTTCTCTGCTTTTTCTTTGCCTGGCTTTGGTCTCTTCCTCTTTCTCCTTTATTATCCTGCGTACGTATTTTCCCCCCTCTTTTCGCCTTTGTCCTTTTTTACATTTCCTCTCCTTTTGTGTGTCTTTCTTTTTCTTTCTTTATCTTTTTTTCTTCTTTTTATTTCTTTTTTTCTCTTTTTGCTCTCTTCTCTTCTTTTTCCCTTTGCTGTTTTTTGTTCGGTCTTTTCTTTTCTTTTTTTTTCTCTTCCTTTTTTCTCGTGTCGTCTCTTTCTCTCTTTTCTTTCTGTTGCTCTCTTTTTTCTCCGTTTTTTTACTTATATTTTTTGGTGATCTCTCTTTTTGTTTTTTCTCTCTTTTCTTCTTTTTTTTTCTTTGCCCATTGTCTTTTTTCTTCTCCTCTTTTTTTCTCCGTCTTTTGTTTCTCCTTTTTGGTCCTATGTTTTTCCTGTTTCCTTGTCGCCTTATCTGCGTTTTTGTGTCTCTCCTTTTTCTTCTTTCTTTTTGTTGCTTTCTCTGCTTTTTATTTTGTCCTCTCTTTGCTCTTTTTCCTGCTTTTTCTCTCGTGTTGTTCTTTTTAATGGTCCCTGGTTTCGGTTCTTTTTGTCTTCAAGTACTTGTTCCTTCGCTTTTTCTTTTTTCTCTTGCGTTTTGTTCCTTTGCTCTTTTGTCTCTTGTTGCTTCGTTTCTTGCTTTCTCCTGCTTTTGCTCTTTCTCCGTTCTTTTATCGTTTTTTTCTTTGTTTCGTCCCGTCCTGCTTCTTGGCTTTGTATGTTTGCCCTCTTCGTTTCTGTGTCCTCTTTTCTCTTCTTTATCGTTTTTCGTGTTTTTTTTCTATTTTTTTTTTTCTCTTTTTTCTTTGTGCTTTTTGTTTGTGTATTCTTTGTTCCTTCTTTGCTTCTTTGCTTGCTTTCGTTTCTCTTTGCCTTCTATTGTCGCCTTTTTTTCGCTTTCTTTTTCTCTGTAGCCTCGTTCGTGTTCCTCTTCCTCGTGGCTTGGCACTTGCTGTTTTTTCCTTTCCTCTTTTTTCTTTTTTCTTTTCTTTTTTCTCCTTCTTCGCTTTCCCTCTTCACCCTCTTTTTATTTTTTCGTCTGATTCTGCTATCTTTTCTCTCCTCCTTTTCTTTCTTGTGTGTCTTTTGTGTGTCTTGCCTGCTACCTCTCTCTTCGCGTTCTCTACTTCGTCTTGTGTGTTTTTTTTCTTCTCCCTTCTAGTCCTTTTCTTTACTGTTGTGGTCCTCCTATTTTTCTCTCTTCCTCCCCTTTGTCCTGCTTGCATTTCTTTTTTTCGTTCCCTTCTTTTTTTTTTTCCTTCTGCTTTATTTTTTTTTTTTTTTCCCCTGCTTCTGTGCACTCTTTTCTTCTTTGTTTTCATTTGCTTCTTTGTCTTTTTTCGACTATTTTTCGTTTTCTTTTCTTTGTTTCTTCCTTTGTCATCTTTGTGCCGCTGTTGTCTTTTCTCTTCTGTTCTTTTGTTCTTCCTTTTCTGCTTCCTTTGTTTTTTCTCCCCTCTTTTTCGTCTTTTCCCGCCTCTTTTTCTCCTTTTCTTTTCTCCTCTTTTGCTGTCTCCTTCTCTGTTTTTGTCGTTCTCTCTTCTCGCTCTTCTTGCTACTTTTTTCCTTTGTTTCTTCTTCTACTCCTTATCCTTCTTCTATTTTTCATTTTTCCCCCTCTTTTTGGACCGGTGCTTGTGTTTGCCTCCTGCTCTTCGTTCTCTCTCTTTTTTTTTTTCTCCCTCGTTTGGGGCCGTCTTCTGTTCTTGTTTTTTCCTTTGCGTTTGTTTGTTCTTTTCCTGGCTCTTCCTTCATTCTTTTTTGTCCTTTTTTTCCTCCTGCTCCTTACTCTGTCTTTCCTCCTTCTTTTTCTCTGTTTCTTCGTGCCCTTTTGTTCTTTTTGTCTTGTTTTTCTTTTTTTGTCCTTCCTTTCTTTTTTTTTCATCCTTGGTCTCAATCCTCTCCTGGTATCTCTCTTTTTCTTCTGCGTATTCTTCTGTTCCTCTTTCTTCTTAAGCTTCTTCTTGTTTCCTCCGTGTCTTCCCGGTTATTCTTTCTTTTCCGTCTTTCTTCCACATGTCTGCTTTTCCTTTTTCCTTGTTTTTGCTTTCCCTCTTTCTTTTTCCCTCCTTTATTGTTCCTTTCTTCGTTTCCTGCCCCTCGTTGTTCGCTTTCTTTTTCTTTCCTTCCTCGTCTTGTCCCTTGGTCTTCCTTCGCCTTTTCTTTTTTTTTCTTTTCTTTTTTTCTTCTTTTGTTTTTTTTACCTTCTTTTTTTTGGCCCTTTCTTTTGCTCTTTTCTTGTTCTGGTCCTTTCCGCGGCAATTTTTTTTCCCCCTTTCTTGTTTGGTGCTCTCCTTGTCTTTTTGTTCCTATTTTCTCCTTCCTTTCCGTGTTGTCTTCTATCCTTCACTTTCTCCTTTATTTTTTCCCTCGTCTATCCTCTTTTTTCTCCGAGCCCTCTCTTTTCCCTAATCGTTGCGCTTCTTCTTCTTTCCTGTTTCTATTGCTCTCTTCCGTTCACCCTTTCTCGTTCTCTTGGTTGTTCTCAATTATTCCTTAAGAGTTGTCGTGCATTGGTTTTTACTCCTTTGTCTTCCTTGCTGTCTCTTGTGGTGCGTTTTTTTTTGTCTTCCCTTCTCTTTTCTTCTCTTCGGTCCTTCTTTCTTTGCTGTCTTGTCTTTACTTTCCTTCTTCATCGCTACTCTTTTTTTCCTTTTTCGTTTTCTCTCTTCGGTTTTGTGTCCCGTGCCTTTTTCTGTTTTTTTGCTTTTTCCTTTTTTTGTGTGTCTTTTCCTCCTTTCTTTTTTTCTGTTCCTCTTTTCCTACTTCCAGCTCTTTGTTTTTTCCTTTTCTTTCGTTCCCTTTTTTTTCTGTTTCTTCCTTTTTTGTTTCTTTTTTTCTCTTTTTGCCGCTCTTCTTGTCTTTTTCCTATTCCTTATGTGCTTCCTTTTATTTCTTTTCTCTCTGTCCATTCTTGCTTTTCTCTCTATCCTTCTTGTCTCCTTTGCTTGTTGTCTTATTCTTCTTTCTTGTCTGTTGTTTTCTTCTTTGGTCTTTTCTCTTATTTGTCTTTTTTTTCTCTTTTGCCTGTGCGTTCTTTTCACCTTTTTTTCGTTTTTCTCTTTATTCTGTTTTTTTTTTTTTTTGTCCCTGTTCGTTATTTCCTTTCGCCCTCTGTCTTCTTTGTGTTTGTTGGGTGTTTTTCTTCTTTTGTTTTTTCTCTTGGTCCGCCTTTTGTCTCTTTTTCCCGTTTCTTCCTTTTGCTCCTCTTTTCTGTTTTTTTCTTTTTCTGTTTTTTCGCCCTCTATTTTTCTTCTTTTGTGGCTCTTTTTTCGCTTTCCTGTATGTTGTTTTTTTCCCTTTGTTTGTTGCTTTCTTCCTTTGCTCCTCTGCCTCTTTTTTTTTTTTAGCTTTGTTTCCTCTTTCTGTTACTTTATGGTCTTACTTGTTGTGCTTCTATTTTCCTTTGTTCTTGGGGTCGTTTCTCCTTGCATTCCTGATGCTGCTTGTTTTTCATTCTTGCTCCTTTTCTTGTTTTCTCCTTTGTTGCCTTTTTTTTCGCTCGCCTTTTCCTTTCCTTTTCCGTTTCTTTCTTCTTTTCGCTCTTCGTTTTCCTCCTCCTCTTCTTTCTTTCCTTCTACTCTTTTTCATTTTTCGTCGTTTTTACTTTCATTTCTCGTCTCCTTCTCCTTGTCACTTTGATTCTTCTCTTCTTTATGTTCCCCTTCCTTTCTAGTTTGACCGTCGCCTTCCGTTATCTTTTTTTTTGGTTGCTACTCTTGAGTCCCATCTTGTTCTTCTTTTCTTTGTTCTAGTGTTTTACTCTCTTTTTCGCCCGTAGCTTTTGTTCCTCTCGGTCCTTGTCCTTCGCTGCGCCCTTCCGTCTTTGTGTTCTTTCCTTTTTTCTGGCGTCTTCTCTCTTGTTGTTTTTTTTTTTTTTTCTTTTGGTTCTCTTGATTCTCGTTCCCTTGTTTTGCTTTTTTCCTTTTGTCTCTTGCTTGATTGCCCTTTCTTCCTTTCTCTTTCTTTCCGTCTTTTTCTTCTCTTTGTTGCTGTTTTCTGTCGTTTTCCCTTTCCCTCTTTAGTCTTTTCTTACCTTCTTGTTTATTCACTTTTCTTTCGTCCTTTCCTTGTTTCGTTTATCTGCCTCCTCTTTTTCTGTCTGCTTTGGTTTTCCTTCATCTTTTAGCCTTTCTTTCCTTTTTCATCCCCTTTTCCCCGTTGCTCTACCTCTTCCTCTTTCTTTCTTTCTGTCTGTGGGCTCCTTTTGCTTCTATTTGCGTTGTGGTTTCTCCTCTTTTCCCTTTCTTTTTTTAGGCTTCTTCTTCCTTGACTTTTTTTTGCCTCTTTTTTCTCTTTTCTTTTGTGGGCTTTTTTTCGTTTCTTCTTTTTTTCCTGTTTCTTCATTTGTGTCTTGCCTTTCCCTTTTTCCCTTTTTTTTGTTCCCTTCTTCTTCCTCTTTTCTTCTGCCTGTCGCTTCTTGCACATTTCTTTCATCCCTCCGTCGCCTTTTTTTTTCTTCTTCTGTGTGCGTTGCTTTCCTTCTGTTTTTTTTTCTCCTTACTCCTTTTCTCCTTATCGCTCTCTCTTCCCTTTTTGCGCGTTTGCTTCTTCCCTCTGGCTCGCTTTTCCTTTGCTTTTTTCGTGTTTCTTTTCCTCGTTCCTTCCCTCCTTTTTTTCCTCTTTCTCCACTCTTGTCGATTGATTTTCTTGGTCTTCCTTTTCTTGTTCTCTTCTTCCTTTTCCTATTTTTCCCTTGTTGCGTTTTTTCTTCTTCGTTTGCTCTTGGTCTTTTCGTTTTTGTTTTCGTGTTTGGCTGTTTTTTCTTTCTCGTTTTCTTACTTCTTGTCTCATTCGTTTTTTTTGTCCTCTTTTTGGTCTCGTGTTTTGTTGCTTTTTTTCTTTTTTCTGGGGCTTCCGTTCCTGCTTTCTTTCGTGTTTTTTCTTTTCCCGGTCGTTTCTCCTTTCGTCTGCCCTTGCCCCGACGTTTTTCGTCTTATTTTCTTTTTTGTGATCTCTCTTTTTCTGGATCGTAGCTCTTTTTTTTCCTCCTTTTTCCTTTTTTCGCCTCTTCTCTTTGTACCTCCTTTTTGTAGTCCTTTAATTTTGTCCTTCTTTTTTTTTCCGTTTCTTTTGTTTTGTTTCTGTTTTTTCTCTTCTCCCCCACTCTTTTTTTCCTTCGCCCTTTTTTCTACCGTTCGCCCTTCTTTTTTGCTTTTTGTTTTCCCTTTCTTTTGTGTTCTTCTTTGTGTTCTTGTTTTCCTTGTTTTTCGTTCTTTGTTTTTATCCCTCTTTTTCCCGCGTTTCATATTTTTTTTCTCCTCTTGTTCTTTTTTCCCTTCTTTCCTGTGGGTCTTTTTCTTCTCTTGTCGTGCCCTTGTCTCCGTTTTCTTTTTTGTTCTGTTTTTTTGCTTCGTCCCTTTATCTTTCTGTTATTTTCTTTGTTACTTTTTGTTTTTTCTTTACTTGCTGTTCTTGCTTTTCGTTTTTCGCCCTTTTTTTTTGGTCTATGTTTGCTTTTTTTCGACTTTTTTTTTCCCGTCTTTTTTTCTCTTGTTCCCTTTGCCTTCTTTCTTGTTTGTCCTCTTCTTCATTTGTCTTTCTCCTTTATTTTTCTCCCTTCTGTTGCGTTTTTCTTGTTTCTCTGCCCTCTTTGTTTTCTTTGTGTTTTTTGTTTTTGTCCTCTTATCTTTTCCCTTCTTCTCTCTTTCTTCTTTACCTCTTTTGTTTCTTTTTTGGCTCTTTTTGTTCCTTTTTGTTCATCCTGATTTTCGCTGTGTGTGCTCCATCTTTCCGTTCTTTCCTCCTTTTTCCGTGCCCTCGTTTTTTTTTTGTTTTTCGCCTTCTCTTTTTTCTGTTTGTTTTTTGCCCTTTTTCTCGTTTCTTCTTTTTCCTGCTTTGCTTCACTGTTTTCGCGTTCTTTCGTTTTTATTTCGTCTCTTGTTTCTCTGTCTTTTTGCTCCTTTCCTCTTTTCTTCTTTTTCGTGGTCGTTTCGCCTCCCTTACTTCTCTCCCTTTGTTGTGTTGTCCATTTTTTTTGTTTGTCTCCTTTTTGTTTTGTTCGTGTATTTTTTTTCTCCATTCTCGTTTTTTGTTTTTCTCCTCTTTCTGGCTTCCTCTCGCTCCCTCTTTTCTTTATTTTGCTTCTTGACCTTTTTCTATCAATGCTTCTTTCTCTTTTGTGCGATTTCTTCTTATTCTCTGTTTGCTCTGTTATGCCTCTTTGTCTTTTTGGTGTTTTTTTTTGTTCGGTGCCTCTTCTTTCCTCTCCTTAGTTTTCTCCTTTTTTCTCTTTCTTGTTTCCGCGCCTTCTCTTCTTTGTTTTTTTTGTTTTCCTTGTTTCTGTTTGCGGTTCTCGTCGTTTCTTTTTTTTCCTCGTTTGTCTTCCCTTTCTTTTTTTCGTGCCGGTTTTTTTGTGTGTTTTTTTCCGTCTTTCTTTTCTCTCTTTTTTTCCTTTCTTTTTTCCGCCTTTGCCCTTGTGGTTGCTCTCTTTGTAGTTTTCCGTTTTTTCTACTTCTGTTTTTTTTGGTCTTCCCTTTTTGGTTTTTGTCCTTCCTCTTCTCATACTTTCTGTCTCTCTTCTTGTCTTTTTGTTACTCCTACGTTTCTTTCTCCTATTTTTTCTCTCTTTTTTTTTGCTTCTTTTTCTTGCTTCTCCCCTTGCTTTTTTACACTTTATCCTGCTCTTTTTTTTTGGGTGTCTTGTTTCTTTGTTGGCTCCTTTCCGCCCTTTTCTTTCGTACTTATCTCGTGGTCCTTGTTTCTCTACGTTTCGTATGTGCTCTCTTCGCTGTTTCGCTTCGTGTGCTTGGCTCCTTGCTCCCCTAGTCCTCTATGTTCAGCGTTTTGCTTTCTTCTTTCTGCTTTTCTTTGATTTTTTCTTTCGCTGTCTTTGTCTGTCTTTTTTCTGCGGCTTTTCCTGCTCTCCTTCTCGGCCTGACGGTTTCTCTCTTCCACCCCTCCCTCTGTTTTCGCTTGCTGTTTTTTCTTCTATATTTTCTCAAGGGGAGTTTTCTTTTCCGTCTTTTTCCTCCTTCTCCGCTTTCTTTCTGTTTTTTTTTCGTTCTTTTTTCTTTCGCCCTATTGCTCTTTTCTTTCTCCTATACTTCTCTTTTTTCTTTTTCTTTCCCCTGTTTTTCCTTTTCTTTTGTCCTTCTCGTTCCCTTGTTCTTCCCTGTCTTTCTTGTTTCTTTGTCTTTTTTTTTCGCTCTCTTATTTTTCTTCGGTCTTCTTTTTTCTTCCTTTCTTCTTTCTCTGTTGGTTTTTCTTCTCTTTTTTTATTTTGTTGCTCACCTCTTCGCGTTTCGCTGCTTCTTTCCTCTCCCTTTACCTCTCGTCTGTCTTGTTTCGTCTCTCCTGTTGTGTTCTTTTCCTTCTCTCTTGTTTGTCTTTGCTCCTCTCCTTTTTCTTTCTGCTACCTTTTTGGCTGTCTTTTTTCGTTCCTTTGTCTTTCTTCTTTTCTTCGCCGTCTTTTTCTTCTTCTTTCCGTTCCCTTTTCTGGCTCTGGTCTTTTCTTTCTTCTCTCGGTTCTCGTTTATCCTCTTGCTTCTTGCCCCTGCGTTTTTTCCCCCTTACTTTTTTCTTCTCTGTTCTTTTTGTCTGTTTTTCTTTTTTTTTTCCTGTCTTATCGCTCTCCTTTTCTCTTCCTTTTACTCTTCCCTTGTTTTCTCATCTCTCTTGTACACCGCCGCTCTTCTTTCCTTTTTCGTTTTTTTGATCTCTCTCTTCTTGTTCACCTTTCTTCTTTCTTCTTTTTTTTTTTTCTCTCTTCGTGTCCTTCTGCTTTTTTTTTTTTTGTTTGTGTTTCTTTGCTTTTCTCCGTTCTGATTCTTTTTTGTTTCTCGTTTTTCTCGGTTCCTGTGTTTCGCTGCCCTTTCTTGTTGTTGCTCCTTTTTTGTCGTGTTCGTCTTCTCTCCGTTTTTCTTTTGTCTCTCCTCTGTTTTTTTTTCTAGGGTTTTTCTTTTCTGCGGTCTCCTTCGTTCGTGTCTGTTTTCTTCTACCCTTTTTCTTGTTTCTCCTCTTGCCCTTTTTGTTTTTTTTGTTTCGTTCTTCCTTTTTCTTCCCTTTCTTTAGTTTTGTTCGGCCATAGCTCTCCTTTCTCTCTCTCCTTCTCACTTCTTCTCTTACTCTGTCCCTCGTTTTTCGTTTCCTTTTTCTATTTTCTTTTACTTGCTCCTCTCTCTCGTCTTTTCTCGCTCGTTCTTCCTTCTACGTTTTTGTCGCTTCTTTTTTCCCTTCTTTTCTGGTTTTATTTTTTTGTGTTGTTTCTTGTCTTTTTCACCTTTCTCTTTTGTCTCTGTCTTTTTGTTGCGTTTGTTTTAGTTTTTTGCCTTTCTCCCGCTTTCTTTGTTTTTTTCTCCTATTTACTTTTTTGCCCTTCTTTTTGTTCTCCTCTTCCTTTTTGCGTTTCTCTTTTGTCTCTTTCTTCTTTTGTTTTTGCTCTCTTCTTTTCTTGCGCGTGTTTCTTGTTGACGTTCGGGCGATTTTTCGTCACTGTCTTTTGCTGTCTCTTCTTCGTCCTTTTTCTTTTTTTTTTGCCGGTTACTTTTTCTTTTTGTCTCATCTTTTTTCCTTCCCTTTCTCTTTATCTTTTTTCTTCTCCCTCCCTTTCCTTTTTCTCCTCTTTCTGTCTTTTTTCCTCCCTTTTCTTCCTCCGTCCCTTCCTTCTTCTTACTGTCGTTTGCCTTTTTTTTTTCCTTCTTTCTCCTCTTTCGTCTTTGATTTTGCCTTTCTTTTTTGTTCTTTTTCTTCTTCTTTTTAGTCTCTCTCGCTTTTTTTTTCTTTCTGCGTATTCGGTCTTTCTCTCCCTTTTTCTTTCTTTGTTTTCCTGTGTTTGTTCTGGTCTCTTTCCGTGTCTGTCTTTTGACTTCTCCGTTCTTTTGTTCCCTCCTGCTTTGTGCTTTGTTTTGCCTTTCTCTTCTCTTTTCCTCCCTTCTTGCTTTCCCTTTCTATTGGTATGCTCTATTTCTTGCTTTTTGCCCTTCTCCTACTCTGTTCCTCCGTCTCCTTTTGTTTTCCTTTTCTGGTTTTCTTGCTCTTTTATGTTTCTTCTTTGTCTTTTTCTTTCTGATTTCTTTTTCTTCTTTTTCTCTTTCGTATCCCCTTCTTCTTTTGCCTTCTTTTGCCTCATGTGTTCTTCTTGTAGTGTATCTTATCCCGTTTTTTCTTTTCCTTTCGTGTGTCGTTTTTTTTGTTTTTGATTTTTTTTTTTTCTTTCCTCTTTCGCCCCTCGTCGCTGGGGTTGGCCTTTGACTTCGTTTTTTTTGGTATTCTTCGTTCTCTTTCGTCCCCATCTGTTTTTTCCTTTTTTTCTTCGTCCGTGCTTCTTCTCGTTTCTGCTTATTGTTTTTTTTATCCGCTATGTCCTTTCCCCTTTTTCTGCCGTTTCGTTCTTTCCCTTTGTCGTTTATCTTTTTGGGGTGTTTCTTGGTTTTGTGTTTTGTTCGTCCTTCTCTTTCTTTGTTCCTTTTTTTCTCCTCACTGTGTTTTTTCTCGCTCTTCCTTTCTTCCCTTCTTTTTCCATCCCCGTTCCCGCTTTTCTGTTTTTGTTTTTTGCTTTCCCTGGGCCTTCTTTTTTCTTTTTCTTTCTTTTCTTTCCCGTCCTCCTCTATCTTGCTTCTTTTTTTTTTCTTGCGACGCCTTTTTTCTCTCGGCCTTATCTGCTTCTTTCTCTTTCTCTTCCTCCTCCGTGTTTCTTTTTCTTCTTTTTTGTTTCTTTTCGGTTTCCGCATGTTTTCTTTTTTCTTTTCATTTGTTTTTCCTTTTCGTTTCCTCTTCTTTCTTCTGTTTTTCCCTTTTTCCGTTCTTCTTTGCCTTTTTTGCCTCCCTTTTTCTTTTTTTCGTGCTGTCTTGTTCTTCTCTTCTTTCCCGTTTTCTACTTGTTTTTTTTTGTTCTCTCTCTGGCTCGTTTTTCTCTTTTGTCTTTTTTCGTTTTGCCTCTTTTTTTTTGTCCGTCTTTGAGTTTTTCTCTCTCTGCGCTTGAAGTTGCTTTTTTTCTCTGTTTTTTCGGTTCTTTTCCTTCTTTCCGCTCTCTTTCCCCTTTTGTCTTATCTTTTTGTTGTTTTTTCTTTCTTTGTTACTTTTTTCTTTCATTTTTTTTTCGTTTGTTTCTCTGTGTCCTTTTCTTTTTCTTTCCTCCTTTTGCTTTTCGTCTTGTTTTCATCTTCTTTCTGCTCTTCTTTTTTCTTCTTTCTCTGTCTCTCATTTTTTTTTTTTTTTTTTCGTCCCCCCTGCTGCTTCGCTCCCTTTTCTGTTTCGCCGGTTTTTTTGTGTATTTTCTCTTTTTCCGTTTCTTTATCCCTTGTTTTTCTTTTCTTCCTATCCTCGTGTTCTTCCTTCTTCTGCTGCTTCCTCTTCCTTTCTTCTTCTGTTGCTATTCTTGCTATCTTGCCTGTTGTTTTACTTCCCTTCTGATTTTCAGTTCGTTTTTGTTCCTTTTGTTTCTTCTTTTTTATTTTTTCTTTCATTCCTTTCCCTTCTCTCCCCCTCTTTCCTTTTTTTTTTTTCTTTTTTCTTTCTGCCGCCGCTGTTGTTGCGCCCCACACAGTTGTCCTTCTTCTCGTTTTTGTTTTTGTCCCTTCTGTTTTATCTCTTCTTCTATTTGCTGCTTTCTCTTCTTACTCTGTCCTTTTGTTGCCTGTTTGTTGTTCTTCTTGTTTCTCTCTTTCTTGTCTTTTCCTTTTCTGTTTTTTTTGCTTTTGTTGGGGCTCTTTTTCTCTTTCTCTTTATTTTCTATCTCGCCCCTTGTCTTCCCCCTCTTTGCTCTTTGTTTTGCCTTTTTTGTGTTTTTTCTGTTTCCTCGTTTCTTTCTTTATTTTCTCGTGCCCTCGTGCCCTTTTCTTTTGTCCCTTTTTCGCTTTTGGTCCGTGTTTTTGTTCTTTCTCTTTTCCTTTGAATTTTTTCCTTTCTTCTCTTCGTTTTCCCCTTCCTGTTCTTCTTCCTGGTTTTTGCTTCCTTGTCTTTCTGTTCCTCTTCCGTCTTCTCGTTCTTTTCGTGCCTTTCTCTTCTGTTCCCTTTCTTTGCTCCTTATTTTCCTCTTCTTCTCTCCCTCTTCTTTTTCCGCCCTATTTTCTCGTTTCTCCCTTCTTTTCTTGGATCCTGGTCTCCCTTACTTCGTGTTTTGCTTGTTTCGTCTTTTCCTCCTCCGGTCGCTTCTTTCCCTTCTCGTTCTGCTTTTTTTTTGTTCTCCCCCCCCCTGCCTTCGGTGGTTTCTTTTGCTCTTTTTTGTTTCTTTCCGGCTCTTTATTCCTGTTACCTTTTTTCTTTTCTTTCGTTGCTTTGTTCTTTTTTTTTTCTCTCTTTCTTCGTTTTTGTTTTTCTTTTCTTTTTTTATCCCCGTCTTCCTCCTTTCTCTTTTTCTGTTGCTCTTGCTTTTTTCCCTTTTCTCTTCCGTCGCTTTTTTTCCTCTTCGCTCTGCCCTCCCGCTTCTTCTTTTGGCTGCTTACGTTCCTTTTTCTGTTTGCCTCTTCTCTTCTATTACTTTTCTGTTCCTCTTTTTCTGTTGTTCTTTACTTGCCTCTTTTGGTCATCTGTCTTTTTTTTTCCCTCTCGTCTTCTCTCTGTTTCTTTTTCTTTTTAGTTTAGTTCCTTTTCCGTTTTCTTTCTGCTCTTGTCCTTTTTATTCCTCCCCTTTTTTTTTTCTTGTTTTGTCTTCCCTCTTGTGCTTTTTGTCCCCTGTTTTTTTCTCTCCTCTCTCTTTTTCCCTGTTCCCTGCCTCCCCTCTCTTCTTGTTTCTTTTTCTGCTCTTTTCTCTTTTCCTTTTGCTCTGTTTTTGTCTTCTTCCTTTGTCTCGTTTTTGTTTTCTTTTCTTTTCCTTTTTTGTTTCTTTGTAATTTTTTTTTCTTCTTTGTTTTCTTATTTTTTTCACCCCTTGTGGTTTTTTTCTTTTTGCCTTTCTTCTTTTTCTGTGTTTGTTCTGCCTCTTTCCGTGGTTTCTCTTTCTTCTGCCCCTCCTCTCCCCCGTTTTCTTGTCCCTTTCGATGTTTTTCCTCTCTTTTCTTCTTCCTGTTGTTTCCCGTATCTCCTGGTTCCTTTTTCTTCTGTTCCGTTTCCTTTTTGTTTCCTTTTTCTCTTTGTTGTCCTTCTTCTTCGCTTTTTTCATTTTCTCTGACTTTTTCTCTATTTTTTGTTTTGGCCTTTGCTCCAGTCCTTCTCGCTTTGTTTTTCCTTCTTTTTCGCTTTCTCTGGCGATTTTATCTCTTGTTCGTCTTTTTCTTCTTCGTTTTTTCTCCATTTTTCTTTCCTCCTCTAGGATTCCTTTCTTTTCCCCTTTCGCATCTTCTTGCTTGCTTTCTCCTTTCATATTCTCCGTCCTACCTTATTCTTTTTTCTTTCTCATTTTTACTCTGCCCTTTTGTTCCCCTTTTCTTTTCTTTGTTTTTGCATTCTCTTCCCTTTCGTTTTCGTCTCCCTCTTTTCCTTTTCTCTGGTTTTTACTCCTTGTTCTCTTGGCGTGTTACGTTTTTTCTTCTTCCTTTTCTTTGTTGTTTTTTTGTCTTCGTCTTTTCTCCTTGTATTGCCTGTTCTTTTTTCTCTCTTTCTTTCGTTTTTGCTTTTCTGTCTCCCTTTTCTCTTCTTTTTCTTGTTTCCTTCTGTTTTCTTGTTTTTTTGGTTGTTTATGGCTGTCTTCGTGGCTTGCCATCTCTCTACTGCTTTTGTTCCTTCTCTCTTTTGTTATTTGCCTGTTTTTTTTTTTTTGCTTCGTTTCTTCGCCCTTCTTTTCTCCTGTCTCGTTGCCTTTTCTCTCTCCTTTCGGCTGTCTGTTTTTCGTTCGTTCCGTTGCTTTTGTTTTCTCCTCTTTCTTCCTTCTTATTCTCTTTTTTTTCTTGTTTGGTTATTTTTCTGTCCTCTCTTGTCGCTTCTCTTTTCTCTATTTTCTTGCTGTTTCCTTCTTGTCCTCTTTCTCCCCTTTCTTTTCCTTTTTTTGGTGCGTCCTCCGCTTCTCTTCTCCTTCTCTCGTTGTTCTTCCTTTTCGTTTCCCTTTCTCTTCCGTTTCCTGCCTTCTCCTTTGTCTTTCTCCTTTTTTGCTCCTCCTTCAGCTTCTGTGTTTGTTTCTTGTTCTCACGTGCGCTCTTGCCTCTTTTACGTTCTTCTATTTTTTTTCTCTATTTGTTCCCTTTCTCTTTGTGATTCTTCTTTTCTTTTTTGCGTTGTTTCTTCTTCTTCTTTTTTGTCCTTCTTTGCTTTGTATGTTGATCTTTTTTGCTTTGCCCGCTGCGGTCTCTCCCTTCCCTGTGCTTGTCTCTTCTTTTTCTCCTTCTTTTTCTTTCTTTCGCCGCTCTTTTTGTTTCTTCTCTTCCTATTCCCCTTTCTACAGTGGTGCTCATTCTCCTATGGTTGTTTGTCCTTTCTTCGCTTTGCTTGGTTTTGCCTTTTCTGATTTTTTTGTTCTTCTTCTTTTCTTCTCTTTCTGTCCTTCTCCCTGGTCTTCATTGTTTTGTTGATTTCTTCTCTTCCTTTCCCTTTTTTTATTCTCCTCTTTCTTTTTCGTTTGTTCGTTCTTTTGCCTTTTTTTTTTGTTTTGTTTTCCTTTGTTTCTTCCTCGTGCTCTTGCCTTGTCTTTTTTTCGTTTGCTTGTCTTTCTGTGCTTCCTTCTCTCCGTCTTTTCGGGATTTGTTCTTTTATTCTCTCTGTTTCCTTTTCGTCTTTCTTGTTCGTTTTTTTCTCCTTTTCCTTTTCTTTTCGTTTTTTTCGTTTCTTCGTTCTTCGGCTTCTTTCTTTCTTTTTTCCCCCCCTTTTTCCTCTTGCTTCCAGCCTTTTGTCTTCTTTCTCGTCTGTTTTCTTGCCGCTTTCTTGTTCTTTTCTCCTCTTTTCTTTCTTGTTGCCTTTTTTCCTATGTCCTTGCTTCTCTTCTCTCTTTCTTTTTTTCTTATCTGCTCTTCCCTCCTTCCTTTGTTGCTCTCGTCCTTCAGCATCCCCTTTTTTTGCTTTTTCACTTTTATGCCGCTTCTCCCTTACTGTTTTTTTTTGTTCCTTCCTTTGTTCTTCTTTTCTTCTTTTTGTTCTCTTTATCTTCGTCTCCTCTTTGTTCCTTCTAGCGGTTATTTCGTGCTCATTCGCTTTCTTGTCCCCTTTTTTTTTACTTTGCTCTTTTTTTGGCTTGTTCTTTCTCTCTCCTTCTTTTTCTCCTCCCTTTTTCTTCCTTCCTTTCTTTTCGTTTCTCCTCTTGTTTTTTTCTTCTTAGTTATTTTCATTTTCTTGCTTCTTTGGCTTCATCTGCATCGCTTGTCTCGTCCTCTTTTCTTTCCCTTTGGTCCCGTTTCTTTGTTCCTTCCTCCTTTTGTCCCTTATTTTTTTGCTATTATGGCTATTTCTTCTTCTGTCTGTTTTGTCTTTTCTTTCTCTTGTTTTTTTGTTTTTTTTTTCTTTCCTTTCGTCATCTCTTATCTTGCTCATTTGCTCTCTCTTCTCCTTCTTGTTTCTTTTTCTTTTGTTTCCCTCTTCTTTTCTCTTTTTCTTTGTTTTTCTCCTTGTCGTCCGTCTCTCTTTTCTGCTTTCCCCTTTCCTTTGTTATTTTTCTCTGTCGCTTTTTTGTGGTCGCTGTCTCTGGCCTTGTTTGTTTCTCGCCTGCGCTCATTGTTTCTTTTCCTCCTTTTCTTTCTTAGACTCTTTTCCTTTTGTCTTTTTTTCGTTTCTGCTTTTTGACCTCGCGTTTTTTCCCCTTCCTTCTTGCTGGCTCTTTTATGTTGTTTTCGCCCCCGTTTTTGTCCTTGTCTCTCTTTTCTGCCCTCATTTTCGTGCTTTTTTTCTGCTTCCGTTTTTGTTCTCATCGTGTCTTCTTCGTCTTGTCTTGTTTTTTTTGTCTTTCTTTTCATCTTCCTCTTTCTGCGTTTTTTTTCTTCTTTCTCGCTCTTTTTTTTTTTTCTCTGGTTTTGCTTTTCCCTAGTTTTGTTTCCTTTCTCGCCTGGTTTTCTTTTTTTTTGTTTCTTTTCTTTCTCCTCTTTTTGTTCTTTTGCTTTTTTTTCCTTCTTCCCTTGTCTCGTTTTCTCCCCCTTGTTCTCTTTTTTTCCTTTGTGCTTTCTTTGCTTCCTTTTTCCTTTGTCTTTTTTCCTCTTCTCCTTTCATCTTCCTATTTTCTTTTTCTTTCTGGTTTTTTTTCTCTTGTCATTTTCTCTTTTCTCCTTCTCTTCCTTTTCCCCCTCTTCCCTTTTTCGTTTTGTTTTCCCTCCCTCTTTTCTTCGCTTTCTTCTTCGCCCTGTTTTTTTTTTCTTCCTTAATTTTTTTTCTTCCCCTTTATCTTTTCTTTTTAATCTTCTTTGTTTTTTCTTTTTCTAGTCATTGTTTCCCGTCCTTTCTAGCCTTTTTGGCTGCCTTTTCCTTTTCTCGCTTGGTACTTTTTTTGTTTTTGTCTATCCTTTCTCTCCCTTTTCCGTGCTTTTTTTTTCTGTTGTCTCTTCCTTTGGTTTTTGATTTTCGTCTTTTTTCTTCGTCTTCTTCTTTTTCCGTTGTTCCTTTTTCTTCGCTTTTTCTTTCTTCTCTCCTGGTTTTTAGGCGTTCTTTTTTTCGCTTTTGTCGTCCTTCCTTGTGCTGTCTCTCCTTTAGGTTTGCTTTCTTTCTTCCTTCTTTTTTATGGGTTGTTTTGTTTCTCGTTTTTTCCTTGTCCCGTCCTTTTCCTGTTTCTTCTCTTCTTTTTTTTCAGTTTCTTCTTTTTCCCTCTGTTCTTCTTTTCCTGCCTCTTCCCTTGTCTCTTCAGTTTTTCTTCATTTGTTCCTTTCTTTGTCTGTTTTCGTTTTCGTCTCCACTTCCTTTTTCTCTTTTTTTTCTTCCTTTTTTGATGATTTTCTCTTTTTTTTTGTGCTTTGATTTTCGCTCCGGTCACTGTTCGCTTCTCTCGCTTGCATTCTGGCTTTGTTGCTTGTCTTTTCTTTCTTCTCCTTTTTTTTCGCGTCCGTTTTCTTCTTGTTGCTTGCCTTTTTCTGCTTAGCTGCTCTTTGTTTTCTCTTTTGCTTCCTGCTTTGCCTTTCTTCCTATCCTGTTTCCGCTGTCGTCCTCTTGTCTTTTTTCTTCTTCTCTTTTTCTTTTCCGTTCTATTTTTCGCTTTTTCAATCTTTTTGTCCTGTTCTTTGTTCCTACGCTTCCTTTTTTATTTTTGTCTCTCTGGTGTTTTGCCCGCTGTTGTTCTTTTTTCTCTTTTTCTCTTTCCTCTTGTGCTTTTCTGTATACTTCCGTCTCTGTTCTTTCCTTTTTGTTGTTATTTGTCTTTTTATGGTCTTCTTTTTTCGCTTCACCTTTCCTTTTTTTTTTCTCTAGCGTCTTGCTGCTCGCTTTTGTTCAGTTCCTTCGTTTTTTTCCTTTTTTCTATTTCTGTCTTTATCTGGTTTTTTTTTTTCATTTCCCTTGTCGCTGCTCTTTTTTATGTTTCTCTTTTTTTCTTTTTCCCTCTTTTTTTTTTTCCTTGCTTTGCCTTCTTTTTTCGTTTGTCTCGTCTCTGCTTTCTCTCTCCTCTGTTCTTCTTTTTTTTTTTTTTCTGGTCGTTTTGGCGTCGTGTTTTTCTTTCTTTCTTTTCCTTCCTTCTTTTTTCTTCTTTTTTTCGTGTTGTCTTTTTGCTCTTTGCTTTTCGTTTTTACCTTGTGGCGTCTTTGGTTTCTTCTTCGCTTTTTCCTTTGTTATTTCTTCTCTTTTTTGGTTTTTTTTGGCTCCTTTGGCGTTTTCTCCTGTTCTTAAGTTATTGCTTTTCTTCTCTTTTTTTTTCCTCTTCTTTTTTCTCGTTTTCTCTTCTCTTCTCTTTGCCCTCTTTTTGTTCTCGTCGCTTTCTTGTATTCTCGATTTGTTCTTTTCTCCTCGGTCCATTTACTTTGTTCGTCTTTTCCCTTTTTTTTTCTTTCCTTTTTTTGTTTTCTTTCTTTTTTTCTTACTCTTTTTATCGCTTATCCGGCCCTGCCTTTTTTCTCTCTTTCTTGTTTCTTTCCTTGTTTCCATTCGTTCATTTATTATCTTCTCTCTTGTTTTTTTCCCTCCTTTTTCTCTTTTTGTTGTTGTTACTTCCTCTTTTTTCTTCATCTTCCACTTCTACTCTCCCTTTGCTTCTTTTTGTCTATTTTTTCTCGTTTTTTTTGTCCTATTTTGACCCTGGTTTTTGTTTTTTATTTTCTGTATGCTGTTTAGTGACTCCTTTTTCCTTTCCTTTCTTTTTTTTGTTCTCTTTTTTTTTGGCTCCTCTCTTTCCTTCCGTCCTTTCTTTGTTTTTGTTTTTTTTGTGTTTTGTTTTTTTTGTTCTTTTCCTCGTTCTTTTTCCCTTCTCACTTCTTTGGTTTTTTTTTTCTTCTGTCTTTCTTTTATCTTCATGTCTCCCTCATTTTATTCTTCGTTCTCCCTCTTCCTTGCTCTGCCCTTCCTTCTCGCCTCCTGGTCTGTTTTTCTTGGTCCTCCTTGTTTCTGCTCTTTTTTCTGCTGAATCTCCCTTGTTCCCCTTTCTTCTTTTCGTCTGCTGCCGTTCGCTTTATTTCTCTTTCCTGTTTCTCTCTTTCTTGGTTCTCTTTTCTTTCCTTTCTTTTTTTCTTGTGGTGCTCCCTTTTCGCCTTTCCTTTTTTTCCCCCCGTTTTTTGCTTCTTTTCTTCCGTCTCCTTCTTTTTTCCTCTTCTGCTCCTTCCCCGCTTACTCTCGTTTGTTTTGTGTTCTCCTTCTCTTTCTCTCTTTTCTTTTTCTTTCTTTTTTTTTTTTCTTTTGATTCTTCGCTTTTTTTTGTCGTTGTGCTTTTCTTCGCCGTGATTTGTTTTTTTCTTTTTTGGCTCTTTCTTTCCTTTCTTTTGGTTTTTGTTCCTTTCTTCCTACCTTATCTTGTTTGTTCCGGCTTTGTCTTCCTTGTTAAGTTCTCTTTTCCTTTCTGTTTTTTCCGCTTTTTTCTTGTGTCCTTTCTCCCGCTTTTTTTCTTCTTTTTCCCCCTGTTTTTTCTTTTTCTCTTTTGTCATTATCTGGTTTCTCTCCTTTGTTTCTCCTCTCGCCCTCGGTTCTGCTTTCTTCTTTTCCCCCCTCCTAGTCCCCGCCTCGTTTTGTTTTTTTCTCTTTGCTGCTCTCCTCCGTTTGTTTTCCTCCTTTCAGCTTTCACGTTCGGTCTCTTCTCTTTTTCTTTGTTCTTTCCCTTTGCTTTTTCTTCGTTGTGTCCCTTCGTGTCTCTTTCCCTGCTTTGGTCCGTTTCTCTTCCCGTCCTCTCTTCTTCTCGTTCTTCTTTGTTCTCTTTTTTCCCTGTTTGTCCTCCTTTTTTTCGTTTGTCTCTTTCTCCTTCCCTTCTTTCTTTTTCCTATCTTCTTTGTTTCTCCCTTTTTTTCTTCTGCCGCTCTTCCTCTCTTGCTCGTTCTGTTTTTTTTTGTCTTCTCTGTCGCTCATTGTCCGTTACTTTTTTTTTGTCTGTTTTCGTAGGCTGCTTTCCCGGGTCTACCTTTTCTTTACTCCCCTATTGTTTTGCTTGCCTGCTTTGTTTCTAATCGCGGCCTTTCCGTCTTCTGTTCTTCTTTTTGCTTTTTGTATATCTTTTTGGTTTGTTTTCTCTCTTCGTTCTGGCCCCTTTCTCCTTTCTTCTCTTACTTCTCCCTCTTTTGTTTGTTTCTCCTTTCTCTTGCTTGTTTTTTTTCTCTTTTTTTCTTTGTTTATTTTTCTTTTCTTCCTGTGTGCTCCTTCCTTCTTCCCTTTTTCTTCCTCGTTTTCTGTTGGCTTTTCTAGCTTCGTTTCTCTTCTTCTTTCTCTCTCCCTCTTTTGTTATGGCTCCCCTTCCGTTTCGTACTCTCTTTTTCTTTTGTTTTTTTTTTTTTTGGTCTTCCTTTGACTGTCCCCGTTCTTCCGTTATTTGTCGTTCTTTTTCTTTCTTTTGTTACTTTCCTGTTTGCTTCTTTTTTTTTCCTTCCTTTCTCTTTTCCTTTTTTTCCTTTTCGTGTCCTCGGCTTGTTTTCTCCTCTTGTTTTGTGCTGCCATGTCTTGTTTTCCCTGTTTCTTCTTTCCCTCTTTTTTTTCGTTCCCTTTTCCTTTCTTTTTTTTCTTTTCTTCCTTGTGTTCTCTTTTTGTCTCCTGCTTTTCTTCTTGTGTGCTCCGTCAGGTTTTTTTCGGCTTTTCTTCTGTTTTTCTATCGCCTCTGTTGTGCTCTTGTTTTCATTTTCCTATCTCTTCCTTTTCTTTTTTGATTTTTTTCGTTATGTTTTTCTTCTTGCTTTCCTCTCTTTATATCTTCCTTTTTTTTTCTTCGCGCGCTTTTTCCCTGTTCTCGGTTCCTTGTTGCCTTCCTTTGTTTCTCTCTGTGCCTTGTTTCTAGTCATCTCCTTTCCTCTTGCGTCGTTTTTTATTGCTCTCTTCCTTTCGTCCTTTCGTTTTCTTTTCTCTCCTTCGGTGTTCTGGATCTTCTTTGTTCTTCCTTGTCTGTCTTCGTCTGTTCTGTCTTCTTCCTGCTTTTCCTTTGCTTTTCGCCTTTTCTTTTTTTTTCTTGTTTTCTTATTTTGTTGTTTTTTCCTGCTCTCTTTCTTTGTCTTCTTCTTTTTTTTTCTCCCCCTCGCTCTTTCTGTTTCCTCCTTCCACCTCTCTTCACCGCCTTATTTCTTTTTTAAGTTCCTTTTTTTTTTTTTTTCGTTTCTATTTCTCTTTTTTTACTCCTCACTCTCGGTCTCCTGTTTCTTTTTTCCTTCTTCGTCCCTCTGTTCTCATCGTCTGCATTTCCTTTTTTCTGTCGCTTCTTTTCTTTTTCCCTTTTTTTTTTTATCCTCTCCCTTCTTTCGTCTTCCCCTTTTGTCGTCTCCTTTCTTTCTTTGTTGTGCGTTGGGTTTCTTTGCCTATCGTTTTTCCTCATCCTTTCTTTTTCTCTTTGATACCCTTTCGTTTTCCGCTTCTGTTGTTTTCTTTGTCCTATTGTTCGTTTTTGGTTTTTTTCCTTTTTTTGCGTTGTTCTTCTTTCTTCTTTCATCGTTTCTCTTGTGTTCCTTTTGTTTCCCTGGTTTGTTTCGCTTTTTTTTTCTGTCCCATTTTTTCCTGTCTCTTTGTCTCTTGCGCTTCTTTAGATTGGTCTCTCGCACCCTCTTTTCCCTCGCTTCCGTTTTTTACCCCTTTCTTTTTTCCATCTTTTTCTTCTCGTTCCGTTCTTCTTTCCCCTTTCTTCCGTTTCCTTTCTTGTTTCTTTTCTTTGCCTCTTTTTTTCTTTCCCCTTTCTTGCTCTTTGCTTTTTTCGGTTTCTTTCCTGTTTGCTCGTTTTGTGTCCCTCTTTGTCTTTTTTTTTTTCTGTTTTTATTCTTTTCTCTTGTTTCTTCTTTTTTTTTGTGGATGCTTCTTTCTTTTTCCTTGTTCTTCTTCTTCTCTTCTTGTTTTCCTTTTTCTTCGATTTTTGTCTTCTCTTCTTTTCTCTTTGTCTTCTCTTTTCTCTCTTCCCTCTGGTTCTCCCTGTTTTTCTTTTTTTGTCTCTCTCCCTTCTTTTTTCTCTTTACGTAGTTTTCCTTTCCTGTTTTGTTCTCCTTCTTTTTGTTCTATTCTTTTCTTTTTTTTCTTCTCTTGCCACCTGTTCTTCTTCTTTCTTCCTCTTTCGCTTTTTTTTTTTTTTCCTTTTGCTTTCGTGTATTTTTTTCCCTTTTTTGTTCTTTGTTTCTCCTGTCTTCCTTTTCCCTTTTCTTCCCTCGCCAGGGTATTACTTTTCCTCCCTTTTCTTTGCTATGTTTCTGTGTGCCCTGGCTTTTCCCGCTCTTTCCTTGTGTTTCTCTTTTTGCTCTTTTTTCGGTTCCGCTTGTTTTCTTTTCTGGTTTTGCTTTGGGTCCTCCCATTTGGGTTTGCTTTTTCTGTCGGCTCTTCTTCTCGCTTTTTTTCTTCTCTTCTAGTCCTTTCCTCTTTTTTTCCTTTGCTTTTTCTCCCTTCTTCTCGTTTTGGTCTTCTCCTTCCCTTCTTTTGTCTTCTCTCTTCTCCTCCTTTTCTTTGTTCTTCCCTGTCCTCTCCTTTTCCGTTTTCTTTCCTGCTTCTCTTCGTTGCTCGTCGTTCTTTTCGGTGCCTCTCTCTTTTTTTTGTTTTTTTGTTTTCTTATGCCTCTCCTTCTGGTACGTCTTGCTGCTCTTTGCACGCCGTGTTTGGTTTTTTTCTTTTTCTTTGGCTTTTCTGTTTTTTTCTGGCCCCCCTTTTTTGTACTCTTTCGTCCTTTCCCTTTTTTCTCTTTTCCGTTCCGCCTGGGTCCTCCCGTCTTATGCTTGCTTTTTTTTGTTTCCTCCCTGTCCGCGCCTCCCCCGTCTTGCTTCCATTTGTTGTTTATTTGTCCATCTTTCTCAGTCTTTCTTTTTTTTTTCTTTTTTTGGTGCGTTTTTTTGTTTTGTTTGTTTTCTTTCTCTTTTTCTTGTTTCCTTTTGTCTGCTTCCTCTGCTGGTCGTTTTTGGGTTTCTCTCTTTCTTCGTTTCTTTTTCGTTCTCTTTGTTTTTGTTCGTCCTTTCCTTCGTTTCCCCCTATCCCGCCTCTTCTTTTTGCCCTTAGGTTTGTTTTTCCTTCTCTTTGTCTTTCCTCTCTCTGCAGTGTCCGTTTCCGTTTCTTTTCTCTTGCTCGTACCTTTATTTTTTGCCGCTTCCTTTTTTTTTGTTCTCTCTTCTCCTTCCGTCTTCTACTTCCTCTTCTTTGTTCTCTTTCTCCCTTTCTTCTCTTTCTGTCCTCTTACTTACCTTTTTTTTTGCCCCCTTCGTCTTGCTCTTTCCTTTTGTCGTGCTTTTTCTGTCGTCTCTTTTCTCCAATTTCTTTTGATTTTTCGTTGCCTTTTTTGTTTTTCGTCTTTTTCTTCTTTTTGCTTTTTCGCTCTTTTTTGCTCTCGGCGCACTTTTCTTCTGCTGCTCTTTTTTTTCTTTCTTATTCTTTTTTTTTTTTTTTAGTTTATTTCTTTCTCTTTTTTTGCTTGTTAGGGTCTTGGTAGTCCTCCTGCTTTTTTTTCTGTTTTTTTTTTCTCTCATTCTTGCTTCTTTCATCTCTCCTTGTTCTATTGGTTTTGTTTTTGTTGTTTTTTCCCTTGTATTTCTTTCGTGTCTCTCTTCTGTCCTCTTTTGTGTTTTCTTCTCTGTATGCCTCTCTGTTTCATCTTTTTCTCGTCTTGTTTCTTTTTTTCTATGTTTTCTTTTCTTCTTCTTTCTTGTTTCTTGTTGCTCCTCTTTTCTCTTCTCTCTGGTTGTCCTTTTTTTGCTCTCTTTCTTTTTTCGACTTTTTTCTGTCTTTTTTTCCTTGTTGTTCAATCTTCTCCGCTTCCTCTCTTTTTGTTTTGCTTCTCCTCCCTTGTCGTCTTTCTTGTTACTCTCTTTTTTTCTTTTGTTTTTTGTCTTCTTTGGTTTTTTTCGTTCGTCCTTTCTTTTTTCCGTTCTTCTCTGTTCTCTTGTCCTTCTCTTTTATTTTTTTTTTTTTTCTCCTTGTTGGCTTCTGTGTTCGCCCTCTTTTTCGCCCTTTGTCTCGTTTTTTTTTTGTCTTTTTCTTTTATTTTCTTGGTTCTTTCACGTTTCCTTTCCCTTTTCTTTGCCGTCCCCCCATTTCTGTTTGTGTTTCTTTTCATTGTCTTAGTCTATTCGTTTTTCGTTTCCGGCTTCTCCGTTTTGTCTCTTCCTTAGCCCTTCTTTCATTTGCTTTCTTTTGTTTTTTTGCTCGTCGTGTTGTCCTTTCTTTGCCTTTTTTTTTCTTCTTGTCGTTTTCCTTTCTTTTTTTCGCGTTCTTTTCTTTCCTCTTGACCTCTTTTTTGTCTCTTTTTTTTTCTCTTATCTCTCGGTTCGCTTCCTTTTTTTCCATACGTTCGTCTCTTCTCCTTTTCTTTGGTCTTTCTGTTTTCCGTTTTGTTCGGTTTTCTTCTCCTGTTTCTTCTTCTTTTTTGGCTTCCCCCTTTTTTCTTTACCCTTTTCTTTGTGTTATTTTTTTCCTTTTTTCCCTTCCTCTTCTTTCCTTCCCTCCTTGTTGTCGTTTTTGCTCCTTTGTCTTCTCCGTTTGTTTTGTTTTTTCGTCTTCTTCTCTTCTTTCTCTCTTTCCCTTACTCTTTCCTTTTTTCTTTCTCTTTTTGTGCTTTTTTTTTGTCCTGCCTCTTGCTTCGGTGCTTCTTTTTTTTTCTTTTCTGGTCTATTCTTTTTGGTCCTCTCTTTTCTTTTTTTTTTTCTTTGTTTGCTTTTCTCCTTGTTTTTTTCCGCTTTTGTTCTGTCTGCGTTCTTTTTTTTCCCTTTGTTCTCCCTCTTTTTTTTCTGTACTCTCCTCCTTTCTCTCGTTTTTGCGTCTTTTTTCTTTTTGCCTTTTCTTTTTTTTGTTTTTCCGCTTGTTTCTTTCTTTTTCTCTTCCCTGTCTCTGCTTTCTTGTTTCCTCTTTTTTTTTTTCTTTTCTTTTTTCTCTTTTACTTTTCTTTGCTATGGCCTTTGTTTTTATATTCTTTTGTTCTTCCTCTTCTTTTTTTGTTGTTTTATTTCTTGCCCTTTGTAGTCTTGTTTTTTTCTTTTGCTCTTCTCCTCTTTCTTCTTTTTTCTCTTTCTTATTTTTTCGTTTTTCGCTTTCGTTCTCTTCTGTTTCTTTTGTAGTTCCCCCTCTTCCTGTGCTCTGCTTCTTTCTTCCCACTTCTCTTCTTTTTCTCTCCCTCCTTTCTTTTTTTTTTTACTTTTTTTTCTTTTTTGGCGTTGATTGGGTCATCCCGTGTCTTTGTTTTCATGTCTTTTCCTTTTTTTGTTTTCCCGTCCGTGTTTCTTCCTTCCTGCTTTTCTTCTTTTTTCTTCGTTTTTGTTTTTTCCTTCTTTTTTTCGTTTTGTTTCTTTTTTGCTTTCGCCCTCGTACTCTTCCCTTTCCGCTTCTTGCTCTTTTTCCTCCGTCTCCATCCTTTTTTTTTTCTTTAGTTTTCGTTCACTCTCTTTAAGGTCTTTTCTTCACTTCCTTCTCTCTTTTCTCTTTTTCTTGTCTCTTCTCTTTCTTTTTCTCCCTTTTCTCTTTCGCCTTTCTTTCCTTTCTCGTCTTGTGTTCAGCCCTTCTCTTTCTCCTGGTTCTGGTTCCTTTCGGTTTCTTTTTTTCTCTCTCCTTTCTTTCTCGCCCTTTTGTATTTGTCCTTTTTTCTCCTTTTTTCTCTTTCGCTTTTCTCCGGCTGCTTCTTTTTTTTCTGTGTCTTTTTTTTCCTTTTTTTTCTGCCTGTTTTGTTCCTTTTTCTCCTTGCCCGCCTCTTTCTCTCTTTCTTTTCGTTGTCTCGGTTTTTTCTCTTTTTTTGTCTTTCGGTTGCTGCTTCTTTTTTCTCCTCTTGTTTTTTTTTGTTTTTGTCTTCCTGCTCCTTTTGCACTGGTTTTTCATTTCTTCTTCGGTTTTCTTTTTCGTTCTACTTCCCTAGTCTCTCTTTTCATTTCCTCTCTTCTTTCCCCTCGTTTTGTTCCTGTCGCGGTCTAGTTTTCTGTTGGCTTTTGTTATTCGGTCTCTTTTCTTCTCTTTTGCCTACTCCTTTTCTGGTTCCTTTCTGTGCTTTTTCGTTTCCTTTTCTTCTTTCTTCTTTGCCTTCTTTTCTTTCTCTTCTCTAGTCTTCCTTTGTTTTTTTTTTCTTTTTTCTGCCGCTTGCTTCGTCTGCTTTTTTCCTCTTTTCTGTCCCCTGCTCTGCTCTCCTTTTTCTCCTTCTTCTTTTCTCTCTTGTTCTTTCTCTCTTTTTTTTTTCGCTCCATTTTTCTTGTTTCTCTGTGCTCTTGCTTCTTCTTTTTTTTCTTCGTTTTCTTTGTGTCTCTTGCTCTTCTTTCTTTTTTTCTTGTTTTCTTTGTTCCTTTCTGCTTTCTTGCATGTCTTTTCTCTCTGGCCTTTCTTTCGGGGCCCGCTTCGCCTCATCCTCCCCATTTTTTTTCGTGTCTTTCTTTTCTCTCGGCTTTTTTTCTTCTTTTTTCGTTCCCTACACTTTCGCTTCGTTGCGTTTCTGCTTCTCCTTTTCTTTTTTCATTCCTGTTGTCTTTTTGTTTCTGTTCTCTTATTCTCTTCCTTTCTTCGTCTTTTTTCCCTTCTTCCTTTTTTGTTGCGCCTGTTTTCCTTCTGTTTTCTCCCTCTCTTCTTTGTGTTCTTTTGCTTTCGTTTATTCTTTTCCGTTCGTTTTCTTTTCCTTTTTCTTGTTCCCTCGTTCTTTTTTTCATTTCGCTTTTGTTTCCTCTTCTTCTCTTTCTTTTTTTCTCTTTATTTCTTCTGTTCTTGCTCCTCTTGTTTCTTCATCTTGTTTTTTCTCTGTACTGCTTTTCCCTTTTTCTCTCGCTCTTTCTCTTTTCTCTTTCGTCTTTTCCTCCATGTGTTTTTCTCTTGTTTTCCTCCCTTTCCGCCGTCTCCTGCCTCCTTTTTTTTCGTGCCTTTTTTTTGTTTCTTTTTTCTTCTCCCTGTTCATTGTTTTCGGGGTTTTCTCCTTTCTCTTTCTTTTTTTTCCACTTTTTTTAGCTCCGGTTTTGTCTTCTTTTAGCTATCTCGTCTCTGTTTCTTTTTTTAGCTTTTTTTCCTGTGCCTTTTATTCCTTTTTTGGATTTTCGCGCTGTGTTCCTTGTCTTTTTTCTTTTTCTCCTGTCTTTGTCTTTTTGTTCCTTTTTTTTCCTTCTCCTTCCTCTTTCTTTTGCTGCGCTTTCTTTTTTTGACCCTTTCTCTTCTTTTTCTCCGCCTTTTGGTTCTTCTTCCGTCTTCCTCTTGCCTGGCTCTCCTGCTTTCGTGCTTTCGGCTTTTTCTTGGTTTTCTCTCCTTTTCCCTTTCTTTTTTGTTGTTTTTTTTTTTTCTCTTCGTTGTCCTTTTTTCCGCCCCTTAGTTTTTCGGCCTTCGTTTTTGTTCCTATTTCTCTTTTTCCTCCTTTCTTGGTCTTTTTCTTCTTCTTTCTCTTCTTTCTTTTTTTTTCTTCCTCGTTGTTTCGGCTTTCTTTTTATCTTCCTCTGTCCTTTCGTCTTTGTCTCTTCTTTCCTCTTTCTTATCCTTTTTTCTTATTGCTCTGTTATCGTTCTCTTTTTCGTATCGCTGCCTCCTTGTTTTTGTATCTCTCTTCTTTTGTATTTTTTTTTTTGCATTTCCTGTGTTTTTTTATCTCACGTTTTTTCTTCTGCTGTCTTTCCTTTTTTTTCATTTCTTTCATTTGTCTTGCTGTTTTTTTTTTTTTTTTTTCTGTTCTGGCGTTCTATTCTTTGCTTTACTTTCGTTATGTCCTTTTTTGTTCTTCTTCCTTTCCCTCTTTTTGCTTATCTGGTTTGTTCTGTTTTTTTGTTTTCTCCTCGTTTCTTTCCTGTAGTTTCTTGCAACCTCGTTTTTTTCGTTTGTCCTTTTTTTTTTTTGGCTGTAGCCTCTTCCTTTTGTTTCCCGGTTCTTGTTCTCTCCTCTTTTGTCTTTGTGTTCTTCTTTTTTTTTTTTTTCTCCCCTTTCGGCCTTGCCTTTGTGCCTCTGGTTTTCTCTTTTCGTTCTCGGGGACTTTTTGTCGCTTATTCTCTTTGTTTTTATCTTTTTTCTTATTCTCCTTGCTCCTTGGTGGTGTCTCTTTTCTTGTGCCTTTTTTCGTTTGACTTTCCCTTGCTTTTCGTTTTTGTTTTTTTTGTCTTTCTTCTTTGCTGTCTTTTCTTTTTTTTTTCCTTTTTCAGTTCTGTCGGCTTATTTTCGGCTTTTTTGCGTCTTTTCTTTTTTGGGGGGCCGCTTTCCGTCCGTGTTCTTCTTCTTCTTTCTTTTTTTTTTTTCTTTCCTTTTCTCTCCCTTTTCCCGCTTTCTGCCGCTTGTTCCTTGTGTTTGTTTCGTCGTCTGTCTTGCTTTTCTCTCCCTGCCTCTTCTCTTTTGCCTACTATTCCTTCCGTGTTTCTTTCCCTCTTTTCCTTGCCTCTTTATTGCTTGTTTGTCTTCTCTTTTACTCGCCGTTTTGTCATCGCCTGTCTCAATCTCCTCATGTTTTCTTCTTCTTTCCTTCCTTACCGTGCTCTTTTTTCTCTTTGTTGTTTTCTTTTCTCTTTCCTTGTTCTCACCGGGCTCCTCCTTTCTTTCGCTCCTTTTTTCTGTCTCTTTGCTCCGCTTCCCTTAATTGTTTTCTTTTCCCATCTTTTCTTTCGTTTGTTGGCTTTACGTTCTGTTCCTCTTCTTTCTCTTCTCTGCTTCTTTTTTTTTCTGATCTTGCTCTCGCTCTTTGTTTCTGTTCTTCGCTTTTTTTCGGTTGGTTTTCCCCCCGACTGTCTTCCCTCCTCTTTTCCTTTTTCCGCTTTTGCGCTTCCTTTTATTCCTCCTTTCCTGTTTTTTTTTGCCCGCTTTGCTGGCTCCGCTTCCTACCTTTCTTTCTGCTTGTTTGCCGTTTTTCATTTTGGTTTTCTTTCTGTTGTCCTAGTTCCTTTATCTTTTCGCCCTTTTCTGGTGTTCTTTTGGTTTTTGTATTCCTGTTTTCCTTTTTTCCTTTCTCTGTGGTTAGTTGCTGTTTTTTCTTCCTTTTTTGTGTGTTTCTCTGATCTATTTCGTCTTTCTCTCTTTTGTCCTCGTTTGTGCCTGTGCCTTTTTTTCGTCGCTCTTTTGATGCTCGTCCTGTCCCTTTCCTTTTTCTCTTCCCGTGCTTTTCTCTTGTCTTCCCCTTTTGGTGCTTGTTCTCTTGTATTTTCTTTTGTTTTTCTCTCTTGCTTTTCTCTCTTTCGCATTCTCCTCTGTTCTCCTCCCTGTCTTCGTCTTTCCTGCCCTTCGTTCTGTGTTTTTCTCCTCCGCTTTGTGTTTCTTCTCTTTGTTATCCTGTTCTTCGTTCTTCGTCGTTTGTTTCTTTTTTGATCTGCTCTCCTCCCCGCTTTGCGCCATCTTTTTTCCTTTCCTTTTGCGGTTCCTTTGTCCTCCTTCTCTCTTCTCTTTTCGTGCTACTTCTCTTCTGTTTTCTTTTCTCCTTGCCTCTTTGTTTTTTTTTCTCTTTTTTTTTGTTTGTGTCTTTTCCGTCTCTGCTTCCTTTCTTTCTGTATGCTTGTTTCTTTTTTTCTCCTCTCCAGTCTGTTGTTTTTTTCGTTTTCCTCTCTCTTTGCTCCTCTCTCTTTTTTCCCCTCTCTTTTTATTCCTTCTCCTTCTTTTCCCCTATCTCTTTTTTCTTCTTGTATTTGTCTCTTTTTTCTTTTCTGTGACGTTGCTTGCTTTGTTCTCCCTTGTTTTTCTCCTTCGATGACTCTTCCTTTTTTTTTCGCTTTACTCTTCCTTTTTCTTCCCTTACCTGCTCTCTTTGCTTTTTCTTTCTCCATCTCGTAAGAAAAGATTTTTGCCTTTCTGTTTCCTTGTTGGCCCTTTCTTCTTTCTGTTGTGTTTTTCCTTCTTCTTACTTTTTTTTGTTTTCTTCTTTTTTTGTTTCCTGTTTTTTTTCCTTGTTGCTCGTCGCTCTGTTCTTTTCTTCTTCTCTCTGACGGTTTGCTTTCTTCTATTTCTTCTTCTTCCTCTTTTGCTTCTTGTGCTCTTTCTTTGTTTGTTTTGTGCTCTCTCTCTGTTCCTCTCCTTCAACTCTTCTTTCTTTTCATTTTTTTTTGTTCTGCTGTTCGCTTTTCCCGCTGTGCTTTCTTTTCTTTTTTTTTCTCCTTCTCTCCTTCTCTCTCTTCTTTTTTCTCTGTGTTCTTCCTATTTCTTTTCTCTGCCTTCGTCGTTTCCTCTCTTTTTTCTTTTTTCAGTTTTGTTTTTTTTTCTTTTGGTTCTCTTTTTCGTTCCTACTTGGCTTCGTTCTTTCTAGTCCATCTTTCTTTTTTTTCCCCCTTTGTCTTCCTTTCTTTTTCTTGCCCTTTTCCTTTTTTCTACTCTCGCTCCTTTCGCTTTTTCCGTGTCTCTGTTTCTTTCTCTGTTTTCACTTCCCGTATTGTTTTCTCTCTCGTTCGCTCGGTTCTTCTCTCCTTTGTCGTTGCGTTTCTCTTTCCTCTCTCTGTTTTCTCTCTTCCTTTTTCGCTTTTCTTTCTTTTTTTTCGGTCCATTTTGCTCCTTGTTTCTTTCTCTTTCTGACATTTCTTCCGTCTCTTGTCCTCGTGATTTCTTTCTTTCTTTTTCTTTGTCCTTTCTGGTTTCCGTTTGCTTTCTGTCGTCTCTGTTTCTTCTATTTCCTTTTTCTCCGTTTAACCTTTTTTTTGGTTTTTTTTTCCTTCTTTCGTTCTTGTTTTTCTCTTCTCGTTCTTTCTCGCTTCTTTTTTCTCTTGCCTGCTCTTGTTTTTCTCCTTTCTCCCGTTTTTTTTCTTTGTCCTTTTCCTCCTTCTCTCTTTTTGCTTCGCTCTTATTTTCTTGCTTTGTACCTTGTTTGACTTCCCTTCCGCTTCTTTCTCTTCTCATCTTTTTTTTTTTTTCTCTGTTTCTCTCTTGTGTTTTTTTTCCGTCTTTTCTTTGTTTTCTTCCCTCATCCCTTTCCGTCTGGTGTGGCTCCTTTTCCTCTCTTCTTCTTCTCTTTTCTTTTTTTTCCCTTTCTTTTTCTTCCGTTGTCTTCCCTTGGTCGTGTTGTCTCGTTGTCTTGTGTCTCTGTTCTTTCTTTTTTTTTTTGTTTTTTGTCTCTTTGTCCCCCTGGGCCGCTTTCTCTCTGTCTTACTCTTGTTTCCGGTCGGTTTATTTTTCTATCTTTTATTTCGTAGTTCACTTTGTGGTTGTGTTGTCCTCGTCTCTTTTTCCTCTGTGTTTTGTTTTTTTTTGCTTGCTTCGCTTATGCCCCCTTCTCTTCTGTTCTCACGCTTCCTTTCTTCGGGTTTCTTTTTCTTTTTTTTTTTTTTGTCTCGTTTTTCTCTGTTTCTTCTTTTGCTTGTTCTCTTCCGTATCGTTCTTTCTCTACTCTGCTTTTTTTCTTTCTCTGTTTTTTTTTTCGGTCTTTTGATTTCTCTTTCCTCTCCTTCCTTCTGTTCTTCCTTTCTCTTTGTTTTTTTCTCCTCCTTCTTCGTTTTTCCTTTTTTTGTTTGTGCTTTTCTTCATTGGGGTTTCCCCTTTTTTTTCCTTTCTTTTCTAGTCTTTTTTCTTCCCCTGTTTTTCTTTTCTTTGGCACTTTTTTTTCTCTTTTTTTCTCCTCGAGCTTGTCCTTTTTTTCTCCTTTTCCTTTCCTTCCTTCCTGCCTTGCTCGTTTCTCTTCTTCGCATTTTCTTGCCTCTTTTTCTTTTTCCTCCTCTCCTTTTTCTGTGCTTTGTTTTCTTTCCCTACGCCCCGGTTGCGTTTTTTGCTTTTTTTTCTTATTCGTTTTTTTTTTTTTGTCTGTATTCTGTGTTCCTTTTCCTCTTTTCCTTTCTTCTTTACTTTTTTTTGGTTCGTGTTGCCTTTTGCTCTTTTTCTCTCTCTTTCTCCCGCGCTTTGCCGTTTTTTTCTCTTTTCTTATGCCTCGGTTGTTCTGTTCTTCCCTTCTTTGTCCTTTCTGTTTTTCTTGGTTTTGCTTTTGGCCCGTCTCTGTCCTCCCTCTTTCTTTCGTGTCCTTTTCTTTGTGCTTCTATGTCTCTCTTCTCTTATTTGTCTTTCTCGGTTTTTTTTTCCTTGTCTTTTTTCGCTCTTTTTTTTGGTCGTCTTTTCGTGCCCTTTGTTTGTTACTTTCTTCCTCTTCTTCTATTTGTGTCCTTTTTGTTCTTTTTCGCTTCTTTTCGCTCTGTTCTCTTTTCGCTTTCCCTTTTTTTTTCGCTTTTTTTCTTTGTCTTCTGGTTTCTTCGTTTTTTTCTGTTCTTTTTGTTTTCCCTTTTCTACGTTTGTTGTTTTCTTTATCTTCTCTCATCCTTAGCCTCATCTTGCTCTTTGTTACATGCATTGTTGGCCCTTTTCTTGTTTCCCCTCTCGCTGTCTCGTCCCTTCCTGGGCTCTTTTTTTTCTTGTTCCTTTTCCCGTCCTTTGTTGATTTGGATTTTTTTTTCTTTTTTCCTTTTTGTTTTTTCTCGTCCCTTTTCTCTTCCTCCTTCTTTCTTTTTCTTTTTTTTCTCTATCTTTTGGTAATCCTCCTCCGGTTTTTCCGTCTCGTCTGGTTCGTTTCTCCCCTCCGTTCTTTTGTTCGTTCTTGATTCCTTTGTTCTTTTCTCTGTTTTCCTTTTTCTCTCTTTGCTTCTTTCTTTTTTCTTCGGTTTCCCCTTTTTTCTACTTCTCTTTTCTTTTCTCTTTTTTGCGTGGTTCTCTTTTCGGTTTTATGTTCTTTTTCCTTTTTCCCTCTTCTTTTGTCCTATGGTTCTTTTGCCTTGTCTTTTTATCTGCCTTCCTTTTTTCTCTTTGTGCCCTTTTTCTCTCTCTTTTTTGTCTTTTCTCCGCTGTTCCTTTACTTTCTTTGTTGTCGTTCTCTCTTTGTTCTTTTTGCTTTCACTTTTCGTTCTCCTCTCGTCTTCGCGTTTCCGCTTTTTTTCTGTCCTTTCTCTATTCCTAGCCCTTTTCCTTCTCCCTTCCTCCGTTTCCTCTTTCTTCGCTTTTTTCTCTCAGTTTTCCTTTCTCTTCTTTCTTTCTTCTTTTCCCTCCTTTGGGTCTTTTTTTTTCCGCGCTAGTCCAGCTTTGCTCGTCGGCGTGCTTTTGTTTTCTTCCCTTTCTTCGTGGTTTTCTTTCGCTTTTTCCTCTCTGTTTGTTTTTTCTTTCGTCGTTCGTTGTCCCCCTTCTTTTTCTCTTCCTTTTCCTTGGTCCCCTCTCTTTTACCTCCTCCTTTCTCTTCTGTCTTGCACCCTTTTTTCCTTTTCTCGCTGCTGGCCTCTCTCCTTTTTTCCTATCCCTGTCTTGTTTTTTTTGTGTTCTTTCTTTCTTTCCTCGTCCTTTTCCATGTTAGATTCTTTTCTTTTGCTCCTCCTCTGCTCTATTTTTCTTGTTTTCTTTTCTTTTTTCCGCTATTCGTCCTCCTTTTTTTTCTTGTTCTGTTGCTGTCTCTTTGTTTGGTCTTTTGTCCTTCTCCCTTCTTTCTTATTTTTTCTTTATCGTCGCTTTCTTTCCTCTCTTCTGTCTTCCTCTTCTTTGCCTTCCTTGTTTTTTTCCGTGCTCGATTTCTTTTCCCCCCTTGTTATTTCCTTGTTCTTTTTCTTTTTTTTCTTCTTTTCTTCTCTCTTGTTCTTTTCCTTTTCTATTATGTCCTTCTTTCTTTGGTGCCTATCTTTCTTTTGCTCTTTTCTTGTTCTTTGCTCTATTTTTGTTTGTCTCTTTTCTTTTTCGTTCTTCTCTTTTTTCTTCTCGTCCTTTCTTCCTCTGCTTCCTTTTAGTTTCTTTCTCTTCCCTTTTTCCTTCTCTTTCCTGTCCCTTCTTCCTGCCTCTTTCCCCTTTTTTTCTTCCCTGATCCCTGCGTTTTTCATGCACGATTTTTTCTTTCTTTGTCTTCGTTTCTTTTTCACTTTCTCTTTTGTTTTCCCGTTTTACTTCCTTTCTTACTGCTTTTTTATTTTCTTCTTTTCTTATCTTGTTCGCTTTTTTTTGTATTTTTCTTTGTCTTGCTCCTTTGTTCGTTTTCCCTCCTGTCCTCCTCTCTCTCTTCGTTTGTTTCTCTCTTCTTTATCTTTTTTCTTTTTTCGCCGCTCTTTTTCCTTTTTTCCCGTTCTTCTTGCTCTTTTTTTCTTTTTTTGCCTTTTTTCTTCTGTCTCTTTTTCTGTCCTTCCCTCTTCTTTTCCTTTCGGCTCTTCTGCTTTTCTTCTTTTCCTTTCTTCCTTCTTTTTTTTTACTGTTTTTTTGTTTTTTTTGTTTCTTTTTTTTTTTTCTGCTTCCCCCCTTCTTTTTTCTTGTTCCCTGACTTTCGTTTCCTCTTCTCGTGTATCCCCTTCTGCTTTCTTTCTCTTTCCTTTCTTTCGTTTTTGCTTTATTCCCTTCCTTTCTTTTCTTTCTCTCTTCCCTTTTGGTTTTTTCTTTTTTCCGTTTGTCTCTGCTTTTTCTTTTTTTTTTGTTCCCATACTTTTCTTTTCTTTTCTTTTCCTTTTCTTTCTTCTCTCTTCATTTCTGTCTTTTTTTCCTTCTCTCTTTTGTCGCTCATTCCTTCTTCCTCTCTTGCTTTTTTTTTCGTCTTTTCTTCTCTGTCTTTTTTCTTCTCTTTACTTTCTTTTTTCTTTTCCTTTTCTTTTCCTTGTTTGTTCCGCTTCCCTTTCGTGTTTTGTTTTTTTGTACTTTTTTCTCTTCTATATCGATCTTTTTGTGCTCTTTTAGCTTCCCTTTCTTGTTTTCTTTTCCTTTTTTTTCTCTCTTTCTTCTGCCTCCTCTTCTTTCTATCTTCTCTTTTTTTTCTGTTTTATTGTTTCTCCCCTTCCTTTTCCTTATTTTTCCTGTTTATCCTTCCTTCTTCTCTCTCCTTCTTTGCTGTGCGCTATACCTTCCTCTTTTCTTTTTTGCTGTCTCGCTTTTTTTCCTTACTTTTTGTCCTTTCCGCTTTTCCTGCCTTTTTTTTTTTCTTATCATGCTTTTTCCTGACCCTCTCTTTTTTATTCCTTCTTCTTCCTTTTTCTCCTTTTTTTCTCCTTCTGTTTCTTTGCCTCTGCTTTTTCTTCATCTATCCTCCGATTTTTATTTTTCTTGTGTGTTTCTTCCCCTCCTTCCTCTTTTTTGTTTTCGTCTTTCGTTTTTGCGGTCTCCTTTCTAGGTCTTTTTTATTCCCTCTTTTCTTTTTTCTTTTTTTTTTGCCCGTTTCCTTTCTTGTGGTTTTTTTCTCTTGACGTTCTTATTCTTTCTTTTCTTTTGCCCGCGCCCGGGTTTCTGTTTTGATTTTGTTTTCTTTGGCCTTCTTATTCTTGTTTTGCTTCCCTTCTTTTCCTCTTCTTTCTTTCTTTGTTGGTCGCTCTTTTCTTTCTCATGTTTTTCTTTGCGTTCTTTCTTTTCTATGTTCTCCTCCCTTTGTTTCTTTTCTGCTTCTTTTTCTTCCGTTCTTGTCCTCCCCTTCCTTTTTTGTTTTTTTTGTTTTTTCGTGTTTTCCTTATGTTTTTCGTGGTCTTTGCCTTGTTTCGCGGCTATCTTTTCCTTTCCTTTCTTCGTCATTTTTTTGTTGTTTTCGTCTTTTCTAGCTCGTCCTGTTTTCTTTCCTCTGTGCTGTTTTTTCTGCCTCTGTTCTCTTGTCTCGGTCTTCTTGTCGTTTTTTCTTCTTCTGTTCTCTTTTTTTCTTTGGTCTTTTTTTTCCTCTCTCTGCGTCCTTTGTCTACCCTCTTTCTTCTTACTTTCCTTCTCTTTTCTTTTTCGTGGTCTTTTTTCTTTTCGTTTCTCCTTCCCTTTCCTTTGGCTCTTTTTTTATTTCTACGTCTCTTTCTTTTTTCTTTCCCTCTTTGCTTCTCTCGGTCTCTGTTTTCGTCCTTGCTTTTGTACTTCTTTCTCGTTCTTTTTTATTTCCTATTTTTTTGTTCCTCTTTTCCTTATTCTCTTGCTCCTCCTTCCTCTCTTTGTTTTCCTATTCGTTTGCTGTTCTTTTTCTTTCTCTTTTTTTGTTTCTTTTTACTTTTTGTTGCCTTGTGCCGTTGTGTTGTCTTTCCTTCACTCCCCCTTCTGTTTTTCGTGCTCCTTCCTTCGTTTCTTCCCTTTTCCCTTTTTTTTTTTTTTTTTTTCTTTTTTTCCCGTTCGTTGTGTCGTTTTTTGTTTCTTTCGCTTCTCTCTATAGCTCTTCTTTTCTTTGCTTTCTATTGCTTCGTTCTTCTTTTTTTTCGTTTCTTTCTTTTCATTCGTTGTTCTTCTCTCTTTTCCTTTCGCTGTCTTCTTCTCTTTTCTTCTTTTTGTCTTTCGCTTTTTGTATTCCTCCTCTCTCGCTCTGTGCTTTGTTTCTTCTTCTCTTTGCTTCCCCTCTCCTGTTCTTGTTTTCTTTTTTCCCCTTGCTTTCCTCTTTGATTTCTGGTCTCCGTTCGGTTCTTTTTTTTAGCTTTTCTTCTTTCTGTTTTCTCTTTTGTCCCCGCCTTTCCTTCTCTTTTCTCTCTTTGTGTTTTTCTCCCGTCCTCCGGTTTTTCGCTTTTTCTCCTCTCATTTTCTTCCCTGTTTTCTCTCTCTCTTGTTTTCCTGCTGGGTGCTTTTTTTTTTCTTTCTTCTCTTCCTTCTTTGCCTTTTCTCTTGTTTCTTTCCCCTCTCCCTCTCTTCTTCTCCTCCGTTTTCTACCCGTGTCTTGTGTTTCTCGTGTTTTCCTTTCCGCTCTCCCTTTCTTGTTTTTTTTCTTGCTTCTCTTGCCTTTTTTTTTCGTGTTTTCTCTTCTCTTTTTTTCTTCCTCCTTTCTTGTCTCTTCCTTCTCTCCTTTCCGTATCTCCTTGTATTTATCTTCGCTTCCTTATCTCTTTTTCCCTGTTCGCTGTTGTTTCTTTTCTCTGCCTTCTTCCTTTTTTCTTCTTCGTTCTTTTCGGCCCTTATTTGCCTTTCCCTTCTCTTCTTGGTTCTTCTCTGGTACTTGTTTCTTGTTTTTTCTTCTATTTGCTGTGTTCTTTTTTTCTTTTTTTTTTTTGACCTTTCTTCCTCTTTCCCTTTTTCTTTGCTCTTCCCTCCTTTTTTATATTGTCTTGTTCCATCTCGCTTCGTTTTCTGGTTCTTCTTTTGTTTTTTTTGCGTCTGATTTTTGCGCTCTATCCCTTTTGCCTTTTCACTTTCTCTTTTGGCTGTTCTTTTTTCTCTGTTTTCTTTTCTTTTCTTGCTTCTTTTTTGTCTTCTTTTTTCCTTCTTTTTCAGTTTCTCTCGTTCCTGTCTTCTTCCCCTTCTCCTTTTCTGTATTTTCTGTCTTCCCTGTTTTGTCCCGGCCTTTTTACTTTTCTGCTTTTTGGCTTTCTTTTGTTTTCTTGGTTCTCTTTCCTCTTATTTTACTTCTTTTTGGTTGCTTCCCGTTTATTTTTTGTCTGCTCACTTCTATTATTTTCTCTTCTTCGTTTCCTTGCTTCTGTTCCAGCCCCCCTTTTCCGCTTCGGTTCTCTCTTCCCTCCCATTCCGTGCTGGCTTCTTCCTCTCTGTCTTTTTTTTCTCTGCTTCTTGTTTATTGCTTTCTTTGTTCTTTTGTCTTCTTTTCCTGTTTTGTTTCCTTTTCTCTTTCTGGTTGTTTCCTTCCTTTTTTCCCTTCTCTCCTTGTTCTTTCACTTTCCAGGTTCTCATTTTTCTCTCTTCGCGTTTTACCTCTCTTCTTTCTTGCTCTTGCCTTCTCTTTCTTCCCTTTCTTTTTTTGCGTTTCGTTTCTCTTGCCCTTTTCTTTTTGTTGATTTTGTCGCGTTTGTCTTCTCTTCGCTGTCCTCTTTCCTTTTTTCTGTTTCTTTTCTTCCTTTTTCTTTTTTTTTCGCTTCTCTAGTCTTTCGCCGCTGTTCTCGTCTTTTTCCTTTATTTTTTTTTTCTTCTTTCTGCTTTGTCTCTCTTCTTTTTCGCCTTCTCCTTCGCTCCTGTTTCTTCTTTTGGCTTTGTCTTTTTCGCTCTTTCTTTCGTTTTTGCCCTTCTCTTCTCTCTCCCCCTGCTATTTTTTCCGTCTTCGTTCTTTTGTTTTTATTTTTTCTTATCCCCTCGTCTTTTTTACGTTTTCTGTTTTTTTTGTTCTCTTACTCCTTGCTTCCTCCGTTCGTGTTTTTTCATCGTTTTTTTCCCTTCCCCTCCTTTTATATTCTTCTTTCCTGCTCTCGCCCTTGCTTGTTTCATCGTGCTTCCTCGTCTTTGCTTTTCGTTTTGTTTCTTCGCTTTCTTTTCCTTTGGTCCCGGTCCTACTCGTCGTGCTCTCCCTTTCCCTGTCTTTTTCTGACTCCCGTTGCTTCTCCCCTCTTGTTTGTTTTCCTCGCGTAGTTTCTTTTGCCTTCTCATTCTCTCTTCCATTTTTCTCTTGTCTTATCTTTTTTGCTTCATTTTGTTGTTCTTTTTTTCTCTTTCTTTTCTCTGTCTTTTTCCTCTTTTTCCTGTTCTTTGTGTTCCTTTTCTTCCTGTCTTTCTTTTCTTCGCTCTCTTCCGTTTTTCGTTTTTACTCCTCGTTTTTTTTGTTCTTTGTCTTTGTTCGCTCTTTCTCTCTACTTCTTCCTGTTTTCTTCCTTTTTTTTTCTTTCTTTCTATCGCATCTTTTTCTATCTTTTCTTCGCTCTTTTGTCTTTTCTGTCTTCTTCTCCGCTCTGTCTCCTCTACTCTTTGTTTTTTTTTCCTTTTTTTTCTATTTCTTATCTTTTTTTCTTTCTTCTCGTCTTTTTCTTTCTTGTTTTCTCATTTTTCCTTCCGCTCCTGTCTTGTTTTTTTGTTTTCTCTTACTGTTTTTTTCTCTCCCTCTTCCTCCTTTTCTCTTTTTTCTTTTTATCTTCTAGTTGCTCGTCTTTCTCTTGTCTGTTTTTTTTACTTTGTCCTTTTTCTTTTGTTTCTTGCTCTTTTCTTTTTTTCGTGCTCGTTCCGCTGGTTTATCTTTTCCTCTCTTTCCTTCCTGCGTGCTTCTCTGTGCGTTTTCTTGTTTGTCTTTCCTTTCTTTTTCCTCTTTGTTACTCCTTCTTCCTCTCTGTATCCTTTTCGTATGCTCTTTTTGCTCTTTTTTTTTTCTCTCTTTTTTTTCCTTTTGCCTGTTTGTATTCGTCTTTTCGCTTTTTTTTTTAGTTTTTTTTCCCTTTTTTTGTGTGTTCTCCGTTTCTTTTTTTTTTCCTCTTTCTCTTGTGTTCCTTCTTCCTTGTTTTTCTCTCTTTCTCTCATTCTTCGTCTCACCCGCCCCTTGGCTTTTTCCTGTCTTTCTGTGTTTTCTCCTTTTTTCCTCCGTACTTCTTTTGTTTCTTCCTGTGTCCTTTCCCTCTTGCTTTTCCCTCCTTTTTTCTGCCGTTCTTGTTCCTCTTCTTTTTTTTTCTTCTCTTGTCTTTCTCCTTTTCTTCTTTTGTTTTTTCCATCCGTTTCTTTCCGTTTTGTTTTGCTTTGCTTCCTCCCCCTTCTTGTTTCTTCTTGGTTCCGCTTTGTGGCTTTTCTTTTTCCTTTTTTTTTTTTTCTCCTTTTTCCTCTTTTTCTCTTTTTTTCCTTCTGTTTTTTTTTTTTCTCTTACGCTTTTTTTTCCTTTTTTCTTTGTTTCTTAAGTCGCTTCTTTTCCTCTTTCTCCTTTCCTTTTTTTTACTTTTTCTTCATCGTTCTCCTTTTCTCTTGTGTCTCTTCACGTCTTTTCTCTGCTCTTTTCATCACTTTTGTTTTTTCGCTTTTATTCTCTCTTGAGTCCTTTCTCTGTTGCTTTATCCTCTGCTCTTTGCGCTGTTTATTCGTCTTTTCGTGTTTTTTATTCTGCTGTCTTGCTTTGGTGTCTCTTTTCCTTACCTCTTTCTTTCTATGGTTTCTTTCTTTTTGTTTTTTGTTTGTTTTTTTGTCTCTTTTCCTTTTTGGTTGGTGGTTCCTGATCCGTTTTCCGTTATTTCTTCTTCCTTTTTGCCCTCGGCTTTCCCTCTTTTGTCTGGTTTTTTTTTTGATGTTGTTGGTCTTCTGCGGCTTTGTCTGCTTCGCCCTTCTTCTTTTTTTCTCTCTGATTTTCTTCTCTTCTCTTGGGTCTTTTTCTTTTTACTTTTCTCCGCTCTTTCTTTCCTTTTTCTTCCTCACTTGTTTTATCTTTTCATTCTTGTGTTTTTTCTCGCGTTTTTCTGCCGCGTCTTCCTTTTTTTTTTTCTCTATCTCCTTTCCTGTTTTTTTCTTTTTTTCTTTCTTTTTCTGTTTTGTCTTTTTATGCTGTTTCTTTTTTCTTCCTTCTCCGGCTCTTGTGTTTGCTCTGTTGCGTGTCCTGTCGCGCCCCCTTGCTCCCTTTTTTTCTTCTTTTCCTCTTTTCTCCTTCCTTTTTATGTTTTTTCTCTTGTGCTCTTTCTAGCCTTTTGTGTTTTCTTTTTTTGTTCTCTCTCTCCCCTGTTTTTGCTCTGTCCCGTCTTCTTTTTGGTTTCTCTGTTGTTTCTTTTTTCTTTTTTGCTCGTCTTTGCTTTCTGTCATTTTTCTTAGTTCCCCTGTCTTTGCTCCTTCCTTTTTTTCTACCTTTTTTTTCTTTTTTTTTTTACTTTCTTGTTTGTTTTTTCCTTCCGTTTTTTCTGTTCTCTTTTCGTTCCTCTCCGTGTTTGTCCTCTTGGGTTCCTTCTCTTTCCTTGCTGTTTTTTGTTTCTTTTTTTTTGTCTTTGTTTTCTTCTATTTTTCTTTTCTTTTGTTTCTTTTTTCTCATCCCTTTCTTCCCTGTTCTCCTCCCGCCTTTCTTCTTTTTTTATGTTTTTTTTTTTCGTTCTCCTTTTGCGCCTTTTTCGTTTGCTTCCGTTCCTGTTCTGCTTCTTTTTTGCTTTTCTGTTTTTTCGCTTTTCTTCTGTCTGTATTCTTTCTTGTTCTTCTCTTGTTACCTTTTTTTTCTCTGTCCTTTCCTTTTTCTTTCCGTCTTTCTTTCTGTCTTTTTTACGTTCTTCCTTTGTCTCATGCGTTTTTGTTCTTTTTGTGTTTTTGTTTTTCTCTTGCCTTTTTTTTTCTCGCTCCCGGCTTTCTTTCTCTTTTGTTTGTTTCCCCGTCGTCCTTCGCTCAGCACTTTGGCTTTGCTGTTTTCTTCCGTCGTCTGTCTTTTCTTTTTCCTTTTTTTTCTCTCTCTTTCTTTTTTTCTTTCTGCCTTTTCTCCGCCCTTTTGCTTTCTCTTCTTGTTTTGTTGGCTTGTTCCCCTTGTCTGTGCTGTTGCTCTTCTTTTGTTTCTCCTTTTTTTCTTATTCACCCCTTCTCCGTCTTTCCTTCTTTTCCCTTCTCTATGATGTCTTTCCTGTTCCTTTTTCCTTCGCTTCCTTGGTTCCCCTTCTTTCGCTAGTCTCTTTCTCTTTCTCTTTCTGTGTCTCTCTTCGCGTTTTTTTTTTCTTCCCTCCTTCCTCTCCTTTATTCCACTTGTTCCTGTTGTTTTGCTCCTTTGTCTTTTTTTTATTACTTGTTTTTGTGGCTTTTTGCGTTCTGCTGCTTCCCTTTTTCTTGTTAGTTTTCTTTCTATCTTTTTTTTTGGTTTTTGTTCTCGTCTTTCTGTTTTTCCTCGTTTGTTTTTCTTTCTCTTCTTTTCTCTTCTTTTTCGTTTCCTTCTTTTTTTGCCCTCTTTTCCATTGCTCTTCTCTTTTTTCGTTTAGATTTCCTGTTTTTCCTCTTATTTGTTCCTTTCTCTTCTGCTCTGTGGGTTTATTTTTTTTCTGCGCCTTTCCTCTCCTTCTTTCCTTTTTGTCCGCTGGTTTGTCCTTTTTCTTTCCTTTTTGTTTTTTGTTTGTTGTGTCCACTTTTTTCTCTTGCTTTTTGTTTTCTGTACTCCCTTCTCTTCTTCTGTTTTTTCTCTCTTTTTTTTTTCGCTCTTCTTCCTGTTCTGTTGTGCGCTTAGTTTCTGTTTTTTTTTTTTTCTTTTGTGTTTTTTTTTTTGGTTATTCTTTTCTTCTTGCTTTCTCTTATGAGTGTTTTCTTTTCTTGTTTTGTTGTGTTTTTCTTCCCCTTTTTTTTTGCTCTTTTCTCCTTTTCTCTTCTTCTTTTTCTTATTCCCTCTTCTTTTTTCTTTGCTTCCCTTTTTTTCTCTCTCTCTCTCCCTTTCTTTTACTCGTTTTCTGCGCTTCTTCTTCTTTTTCCTTCTTGTTCTTCTTCCTCCCTTCTTTTTTTTCTTCTTTTCTCTCCTCCTCGTTTCTGCTTTTTTCTTTTCTTTTTTCTGTCTTTTTTTTTTTCCTTTTCGTGCTCCCTCCTTTTCTCTCCTGTTTCTCCTTTTTTGTCTTTCTTTTCTCTATTTGTTTCTCTCCCTTTCTTTTCCTTTCCGTGTTTCTTGCTTTTCCTTTCTTGTTTCTTGTTCTGCTTCTGCTCTTCGTTTCCCTTTTCTCCTTTTTCTTTTCTGTATCTTCTTTCTTTTTGCCTTTTTTCTTCTTTTTTTTGCCGTTCTGTTCTCTCCTTTTTTCAGTTCTTCCCTTTTCTTTCCTTTCTTTTCTCTTCCTTTTTTGTCCTTTTCCTTTTTTTCATTTCCTTTTCCTCTGTCTTCTCCTGTTTTCCTGCTGTCTTCATTTCTTCTCCCTCTTCATTTCTTTCTTTCGCTTTTGTTTGTTTCTTTTTTTTTTCTTGGCGTTTTTGGTCCTTTCCTTCTTTCTTCTTTCTTTTTGCGTTCTCCTCCACCTTTTTTGTATCTGTTCGTTTCGCTGGTTGATTTCCTTCCCCGTTTTTCTTTTTTCTTTCCTTCCTATCGTGTTTCTTTTTTTTTTTATTTTTTTTTTTGCTGCTTGTCTTTTTTTTCTTTTTTTCTCGTTGTCTCTCCTTTCCCCTCGTTTTTTCTTTCTCTTTTTGGGTGTTTTTCTTTTATCTTCGCCTTCTCTCTCTCTCCTTCTTTCCGTGTTCTCTTTCTTTCTCCTTTCGTTGTCCCTTTTGCCTTAACTTCCCTTCCTTTCCTGTTCGACCTTCTTATTTTTTTCTCTTTTTGCCTTTTCCTATTCCTGGCCTTCTTTCTTCTTTTTCTCTTCTTCCGCTCCTTGCTCTGGTTTCTTTCATTCTTCTTTTTCTCTCTTCTCTTCGTTCTTCCATCTTTTTTTCGTTTTCAGTCTTTTGGGCTTCTCGTCGTTTTTCGTTTCTTCTTTGTCTCTGCTTCCTTGTTTTTTTTTTTGCCTTTGTTTCCTCTTCTCATGCTCAGCTTTCTCTCTCTTTTTTTTTTCTTTTATTTTTTGCCCTCGCTCTTTCTTCGTTTGTTTTTTCGTCTCTTTCTCCTGCTTACCTCTTCGTCGCTTTTTTCCGTCCCTCGTGTTCCATCCTTTTCTTTCCCGTTTTCGTTCTTTCCGTCTTTTCTCCTCTCGCCCCCCCTCGTTCCCGTGTCCTCTTCTCTTTTTCTTCTTTTTTTTGTTTGTTCTCTTTTTTTCTTCTTTTTTTTGTTTTTTTCCCCTTCTCCTCTTTTCTTCTTCCTTTTTTTTTTTTCTCGTCTTTTTATTCTCTGATCTATCTTTACTTTTCTCGTTTTTTCTTTTCCTTTCCTTGTTTTTCTTTTCTTTCTTTCTCGCCTTTTCTTTCTCGCCTTTCTGTTCCTTTTTCTTTGTGGTTAATTTTGCCCCTCGTTCCCTCTTCTTTTTCTGCTTCTCGTTTTTGTTGCTCCTTTCCCTTGCTTTTTTTTTTGTTTTTTTTGCTTTTTTTTACCTATTTTTCTTCTTTCCTCTTTCTCTGCCTCTCTTTCGTACTTTTTTTTCTTTTCTTTTGCGTCTTTTGTCTTCGTCGTCTCTTTGTTTCTTTTCGCTCCTTTTTTTTTTTCTCCTTCTGCTCTCTTCTCCCTTTGTTCGTGTCTCTTTGTGTAGGTGTTTTTTTCTTGTTGTCATTTTTTTTCTGTTTACTTTTCTCTTGGTTTTCCTCTTCTTTCCCCTTTTTTCTTCTCGCTTTTTTTCATTGCCTGTCTTTTTTTTTTTCTCCTTCATTTCGTTGCCCTCCGTTTCTTTTTTCGTTTTTTTTTTTCTTCCTTCTTTTTCTCCTCTTCTGCTTTTCTCGTTCATAACTCACTCCTCTCTTCTTTTTTTTCTTTGTGTCCCCTTCTTTCCCGGCCTGTGTCGGATTTTCTCTCCTTTGGTTCTTGTCCTGTTTTTCTTGCTTTTTTCTTTCCCGCCTTTCCTTCCATCCCGTTTTCCTCTGTCTTTTCTGGTTTTCTTTCTTTATGTTTTTTCTGATATTTTCTTCCCTTCCGCTCTCTTGCTTTCTTTTTTTTTTTTGTTCTAATTCTTTCTTCCCTTTTCCTTTTTTCCGTTTTCTATGCTCTCTCTTTTTCTCTGTTGTCTGTTTCCCTTTCGTTTTCTTTCGCTCTTTCGCCTTCCTCTTTCCTTTCGTTCCTTATTCTTTTTCTTGTCTTTTCTTCTTTTCTTGCCCTTTTGCTTGTTCCTTTCCCATTTTCTTTTTTGTCTTCTTCTTGTCGGTTGCTTTCTTTCCCCTTTGTTGTCTTTCCTTTTTTTTTTCTGTCGTTTTTTTCTCTTTTGCCCTTGGTCCTTTTCCCGTTTCTCCTTTTGTGTTCCTTCTTTTCTTTGTTTATCGTTCTCTTTTTATCCGTTTTTTTTTGGTTCTGCCCCCTTTTTCTTTTTTTCTCTTGTTGCTTTTTTAGGCCCCCTCTTGTTTTCGGTTCCCTCTTTCTCCTTTTTTTTTTCTCCCGCTTGCATTTTTTCGTCTTGCTGGTTCTTTTTTTCTTTCTACTTTCCTTTTTCCCTCTTGTGTTTCTTCTTTTCTCTGCTTCCCTGTTTTTTTGCTTTCATCTGCTTCTTTTTTTTTTTTCTCTGCCTTTGTTCCTTTCTTTGCTTTCTTTGCTTGCTCTTTTTTTCTTTTTTCTTCTTTCTGTGTTCCGTCCTGTCCCCCTTTTGCTCGCCGTTCTTTCTTTCTCTGTCGTCCGGTCTTTTTTTTTCTCCTTCTTTGCCTTTTCCTGCTTCTCTTCTCGTAGCTTTTTCTGCGTTTCCTTGCCCCTCAATAGTTTTTCTTTCGTCTTACTTTTCTGCTCCCGTTTTGGCTCTCTGATTTTTGCACGTCCTGGTTTTTTTATGCTTCTCTTTTCTTTTCCTCTTTTCTTCCTGTCCTTTTGTCTGTTTGCTTCTCTTTCTTCGTTTTCTTCGTTCCCCTTTTTTTTTTTCGTTATTTATTTTTCTTGCTTGCGTTTTTCGCTCTTTTTTCCTCCTGTTGTCTTTCTTCTCTTTTGTTCTTTGCTTTCTTCTCTTCCCCGTGTGTTCTGCTCTTTCCCTGTTTTCTGCGCGTGCGTCTTGTTTTTCTCTTCGTCTTTCCTCTTTTCCCCTCTTTTTGCTTTGTGTTCGTCCTTTGTTCCTCTTTGTAATTCTTTCTTTTCCTGCTTCCTTTTTTTTTTTCCTCCTTGTATTCCTCTTTGTTTCCTCTTTGTTGTCTCGTTTCCCCTCTCGTTCCTCCCTTTTGTTTTCCTCTTTTTCCGTCTCTTTCGTTTCTTCTCGTCCCTTTGTGTTTTCTTTTCTTCTATCGTCTCCTCTTCAGCTTTTGTCTTTTTTTTTCTCTTTTTCTGTGCGTTGTTGTTATTTTTTTCGTCTTTTTTTCGTTTCTCGCTCGTGCTTGTTTTTTTCCTACTTGTCTCTCTCGCTTTTTTTTCTTCTCTCCTCCTCTGATTTCTGTTCTGTTCTTTTGTTTTTCTATCTTCCTCTGCTTTTTTTGCCCCTTTCGCCTGCTTTTTCTTTTTTTTTTTCCTCGCTTTTCCCTTCTTTTCTTTGTTCCGTTTTCTTCTCTTTCTAATCGTCTCCTTGGCCCTTCTCCTCTGCTTTCCTTCTTCTTCCTCCTCCTTGTCTTTTTCTGTTCCTGTTTTTCATTTTTTCGCTTCTTCTTCCTTGCTTTTTTCTTACCCTTTGCTCTCTTCCTTCGTTTCTCTTCTCGCTTCTTTTCCGTTTTGCCTGCGTTTTCGGTTCTCTCTTTTTTTTTTCTTGTGTCCCCTTTTTCCTTCTTCTTTCTATCTTCTTGTCTGCTTGTTCCCTCTTCTTTTCCTGTTTTTCTTTTTCTCCTCTCTTTCTGTTTTCCTCTTCTTGTTTCCTCTTCTCGCTCCTGTCTTCCGTTCTTTTTCGTTTTTCCTTGCTTCGGTTTTTTCCGTTGTCTTTTTCTTCCTGCCTTCTTTATTGCCATGTTCTTTTTGGTTTTTTCGTTTTGTTTCCTCTTTCCGCTCTCTTCCCGCTCATTTGCGCGCTTTTGCTTTTTTTGTTCTCCTTTCTGTCCTAGTCCCTTTTCTCGTCGTGTTTCTTTCCTCCTTTTTTTTTTTTATCTTTTGTTTTTTCTCTTGCTTTCTTCTCCGTTTTGTCGTTTTGCTCATTGTTCTTCTTTCTTTCCTTTTTTCCTTCCCTCTTTTTTTTTCTCTCTGTTTCTCTGTCCCTTTTTCCTCTCCCTCCTCACTTGTTTTTCTCCGCCTAACTCCCCCTCTGTTCCTGCGTTGTTTTTTCTCCTTTTTTTCCGTTCTCTCTTATTTCGGTTTTTGTATTTCTCGCTCTTGGTTGTTCTTTATTTTCCTCTTCTCGTATGTATTTTCCTTCACTACCCCTTTTTTTTTTCTTTCGCCTTGGGTTTTTTTTTGTCTTACTTGTTTGTTCTCTCCTTTTTATCTCCTTCTTTTTTTAGTGTCCTTTCTCACCGCTCTTTGCTTGCTTTTTCTTTTTCTTCTTTTGCTTTTCGTTCCGTTTCTCTCTCTTTTTCTTTTCTGTTCTTTTGCTTTCCTTTTTTTTTTGTTTTTTCTTCGTTCCTCGTTCTTCTTGCTTCCGGTTTTCGTTTTTGCCTTCCCTCTTTCTGTTCTTTGTCCTTGTTTTCTTTTTATTGCCTCTTCTCCTCGGTCTTTTTTGTCTTTTTTTATTTGTTTTTCACATCTTTCTTCCCTTTTGTTTATTCTTTCCTTTCTCGTCTGCTTCGTCGTCTCTTTGCCTTTCCTCTCCTTTTTTCCCTTGTCGTGCTATCGCGTTTCTTGTTTTGTTTTTTCGTCCCCTCTTTGCCCTCGCTGTTCTTTTCTCCCTTTCTTTTTTCCCGCTCGTTTCACTCTTTTTTCCTTTCTTTATCTTTTTCATTTTCCCTCCGTTTTTTCGTCTTTTCCTTTTTGTCCTTTCCCTTTCTGTCTCTTTTGTTTGTTTTCTTCCTTTCCTCTTCTCCTCCATTTTTTTGCCTTTTCTTCTTCTTCCTTTTTTCTTCTTGTGTGGTTGTTTTTTTCTTGTTTCCGCGCCTTTTCGTTTCTTTACCTCCTTTTGCCTTGTTCTTTGTTAGGCCAGGCTTGTCTTCACTTTTTTTTGCTCTCCTCTTCTTTTTTTTTTCTGGTTTCTGTTCTTTTCTTTTCATTCCTCTTGCCTTGCTTTTTGCTCTTAGTGTTTTTTTTTTCTTTGCTCTCTCCGTTCTTGCTTTTGTCCCTCGCGTCTTCTTTGTGTTTATCTCTTCTTCATGGTTCTCCTCCTTCCCTCCTTTTCTCTTTCTTTGTTCTGCTTTTTTTTTTTTTTGTGTTCCGTTTTTCCGTTTTTTTGGTTTTTTTTTTCTCCTTCCCTTTTTCTTATTCCTCGCCTTTTTCTTTCTTTTTTTCCTTCTTGTGCGTGTTCTCTTCTTTTGCTTCTCTTTGTTCTGTTTTGTTTCCTCTCGGTTTTCCTTTTCTTCTGTTTTCTTTTTGTGTCTTCTCATCCCCTGTTTTTTGCTTTGTTTCCTCTTTGTCTGTTGTTTTCTCTTTTTTTTTTCTCTTTTCGCTGTTCGTTTTGTTTTTTCTTTTCTTTTCCCTTTCTCCTTTTTTGTTTTTCTTTGTTTCTCTTTTCTTCTTTTTTTTCTGTCGCGTCTTCTTTTTTTCCTTGTTTTTGCTTTCCTTTCTTTCCCTCCGTTCTCTTCTGCCCTTTCGGCCTCGTCTCTCTTCCCCTCACGTTCCCTTCTCTTTCACTTCCTGCTCGTCTCCTTCTTGTCCTTGCCTCCTCTCTTTTTCCTGGTTTTCCTTTCCTTCTTTTTTTTCCCCTTTATCTTCTTTTTTTTCCTTTCTCTTTTCTTTTTCTCTTTTCCTCTGTTTCTTCGTTCTTTCATCTACTTTGTCTTCTTTTCTTGTGGTTTTTTTTTTTCGTTTTTTGAATCGTTGCTGCTCGCTTTTCTTCGTCTCCTTTTCTTCTTTTTCTCTTGTCGGTTTCTTCCTAGTTTTTTTTTTTTTTTCTTCTTTGTTTGGGCTCTTCTTTCCGATTTTTCTCTCCTCTGTTTTTTTTTCTTTTTTTTTCTTTTTTCTTGGTCCTTTTTGCTTCTTGTTCCTTTTTTCTCTTCTCCGTCTCCTCTTTTTGCCCTTTTTTGTCTCTTGTTTTTTTTTTTTTTTTTTTCCGCTTTTTTCGCTTTTTGTCTGTTCGTTTTTCTCCTTTATTTCTTGTGGGGTCCTTCTTTTTTTTTTCTTTCTCCTCTCGTCTTTTTCTCGTTCTCCTGTTTTGTTTCCCCTTTCTTTGCCACCTTCTTCTGTGTTTGTTTCTTCCCTGACGGTAGTCTCTCCTTTCTCCTCTCCTTTTTTTTTTTCTCTTTTGATCTTCTTTTTTTCTTCTTTCCTTCTCCTTTCTCGTTCCGTTGTTTCTTTCTTTTCTCTTCTACGTTGCTTCGTCCTCGCATCCCTTTTTCCTTTACCCTCTTCTAGATTCTTTTATTCGTTTTCCTTTTCGCCGTGTTTAGTTGCCCGTTTGCTTTCTTCGTTGTCTGTTTTTGTCCCCCTGTATACCTCCTTTTTCTCCTTCGCTTTTTTCCTCTCTTTGTCTCTTCTTTCCTTTTTTTTTCTTGTCGTTCCCTTTCCCTTGCCTTCCTCTTTTTCTGTTTGCCTTTTTCGCTTCGTTTCTCTTTTTTTTAGTTGTTCCTTTGTTTTTTGCTCTCCTTTGCTGTTTTTTTTTTTCGTCCTTGCTCTCTGTCTTTTTCTTTCGCCTTCGCTTCCCTTTTTTTTTTTTGTTTGAGATGTACTTTTTTTCTTCTTCTGTTCCTTCTTTTTTTTCTTTTCCTTTTTGTTTGTGTTCCCTTATCTATTTTTCACTGCTCCCTTCTCTTTTTCTCTTTTTCCTCTTGTCTCCCTCCGAATTCTGCCCTCTTTTTTTGTTCTCCTTCTTTTCCTCCTTATCCTTTTGTCCTGCTTTTTTTTTCTTCTTTTTCTTGTTTGGCTCCTGAGGCTCTCGTTTGTTTTCTTTTTTTTTTCTTCTCCTTTTGTTATTCTCCTCTCGTTGTTTCTTTCTCCTTTTCCTATTCTGTTCTTCCTCTTGTTCTGTAATGTTCGTCCGCTGTGTCTCTTCGTGTCTTTTGCGTTTTTTTGTTTGCTTTTTTTTGTCTTCCGTTTCTTTTTTTGTCTTTGCTTTCCCCCTGTCTTTTTTCTTCTTTTCTGCTCGTTATCGCTTTTTTCCCTCTTTTTTTTCCTTTTCTTTCTTGTTTTGTTCTTCTTGTTTGCTTTCTTTGTGGTTGTTCTTGTGCTCTTTTCTCTCTGGCTCCCCTTTCCGTCACTAAGCTGTTCTTTTTTCTCTTCTTCTGGTTGTTCTTTTCCTCTCCTCTGCCTTCTCTTCTGTTGTTTCGTTCTTTTTGTCTTCTCGTTCTCTTCCTATCCCATTCTTCTTTTTTTCTTCTTCGTTTTTCTCTTTCTTTCACCTTTTCGTCTTCGTTGTCTCTTCTTTTTTTCTTTTCTCCTTTTGCGTGGGTTATTTTTTTTCTTTGCTTTTTTCCTCCTGTGTACCTGCTTTTCTTCTCCTCTTGTCGCTCCTCCCTGCTCCCGTTTTTTTTTTTCTCTTTTTTTTGTGTTTTTGCCTTTTCCGCTTTTTTTCTCTTTTCCTCTATTTCTCCTCTTTTTGTTACTTTCTCTTTCCTTTTACTTCTTTCTTTTTCTCTCTCGTTCTCCTTTCTTTTGTTCTCTTCCCTTCGTTGTTTTTTGTTCCCCCTGTTCTTGCGCCTTGGTTTTGCTTTTTCTCCCGTCTCGTCTTTTTTCCTTATTGCCTCTTTTTGCGGCCGTCACCTTTCCCCTTTTTCTTTTGTCTCGGTCCTGTTCTATCGTTTTCTTTCCCTTTTCCTCCCCTTTCCTATTTCTTTTTTCTTCGGGGTCTTTTTCTTTGTTGCCCTTTCTTTTTCCACGTTCCTTTCTTGTTGCCTTTTCTTTTTCTGTTTTTCTCGCTTTCTTTTTCTTCTTCCGTGTCTTTTTTCTTCTCTCTTCTTTTGGTCTGTGTCTTCTTCTTCCTTTTTAAGAGTTTTTTCCTCGTTTTTTTTCTCATGCTCTTTTTTTTTCTCTCCTTCCTTTTTCTCGTTCTTTTTTTCTATTGTAGTCTTTTTTCCTTCCTTTCTTCCTTCTGCGTTTTTTTTTCCCTCTTTTTAGTTTTTTTTTTCCGCTTCTGTTCTTTCTTTCTCGCCCTTTTGTCTTTTTTCTTTTCTTCTTCGCCTCCTTTTGTGTGTGTTCCTCTTTTGCCCTTTTTCTTTTTTTTTTTCTGTTCCCCTTCTCTTCTTCCTCTTTTTTAATCTGTTTTTGTCTGTCTTGTTTTTTATTTTTTTTTCTTTTTGCCTCTCTTCTTCCTTCTTTGCTCTTGTTGTTACTTTTCGTTCTTCCTTTTCTTTTTCCTTTTACTGCTTTTTTTTTTTTTTGTCTTTCCCTTATAGTTCTTCCTTCCCGTCTCTTTGTTTTTCTTCGGTTTATTTCCCTGTTTCTTTTCCTGCTTTGCCCTCTGTCTTTCTTCTTTTTCTCTTCTCTTTCTGGCGTTGCTTTTTTCTTCTTGTTGGTTTGTCTTCTTTTTTCCTCTCTTCTCTCTTCCTCCTTTTTTTTGTTGATTTCCTGTCGTTTCGTTTTTTCCGTCTTCGCTCCTTTTTTCTTCTTTTTTTTTGTTTTTTTTTTTTGTTCTTTTTCCTTTCTCTCCGATGTTCTTTCCCTGCTTTTGGTTTGTTGTTCCCCTTTCTTATTTTTTTTTGCTTTGTGCCTTTGTTTTTCGGTTTTTTTTCCTTCTGAGTTTGTTTTCTCTTTCTTTGTTTGTTCGTGTCCTTGTCTCTTCTTTGTTTCTCCCCTTGTTTCTTGGCCGTTTTTCTTTCTCCGTTCTGTTTCCTCTGTTTTTTTTCCCTTTCTCTTTCTTCTCTTTCTCCCGCTTTTTCTTCTTCTTCTTCCGCTTTACTTCTCTACTTTTTTGGCGCTTTCCTTTTCGGCTTTTTGCCCTCCTTCCTGCATGTTTTCTTTGTGTTTTTCTTCTTTATCCTTCTGCTCTTGTTTCGTTTTGGCCCTTTTTTTTTTTTGGATTTTTCTTGTTCTCCTTTTTTTTTTCCGATCTTTTCTTGTTCTCGTTTTTACCTCCTTTTCCCTTTTCCTTCTGTCTGCTTCTTTCTTTCCTCCGTTCTTCCCCACCCTTATTTTGTTCTTTCTTGCTTCTTCTGTTGTTTTTTCCTTCGGTTTTTTTCGTTCTTTTTTTTCTGTTTCCTCGTTTGCACTTCTCTCTTCGGTTTTGCCTTTCCGCTCCTTTTCCTTTTTTTTTGTCATGCTCTTTTTTTGTTGTTTTTGTTTCTCTTTGTCCCTTTTTTCCCTTTCTCCCTTTGTTTTTCTTCGTTCCTTTTTTTTTCTCATCTTGCCTTTTCTGTCCGTCTTTTTGTGTCCTCTTTGTCTGCCCCTTTTTCTTCCATCGCGTTTTTGTCCTTTCTCTCCTTTCTTTCTTTCCCTTCTTTGTTATCTTTCTTCTGTGGTCTTTTTTTCTTGTTCTTCTGTAGTCCCGTCTCTGAGTTGTTTCTGCTTCTTCCTTCCCCTGTTTTTCGTCCCTTGTTCCTCCTTTGTTTTTTTTATACTTTGTTTTGTTCTCCTCTTTACGTTTCGCTTTCTCTTCCTCGTTCTTTTTCGCCTCTCCATTTTTCTTCCTTTGTGCTTTTCCTCGGCCTTCTTCTTTTTCGTCCCTTGTTTTTTCTTCCTTTTCTTTCTCGTTTTCCCTGGGTTTTCTTTCCATCTTGCTTTTCTTTTCTCTTTTTTCGTTTTCTTTCTTGTCCGTTCTTTTTTTGTTCTCTTTCTTTTTAGCTTCCTTTTTTTTTTCTTTTGTTTTTTTGGTTCTTCTCTTATGCGTCTCTGTCTTCCGCTGCCTTTTCCTTTTCCTCTTGTTTTCGTTGGTTCATTTCTGACTCTCTTCATCCCTCCGGTCCGTTCTCTTCTTCCACGCGTTTTTTTTTTCCTTTGCCGTTCTTTTACTTGCTGCGCCGCTTCCCTTTTCTGTTCTTCGTCTCACTTGTTGGCTTTTCGCGTGTCTTTCTTTTTTTTTTCCTTTTTCTTCTTTCTCTGATTTTTTCTCTGCTTGGTTTTCCCTCCGCCTCCTTTTTCTGTCCTTTTTCTTTTTCCTTTTTTCCTCTCCCTTCTTTGTCCCCGTTTTTATGGCCAGTCACTGGTGTTTTTGCGTTCGCGTCTTCCTTTGCTCTTTCTATTTTTCTTTTTTCTCTTTCTTCCTCTCTTCTGTCTCCTTTTTCTTCCTTTCCTCCTGGTTGTTTACCCTGTTCCTTTCTTTTTTTTTTTCCCTTTGTTTGTTCTTCTTCTTTTTCTTCTTCTTTTCCTTCTTTTTTTCCCTTCCTGTTCTGTTTTTCGTCCCTTTTTTTTCTTTCCGCTTTTTTCTCTTCTTGGTTTTTGTTTTTCTTTCTCTTTTTTTCTCTCTTCTTTATTTTTCCGCCTCCCCTCGTGTTCTCTTTATGTCTCCTTTCGTCTTCGTTTTTTTCTTTCTACTTTTGTCTCTATTTTCTTTTTTTCCTTCCTCTTCTTTGGTTTTTCCTCTGCCTGCGTCCTCTCTTCTCTTTGCTACTACCTCTGCCTTTTCACGTTTTTCTCCTTTCTTTTGCTGCTGTTTTTCTGCCTATTTTTTTTTCTTTTTCTTCTTTTGTCTTTGTTTTCTTCGTTCTTTCTCTTTCTTGTTTTTCCTTTCGTTTCATCTCTGTTTTTTCTTTATGTTTTTCCCATTTTTTCCGTTTCTCCTTTTTACTTTCCCCTTCTGTATTTCCTTCTGCTTCTTCTTTTCCTCCTTCCTTTCTTTTTTGTGCCTTCTGTCCTTTTATTCTCTTTTCGTTTTTTTTGTATACTTTTCGTTCCTTTGTTCTTTCCCTTCCTGGCTCTCTCTGTCTCTTTCTTTTTCTTTTTCTTCCCTTTCTGCCTCGTTTTTTCTTGTCTTTTCTTTTCCCTTTTGTTTTTTCCTGTTTGTTTTTTTCTTCGCCTTGTCCCGCCTCGTCCTGGTTTTTTTCGTGTCTTTTTTTCCTTCTTTCTCGTTCTTTTTTTCTTTCATTTCGGTCTTTTTTTCGTTCTTTCTTCCCTCGTTTTCGTTTTGTCTTCCTTGCTTTTCTTTTTGTTTTTTCGTTCTCTGTTGTTTTACCTTCCTCTACTTTTTCGGCATTTTGTTTGTTCTTCTTTTCGTTTGGTCTATCTCCTTCTCTATCCCTGGTTTCTCGTCCTTTTTTTTTCTGCTCCGTCTTTTCCTCCTGCCTATTCTTTTTTCTCTCCGTTTCTTTTTTTTCTTCTTCTTTTTGCCTTTTTTTTTTTCTGTGCCTTCTCCTTCCTTCTTTCGGTTTCTTCGATTTGTTGTTATCGTTCTTATTCCCTCTTGTTTCTCCTTCTCTCTCTCTTTTTGCTTGTTCTTCCTTTTTGTTCGTTCTCTGGTGCTGTTCCTCCCCTTGTGTTTTTTGTTTTTTGCTCTTGTCTTCCTCTCCTCCGCCTTCCTTCCTTTCTGTTTTTCTCTTCGTCCCTTTCTCACTTCTTTTCCTCCCTTTTCTTCTTCTTCTGTTTCTCTTGTGTTTTGTCCTTCCTTTGTTCCGTCCGTTCCTTCTCCCTCTTGTGTTCTTTTTGCTCTCTTGTCTCTTGTTTTCCTGTTTCTTGCTTTTATATTCCCTGTTTTTCCTTCGTGTCTTCTTCTTTACTCGTTCTTTTTTCCTCGCTCCTCGTTCTCTGCTTGTCTTTCTGTTGTATTCCTTTTTCGTCTTTTTTCCTTTCCGCTTTTCTTTCTTTGTTTTGTTTTTTTTCTTTTTTTTCTCTCTCATTTTCTCTTTCGTTCGTTCGTGTCTTCTCCTGCGTTTTTCTTTCTTTTTACCTCTCGCCGCGTTCCTTGCTTTTTTCCTGTTTTTTCTCCGTTGTCTTGCTTTTTCTTTTGTTTCTTTGTCTTCTTGTTTGTCTTTCTTTTTTTTTTTTTTTCCTGTTTCTTACTTTCTTCTTCTCGTTTCCTTGTTCTTTGGCTTATTCCTTTTTTTGATGTTTTCTCCTTCTCCTGTTTTCCTTCCCTTCCTTTTTCCCCTTTTTTTTTTTCGTTCTGTTTGTGCGTTGCCTTATTTTTTCTCTTTCCTTCCCCCCGCTTTACGTTCTTTCTGGATTCTTCTTTCTATCTTTCTTTTCCTCTTTGTTAGTTTTTTCCCTCTTTTTTCGTTGCCGCCCTCTCCGTCTTTGCATCTCATTTTTTCGTAGCCTGTCTTTGGTGTTTCTTCCTGTTTCCTTTTTTCTTCCTCCTTTTTTTTTGTTCTTTTTTCCCCCACCCTTCTTTTCCCTTTTTTCCCTCTTTCCTTTCTCTGTTCTCCTTCTTCTGTATCTCTTTTTTCGTTTTTTTTCCCTCTGCTCTTCCCCAACTGTGTTTTTTGTTTTGTCTTGTGTGTTTCTTTTCTTTCTCCCCTCTCTGTTTTTTTTTTCTGTTCCTCCCGTTTTCTGGTTGCTTGTTCTTTTCTCTTCCCTCTGTTATGTCTTTTTTCTTTTGTTCCCGCTCTTCTTTCTGTTTTTCCGCCTTTGCCTTTTTTTGCTTTTTTTTCCTTTGCTCTTTTTCCGCCGTTATTACTTTTTTTCTTCGCTCGCCCTTGGGTTCTTCCCTTGCTTTCTTCCCTCTTCCTCTTTTCTTTATTTTCGTTCTCGCCCCTGCGCTTCTTTTTGTGTTTTGTTCTTTTCTCTTGTCTTCCCTTCTCTCTTGTTTTTTTTTTCTTTTTCTCCTTTTTTTCTCGCTTTCCCTTCGGTTTCATTTGGTTTGTCTCTTTCCTCTTGTCTTCTTTTTTGCGCTTGTCTTTCTTTTTCTTCTTTTCCTTTCCTTCTCTTCTTTTTTTTTTCGTTTCTCTGTTTTGTTTTTTTTTTTCTTCGTTCCCCGTCTTTGTTTTCCTTCTGGGGGTGGCCTTTTTTCTTTTCCTTCTCGGTCCATCTCTTCTCGTCGTTACCTTCTTCCCCTCTTCTGGCTTTCTTTTCTTTTTTCTTCTACCCTTTTCTCTCTTCCTTCTTCACTCTTCTCTTGCTCTTTTTCTTTCTCTCTTCTTTCCCTGTTTCCTCCTCGTGCTTTCTTTGTTTCTTTGCTTTTGTCCCTTTGGTTCTGTTTCTTCGTTTTTTTTTCTTGCTCTTTCTTTCTTTGGCTCTCCGGTCACTCTTTGCTCTTTGGAGGTCTTCTTCTTTCGCTTTCTTTTTTTCTTCCTCTTTCGGTACTTCCTCGCCCTTGGCTTCTTGCTGGTTCTTCTCGGTTGTTTTTTCTTTTCTTATTCTCTTTTGTCGTTTTCCTCCTGGTCTCTTCTTTTCTCTTCCCTTCGTTCTTCTTCCCTTTTCCTGTCTCTTTTTGTCTAGTTCCTTCTCCTTCTCTCCGGCCTCCCTCCATTTTTTGGTTTTTTTTTCCTTACTTCTGTCCCTCTCTCTTTTTTTTAGTGTTGCCTTGGTTTCTTCCTCTCTTTTTTGCGCCTTTTTCTGTCTTTTTTTTTTCTTGTTTCCTTTCCTTACTTTTTCCTTTTCTTTTTTCTTGGTTTTTGTTTTCTTTTTTCTCTCTTCTTCGTTCTTCTTTATTTTTTCTCTCTCCTCCCTCTTTTTTCTTCCTCATTTACTTTTTGTTGTTACCCTTGTTCTTTCTTCTTATTCTCTCTTTGTGGTTTTCTTTTTTTTCGTTTCTTGTTTTTTCTTTCTGTTGGTTTCTTCTTCTTTTTCTTTTTCCGGCTTTATCTTTGATTTCTCCTTTCCGTTTTTTTCTTTTTTTTTTTCTTTTTCGTTGTTTTCTTCGGTCCTCTGGTTTTTCGTTTTTTCCTTGCTTTTCCTTGTCTTTTTTTCGTCCTGTTTTCCTTTCTTGTTGTTGTTTTGTTCTTTTTCCCTTCTTAGCCTCCTTCGTTTTCATCTTCGTTTCTCTCCTTCTCGCTTGTTTTTTCTCCTTTTCGTTGGCCTTTCTTCCTTGTCTTGCTTGGCTGGTGGCTTTTTCTTCGTTTCTTTTCGTCTTCTTTTTTCGTTTTGGTCTCCCCATCCTTGCGTTGTAGTTTGTTTTCTTTTATATCTTGCGTTTTCTTTGCTTTTGTCTCGGTTTGTCCCCTTTTGTTTATTCTTCGTTCTTTTCTTCGCCTTTTTTCTTTATTGTGTTCTGTTCTTTTCGTTTTCGACTTGTTTTCCTTCTGCTTTTGCTGCTTCTTTCTCTCGTTTTTCTTTTTTTGCTCGTCCTCTTCTTTTATTTCCTTTTTCCTTCTTTTTCTTATTTTTTTTTCTTTTTCTTGTTTTTTTTTCTTTTTTGTTTCTTTATTTTCCTTCTCCTTTCTTTCTCTCTTTATTCCTTTACTTTTGTTTTTCCTCTGCCTTTTTTTCTCTTTTGCTTTCTCTTTTTCCTTGTTTATTTTTCGTTTTTTTTTTCCTGTTCTTCCACCTTTGCTCTGTCCTTTATCTCTCTTTGGTCCCTTTTTTCTTCTTTCCTAGATCTCTTTTTTTTTCTTTTTGCGTCGTTTTTTTTTTCTTTCGCCTTTTTCTTCGTTCGGTTTCTTTCATTTGCTTCGTTCTTTTATTGTTCTTCCTTTTTTTCTGTCTCTCTGTGTGTCTTTTCTCTCGGTGTTTCTCTGTCTTTCTCTTGTCCTTGGTTCTTCTTTCAGATCACTTTTGTTCCTCTGCTTGCGTCTCTTTTCTTCTCTCTCCTCCGCTTGCTTTTTCATGCCTCTCCTCCTTCTTCCCCTTCTTGTCTTTTTTTTTCCTTTTTTTTCTTTTTTTTCTTTTTTTCTCCTTCCTTTTACTTTTTTTCTTTATTTTTTTGTTTTTCTTTGTGCTTTTGTCCTGCTTTTTTCCTTTTCCTAACCCTTTCTCTTCTGGCTTATCTTTCCTTTGTCTTTTTTTTGTCTATTATTCGCCACTTCTTTTGTAGTTTTTTTCTTGTTTTCTCGTTCTTTCTCTCTTGTTTCGTCGTTTTCTTCTTTCTTTTCTTTTTTGTGTTTTTTCCTCTCTTCTCTTTTTTTTCCTTTCCTTTTGTTCCCTATCTCTCTGTAGTCTTTTGCCTTTCTTTCCGCGTTTTTTTTTTGTTTCTTTTCTCTTTTTCCTTTCATTCTATTTGCTCTTGTTTTCTCTTTCTGTTCTTGTCTTTCTTTTTTCTTGTCTTTGGTTTTTTTCCCTTCTCTTTTTGCTTCTTTTCATCGTTTCCTGGTCTTTTGCCTCTGCTTTTCGTTCTTCTCTTTCGTCCTTCTTTTCTCTTTTTTATCCCGCTTCTGTCTGTTTTCTTTTCTCTCTTTCTTCTCTCTTTCTTTCCTTCTTCGCTCTTTTCTTACTTGTCTCTTGTCTTCTCCGTTTTTTCTTTCTCTCTTCGTCTTTGTGCTGTCTCGTTTGCTTTTCTCTTTTGTTTGTGTTTTTTCGTGTTTTGCTGTTCCTTTTCGGGTCTTTTTTTCTTTTGTTCTCTTGCTTGTTCTTTCTCCGCTCTTGTCTGTTTTTTCTTCCTATTTTCTCTTTCTCTTTCTTTTCCTATCGTCGGTGTTTTTTTTTTACTATCTTTTTATTCTGCTTTTTTTTATCCTTTCTTTTCCTCTCTCTTATCTCTTCTCTTCGTTCCCCACTTTTTCGTTCCTTTTTTTTTTTTGTCTTTTGCTCCTTTTCATTCTATTTTTTGTTTCTACGCTCCGTCCTTTTCTCTTTCCTCTCTATTCTTTTCTTCTTTATTTGTTTTTGTCCCTCTCCTCCTCGCCGTTTCTACTTTCGTCCTTCTTTTTTCCTTTGCCTTTCTTTCCCTTTTTTATTTTTTTTTTTGTTCTTTTTATCTTGTGTTTCTCTTGTTTTCTATTTTTTTTTTTCCCTTTCGTTTTGCTTATTGGTTCTCTCTTTGTCCTCTTTTCTCTTTCTTTGTCCTCTTTCTCTTTTCTTTCTGTGTTTGCCTTCTTTTTTGTCTTTCTTTTTGTTTCTTTCTACTCCGTCCCGCTCCTTTTCTGCTACTTTGTTCTTCTTCCTATCTGACGTTGGTTTTCCATTCCTTTCTTGGCTTTTTTTTGTCCTGTTTTCTTTCGCTCTTTCCTTTTCTTTGTTCTTTTTGTTCATTTTTTCTGTTTTCTGTTTCTCTTTCTTTTCCTCTTTTGTTTTGTTTCTTTTTCCTCTCTTGTTCTCTTTTCTCTTCTTTTCTTTTGCTTCCCTTTTCTTTTTCTTTTTTCGTTTCTTTCTCCTTCTCTCTCCCTTTTTTTCTCTGTTTTTTTTATCTTCTCTCGCCTCGTGGCTTCTTCTCTTTCTTTCCTTTCTTCTTTCTTCTTCCGCTCTTTTCTCTTTCTTCTTTTCTTGTTCTTTCTCTCCTTCCCTTTCGTCCTGTCTTGTGTTGTCCGCGATTTTTTTCGCATGCCTTTTTGTTTTCTCTTCTTGCTGTTTTTTTTCTTTTTGATTTTTCTCGTTTATGTGGTTTTTTTGTTTTTTTCTTCCCTTTCTCTTTTTCTTTCTTTTTCATTTTGTTTTTTTTTCTTTTTTTTCTTGGTCTTTCATTTTTTTTTGTTTCGCTTTTTTGTTTTCTTCTTCTCTGTTTCTTCCCTTTTCTATTCTTTTTCTTCTTTCCTTTTATTGTGTGTTTATTGTCTCTTCCGCTTTTTCCTCTTTTTTTTTGTGCTTTTTTTCCTTTTTTGTTTCCTCTTCGTCTGCTGTCTTATTTCTTTTTTCCTTTATCATCGTTTCGCTCTCTTTTTCCCTTGGTCCTCCTCCTTTTCTTTCTTTCCTTTATATCGTGGCGTTTCTTTTTCTTTCTTCTTTCTTTTTTTTCTCTCCCTCGGCTTTTCTCCTCTTTCCTTTTTCTTTTCTCGCCATTTCCTTTTTTTTTTTCATTCCTTTCTTCTTCCTATGCTTTTTCTTTTCTCCCTTCCGTCTGCTGGTTTGTGCTCTTTCATCGGTTCTTCTTTTTCTTTCTCTTTTCTTTTTTTCTTTCTTTGTTTTCTCCCTGTTTTGCCTCCTCTGTTTTTCGCTTCTCGCTGGCTTTCTTTTTTTGTTCTCCCTTGTTTTAGTCCTCTTCATTTCATCGCCTGGTGCTTTTTTGTTCTCTCTTCTTTCTATGGTTTTTGTCTCCTACCCTTCTTTTCTTTCGCTTCTTCTTTTCTTTCGTTATTTTCTTTTTGGTTTCCTCTTTTCCTTTCTTCTTGTCCTCTTTCGTTCCTTTGCCTTTCTAACGTGTTTTATCGTCCTGTTTGTTGTCCTTCCTTCTTCATTTTTTTCGGTTCTCCTCTCTTGCTTTCCGTTCCTTCTGCTTGTTCCTTTTCGTCTTTTCTGTTCTTCCTTTCCTTTGTCTCCTCTCTCATTCCTGTCTACCTTCGCGTTTGCGTTTTTTTTTGGTCTCTTTTTCTTCTCGTCCTCCTGTCTTTGGGTTTCTTCTTTCGTTTTCTTCTTCCTGCTTCTTTTTTCCCCCCTTTTCTCTTTTTTCTGTTCTGTTTTTCTTGTCGCTTGTTCTGCCTTTGTGTTCGTTCGCTTCCTCTCTTCCTTATGTAGCCTCTTTCTTGTCTTTAGTCCTTGTTGCTGTTCTCTTTTGCGTATGTTTTTCTGTCTATCTTGTCTTCTTTTCTTTTCTGTTCCTCGTCTTCTGTTTGTCTCCCCTTCCCTTCTTGTCTTTGCTTTTTTCCTTTTTCCCTTTTTTCTTTTTTTCCTTCGCTTTTCGTTTTTTCTTCGTCCTTTTTCTTTCGCTTTGGTTGTTTTTTCTTTTTTTGGTTCCCCTTTTTTTCTTTTTGGTTTTTTCTTTTTCTTTCTGTCTTTCTCTCACCCCATTCTTTTCTTTTGTCTTTCTTCTTTTTTACTCTCTTTTGCTATCCCTTTGTTATTCCTTGCCTCTCTCTCTTTGTTTCCCGCGCCTTTTTTTGCTTTTTCTTCTCCACTCTTCTCTCCTTTTCTGTCTGCTTTTCCTCCTTTTTCTCCCTTCTTTTTTTTCTGTTTGTTTCTTTCTTCTTTGTTTTTTCTTTGTGTTCGTTTTCTTGCGTTCTTGTTTTTCTCTACTGTCTCCTTTTTATTTGGCCCTCTCTCCTTTTCTTCTTGTTCCCTTTTTTTTTTGTTTCTGCTACTTTTCTCTCCGCTTTCTCACTCCTTCTCTCCGTGCTCTCTTCTTTCCTTTCCCTTTGCCTTTTCTCTTTCCGTTAGCTTTTCTCTCCCTCTCCTTCTCTGTTTCTCTCTATCTTCCTTTTGCTTTATCTCTTTTTTCTCGTATTTTCTAATACTTTTTTCTTTTTTGTTTTCCCCGCTTTTCGTGCTTTCCTTTTTCCTTTCTTTCTTTGCCCGCTTTCTTTTTTCGTCGTTGTCCTTCCTTTCCTTTCTTTTTTTTTGTTCTTCTTCGTTTTGTTTTTTGTTTCGACTCCCCGTCCGTTTATGTTTTCATTTTTCTTCCTCTCTTGATTCCCTGTTTTGTCCTTTTTGTTTGCTTCTCCTTTTGTTTTTCGTTCTTTGCTCTTTTCTTTTTCGTTCTCTTCCTCTCTTTATTTGTCTTTTCCTTTGCTTTTTTCTTTCGTTTCTTTTTCTTTGCTTTCTCGACCTCGTCCCTTCTTCTTTCTTTTCCTTCCTTTTTCTGTTTATTTTTCGTCTTCTTTCTTTTTCTCGCTCTTTTTTTTCCTTTTCTTTTCACTCCTCTCTTTTCGTTTCTTGTTTTGTCTTTTTTTGCCTTTTCTGCCGTCTTTGTTTTTCCTTTATTCTTTTCTTTTCATTCCTCCGTTTTTTTTCTTACTTTTTCTTGTTGCCTTTTTTTACTTTGTGTCGTTTTGTCTCTTGCTCTTCTTTTTTCCTCTTTTTTTATCTTCTCCCTTTGTTTTGCCCTTTTCTCTTCTTTTTTCTTTGCTTCCTCTCTGCCGTTTTTGTTTTTTTTTCTGCCTTTTCCTTTTATCTCTTCCCCACTTCCGGCCCTTCTCTTTGTTTGCTTTTTCGCCTTCTTTTCTTTTATCATCCCCGCGTCCTCTTTTTTCTCGCCTTCCCCTTTCTTCGTTTCATGGTTCTTTCTGGTCTTGGTCCTCTTTGTCTTCCTTTTTTTTCTCTTTCTCTTTCCTCTTTTTGTTTTTCTGTTCCCTTTCTTTTCTCTCTCTTCCTCCCTTTGATTTTCCTTTTGGCGTTTCCTGTTTCTCTTGCGTATGTTTCTCTTTCTTTTGTTTCTCCTTTTTTTGTATCTTCTGTTTTTCTGTTTTCCTTCGTCCAGCCTTCTTCTCCCTTCTTCTGGTTTTGTTTCTTTGGTGCGGCCGGTCTTCTCCGTTTCTCTCCTTCTGTGTGTTTCCCCGGCTGTTTTTTTCCCCTTTCTGGCTTTTTGTTTCTTTTTCGTCTATTTGTTATTTTTTGTTTCGACTTTTTTTTTTTTTCGTTTCCTTCTTTGTTGGTTCTCCTCTTTTTTTTTCCTTCTTTCGTTCCCTTTTTTCCCTGTTGTGCGGGTCTCTTTCTTTTTTCTCTTTTTTCGCTCTTTCTCTTTCTCTCGCTTGAAGCTTCTTTTTTCTTACTCCTTTCTTATCCTCTGTTCTTTTCTTTCCTTCCCTCGTCGGTTTCTCCTCTGTCCTCTCACATTCCTCTTCTCGTTCTCTTTTCCCCCTTTCTTTGTTTTTTCTCTTTTGCTTTTTCTCTCCTCCTTCTCTTTGTCTCCTCTGATCTTTCTCTTCTTTCTCTCTTTCTTCTTCTTTCTCTTTTGTTTTTCCCTCTGTTTTTATTTTTCTTCTTGTTGTTTTTTTTTCTTCTTTTTATCTTTTCCGTGTCTTTTGTTTTCTTTTCTTTTTGTCTTTCTCTTCTTTTGTTGTTTTTTTGCTTTTCTTTTTGTTTTCTTTCTCATCCTCTTATTCTTCTTTCTTTCTTTCCTCTTCTCTTTTTTTGTGGTTGAAGTATCATTCCTTTCTTTCCCTGTCTTCCACTCTTTTCTTTCTTTCTTTTTTGCCCTTGCTTTGGCGTATTCTTTCCTATTTCTTTTTTTTTGTTTCGTCTTTTTTTTTTTTTTTGTTTTTTCTGTCTCCTTTCTTTATGCTCTTCTGTTTCTTTTCTCCTATTTCTTTATTTTTTCCGTCTCCCTCTTCCTCGGCTCCTTCTTTGTTTCTTTTCTTTTTTTCTTGTTCTCTTTTTTTTGTTCTTTCCTTTTTTATTCTTCTCTCTTTTCCTCTCTCTTCATCTTCTTCTCTATCTACTCTCGTCTCTTTCTTTCTTGTCGCTTTTCTTTTTTTTTCTCTCTCTTTTCCGCCTTTTTTGTCCGGTCTCTTTCCGCTTTCTTCTTTTTTCTCCTTTTATTTCTTTCTTTCCTTCTCTTTTCTTTGCGTGTCTCCTTCTTGCTCTCGCTTCTGTTCCCTTCGCTCGCTTTTATTTTGTTCTTCCGCTCTTCTTCTCCTTCTTCTTTTTTTTTTCGTTTTTTGCTCTCCTTTTCGCTCTCTTGTGTCCCCTTTTTCCTCTTTACTGCCCTCCTTTTTTTGCTTTCCTTTTTCCTTCTTCCGTATTGCTCTTTTTTGTTTTCTTTCCTTTCCTTCTCGTTTTTGTTCTTCCCGTCTTTTTCTCTTTGTTCGCTTCCTTCCTTCCTTTCACCTTCCTTTTCCTTGTCCCCTTTCTTTTCCTTTTTGCTTTTCTTTTCCCCCTTTGGTTTTCTCATCTTTCGTCTCGTCCTCCTGCTTGCTCTTCCCTCTTGTCCTTTTCCCTCTTCTCTTTTTTTTTCCTTTTTTCTTGTGCTTGTTGTTTTGTTTCCCTTTCTTTCTCTTCCCTTTCTTTTCCCTCTTCTTTTTCTTTCTTTCTCCTTCTCTCTTGTTCTTTCTTGTTCCTCTTTTCTTTTCTCCTAGTTCTTCTTTTTTGTCTCATTCTTTTTTTTGTTCCTTTTTTTTTTTTCCTGTTTTTTTCCTTTTCTCTTTTCGGTCTCCTTTTGTTTATGCTTTGATTTCATTTCTTTGCTTTGTCTTGTTTTTGAGCGTTTCTGCTGTCCTTTTTTCTTTCTCTTCCGTTTTCTTTTGTTTCGCGGTTTGTCCTTTTTCTCCTTGTGCATTTTGTTTTTTTTTTCTCTTTCTCTGACGTCTTCCTTCCTTTTTTTTTCCCTTCTCCTACGTTTTTTTCTTCTCTACCTTCTGTCTTCTCTGTGCTCTTTCGCTTCCTCTCGTTTCTCTTTTTCTCGTTCTTCTTGTTTTTTTTTTTGCTGTTTTCGTTTTTTTCTTCTGCTCTCCTTTTTTTCTTCGGTCTGGTTTATTCGTCTTTTGTTTTTGTCTCTCTGTTTTCCTTTTTTTTTGTCTTTTTCTTGTTTCTTTTGGTTTCTTTTATCCTTTTTTCCCCTTTTTTTCCTTTTTTGTTTTAATTCTCTCCTTTTTTCTTTTCTTGCCCCTTCTTCGTTCTGCTTTCTCCTTTCTTTTCTTGTGCGTTTTTTTTTTTTCCTGTTTCTTTTCTTTCTTCTTTTTTTTTCTCTTCTTTTCCTTTTCTCCCTTTTTCTTCTTTTCTCTGCTTTTTAGTTTCTGCTTGTTTTTTATTCCTCTCCTTTTTGTGTGCTTTTCTCCTCTCGTCCTTTTCTTCTTCGCTGTTTTTTTTTGCTACTCTTCTTTCTATTTTTTCCGTTCCCCTTCCCCGCTGCGCGTGATCTCCTTATCTTACCTTCTTGGCTTTTTCTTTGTCTTTTTTTCTTCTAGTTTGCTTCGCCTTTTTTTTTTCTTTTTTTCCGCTTTTTTTTCTTTCTTTTTTGTTTGTTTTCGGGCCTTTCGTTGGCTCGCTTTGCTTTTGCGTTTCTTTTTCCTCTGTCTCTTTCGCTTGTTTCCTTCTTTTTTTTTCCCTTCTTTCTCCTCCTGGCTCTTTGTTTTTGTGTATTCTTTCCATGTCCTGCGCTTTCCTATGCTCTTCTCTCTCTCCATTTTTCTTTTCTTCCTTCCCTCCTTCTTATTCTGCTTCCCTGGTTCTTTCTCTTGTTCTCCCTTTTCTGTTTTTTTTCTTTTTGCTTGCTCTTTGCTTTTTTTTCAGGCCCCGCCTCCTAGTTCTTTCTTTCCTCCTTTCTCCTTTACGGCCTTCTCGCCTGTTGGTTCCTTTTTTTTTTTCTCTTTCTCTTCTCTCCTTTTTCCGCTTCTCCTTTAGTCTTCCCCTTTCTGGAGTTGTTCTTTTTTTTTTGTTTTTTTTGTTTTTTCTTTGCTGCCTTGTTTTCTTCTCTGCTTCTTTTCTCGTTGTATTTTTCTTTTTCTTTGTTCCTTTCCCCTTTTTCTCTTTGGTTCAGCTATTGCGTCTTTTTTTTGTCTTGCTTTTTTTTTTCTCTTTTTTCCTTATTTTGCCTCTTTGTCCTTTTGTTTCGTTTTTTCCTTCCTTATCGTTTCTTCTTTGTTTTCCTCTGTGTTTTTTGGGCTCCCCTTCCTCTTCGTGGCCTTTGTCTATTTACCTGGTTCTTTCGGCTTTCCGCTTTTTTTTTTATTTCCTGGTCTATTCCATTCTCCGGTCTTCTTTCCCTCCACTCCCTTCCCTTGTGTTTTCGCTTGCTTTGGCGTTCTCCTTCTTGTTTTTTGTTTTTTTTGTTCTACCTCTTCTTTCTCCCCCTTTCTCTTTCTCTTTTTTTCCGGTGTTTTTTCTTCTCTTTCTCTTCTTCTTTTTGTCCGTTTCTTCTTTTTTTTCGTCTTTGTTGGTTCGTTCTTTGTTTTCTGTTTTCTTTTTCTCGTCCCCTTTTGTCTATTTTCTTTTTTTTTATCCCTCTGGTTTTTTTTGTTCTCTTTTTCTTTTTCTGTGTCTTGTCCTCCGCTTTTTCTTTGTCTTCCTCTTCCCTCTCCTGTTTTTGTGCGGTGTCTTCCTTTGCTTTTCTTTTTCCTTCCTTTTTTTGTCTCGTGTTTTTCTCTCCTCTTGCGCCTTTTGTGTTCCCCTTTCCTGTTCCTTTTTTTTGTTTCTCTGGTTTCTCTTTTCTTTTTTTCTTTTTTGTTTCCTGTCCTTTGCTGTTGTTGTCGTCTCCTTTTCGTTCTTTTTCCTATGTTTACCTTTTTTCTTCTTTTTGCTTTTCCCTCTTTCCTCTCTCGCTGTCTGGACTTCTTTCTTTCTGCCCCTCTTCTCCTTCTACTTCCGCTTTGTTTTTGTTTCTCTCTTTCCTGTATTTTTTTTTATTCCCCTCGTTACGTCTTTCGTTTCTTTCGTTCTTTTTTTTCTCCCTGTTGTTTTCGTTTCTTTCGCCCTTCTTTTTTTGATTGGTGTTGTCCTCTCAGGTTCTCGTTTCTATCCGCTTTGTTTTTTCGTTCTTTTCCTTCCTTTGCTTTTGTTTCCACTTATCTTCTTTTTTTCCGTCCCTCTTTCCCCTTTTCTTCTCTATTTTTCTTCCTCAGTCTTTTTTTTTCTCTTCGTCCTTTCCCTTTTTTTTCCTCTTTCTCTTCTCCTTTTTCGTTTGGCCTTTCCTGTTACCTGCTTCCCGTCCTTCGTTTTTTTTCGGTCTTTCTTTTTTTTTTTTTCCTCTTCTCTTTTGTTTCTTTTTTCTTTCTTTATTTTTTTTCTTATTGTCTTCTTTCTTTTTTTTTCCGTGTGTTTCTTCTTTCCTGCTTTTTCTTCTTTCCTCTCTTCTTGCGTGTGCACTTTCCGTTCTTTGTCCGTCCCGTTTTTCCTTACCCCTTTCCTTTCTTTTTTCTTTCCCCTTTTTGTTTTAGTTTTTTTTCTTCTCTAGTTTTTTTTCCCTTAGGCTTTTGTTGTGTTGTTTTTTGTCTTCGTTTCTTTCATCCCTTATGTTTTTGCTTTCTTTTTTGTTTCGGTGCATTCTTTCTTCTTTTGCTCTCTTTCTCCTTGCTTATCGTTATTGTTTCTTTTGTTCTTTTTTTTCTTTTTTTTCTTACTACGTTCGTTCTCCTTTCCTTTCCTATCTTCCTCTTTCTTTCTTCTCTTCCTTCGTTATTCTTTTTTTTTCTTTTTTGCGTCCTTCTTCTTTTACCCTTTTCTCTCCCTCACTTTTCTTCTTTTCTATCCTCCTCACTTGTGTTGCCGCTTTTGCTTTTTCTTTTCTTCTGTTTGTCCTTTTTTTGTCGTCTCTGTTTTTTCCTCGTCTCTTTTTCTCCCCTTTTTCTTCTCCTCTGCTCGTCTTTCCAGTGGATTGTTCTTTTCCTTTTTTTCCCTTTTCTTCTCCTTCTTCTCTCTTGTCTGATTTTGCTTTACGTTTTGTTTTTGTCTTTGTTTTTCTTCTTTTTTGCTGTGTCCCTGTTTTTTTTTTCTGTTCTCTTTCCTTTTCTCCTTTTCGCTTTCTTTCTGTTTCGCTTCTTCGTGTCTTCTTCCGTTTTCATTCCCGGCTTGCTTCTTATCTGTTTATGTCTTTTCTTCCTGCTTTTCGTTCTTCTTTCTTTGGTCCTGTTCCGTTTTGTTTTCGTTTTTTTCTGTGGTTCTTTTTTCTCTCTTTCCCTCGTCTTCCTTTTTTCTCTTTTCTCCTTTGTCGTTCCTTTTCTGCCTTCTCCTTCCTTTTCGTCTTTTTTCTCGCTCTGGTTGCCTCTTTCTTTTTTCTCTTTCCTGTCTCTCTCTTTTCTCTCTCTTTTTTCCTAGCTTTTTCCTCTTTTCTTCGTTTTTTGTTTCTGGTCCCTGTCTCTCTTTTTTTTCTCTTTTTGGGCTCTTCCTCGCCTTTCTGTCTTTCTTTTAGGCTTCTGTTGACTTTCTTTTTCCTTCAGGTTTGTTTTATTTTCTTCTTCTTTTCCTCTTTTTTCTGTGTTTTGGTTCTTCTTCTGTCCTTTTTCTCCCCTTCTTTTTTTTGCCCGTTCTGCCTGTTGCTGCCCGTGCTTATTTTTTTCGTCTTATCGTTTTTTCTTTGTTTCTCGTTTTTTTCTTTTCTCTTTCTTCTCTTCTGTCCTTTGCTGGGTTTCCGCTGTGTTGTTTTGTTGTTGTGTGTCTTTTTTGTTTCTGTTTTGGTTCGTTTTGTCGTCGTTTCTTCCTGTCTTTTTGTCTTTCTTTTTGCTTTCTCTTTGGCCTTTCCTCTTGTTACCTTCCTCCTCGCTCGCCGTCCTGCTTTTGTTTCTTCTCTTTCTGTTTCCTTTTCGTCTTCTTTGTTTCCCTGTTCCTTCCTTCTTTTACTTTTTGCTTCTCTTTTTGTTTTCTTTTGTTTGCATTTTTTTTTCTTCTTTTGCTTTTTTTTTCTCTTTCTTTTCTTCTTTTCTTTTTCTTGTCTCTTCTTTGGCTTCTTTTCTTTCGTCCCCCTCTTTTGTCTTGTTTCATCGGTTTTTGTTCTTCTCTGTGCTGTTTTTTTTTTCTTGCCTCTTGTTTCTTTTGTTCTTGCTCTGTTTTTCTCGCCTCTTTTTCTCGTTTTCTTCTCCTTTTTCTGCTTGTGCTTGTTTCTTTCTCGCACTTTTCCTTTTTTTCGCGTCTCTTCCTCTCTTTTGTCGTTTTTTTCTCTTTGTTTTTCCTTTTAGGGTTGCTTTCTTGCTCTTTGTTGTCTTTTCTTTGTTTCTGCTCTTTCTCCCTTTTTTTCTCCCTTTTGTTCTTGCTTGCTCTTCTCCCTTTTTTTTTTTTTCTTTCTTCTCTTTTTGTTTTTTCTCCCCTTGTTTGCTTCTCCTCGTTTTCTCTTGATTTCTTCTTTTTTCCCTATTTTCTCTCTTTCTTTCTCTGTTTTTTTTTTTTTTTTCCTTTCTTTTGTCTCTTTTCCTTTCTTCCCTTATCGTTTTTTATTCCCTCCTTGTCTTTTGTTTGTTGCCTTCTCTTTTCCCTTTCTTTCGTTGATTGTTGTTCTTTCTCGTTCCTTCGTTTTCGCGGTTTTGGCTGGCTTCCTGCCGGCGTTTTTTTTTTGTCTGTTCCTCTTCGTCTCTTTTTTCTTTCCTTCCTCTTCTCTTTCTTTCTCCTTTTCTTTCGCGTTCTTTTTGGTTTTTTTCTGTTTTTTTTTGTTCCTCTCCCGTTCCGTTTCTCGTCTTGTCGTACCTCTTTCTTGTTCTTTTTTTTGCTTCTTTTTTTTCTCCCCTTTTTTGTCTTTCTGTTCGTGCTTCCCTATTTTTCTCCTTCGTTCTTCCTTGCTTTTTTTTTCTGTTTTTGTTTCTCTTGTGCATGCTTTCTTTTTTGTGCTTTTTGTCCCTTCTTTCTTCTCTTTCCTTTGCTTTTTTTCTATTGTTTTTCTTCTCTTCGGGTGTCTTTTCCTCTACTTTTTTTGTGTTCTTCTTCGTCCTGGTCCCTCTTGTTATCTGTGGTCTTCTTTTCTTTCTTCTGCTTGTTTCTCCTCGTTGCCCTTTTTCGTTTCTTGCTTTTTCCTGCTTCTTGTTGTCTTTTTCGTCCGATCCTCCTCTTTTTTCCCCCTTTTTCTTTTTCTCTTCTCTATTTCTTCCTGATCTTTTTCTAAGTCTTTTTCGTGTTTTCTGGACTTTTTCTTATTTGTTTTTTTTTCATTTCTTTACTGCCTTATTCTTTTTTTGCTTTCGTCTTTTGTTGTTGCGCTTGTCCTCCTTTTTTTCGTCTTTTTTTACTTCTTCTCGCTGTTTCTCTTCCTTTGTTTTCCTTCTTTTTTGCCGCCATTTTTTTCTTTTGCTTCTTTTTTTTCTTTGCTCATTGTTTTCGCTTTTCTCTGCTGATTTTATTTCTTTCCTTTCTTTTTCCCTCCCTATGGTCTCTTCTTCAGCTCGCCTCTCTCTGTTTTTTTCCTCTCCTCTCCTCGTTGTCTTCCTGTTGCCCTCCTTGTTGGTTTTTTTTCTTGCATTTTCTCCGTTTTGCCTCTCCTCTCTCTTGGTTTTTCCATGTCTTTTCTTTGCTTGTCTTTTCTTTTTTTTGTTCTCTTCTTTCTGGTTTTTACTGTTTTTTTTTTTGGTTTTTTGTCCGTGTTCCCTTGACCTCTTTGTTCGCGTTTCCGTATTCTTTCGAAGCCTCCTCTTTTCTTTTTCCTTCTTTTTCTCTTTTTCCGACTGTCTGCTTTATTTGTTCTTTTTTCCTTTTTCTATTGCTGACTTTCCCCTTCTGTCTTCTTCTTTGCTCTTTCCCTTTTGTTTTTTGCTGTGTTTTTTTTGCTTTCTCTGTCGTATTTCTGTTTCTGTTCCTTTCCGGCGCTTTATTCTTTCTATATTGCCGATTTTTTTTTTTTTTCTTTCTCTTTTCTTTTGCCTTTTTTTATCTCTCCTTTGTATTTGTCTTCCCTTTTTCCTTTTTTTCTTTCCTTTTCTTTTCTTGTTTTTGACGTTTTCTTTTCCTTTAGTTTTCCTGTTTTTTCTTCTCTTCGACTTCCTTCTGGTGTTTCCTGTGTTTCTTTCTCGGATTCTTTTCTTTTTTTCTTCTCTATGTGTTCTCTGCTCTCTATTTTAATCTCTCCTTTTTCTTCTTACGTTTTTTCTCGTCTCCTTTTTATCCCTCTGTACTCCCTCTGTCTTTTTTCTTTCTTCGCTTATCTGTGTTCTTCTTTTCGCGTTTCTTCTTTTCTCTTGCTGTTCTGTTTTTTTTCGTTTTCTCTCGTTCCTCCTTCTGCCTTCTTTCTGCTTTCTTCTTTCTCTGCCCCTTTCTCCTTTTTTTCTTTCTCTCCTTCTTTTTCTCTTCCTGCTTTCTCTTTCTTTCCTCTCTTTTTTCTTTTTGGTTTCCTCTTTTTTTCTCCTTTCTCTTCGTGTTTCTTGTTTATTTTTCTTCCCTTTTTGCTCTTCTTGTTTCTTCTTTTTTTCTTTCGTCTCTTTTCTTGTTTCTTGTTTTTTCTTCTGTTTTCTTTTGCTTTTTTCGCGCGCGTCTACTCTTTTTGCCTTTCTCTCTGTATTGTTTTGCCTCCTTTCCCTGTTTCCTCCGTTTTTTTTTTCTTTCTTTTTCGTTTCCTGCGCTTGTCTTTCGTCGCCTCTTTTTTTTTTCTCTAGCCCTTTTCACTTTTTCTCTTTTCCGTCCTTTCGTCTTCTGCTCTTTTGCGTTTTTTCTCCCTTTCTGTTCTCTTCTTCTTCGTCCTCCTTTTGTCTCTCTCTTTTTTGAGCTTTTTTCCTTTTTTATTGTTTTTCTTCTTTGCTTTGTCTTTGTTTTCTCAGTCAGCTCCTTCGTCCCTGATTTCTTTTTCGCTTCTTTTTCTTCATGTTTTTCGCTTTTTTTCACTTTTCACGTTTCTTCACTTTTCGTTCTCTGCTCTGCTCGTTCCCTTTTCTCCTTCGTCTTTTTTTTTTTTCGTCTTATTTTTCCCTCTTTTGTTTTTTTTTTTTTGTTCTTGACCTTTGTTGTTTCTTTTTTTTATCTTTCTTCCCATTTTTTTTCCTTTCTTTTCTTGTTTTTTCTTTTTTTTGCTTTTCTTCTCTCCTTTTTTCGTTTCTTTTTTTTTCTGTGTTCTTTCCTCTTTGTCTTTCCTTCTTCTTCTTTCTTTCGTTTTTTCTCGTTTCTTTTTCTTTTTTGTCTTTTTTCTTCTTGTCCTTTTTCTCCTTTTTGCTCGCTGTATATCTTTCTTTTGTCTATCCCGTTTTTTTCCGTTCCTTTTTCCCCTTTTTTTTCTTCTACTTTTTTTTTTTTCCTTGCTTGACTTCTTTCTTCTCTTTTTGTTCTTTGCCCTGCTACTTTTGTTTGTTCTCTCTCCCCCTTTTTTTGTTTTTTCTTTCTTCCTGTGTCTCGTTATTTTTTCGCCGTTCTGTCTTTTCCTGGGTAGTTTTGGTCCTTGCTTGTGTTTTTTATTTTTTTTTGTATTTTTTCCCGCGTTCTTCTCTTTTTTTGTGCTGTTTTGTCTGTATTTTTTGGCTCTTTTTTTTTTCGTTTTTTTTCTTTTTTTTTTTTCTCCTCTCTAACTTTTCTTTTTTTTTGACGTTCTTTCCCGCCTTTTCCTCGTTCTTTTCCTGTCGCTTTTCTTTATTTCTTCCCGTGTTCCTTTTTTCGTTTCCTCCTGTTTCGGTTTTGGTTCTCGCTGTGCTTACTTTCTTCTTATTACTGCTCTTCTTCTTTTTCTGGTCTGCTCCCTACTTTGCTTTTTTCACCCCTCTTTTTTTTTTTACTTCTTCTCCCTTTTCTGTCCAGCTTTTGCTTGTATCGTTTTTGTTTTCTTTTTTTCGTGCTTAGCCATGTTCTCTTCCCGTTGTGCTTTTTTCTTTCTTTCCTCGTTCTTGTCTTGTTCCGTTGTCCTTTTGCTATTCTTGTTTCCCCTCTTTCCCTCCTCTCGCTCCGTTATCCTTCTCTCCCCTGCCTTCTCTTCGTCTTTTATCCGCTCTCTCTAGCGTTCCTGTTTTTTGCTTTCTCGCCTTTCTTTCCCCCTTTTTTTCTTTTCCTTTTTTCTTTGTGTTTTTTTTTCTTTTTTTGCTTTTTTTTTCCTCTTGCGGTTTCTTTCTTTTCCTTTTATCTTTTCCTTCTGTCTTTCTCTCCTTTTTTTTTTTCCATTCTTTTTGCTTTCGCTTTTTTCGTTCTCTTCCGTCTTTTTGTGCTTTCTCTTTTTTGCTCTCCTCTTTTGTTTCTTTCCTTTTTCTCATTGTCCTCGTTCTTCCTCACCGTTTTTTTCTCTTCTTTTGTTTTCTTTTATTCTCTTTTACTTGTTTTCTCTTCTTTATCTGCCTCTTAGCTTCCCTCTTCTTTTTCTGCCTTGCTTCTTTTTTTTTTTTTGCTTGTGGGCTTTTTTTCTCATTCTCTTTGTCGTCCGCTTTTTCCTTCGTCCGCTCCTTTCTCTTTCCTTTCTCGTTTCTTTTTCTTCTATTTTCTTTTTTTCCTTGCCCTTCGCGCATTGCCTTCTTTTTTCCTTCTTCCTTTTTTTTCTTCTCATCTCTTTCTCTTTTTCTTGGTCTTCTTTTCCTTTTCCCCCTTCCCCTTTTTTTTTTTCTCTCTGTCTTTTTTGTGTCTCTCGTCTTGTTCTTCCTCTTGTGTCTTTTTTTTATTCCACTCTTCCTCTTTCGTCTTTTTTTCCTTCCTTACTTATTCGCTTGCCTTTTTGTTTTTATTTATCCTTCTCATTGTTTCTTTATGCCTGTAACTTTCTTTTTTTTTTACTTGTCTTTGCCCTTCTGTTTGTTCTCTTCCTTGTTCTTTTTTGCTTCCCTTGTCGTTTTATTCTGTTGTTTCTGTTTTTCTTTTTTTTCCTGATTTCCCCTTTAGTTTTTTCCTTTCTTTCTCTTTTTCTTTTTTTCTTCTTTCTCCGTTTTCCTTTGCTCCTCCGTTCTCTTCTCTATTTTTTTGCTCTTCGCTTTCGTCTTTCTTGCTCCCTGCTCTCTTTCTTCCTTCTCCTTTGTTCTTTTCTCTCTTTCCTCCCCTCTTTTTTTCCTTTTTTTTTTTTCTTGTGTGTTTTGCCGTTCTTTGTTCTTTCTCCGCTCATTTCGTTTTTTTCTGTCTTTTCCCTTTTTCTCTTTTTCTCTTTTTACCTTTCTCTCCTTCTTTTTTTTCCTTTCTTGTTTCTATTTCTTTGTTTTTTTTTTGTGCCTCCCTCTCCATGTTTTCTCCATCGTTTGTTCCCTTTTTTTCTTTTTTTTTTTTTTTTTTTTTCCTGTTCTTTTTTTTTTCCCTTTCTCTTTTGGCTTTATTTTTTTTGTCCGTTGTTTTCCCTTTTTTTTTGGGCTTTTCTCTTTTCTTGTTCTTGTTTTACTTTTTCTCGTTGTTTGGCTTTTTTTTTTTCCCGGTTCGTCTTTTCCTCTTGGTTCTCCTTTCCTTATCCTTCTCTGTCCGTTTTCTCGTTTTTTTATGTTTTTCTTTCGTTCTTTTCCTCGTTCTCTCGTTTTATTCCCTCTTTCCTTTTCCTTTGGTTCCGCTGTCTTCTCTTTCTTTCTTTTTTTTTGTTATTTCCCTTTTGTTCACTCCTTTCTTTGTTTTTTTTCCCCTCGCTGTTCTCCTTTCGCATTCTCTTTTCTCTTGTTGTTGCTTTTGGCTTTTCCCCGTCTTCTTCTCTTTTTGTTTCTGCCGTGCTTCTTCTCGCTCTTTTTGTGTGTTTTCTTTCTTCTGGTCCCCTCTACCTTTCTTTTTTTGTTCTTTGTGTTTTCTTTTCCTTTTGCCTCTCGTGATTTCTTTCTCTCTCGGACGGATCCTCTCTCGTCTTTCCACCGTCCTTTTTGCTTACTTTTTCGTTCGTTTTGTTTCTTCCTCCTTCTTTTCTGTCTTCTTTTCTCTATTGTCTCCTCTTTTTTCGTCCTTTTTTTTCTGGTCTTTCTGTCTTGTCTTTTGCGCCCTTTTTATTTTTTTTTTTCTTTCCTCGTTTCCGCTTTCTCCTTGTTTCCTTTGTTCGTCGTTTCTGCCTTTTTTCTATTCTTTTTCTGTTTATTTTCTATTCTTCTTGTCTTTTCCTTGTTTCTTTCCCTTCCTTTCTTTTTTTTTTGTTTTTTTTCGCTCTTTTTTTCCTTCTTGTATTTTTTCTTTTTTCTTTTTGTTCTTTTTCTCCTCGTTTTTTCGCGGTTTTCTTCTTGTTTCTTGGTTTGTTTTTCCTTTTCTCGTCTTCGGTCTCCTATCTTTTTCTGCCCCTTTTTTTTATCTTTTTCTTTGTGTTTCGTTTCCTGTTTGTTTCTTTTCCCTGCTTTCTAGCTTCTTTTTTTGTCGCTGTCTTCTTTCTTTCGTCCTATCCTCTGCTTGTTTTTTTTTCTTTTTGGTGGTGTTTCTTTTTCTCTTTTTTTCTTGTACTTCATGTTACCTTTTGCCCGTTTTGCTTTTTTTTTTTTCACCTTCTCTTTCTTTTTCTCGCCCATTGTCGTTTCTTTTTCTTCTGCTTTTTTTTTTTCTTTCTCGTTTTCTTTTTCTTTCTCTCCTACTTTTTTTTTCTGCCTCTCCGATTTTCTCCCTCCAGTCTTTTTGTTTCTCAGTTTTTCCTGCTTTGCCTCTCACTTGTTTTCCTTGCGCTTTTCTGTTCCTCTTGTCCTTTTTTTTGTTGTTACTTTGTCCTTTTTCTGCGCCCTTTCCTCCTTTTCCCTTTTCTTCTCTCTTTTTCTCTCTTTTGTCGCCTGCCCACTCTTTTTTTTTACCTGTGTTTTTTATGGTTCGTTTTCTTTTTCTCCTTCCCCATCGGCTTTTTTGTTTGTTCTTTCCTTTCTTTCCTTCCTCCCGTCCTCTCTCCTTCCTCTCCTTTTCCTTTGGTGTTGTGCTTTTTTCTTTCTTCTCTCATTTTCGCCTCCTCGTTCTATCCCCCTTTTCTTTTTTTCGTTGTTTCTTAGTGGCTTGCTCGTCCTTTTTGCTTACCCTCGTCCTCCTCTTTTTTTTGGTTCACCCTTTTCTTTTTTCTTTCCCTGTGCTTTTCTTGTTCGCTTTACCCTTCTGTTGTTTTATTCTCTCTTTTTTCTTTTTCTTTGTTCTTTTTTTTTCTCCATCGCGTGTGTTCGCTTTCTACGTTCTCCTTTTTGTCTTTTGCTTTTCGTTTTTTTCTTCGTTGGCTTTTCTTGTCTCTTGCTCTTTCTCCCTTCCTTTTTTCCCTTTTCAGTGTTTCCTCTGTTACCTTCTCTCTTCCCCTTTTTTTCCTTTTTCTTTCTTCTTGTCGTCCTCTCTTTTTCCTTTTTTTTTTCTTTTTCCGTTTTTTCCCTCCCTTCTTGTTTTCTCTTTCTTTTCTGCCCTCCGCTCCTCTTTTTTTGTGTATCTTTTTCTTTTGTTTATATTTTTTCCCTTCTGTTCGCGTTCTCGCTTTTTCTTTTTGCGTTTTCTCTTCTTGTTGTTCTTTTCTTGATTTTTTTTGCTTTTTTTCTTTTCCCTTTCTTTTGCTTCTGTGTTTGCTTTTTGCTTCGTCTTCTTCTGCGCTTTTTTTGCTTGTTTCTGCTCGCTGTTCGCATTTCTTTCTTTCTTCCTTTATTCCTCCTCGATGTCCCTCGCTGTCTCTATTTTTGTTCTTCCTTTCTTTGTCTTTTCTTTTTCTTGCTTTCTTTCTTGTGGTCTTTCTCGTTTTTTTTGCTCGGTTCTTTTCCTGCTTTTTCCTGCTTTTTTTACGTTCTGTGTCCTTTTTCTTTGTTTTGCCTTCGTTTTCTTCTCGCCTTCCTTTTTTGTTTTTTTTTATTCCTTCTCGTTTTCTCTCCGCCTTTTTCTTAGGCTCTTCTGTCCTGTTCTTGTTTTTTTTTGCCGTTTCCTTTTTCCGTTGTATTCCTCCTTGCTTTCTTTTTCCTTTTCCTTCTATATTTCCTTTTTTGTTTCCTTTTTTTTTTCCTTTTTTCTCTTTTTCTTGTTTTTTTTTGTTCCTTTTCTTTTTTTCTCTCCTTTCTTTCCCTCTACTTTTTTTTCTTGTTTGCCTTCCTTTTTTCCTCTTCCTCTTTTTTTGTTTTTCGTTTTGCTTCGTCTGTTTCTCCTCTGTTTTCGTTTCCTCTTTCCCTTTTTTTCTGCTTTTTTTCTCTTTCCCTGTGTCCTGTTCACCTCTGTCCTTCTTTCTTTTTTTCCTTTGGTTTCTTGTTTCTTTTTTTCTCTTCTCCTCTTCTTGGCTCTTTTTTTTTTTTTTTCTCTGCCCCTTTTCTTTTCCTCCATTCTCTCTTCCTGGTCATTTGTTCTCTCCTTCTTTGGTCCCCGCCTTCTATGTTTCTGCTTCTCTTCCTTTTTCTTTTTTTCTTTTCCTTGTTTTTTTCTTTCTTTTTTTTTGTTTTTCTTTATCCTTTTTTCCTCCTTCCGTTCCTCCCCTTTTTGTCTGCTTCTGACTTGTTTCTCATCTCCCTTTTTTCTCCTGCTTGTTCTCCTTTCTTTCTTTCTTTTTGTTCGCCTTTTTTGTCCCCTTCTGGTGTTCCTTTGGTTTTCTTTCTCCTTTCTTTCTCCTTTTAACCTTTTCTTTACGCCCTGTTTCTTACTCTTCTTTTCTGCGTCCTTTATTTTTCTTTATGTTCTTGTTTTTCCCTCTTCGCTTGTTACTTTCCTCTCCTTTTTTTATTTTCTTCCCGTTCTTTTTTTTATTTGTCCTTTATCTTTTTCTTTGTTTTTCTCGTTTTTTGTTGTTCTCTTTTCGGCACTTTTTGCTCCTCTTCTTACCTCTTTCTCTTCGCTCTTTCTCTTTGTGACTTTCTTTTCCTCTTTCTTTGCCGTTCGCTGTTTTTCTTCTTCTCCTCCTTTACTGGTCTGGCTTCCTCGTTTGCTCTTTCTCTCTCCCTTTTGCCCTTTCTCACCTTTTTCTCCTTTCCCTCTAGTTTTTTTTTTTCTCCTTCTTGCTTTTCGTTCTTGCTTTCTTGTGCTCTCTTTTCCTTCTTTGCTTTTTTTGCCTGTTGTTTCGTTCCTTCTGTGTCCTTTGCCTTTGCCCTTTTTGCTCTTTTCCTCGTTTCTATTCCCCCCTTTTATGCCTCGCTTCTTTTGTTCTCTCCTCTACTGTTTTCTCTTCTTTCTGCTTTGTTTTTTTGTCTTTCCTCTTTGTTTTTGTCATGTCCTGTGTCATTTTTTACCTGTCTTTACGCTGCTCTTTTCTTTTTCGTTTTCGTTTTTTCTCTTTGTGTGTTTTTTCCTTCCTTCTCCTCCTCCTCATTTTTTTCCTTTCGTTGTTCTTCTCGTTTTCTGTTCTTTTTCTTCCTTGTTTGCTTCTGTTTGTTTTTTTGTGCTTCCTCTTCTTTTTTTCTATTTGCTTTTCTTACTCTGCTTCTGTCCTTTTTTTTGCCCATTTGTTTTGGTTCTTTTTCATCTTTCTCGCCTTTCATGCTTTTTTCTTTCTGTTCTTCTCTTTTTTTGATTTTTCTCTTTTTATTTCGTTTTTTAGCTTGCTTTTCTTCTGTCCTCCGTTTTTTTCTTTTTTGCTTACCTATGCTCCTCTTCTTTGTCCCCTTTTTTTCTCTCTTTTTTTGTAATCTTCTTTTGGTTTGCCTGTTATCTCTTGTCTTTTTCTGCTATTTTTTTCCTTTTTTTCTTTTCTTTCATTGATCCTCTGTTGGTTTTCTCATTTGTTTTTTTATTTCCGTTTTTTCTCCTCCCTTTTTCCTTTTTCTTTTCCTTTGGTCTTTACTTCTTTTTGTTTGTTTCTTTTTTTCTTCCTCTCCCTTGCTTGCTGTTTCTTTCAATTTGTCTTCGGTTTCTCTTTCCTCTCTTTTCTTTTTTTCTTCTTTTCTTTTCTTTTCTTTTCACCTTTTCTTTTTCCCTTCTGTTTTCTTTCGTTGTTCTTCTGCCTTTGTTTTCGGTTTTCTCGTTTTGTTCCTTTTCTTTTCTTGCTGCTCTTCTTTCTCCTCCTCCCCCTTTTCGCCTTCTGGGGTTCCTTCCTCGCTTTTCCCTGTTCCTCCTTCCTTTCTTTTCCCTTTCTTCCTCTTTGCTTTTTTGTAGTTTTTTTGTTTTTCTCTTATGTCCCTTCCTTTCCCTTCTCTTTTTCTTTGTTTCTTTTTTTGCCTTTTTGTTTTTTTTTTCTGTGTTTTTTCTCCCTTCGTTTTCTTGTTGCTGCGGTGGTTCTTTGCTTTCCTTTTCCTTTTCTTTCTCTGCCCTTCTTTTTTCTTCTGGTCCTTTTTTTCGTTCCGTTTATCTATGTTTGTTTTTTCCTCCCCTTCTTCCCTCCCTCTTCTTCTCTTTCTGTTCCCGCCTTTTTTTGCTCTCCTTCGCCTCGTCCTGTTCTTTTCTCCTTCTGTTTTTTTCTTCTCTCTTTCTGTTCTTTGCCTCGTTTTCTCTCTTCTTTTTCCCCTTTTACGTTTTTTTTTCTGTCGTCGTTCGGCTTCTGTTTCTTTTTTTTATCTCTTTTGTTTTGTCTTTCTTATCCTCTATTTCCCTTTCTTTCTCTTCTTCTTTCTTTTCGTTTGCTCTTCTTTTTCTTGTGCCTTCTTTTTTGTCTGCTTTCCTTTTATCTTACTTCTATTCTTCTCTTTTCATTCTTCCGGGTTTTCACCGTCCGTTTGTTTTTTTGCCCCCTCCTTTTCGCTTTCGTCTTCATCTTCCGTTCTCCCTCTTTTTGCCCCGCTTGGTGTCCCTTTTCTCTCTCTCTTTTTTTTTTCCTATTCCATTGCTTCTTTTTGGTTCTCGTTTTCTTCTCTCTTCTTTTTTCTTTTTTGTGCCTTTTTTGGCTTTCCCTTTTTCCTTTTCTGTTTTCTTTCTTTTTTCTTTGTTCTCTTGCTTTTTCCTTCCTTTTTTTCGTTTCCTCTGCTTCTCTACGCTTGTTCTCTTTTTTCTTTTTCTTTTCGTTGTTCTTCTTCTTTTTTTTCTTTCTCTTTCCTTCCTTTTTCTTGTTCTCCTCTTCCTTCTTTTTTTCCCCGTCTTTTCCTTCTTTTTTCCTGTCTTTTTTTTTGTGTGTTTTTTTCTTCCTTTTTCTTGTTTGTTTTCTTTCCCTCGTTTTGTTTCTTTCTTTGTTCTTCCTCTCTTTCTTTTTTTGGCTCTGTATTTATGCTTTTTTTTTCTTTCCTTTTTCTGTCTTTGGGCTTTTTTCTTTTTTTTCTGTTCTACAGTTCTTTTATCTTTCTTGTCCTGCTCTTTTTTTTTTTTTGTTTCTACTCTCTCTGTTTCTTCTTCTCGTTCGCCTGTTTCTTTTCTTTTTTCTCTTTTTTGTCCTTTTTGTCTTTTCTTTTCTGTTCGGTTTCCTTTTCTTTCTTTCCTCTCCTCATTGTTGGTCGATTTCTCCTTTTTCCCTTCCTTTCTTTTCCCTGTCTTTTTTTCCTTCTCCCTTCCGTTTGTTGATTCCGTTGTTCCTTTTTTTTCTGTCTCCTCTCTTTTTTCTTTTCTTTCTTTTCTTGGTTGGTTTTTTTCTTCTCGTTCTTTTTTTTTCTTCTTTTCTATTTTTCTTCTTTTTGTCGTCTTTTTGTTTTCCTTCCCTTTTTCTCCTTTCTTCTTTCCGCCTCTGCTTTGGTCTTCTTCTCCCTTTTGTCCATTTTCCTCCTTTTCTTTGGGTCACTTGGCCTCGGTCGCTTCTCTTTGCATTTCTCTCGTTCTTTTCTTCTTCTTTTCCCTTTTTTTCGCTTTTATTTCTCTTTCTCTTTTCTTTTTCCTTTTTTTCTTTTTGCTTCCTCTTGTCTTTTTTTTCTTCTTTTCTTCCCCGCCTTTTCCCTTTTTTCTCTTTCTTCTTTTTTCTCTTTCTTCTTTTTGCCTGGTTTTTCTTCGTCCTTTTTTCTTTTTGCTTCTTCCTTTCTTTTCTTTTTCGGGTTGTTTGTCGTGTCCTTTGCTTTTTTTTTTTTTTCGTTTTCTTCTTCTTTTTTTTCTCTCTCTCTTCTTTTTCTGGTTTTCCTCTCCTTTCTTGTCCTTTTGTTTCCCGCCTGTTGCTTCTTCTTTCGCGTCTTCCTCCTTCTTCTTTCTTCTTCTTTCTTTTTCCTTCTTCTTTTGGCTGCGTTCTTTTCTTTCCTATTCCCTCCTTTTTCTCCTTTCTTTTTCCTTTTCTCTTATTCTTCTGTAATTCTTGGCTTTCTCTCTCCCCTTCTCCGTTTTCCTCCTCTCTGCTTCTCGCGCTCGCCTGCCCTGGCTTTTTTTTTTTTCTCTTTTCTTCTTTCCTTTTTGCCTAGTTCACTTTTAGTTGTTCTCCGTCTTGTCTTCTGTCTTCGTTTCTTCCTTGTTCTTTCTCTTTTCTTCTTTTTTCGGCTTTTCTTTCCGTCTCCTTTTTTTTTTGCTCCCGTTTCTCTTCTTATTCCTCTGTTTTCCTTCATTTTTGCTTCCTTCTTTCCCCTTTTTTTCTTTCTTCTTCTCCTCCGCCGGGTTGTTTGTTGTCCTCCTTCTTTTCTTTTTCTTCTTTCTTTTTCTTATTTTCTTTTCCCTCTCAGTTTTCCCTTCTTATGTTTTTTTCTTCGTCTCTTGTCGTCTTCTCTTTTTCGTTTTTCCCGTTCTCTTTTCTGTACTTTCTTCTTCTCTCCTTCCCTTCCTTTTATTGTTTTTTTTCTTTCGCTTCAGTTTTTTTTTGTTTTCTTCTTTGTTCCGTTTGTTCTCACTTTTTTTTCTTCTGTTCCTTTTTTGCTTTCCTTGTTACTTCGTCTTCTTCTGGTCTTCCCTCTTGTTTTTCTTTTGATTTTCTTTTTCTTCTTGTGCTCTGGTTTCATCTTCATTGTTCTCTCTTTCTTTTTCTGTCTGGTGCCTTCCTCCTCGTTTTCCCCCTCTCTTTCTTTTTCTTTTTTTTCTTTCGTGTTTTTCCTTGTTTTTATCTTTTTTTTTATCGCTTTTTGTTTCCTGTTTTCTGGTTTTTTTCTCTTTGCCCCGTATACCTTGTTCGGTTCTTTTTTTTTTTTTGTTCTTGTTGTTGTATTTCTTTTCCCCTTTTCTCGTTCTTTCCTCTGCCTTTCTCTTCCGTTCTTTTATCTTCTTTTTTTCTTCCCTTTCTTCCTTTTTTTTCTTCCTCTTCTTGTTTTCCTTATTTTTCTCTTCTTTGTTTTTCTTGTCTTTTCTTTCGTTGTATTCTTCCTTCTACCTTCTTTTATCTTTTTTCTTCCTCCTCCTATTTTTTCTTGCTTTTTCGTTTGTTCTGTTTTGCTTTCTTTCCTTTGCTCCTTTTCTTCAGCATCTTTTTCTTTTTTTTTCTTTTCTTCGTTTCTGTGCTTTCTTTTTCGTTCTTTCTTGTCCTTGACCTATGCGCGTCCTCTTTTCATTCTCCGCGCTTTTCTCTTGTTCTTTTATTTCTTTGTCCTGTTCCCTTCTTTTGTTGTTTTCTTCTCTTCTCGTTTTTTTCGTTTTTTCTGTTCTTTTACTCCTTCTTCGTCTTTTTCCTTTTGTTACTTTTCTACTTCTCGCTTACTTATTCTTTTTCTCCTCCGTCTTTTTTTTCCTCGCTCGCTTCTTTTTTCTTTTCGCTTTTTTTGTCTTCTTCCTTTCCTCTCGCTTCCTTTTTTGGTCTTTTCCCTCTTCCCTTCTTATTGCCCCCGCTCGTCTTTTCTTTTTCTTCTCTCGTTTTTTTTGCTCCTTCTAGCTCTCCCGCGCGCCTTCTCTTTTCTACGTTTGGCGTTTCCTTTTCCTGTTTTTTTTTTTTGCTTTCTCCGGTTCCTTTCTTGTTTTGTTCTTGTTCCTTCCTTCTCTCTCTTTGATCCTTGTCTTCCCTCGCCTTCCCTGCTTTCCCCCCTCTTTCTCGTTGTCTGCCTCTTCCTTTTCTTTGCTTCCTTTACTTTTTTTCTCGTCGCGTCATTCTTGGTGCCTTCTTTCTTTTTTTTCCCTCTTTCCTTTCTTCTTCCTTTTTTTTTTGTTTTGTCGGCTGCTTTTTTTTTGTTTTCCTTTCTTCATCTTTTCCTCGTTTTTCTTTTTCCTTTTGTTTTGTTTTTTTTTTTCCTATTTCTCTTTTGGTTTAAGTTCTCGCCTCTGTCTTTTTTGTGTATTTGTTTTCTTCTTCTTCCCTTTGCCCTTTTCTTCTTTTTTTTCGTTCGTGTTTCCGTTTGTCTCCGCTGTCGTTCTGGTTTTGCTTCGTTTTCTTGTTTTCTCATCTCTTCTTTTTTTCTTCACGTTTTTTTTTCTCGTTTTTTATTTGTCTTTTTCTCTTTTTGCTTCTTTATTGGTGTTTGGCATTTCTCTCTTTCTTTTTTTTGTCTTCTCTTTTCTCCTCTTCTTGTCTTCTTCTTTCGTCTTCTTGGTTTGTTTCCCTGCTTTCTTTCTTTCTTGCCCTCCCTGTTTTTTTTTTGTCGCTCCCTTTCTGTCCTTCCTTCTTTTTTGTCCCTTCCTCTTATGTTCTTTTTATTTTTTTCTGTATTGGTTTACTCTGCTGTTGTCTTCTTCTTTTTTTTTTTTGCCTTTTCCGGCTTTTTCTCTCGTCGCTCTTGTCCTTTCTCTTGTTGCTCTCTTTCCGTGCTTTGGTTCTCTTTGTCGCTTCTCTTCTTTCTTCCCTTTGTCCCCTCTTTCTCCGTTCCTTGTTTTTCTTTTTCCTTTTCCTTACCGGTGTTCTTTTCCTCTCTTTTTCTCGTCTTTCTTTCTTGTTTTCTTCTCTCCTGTTCACCTCTCTTTTTTTTTCCTGTTTCTGTTCTCCTTTCCCTTTGTTCCCCCTTTTCCCTTTTTTCTTTTGTGTTGCTTTTTTCTTTTTTTTTTTTTTGCCTCTACCCTTTTCCTTCTTATGTTTTTTTTTTTTTCTTCTTTTTCTTTCTTTTTTTCTGTTTTCTTGGTCTCCTCTTACCTTCGTTTCTTTTCCCTTTTTCTGCTTTTTCATCTTATTCCTTGTCATCTCTTTTCTTTCTTTTTCTTTTTTTTTTCGCTTCTCGTCTTTTCTTTTTTGCCCTTGCTTGCTTTCGTCCTTCTTTTTCTTCTTTTGTTTTGGCCTTCTCCACCTTTGTTTTCCTGTTTTTCTTTCCTCCTCCCTTTGTTTTTTTCTCGTTTACTCTCTTTTCCTCCTTTTCTTTTCCCGTTTCCGTTCTTTTCTCTCTGCTTCTTTTCTCTCTTTCTTCTTGCGTCGTCTCCCTGTTTGCGTCCTTACCTTGTCCCCCTTTCTGCTCCTCTCTCCTCTATTTTTCTCCTCTTTTTGGTACTTTTCTTCGGTTTCGTCCTCCTTCTGGCCTTCCTCTCTTTTTGCTGCTTCTTTTTTTTGGTTCCGCTTCTCCGATTTCTTGCTTCTTTCGCTCCTGGCCCTTCTCCATTCTGCCCCTTTTCTTGCTTCCTTATGGTTTGTCCTTCTCCTCCTTTTTGTTTTTTTGTTCTGCTCTTCTTTTGTCTTCTTTTCTTGTTTTTTTCGTTCACCGGGCTGCTTTCCTTGTGTTTATTCTCTCTTCTTCTCTTCTTTTTGTTTTTCGTGTTCTCCTATTTGTTTCTTTCTTTCGTCTTTCCTTCTTCTTCCTTGTTTTTTTTCCGTGTGGGTCTTCTTTTGCTTTGTTGTCTCTACCCCTTTCTTTTATTTTCCGGTTTTGCTTCCCTGTTTTTCTTCTCGGTCTCTTCGCTCTTTTTCCCCCTTCTTCCCCGTTCTCTCTCCTTTCTCTCTCTTCCCTGCGTTTTTTGTTTTCTTCCTTTTTTGATGCCTTCTCTTTCCTCTCCTCTGCGTTTTTCTATCCTTAGGGTGTTTTTCTTATTTGTTTTGTTTTTCTGTCTTTCACGTTTCCTTGCTTTTTTTTCTTTGCTGTTTTTTTTTTTTTTTTCTTCCTTTTTGTTTTCTTTCTTTTTTTCCTTCTCCTTCGCTCTTCTGTTTTTTCCCCTTTTTTCGTTTTTTTCCTTGTGTCCCTCCTTCTTTTCGCCCCTTTCTTTTTCCGTCTCTGTTCCTTCTTCGCTTGTTTTCTCTCTTTCTTTTGCCTGTCTTTTTCTTTTTTTTTTTCTCGTTTACTGTTTCCCCTCTCTTGTTTGTGCTTCGCTTTGTGTTTTTCTCTTCTTTCCTTTTTCTTCTTATTTCCGTTTTGTTGCTTGTACTTTTTCGGGTGATGCTCTTCTCTTTCCCTTTGTTCTGTTCCTTGTTGTTTCGTGCTTGCGTTTCTTTTATCCTGTTTATCCTTTTCCTTTCCCTTCTCTTTTCCTTTTTTTTTTCTCCTTCTTGTTCTTCTTTTTCTTCCTTTCCTTTTACTTTCTTCTCTTTTTTTTTTGTTTGTTTTTTTTTTTTCTCTTTTTGTTTTCTTGTCCTTCTTCTTTTCTCGCTTTCTTTTTCTGTCATTCTCCTTCTCCTTTCTCTCTTTTTCTGCCCTTTTCTTCTTTGCCTTTCATTTTTTTTCTGTTTTTCTTTCTTTTTGACGGTTCTTTCTTTTTTTCACTTGTTTTTTGCTCCTTCTGTTTTCTTTCCCTCATTCTTCTTTCTTTCGTTTTGTTTTTTTTCTGTTTTTTTATCCTTCTTTCCCTTCCTCTCTTCTTCTCCCTTTTTCCTGTTTTTTTTTCCTTCTCTCTTGTTTCCCTCTTCTTCTTCTGTTTCTTTTTCCTTCTTTTGTTTTTCCTTCTTCCCCTTTCTTGTTGTTCTTTTTTCTCGTCTCTTTATTTTCTCTTTGTTCTCTTTTTTACTTTCCTTCCTCCGCCTTCTCACTTTTTTCTTTTTCTCTTTGCTTCCCTCCTCTTCCCTTCTTCTTCCTCTTCTTCTATTTTTCTTTTTTTTTTTTGATTGTTCTTCTTGTCTTTCTGTTTTTTCCTTTCTCCGTCTCTTTCTTTTCGTTTTTCCCCTTCTTTCTGTCTCTGTTTTTTTTTTCTTCTTTCCTTTTCCTTCTTTCGTCGGTCCTTTTTTCGTCGCGACGTCTTCTCTTCTTACCTCTCTTTTTTTTCTTGCTTTCCTTTTTCTCTTTCTCTTGCTCTGCTTTTTTTCTTTTTTTTTTTTATTCTTTTTCTTTCTTCTTTTGTTCTTCCGTTTCTTTGCCGTTTTTTCTGGTTGTCTTGTTTCTCTCTTCCCTGTCTGTGTGTTGTTCCTTTTTTTTGCTTTCTTTTTCTTTCGCTTTGGCCGGTTTTCTTCTCTTTTGTTTTTGTTTCTTTTTGGTTTTTTGCCTCCCTCCTTTTACTTTACTCTGCGTCCTCTTCTCTCGTGTTCTCGGCTTCTCCGTTCCGTTTCGTCTGTCCTTTCCTTTCTGCTTTTTCCTTTCCCCCATCTTTTTCCTGGTTTTTTGTCTTTTCCCCATTCTTCTTCTCTCTTTGCTTGGTTTTTCCTCTTCTTTTCTTTATCTGGTTTCTTTCGCTTTTCTTCTCCCCTTTTTTTTCCTCCTTCTTTTCCTTTTTTTCGTTCTCTTGCTTTTTTCTTCGCCTCTGTTCTTTTTCCTTCGCTGTCTCTTTTTTCGTTTGACTTTTTGTCGTTTTCGGTCACTGTTTTGTGTGTGCCTGTCCCTTTGGTGCCCTCTTCTCTTTGTGCCTCGCTCTTCCGGGCAGCTCTCTTGTATTTTTTGTTCCCTTTTTTTCTTCCTCTCGCCCCTCCTTCCTGTTGTTTTTGTTTCTTTCGCTCTCTTTTGTCTCCTTGTTTCCTTGAGTTTCTTTTCCGTTATTTTTTCTGTTTTTTTTACTTATTAGTTCTCTGTTTTTTCTATTTTTATTTTTCTCGCTTCTTTTTCTCTTTTTTTCATTTTTCTTGCTCTTTCCCACCTTCTATTTTGTTTATGTTTCTATTTTCATCTCTACTTTCATGTTTTCCTCCTCTGCTTCTCTACTTTCCTGTTTCTTCTTCGTCTTTTGTTTTTTCTTTCCGTTTTTTCTTTGTCCTTTTCTCTCTGCTCCTTTTTTTCCTTTCTTTCTTGCGTCTTTCTGCCCTTTTTTTTCTTTTCCCGGTTGTTTTTTTCGTTTCCGCTTCTTCTCTTTCTTTCTCTTTTTCTTCTTGTCTTTGCTTGCATTTTTTTTTCTGGCGCTTTTTCTTTTCTCTCCTTTCTTTTTGGTCTTGTTTCTCTTTCTGTCCTCTTCTTTTTTTTCTTATTTTTTTGGCTGTTGTCTTTTATTCCTCGCTGTTCTCCTTTTCTCTCCTTCTCCCGCTTTCCTTTTTCTTCTTTTCTGTTTCTTTTCCTTCTTTTCTCCTTTTCTCTTGTCTTTGTTTTTAGCTTCCTTTTTCTCTTCTTTTCCCTTTCCCGTTTTCCTTCCTACTTTTCCTTATTGTTTCCGTTCCGTTCTCCTGCTTTCTTCTTCGTTTCCCTCTTTCGTTTCTCTTTTTTATCTTTTTTTTGTTTTTGCCTTTTTTTTTTATTTTCTTCCTCTTCGTGTTTTTCTTCTGTCTTCTTTCTTTTTTTTCCCTCTTTTCTTTCTTATTTTATTTTCTTCGTCCCTTCTTCTTTTTTTTTCCTTCTTTTCTTATTCCTCTTCTTTTCTTTTTTTCTTTTTTTTTTGTCTTGTGTTCTCTTTTCTTGCTTGTTGTCTCCTTTCTTTTCTCTGCTTGTTTTCTTGTTTCTTCCTTGTCTCTCATCCTTTTCCTTCGGTTTCTCTTCTCTTTTCGTCTGTATCTCTCTTTTCTTCTTCCCTTCCTTCTTTGCCCCTTTCCTCTCGTTCTTCTTCTCTCTGCTGTTTTGTTTGTTGTCTGTGTTTTTTCTGTCTTCTTTTTTTCCTTTCTGTTTTCCTTTTTTATTTTTTTTTCTCCCTTTCTCTTTTTTGCCTTTTTTCGCTTTTTCCTCTTATGTTCTTTTTTTGCTTTCTTTTCTTTCTTTTTTTCTCTCTTTTTCTTTTTTTTTTTTTTCCCTTTTCTGCCTTTTTTCTTTTCTCTTCTTTCTTTTCTTACTGTATTTTCTGTTCTT
>Ga0179591_1393175_pt1 | contig 49738 bp, 115 predicted proteins | sample CZOMad2_1_08_16f_FD_182891 | JGI IMG/M metagenome (GOLD analysis project Ga0179591, IMG submission 182891) | Vadose zone soil fungal communities from Angelo Coast Range Reserve, California, USA - CZOMad2_1_08_16fungal (PacBio error correction) | ecosystem: Environmental > Terrestrial > Soil >...
CTCCCGCTGATCCACGTTCTGCGCCCCCCGGCAATTCCACCCCCGCGCTCTCTCCCCACTCCTCTTACTCCCCGCACTTTGCAGTCCCTCACCCCCTCTTCCTACCCCCTCCCTCGCCCCTCGCCCATCACCCTCTCGATTCGCCCGACTGGCTTCCCAACCCTCCTCGCCGCTCCACACCCTCCCTCTCCCTTCCCCCCCTCCCGCCTCCCTCTCGTCCCACCTCCGTCCCCCCCCCCGCCACCCCCCCCCCCTTCCTCCTTCCCTCTCTCACCTCCCCCCTGCCTTCCTCCCCCCCCGCCATCGCGCACACCCCAATTCCCCACTCGCTCCCCAGCCCTCACCGCCCCATCTCCCCACCCACCCCCGAACCCCCGCCCACGCCGCCATACGCTGCAGCCCGCACCCCCACCCCCCTACACCTGCCCCCCCCCCTTCCCCCGTCCCCCGCCCATCCCCCGCCCCCCCTCGACCCCCCACCCGTGCCCCCCCCCTCTCCCACCCCCTCCTCCCTCCCCCCCCCCCCTTCCCCACCCCCCCCCCCTACCTCCCCCCCTTCTACCCTCCCCGCGCCCCGCCTACCTTCCCCCCCACCCTTCCCCCACCTCCCTCCGCCTCCCCACCGTCCCCCCCCCTTCCCCCCCCGCTCCCCACTCCCTCCCCCCCCCCCCTCCCCCCTTCGCGCCCCCGTCGGTCTCCTACCCCCTCAACCCCCCCTCCTCCCTCCCCCCCTCTTGCCCCCCCCCTCCCCCCCTCCCCCTCCCCCCCCCCCCCTCCCCCCTCCCCCCGTGCCGCCCCCCCCTCCCCCCCCCTCCCTCCCACCCCGCCCTCTCCCCTCCACCCTCCCTGCCTCACTCGCCCCACATGCTGGTCCCCATCCTCTACCCCGCCTCACCCTTCTCCCCCCTTCCTCCCATCCTTCAACTCCTGCCGCCTCCCCGTCTCGTCCGCAACCCGCCGCCTCACTACCCCCGCGCTCCCCCCGCGCGCCGCCCCCCCCACCTCTCTCCTCGCCCCCCCACTCCCCTCCCCCCCCCCACGCCCCCCCCACCGCCTCTCCCGCTCCCCCCTTACCCTGCCCAATATCGCTCCCCTCCGCCGGCCGCTCGCAACCCTCTCCATCTTTCCTTTCTCCCACTTCCCCCCCCCGCCTTCCCCCTCTCTTCCCGCGCGACACCCCCCCCCACAACCGACGCATCCCTCCAGCCCCCGTCACCCCCCACTCTGTGGCCTTCCTCCTTCTCGCGTCCCCCTGCCCCCGTCCACCCCCCGCCTCCGGCAGCCCTTTTCCCCTCGCTACCCCTCGGACACCCCACCCTCTCCGACTCGTCCCTGCGATACGTACATCGCGCCTTCCCCTCCCCACTCCCGCTCCCCCTTCCGCCCCCTCCCACCCACCGCTGCCCCCCCTTCCCGTCACCCACCCCCGCATCCCTACCTTCTGCCCCTCCCCTCTCTCACTCCGCACGCCCTACTTCGCCGGAGCTGCCAAACCTCTCCACACCCCCCCTCGCTCCCTTCCCTCCTCATCCTTCCCTACTCTTCCCCCACCGACCACACCCAATCCCCACCCCCCGCCCCCAAGCATCCACCCCCCCCTCCACTACCCACAGCCCCCCCCCCCAGCGCGACCCCCACCTCCTACCCCTCACCCACCCCCCCCCTCCACGATCCGTCCTTTTCGCCCCCCCCACCCCGACCTGCACCACCCCACATGCCACTTCTCCCCCCCCCCACTCCACCCCCCCCCCTCCCTCCCCGCCCCGTCCTCTCCATCAATCCTCGACCCCCCCCCGCCCCCTAACCCCCCTCCGGCCTCCCACAATCTTCAACCCCCTTCCACCGCCTGCCCTCCCTAACGCCCCATCCGGCCCCCCCTGCTAGCCTCCTCCACCCCACCTTCCCCTCCTCGGCCCCCCCTCCCGCACACCCGCCCCCTTCCCCCCGGGCATCCACCCCCTCTCCCCCCCGCCCGCGGTACAAATACCCCACACGCCCCCCCTGCCCCTCCCTTCCCCCCCCCCACCCCCCCTACCTCCCCCCCAGCTCACACCGCCCCCCATAACGCCTCCCCGCACCCCCCCTCCCTCTCCCGCCCCCTCCCCCGCCCCCCCCACCCGCCCCCCCTCCCCCGCCGCGTCCCCCTCCCCGCTCATTCTCAGCCACTCCTTCCCCGCCCCGCACCCCCCCCGCCCTACCCCCGTCCCCCCCCCCCCCCTCCAACCTCACCCCCCGCTCTACCCGATGACCCCCACACCGCCCACCCCCACCTTCACCCTTTCCTCCACCGACCCCCCGCCCCCCACCCCCCCCTTCCCGCCCCTCTGACTGCCTTCTGACCGCGCTCCCTCCCCCCCCTGCCCCCGCGCCCCCCCTCCTCCTCCCCCCTGCCTCCCGCCCCTCACCCCCCCCCCCACCCCCCCCCCCCCTCCCTCGCCCCCCGCCCCTCCCCCCCCACTATCCTTCCCTTCCCCTCTCCTCCCCCCCCTCCCGCCTCTTTCCCCTCCCCACACCAGTTGCGTTTTTGCCCCCGCCCTCCCCCATCCCTTCGCCCCCCCCCGTGCCCTCGCCCCCCCTCCTCCCGCCCCCCCCCCTCCCCTCGCTCATCCATTCACCTCTCACCTCCCTTCCGACACCCCCCGTCTCACTGCCCCTCCCTCGTGCTATCTCACACCCTCCGAGCCCCCCCTCTCCCCAACCCCCCCCCCCCCCCCCCCTCCCCCTCCCCTCCCCCGTCCCCCTACCCCACCCCCCCTCCTCCCCTCTCCACCTAACACCCGTGCGCCCCCCCTCCACCCCGTCGCCGGCCGCTCCTCCCCCCGCCCTCGCCCCCCATCTCCTACCCTCCCCTCACCGCCCCCCGCCCCACTCCCCCCCATCACTCCTCCGCTCCCTGCTTTCCTCCCCGTCCCCCTCACACACACCTCAATCCCCCCCCCCTCTCACCCCCGGGTCCCCCGCTACGCTCCGACCCCTCCTGCTCCCAACGCCTCCCACACCTCCTTCCGACACCGCACTATCCCCTTCCCCCACTCACCGCCCCAATTCCCGTCCCCCCTCCCCCGCCCCCCCCCCCCCCCTCTCCCCCTTTCCCCCCCCCCCTCCTCCCTCCCCCCCCCCTCCTCCTTTCTACCCCCCCCTCCCCCACAACCCCCTGTCCCCCCCCACCCTTCCCCTCTTCCCTCTCACACGCCCCGCTCCTCTGCGTCACCCCTCCTCACTCCCCCTCCCTCCCCGACTCCCAGCCCCCCCACACCCTACAACCCTCTTTGCCGGCTCTCAACCCCCACTCGCCCCCCCCGCCCACCAACTTACACGCCCTACCTCTCCCTCCCTTGGAACGCGTAAGCAGCGTCGGCACAGCTCTGTCCTCGGAGCACCTGTGATATCATCACCTTCCTCTCATACCTCCCCCTCCCCCGTCACCATCTTTCTCACCTCCCCCCTCCTCCCTTTTCTTCACTCCCACAGACCTCCTCCCACCCCAGCCCTCAATCTTCCCCGCTCCGTGCTTTCCTATGACCTGAACACCCCCTCCCCTCGTTCGACCGCCTACACCCCCCACTCCCCTCCCCCTCTTTCCTCCTCTCCTCTTCAAGCTTCCGCGTCTTCCGCACTCCACCCCCCCACGTTTACTACGCCTCTACTGCTCCTTCTCCCCCCACGCTCCTTGTCGGCACACCCCCCCCCCCTCTTTCTCTCCTCCTCTTCTTTACTCGACCCCTTTCTCTACGCTACAACCCCCCCCCTCTCTCGTTTCCCCCCTTCCCCGCCGCCTAGCTTTGTTCACTCCGCATCCGCCCCCCCCCTATCTTCCATCCACCCCAACCTTAGCCCACCCACCCTCCCTCCCTCCCCGACCACTCCTGCTTCGTCTTTTTCACCCCTTTTTCGCCTCTCTTTTAGCATTCCTCTTTTCGATCTTTTCTCTTTTTTTTGTTTTCCTTTTTTTCCTCTCTCTTTTCCTCTTCCTTCCGCTCCTCCTTTCCCTCTTCCTCCTCTTTTCCTCCTTTTCAACGCCGCCACCCCCCTATTCCCGACCCTTCCCCCCCCTTTATCCCGCCTTCGCCTCCCTCCCCCTCCTCCCTTTTTCCCCTCGGCTCCCCTGCGTCCTCCTCCTACTGGACCGGCCCCCCCCTCGTCCCACCCCCGCTCCACCCCCTCCAATTTGAACTCCCTCCCCCCCCCCCCCCCCCCCCAGCCGCCTCGCGTTGCCCTTCCCCGCCCGTCTTCCCGGCCCCTTCCCGCGCCCCCCGAGTTGCTTCCTCCGGTCTCTCCCTGCCCACCCCCCCCCCCCTCTCCCCTCGCCGCACCCCTCCTCCCCCCGCCCTTCCGCCCCCCCTCCCCCTTGCCCTCCCCCCCCTCCCCTCTCCGTCTCCTCCGCCCCCCCCGTCCCCGCCCCTCTCGCCCGCCCCCCCTCGGACTGCTCCCCGAACAGAAATGGACTTATCCGCAGAACGAAACCCACGAGCTCGCCTACGCAACCCACACCGCCGCTTCTGCCAACAACCCAACCAAACCCCCACCCCAGATATGGGACGCGGGTATCACACAAAATAGAAGCTCACTACCTACCTCCTTCTAACGCCACACCGGCCGATCCTAGAGCCCGTGTGACCCACCTCATCAACCCCCCCCCCCTCCCCCCCAAGTTGTCAGAGTCCTCTTCTAACGCACCCCTCCACAGCTGTCCCTCTTAACAGCCCCCTCCCTCGACCACACCCTCCCTTCTTGGCTAGCATCACCCTACCCCCCCACTCGACCTAACCGCCATGCGTGACCCCTACAACACACACGTCACGTCTTCTACTCACTGTTACACCCCCCATCTCTCACACCCCCTCCCCCACCACCAGACACGCCCCCTCTGTCTTACCACACCAAGACCTCCCACTTCTAACAGCCCCCCACCCCCCCCCCCACGGTGGCGCCCCGTCAATACCACACCTGCCCCAAATAGCTCCCCCCCCCCCGCACGCCGCCGCTCGCGCCTCCCCTACTGCATCGGTGCGACCATCGTAATCCGGCCCTACTACCATACCTCTCTCACACTCATACTACCATAGGCGATACTCACCCCGCATCCTCCTAACCACAACCCCCACCCGAGCCGGGCTGACCTACGACCCACGCCCCCCCCCACACCACCCACGCGGCAAGCCCCCTTCACAACATCCCCCAACCCCCCACCCCCCACGCCCCTTCTGGTACCTGCATCATACGCGAAAACTGGCTAGCTTCGCTCCTTTCGCTCTGTCAGACACCATCCACCCCGCCGCGGCCCCCACGCGACCCCCCGCCCCGCGGTTAAGATTTCGATTTTCATCCGTTTGTGGGTTTCCGCGCTTGGCCGTCTCCTTTCCGCGTGCCCTCCTCCCCACTCCTTGTGCCTTTGTTCTCTTTTCCTTTCTTTTCTTTTTGGTTTTTGCCCTCGCCTTTTTCCTCCCTTGGTTCCGGCTTCCGCCTTCCCGCCTTTTTCCTCTTTGTTTTTCCCCCTTTTTTTCCTCGCTCTCTTGTTCTGCACCCTTCCTCCCTCTCTTTCTTTTCTCTTTTTGTTTTGTTCTTTCCTCTTTTTATTTCCCTGCTTTGCCTCTCTTTTTCCTTTTTCCTCTCCGCCCCACCTTTTTCTCTCATCTTTGTCTCCTTTTCCCTCGATTTCCGTCGTGTCTCTTCGCTCTTCGTTGGTCCCCGCCCAGTTTTTTTTCCGTCCCCTGCGCGTTTCTTCCCGTCGCTTTTGGCCTCCTTTGGCCTTTTTTGCCTTCCTCTTTCCTTCTTTTCCTCCCTTTTTTCCTCCCCGGCCTCCTTTCTCGTTTCCTCCTCTTTCTTTTTTCCCTTCCTCCCTTTCCGCGGTTCTCCTCTCGCGCCCTCGTTTCCCCGTTTCCTACCCTTCCTCCCTATTTTCCGCCTGTTCTCCTCCTTTCCTTTCCTGCCTCTTTTCCTACCGCCTCTTTTTTTCCTCCCCGTCTTTTTTACCCTCCCTCTTTTCCTCGCTCTTTTTTTTTCCTCTTTCCTCCTGTTCCTCGCGTGGTTTCCTCCGTTTTCCGCTCTTTTTTTTTTTTTTCAGCCGTTGCCTCCTACCCGCTCTCTCTTTTCCGCCCTTCCCGCTTTTCCCTCGTCCTTTTTTCTTTTTTCCTCCCTTTTCCATCACCGTTTCCTCTTCCTCCCTTTTCTTTGCCTCCCCCCCTTTGTTTTTTTTTTTGCCTCCCCCTTCCTCTCTTTCTCTTTCCTCCCCTCCTTTTCCCCCCTGTCCTTCCCGCCCCTGTTCTGTCCTCTATGTCCTCTCGTTTCTTTTCCCTTCGCCCTCCGGTTGCCTCTCATTTTCCTCTTTCCGCCGCTTCCTCCCTTTGCTTTTGCCGCTCTTTTTTTCTTTGTCCATCCCGGCCAGCCCTCTTTTTGCCTCCCCTTTCCTCCCTTTTTGTTTTGTTTTCCTCGTTTTTCCTCTTTTCCCCTCTTTTCCGTTCCTTTTTTTCCTCCTTTCCCTCCTTTTCCTTTTCTCTTTTCTTTTCCTCTTGTTCCTTCTTTTCCTCCTCTTTTCTCTCTTCTTTTTTCCCTCCCTCTTTCCGCTTTTTTTTTCCCGCTTTTCTTTTTTTTTTTCCTTGTTTCCTCTTTGCCTCTTCCTCTCGTTTCCTCCCCCTTTTCTTTTCCCTCTTCTTTCCTTTCGTCCCTCCCTCCTCCTTTTCCAACCTCTTTCCTCTCCTTTTTCCCTCGTTTTTCCTTTTTTCCTTTCTCTCCTCCTCTTGGTCGCCTTTTACTTCTTTTCCCTCTCTCTTTTTTTTTTTTCCGCAGCCCGTTTTTTTTTTTTTTCTCTTTTCCCAACCCGCTTTTTCCTCCCATTTTTTTCCCTTTCTCCTCTTCCCCCTTTTTTCCTCCCTCCTCTTTTTTTACCTCTTTCTCTCTTTTTCTTTTTTCCTCCTCTTTTTTGTCCTTTCGCCCTTTCCTCCCTCTCTATTTTTTTTTTTCCTCCGCCCTTTCTCCTCCCCCCCCCCGCCCTCCCCCCCCCGTCCCTTCCTCCCTTCTCCCTCTGCCTCTCTCCCTCACCTCTCACCCCCCCCCCGCCCTCCTCTCCTCTTCCCCCCCTTCTGCCTCTCTCCCCCTTCTCCGCCCCCCCCTCGCGCCCCTCACCTCTTCTCTCTCCCTCCCCCCCTCTCCCCTCACCCCTTCTCATCCCCTCCCCCCCCTCTCCGCCCGCGACCCCGTTCTCTCTTTCCGCCCACCACACGTCCTCTCTCCTCGCCCACACCTGCTCCGACTTCTACCCCTTATCCTAGCCGCCCCCCGCCCCCTCTTCCCTCCCCCTCTCCCCCCTCCCCCCACCCCCCCCCCTTCCGCCCCCTCCCCCCGCCCCACTCCCCCACACCCCCCCCCCGCACCCCTCCCCACCCCACCCGCCCCAGCCCTCCCACCCTCTCCCTCTCTCCCTCTCCTCCCCGCCTCGCCCCCGCCCCCCCTTCTCCTTCTCCTCCCTCCCCCCCCCCCCTCTCTCCCCAACCCCCCGTCCCCCCCTCTTCCCCTCCCTTCCCCTTCCCCCCTTCCACCGTGCCCCCCTCCCTCCCCCTCCCGTCCCCGCCGCCCTCCCCCCCGACCGCCCTCTGCCCACGCGTGTCTCCACCGCCCCCGCCCCCGGCACGCCCCGCGCACGCCCGTGCCCCGCTCCCGCATCACCGGTGACGAGACATCCTGCCAAGCTCGGCCCCGCCGCGCCCGCGCCTGCGTCCCCCCACATCCTAGCTTCCGCCCTCCCCCCGCCCCGCCCTCACCACACACCCACCCCCCATAGGCACGCACCCAGCCCACCTCCCTGTGTGCGTACCACAGCCCCCTCAACCCCCCCCCCCCTCCCCCGCCCCTCTCCCCGCCAGCTCGCACCACCTCCCCCCCCTCCCCCAACCCCCGTGGCGCAACCGCCGCCCGCCGGCCCCGCACCCCCCCCCCCCCCCCCCCGCCCATCACACTTGCTAGCCCCCCGGGGCCTCCCCGCGGCGCGCCGCCCCTCCACCAGCGTACCGCCCTCTCCACCCGCACCACCAGACCCCCACACCGCCCCCTCGAGGGCCCCTCCCCCCCCCCCACCCCTCCCCTGCCCCCCACTACCCGAACATGACGCCCCGCCTCCCCGCCCGCCTCCAAACCGCTCAGCCACCACCCTGCCACCCCCGCAGTCAGCCCTGCCCCCCTACGGTCGCCCCGCCCCCCCACTCACCCCACAGCCCCCCAGCCCCCTCCGCTCGCCACCACACCCCGCCCCCCCAGTCCCCACCCCCCCCCGCGCCACGACATCTTCCTGCTGCCCATCAGAGTGGGCAGACTTCAACGCCTGTGGACCCCACGAGCCCCCACCCGCCCACCCCACGCCGACAGCCGCGCTACACCACCCCGTGCCCCCCCCCACGCACCCCCCGCTGGGAGAGCATCACAACCCCCGCCCCCCGCGTCCCAACCCACCCCCCCCCTCCTCCCCATGACCCAATACGGCAACCCCCCCAAACGCCCGAAAAGGCACACGCACATTCCCCCCTCACCCCCCCACCCCGTCGCCTCTCCGCGCCCCACCACACCCCGTCCACCTCGTCTCGCCCCTATAGCAGCAAGTCACCTCCGGGGCATAGGGACACCGGCCCCCCCCCCCACCCGCACGTATCCTGCAGCTCGGGACAACCCTACACACCCCCGACACCACAAACCCCCACAAACCCACACGCCATATGAAGCAACCACCACCGCTACACACACAGCAAGACGAAGACCCCAAGCGAATCACCTCGAAAAACGGTTCCAGGTGCCAATCATCCCCCTCCTTCCCGCAGAAGACGCCTACAAGGGGCGCCTCAACGACTCTGAAAGTAGCACAACTCGCACAAAGAACAAACACTGGGAAGCAAGCCATCAACACCACCAACAAATACGCACAGCTGCATACGCGCAGAACACCCCTTCGTCATAAAGAGACAACAAAACGGAGACACATTGTCTCACCAAGCTTCACCCTGAACCCGCAATCCACCCAGTAACTAACCATAACCACACCGCACAAGCTGAAGAAGCGAGAGGGAAACAGCCACCCACACCTCCCCAACCTCAAAAAACGCGACACAAGTACCCGGACAACGCATATGTACCGAGACCTCAAAAAAAGTTACCACTGAATAACCAGAAAAACACTAACCCCCATCAAAACGTATCGCCCAGCATCCGCGAAGAACCGAAATCATAGAGACCACCACAATATTTTTTTTAATATGGGGAAGAACCACCAGCACCATTAAAACCGTCATTTGGCTCACAACAATCACTCAACAAACGGGACGCCCACACGCACTTTGGTGCGACGTGCGAAGTCCGACACATAAAAAAGAAAAGAAAAAAGTAGTCGTTAAACACGAGTAAATCAGCAAAAGGGTCTAGAAGAAATACATCCCCATAAGGATTGAATTGATCAAAACCGTGAGGACATGGAGCCCAAAGGCACAAGAAGAAATAAGAAGAAACAACAAAGAAGGCTAGAATAGACAACTACACAACGAGAAGCGTCAATAAAAAGTAAAAGCAAAGAATCTCTCCCACCTCGACACGTAAAGCTCCCCCTCACCCCGTCGCACCCCCCACACGCAGACATAGACTCCGCGGTTCCATTTGCGTAGAAAGTAGTTGAAACCGCAAAAAACAAAACGTGACCTCCGCAACCGAACGTCCCCCACCCCCCCGTCGTCGACAACACTCCCCACATACCCCACCCACCCCGTCGAGCACGACAAACATTCCCCGCCACCGTACACCCCACGAATACAGTAGTGACTTAACGACCCACCAATAGTGTATTTCTTCGAAAAGGCGCCCGCCCCCGGCCTTACCTTCTTATCCATCATCATTCTCCCCTCCCACCACTCTTGGTTTTCTCCCCTCTAGATCAACCAACCCGACTCGTATGATTTGCCCCCACTCTCTTAATCCCCTCACCCCCCCCCTCTCCCCCATCCACCCCCCCCGCCCTCCCCTCGTTCTCTCCACTCCCCCTCCTCCCCACTTCCTTTCTCCAACGCGCCCTCTACTCACTCCCCCCTCACCCTCCTTCTCCTTCCGCTTTTCCTCCCCCTCCTCCCTCCATCTCTCCTACTCCTTCCTCCCTGCTTCCCTCACACCCCCGCCCACCCTCCCGCGCGCCTACCCTCTACCTCCCTCCCCCCGTTTTGACAGCCCCCCATTCCCCCTCGCCTCTCACACTCCCCCATAACCTCCACCCGCCCGCCTCCCCACCCAGCCACGATTGTTTCCCCCCCCCACCCCCTAGCGGGTGTCCTCACAGCCCCCCCACCCCGCCCCTCTCTCGCCCCCACTCCCTCAGCTCCCTCGTCTCCCCCTCTCCCTTCCCTCTCAACAGGCCCCACCCCCCCGACCCAATCCGCGGTGGACGAGCATCACCACCCCCCGTCTTGTTTGGCTCCCATCCCCAGCCCCCGCCGTGGTCAGTGCGCGACGCTGACATCTCCCCCCCACCACAACTACAACGGTTCCCCCCCCCATCCGCCAAGCCCACCGCCTTCCTCCGCTCACCATCCTGTCCCTTACAGCTACCCTGCCCATCTCTCCCCGCTTCTTCCCTCCCCTGTCCACTCCCACTCTCCTTTCCCCCCCACTCGCCCCACCCCTCCTCCCCCGCACCCAGTGCTCCTCTTCTCCCCCCAGCCTGTGGTCGACACCACGCCCCCGCCCCCCTTCTTCCTCCACTTCACCCGCCCCCTCCCCGCCTGTTTTTCCCCCCACCCACCCCCCCCCCCCCCCCCGTCTCTGCGCCCCTCGCACGCAGACCCCCCCCCCTCCACCCCCTCTTCTCCCTCCCTCCCCCCCTACCCGCTCCACCTCACTCCTCACCCCATTCCCCTCCCCGTCCGATTGCCCCTCCTCTTCCCTCCTCTCCTCCGTCTCCCTCCTCTCCCCTTCCTCCCCTCCCCCCCCCCCCCCCACCTCCCCGTGCGCTGTCTCCCTTCTCCCTCCCCCCTCCCTTCTTCCCCTACCCGTCCTCTCCCCTCTCTCCCACTTCCCCCCCCCCACTCCGCCCTCCCTCCCCTCTCCCCCCCCCGCTCCCTCGCCAGCACTTCAGCTCCCGCCTCCCCCCTCCTTCGCTCCTCCCCTGGCATCCTCAAAGACGCAAATGACATCAACAATAAAAAAAGAAACACATAGTCTCGCTCGCCAAACGGCAAACACAAGCTATAACGAAATAGGTACACAATAATCACCACAAACAAAGAGAAAAAAAATGGTCTGCAAAAGACCGAGCCGATCTGCGAGTAACAAATACACAAAAACTGCAAAACACACACCAATAACTAAAAACAAATCTATGCTCTCGACCAAGAAAAAAATATTACAAACATAACTAAAAATAAAAAGAAAAGTAAGAAAAACCACAAAAATTACCCAAAAGATAATGAAAACCCCATAAAACCAGACAAACAATATAAATACCAAATTCTTCTACACTCTGAACAAACACAAAAACTTTCATTCAACAGCTAATCTCCAGATATAAAAGTAAAACTCAAACTAAAATAAAAAAACAAAAGAAAAGAAACAATCTCTACTTCTTTAACGCACAAACAACAAAAATATATCGTGCGAACACAATCTCCACTAGATAAACTATAATAAAACACTACAACACAATAAACACTAATGAACTCTACCTACACAAAACAAACACAAAAAAATAATAGATAACCCAACAAAACAAAACACATATATACATACACAGAAACAACCAAATGTCGCTACTCCAAATTAGACTACGCACAGAAAACCCAATGCATAAAACAGAAAACTAATCTCAAACATCCAACATCCATAAAGAATGAATACAAATAACTAAAAAAAACAAAGTAACCAAAGATAGTAAAGAACACATTAGATAAATCATTTACCTCACAAAAAATATAATAAAAATCCAAATCACATGTCTACCATCTACAATCTACAATACACCAGCCACATATCCAGACAAAAAAAAAAAAATTTATCGATACTCTAACAGAAAAACCACACCTCTACAGAGAGCCCTAACACCCACCTCAAACAAAACAACAAAATGATCGTTTTTAACCAACAAAAACCATCAAAACCTAATCACACCATCCAACACAACACAACATCAACAAAAGCAATAATGCCAAAGCCCATCACACGCAAAATCAATAATAAAACATCCTACTTCCCAGAGAGACAACAAATCATACGCATAACCCAATCCTTTTGATACCAACAGCACAAACAACAATAAGAACTGAATCATAAACACTTCAAGAAATTATACACACCAAAAAAAAATAAAACAAAATCACTCACCCTCTCCCCTCTCAAATTTCTCGGCCATTTTTTAAGGAACAAAACACTCCTCTAAAGTACTAAATATATATGACATCATTAATCCAACACCACTATCCAAAAAACCACCACAATATCAACTCACACAAACACCCAAACTGACCAAAACACTAATTAATCTATCCAAGATAAAAAATTAGATATGTCGGCGCTGGTCAACAGACTCAACTAAAAATCCAAAAAAACCAATAACTCTCTCAAAAACAGAGACTACCTCCTACACACACAACAATCTCAAAAAACCAGCGTTCACTTCATTACATATAGCACCCGCCCTCTTCCTACACTCAGTCATCAAACAAACTCCTATCCCACCAAACCTCTCTATCCATCCCACTACAACCTCTCGCCAAAGCCCCCACATGACTTACACACTACCCCACATATACTACCATGCAACCTTTCCTCGCCCCAAACCATCTAACACCCACTCACACACACCCTCTCCCTATCCCTCACGCTTCTCCCCCCTCCAGCCCACTTCTCTCCCCCTTCTGCCCCCACATCCCTCCTCCTTTCGCCCCCCTCACCACACCCCCTCTTCGCTTCCCCCCCTCCTCCCCTCACTCCCGCGGACATCTCGCCCTCCCTCAATCCCCCCCCCCTACTACACCTCCCCCCACTCCTCGCCCTCTGCCCCTCTTCGCACCACACCTACCGCCTCACCCACCCCCCTTGCTCACACCAGTTTCTCCGACCCCCAGCCACCCTCCCTTGATCTCATCGCCCCCACATCCCATCCACACAGCCACAACGCGCTGTTCCACGACACCCCCCCACTCACTCCCGCCCCCGCCTAAACCCCTCACACCCGGCCAGTCGTATGCTCCCAAAGGTGCTGCACATCAACAACACCCCAAAGCACCGACACCCGACCCCCCTCCCCCCAGCACGTCCCTTCCCCCCCTGCTCCCCCCATACACTCAACCTTCACCCTCGCTGCCCCTCCCCCCCCCCGTCCCCCCGCCCCCGCGCCACCTCGCCTGTAAACCAAACTCCCCCCCCCCCCCATTCTCATCCACTCTTGGCCCTGCCTCCCCTCCCCCCCCGCCCGCCGGCAACAGCCCCCCCACCCACCCAACCCCCCACACCCCCCCCAGACCCGCCCCACAAAAGACACAACACATAAAGCCAAACAAGACAATACACGCCCAACTGCACTCCCCCCTCCCACTGCGACAAGACACCTACAAAGCCAGCGCACCCCAACAACCCACCCCTCACTCGCTGCGTACTGGTTGCTTAAGTTTCCACCATAACCGCACACCTCCCTCCCCAATAAGCCACTGCACCATCCCCAGATCCCCACCCCCTCTCCCGCCCCCAACGCTCATCTCGCCAAAAAAGCGCGCGCACACCACATCGCACAACCTCCGACTGCACAGCCCCCGTACCCCATCCCCTGTAGGACTCACTTACAACCGAACCTCTCTACGCCCCCGACACACTGCGACCCCCACTCCGAGTAACAAACTAAACACCCCCCCTATCTAAGTAATCAGAAAAAAATCAAACCCCCCCGCCCTCACACCATAAAACGGGCTGCCTAAACAATCCAACACGATCCTCTTCACCCATCCCCAACCCCCCCGCAGCGTCTCCAAAGACACATGGCAACAAATTGTTCCTGACCTACAACCCACCCCACCATACACTACCCCCCCCCCCACCCCCCCTACCCCCACTCCTCCCCTTCCCATCCCCCCCTCGCCCACTCTCCCCTACCCCCCCCCCTCCACCCCTCCCCGCCCCACCCCCCCCGGCCCATCTCCCCACTCCCCCTTACCCTCTTGTCCGCTCCCCCATCCCTCCCCCCCCCTACAACCCCCCCGCTCACCCTTCCCCCCGCCCCCCAAATTCCCCCCCCCCCCCCCCCCTATTCCCCCCCTCCTTGATCCCTCCCCCCACCAACGCTTTTGTCCTACTACCCCCTCCAACCTCCCCCGCTCTCCCGCCCTCACCACCTCTCCTCCACCCCACCCACCCCTCCCCCTCTGTGGTGACACCCCCACCTGCCCCCCAACCTTCGCGCGTGCCCTCACCCCCTTCCCCATAGCTAGCCCCCCCCCCCCCCCTCATCCGCTGCACCCACGCGTGCGCACCACCGCACACCCCCCACCCCCTTCCCCCATCTCGCCACACCACTCCCACTTTTTCACCCCCCCCCCCCCACCCCCCTCCCCCACCCCGACCACCCTCTGCTCCCACCCTACCAGCACCACCACCCACACAAATGCCCCCCCCCCAACCCCTCCACCCCACACCCCCCTCACCGTCTCTCTTCCGTCCCTACTCACCACGCACCTCCCCTCTCCCCTGCTTCCTCCCCGTCCGCCTGCCTCTTCAAACACTCCGCCCTGCCTCTCCCTCGCTTCACATCGCCCCCACTACTCCTCTTCCCCCTCATCAACCATCACGTCAGGCAATTAGGGCTCAACAGACCGGAAAACACACCCAGTAGTCGGATTGAAAAAAAGCTAGAGGGTCGTGAGGCAAAACAGACACAGAAGTACAGAAATACATGAAAAACCCAATTCTCTCGGGCGGCTGACGCTTTCTCTCATACCAAAAAAATAAACAAAGACACGCCTGCTACCGTAAAGACCAAAAATAGAAGCAGAATCTGAAACACAACAAGAAGACTTCAACACACAAGAAAAAAAAAAAGTGGAGAAGTGGCGTGCGAGGATAGAGGAATAACGACCAACATATGCTGAAGAACATACCCAGGCTCTAAACAGCGAACGAAAAACCCCCTCAAAAGACCCTGTCTGGGAACCCACACCCCCTCACCACATACTCTTCTGCACTAACACTCCTCCCTCACACTCCGTCTAACACTCTCACTCCTTCTCCCCATTCTTAACGTGAATGAACTACAACCATCTATACAATCCCCGACACTCTATTACCCCACAGCTGCGTCTCCGTAAAGCACCGCGCCGTCCTACCCACATTGACTCCTAAAATACACCCTCACCCGCCCCCCCTCCCAACCTTCACCAACATCACCCGCTTCTCCGCACCTCACTCCCTTTCGCAACTCCGTGACGCCTCCCACCCCCACTCACTGCCCCTCCACTACCCGGGCCCCACACCCACCTCTCCGGCGTTCTTCGGCCGAATACCACACGCAAGCCATATGCAATGTGTCGCTCACGCACCCCCCCACTCAAGAAGATCCAAGATACCCCTCCCCCCCTTCCAGCCATCCCCCACACCCCTCCAACCGCCAACCCCCAACACCACAGCCCGTCATATCCGACCACGCTAAATCCTTCTCGTTCGACCAACCACACGATCACCCCCCTCAGACCGCGCTAACGAACCACGACAGGCTCTCCTCTGGTAAGCCACTACACACTAACTATCAACAACCGGTCCAAGCCAAACTACCGGTCTACGTTAATCAAAACCAGAAGAACAGCTCACCCCCTCCCTCCTCCCCGTCCCCTTCCTTACCGCCCCCCCACCGTGCGCCAAGAGGTCGACCCCCCAACCCCTCCAAGCCACACCCCCCACCACCACACCCCCCCGCCACTCTTACATCTTTGCAATCCCCCTCAGCAGCACCACCTCACATACCCGCCCCCCCTCCCTACAGTACCCCCATTTTTTCTCACACCTCAGCGACGGCCTCGCCTGCGTGGTGCTTGCGCGATCTTCACGACACACTCCACCCCCCCGCTGCTGCGCCCAGACCTCGCGAAGGCCCTCCCCCGCCTCCAACTGCGCTCGTCGTTCCCTCTATCCGCGCGTGCCACGACACCAGCCGCCACTGGTACCCGCCAACACCTCGCTGACCCAATTCGTCCCACCTCTACACCCACCACATAACACCGGCCTCCCCGCCCCGCTCTCCTCTTGATGGCTGACCCTTTGAGACAATAAAGTCACAAATAATCAACATCTCTAAACACATAGGGGCTAACGAATCCCGATCGTCCACCTTCTCCCGCACACCAACCCCTATCCAAGCGATAACAGAACACACCCACAACAGCTCCTCCCCTCCCCAGCTCCACACGCCAATGTAACTCACCGCTCTCACCTCCCCCCAGCCAGGCCCCCCTTGCATGCTCACTCCCCATTCTAGCGACCAATACACGACCTCGGGCACCACTCCGACAAAACCACTGACAACGCCCCCTAAGCCCAAACCTCCGGAAAACAACGGCACCGCCAACTCCCAACCACGACCCATCCCCTGCGACCCCGCCCCACAAAGCCACCCCCCCAAATCCCCAATCAGCGGCGTGTCCACTCGTCTATCCTGCGCACAGAGCGTTACGCATCAGTCACAGCCGCCAATGACAGATCCCCCCTCGCCCCCCCAACACAATTTCCACTCGATTCCCGACCTCACCACTCCGACACCCCAAAACCACCGACGCCCGTCGGCTCTCACAACCCCAAACTCACCCAACTTCCGACCAGCCTCCCGGGCTCCTCCGTAAATTCTAAACTAACAGACCCAGGTCAAACCCCTCCTTACGCTTCCCTACCCACGCGCCCCAGTTCAGCCCCCCCACCGCACTAATACATCACAACCTAGCCTCCTCTCATCATCGACCCCAACCCCCCCAACGACCCCCCCACTCCCTCGCATCACGCTCACCTCCCAACACAATACACTACCGTCCACCGCCCACAACCCCCACCGCCCCCAAGACCATCGTACAAGTGCCCCCACCCCCACCTCACCCCCTTTCCTCACCACCGACCTCCGGTTACTCTCCCCTGTGTCGCCCCACGCCCATCCCCTCCCCTCCCACGAACCCCCACACCAAGCCCCCCCTCCCGCGGCTGACCGGCCCACCCCCCATCCCCCCCGACTCCATTACCCCCCCTCACCCCCCCCCCCCCCCAGCCAGTCATCCCATGGCCTCCGTGCACACTCCAATACCCCCCCCCACACCCACTGCACCCACACCCCCTCCGTGCTCCACACTCTCACACCACCCCGTCCCCTCTACCATCTCTCTCCCCTCAATGCCTAACTACTACCACTACGCCCTCCTAACCCGCCACCCCCCTCCGTCGCTCATCCCCACCCGCCCCCCTCACCCGACCGCCCTGCTCTCAACCAGTTCCACCCGCGCTCCCAGTCCGTATCAAACAAACACACGACAGCCTCCCCCCCCCCAATCCCCCCGCGAAGATAACGCAACCCCCACCCATCCCCACCTCCCCCCCGAGCCTCACCTCTCTACCATGTGTTGGTTAACCGCCCCCCCCCGTCGCCCCCACACCCCTGGTACCCCCCCGCAGAGCCCCCCCCTCGCACCTACTTCGGCAAAGATAGGCGCTGGTCCAATATCCTCACCACCAAAACACCTAAACAGGAAGCACCCTGGAACTATCGCAACCCCCCATCACAACAACCCTCGTCTAACACACCTCAGCGGACCATCCCGTCCCCGAATGACAGCCTAGGCTCCCAACCCAGAAGAACCCTCCTCTCTACAGCACCGCCACCCCGCACCAACCCAACCCTTCTACCGCTCGTCCCAATAATCCCACACACCCCACTACCCTTCAAGCCACCAACTCCCCCCCTCCTCTCCCGCGACGCACTTACACGACCGTCGCTCCCCCGCCTCTCTCCCGCCCACCTTCCAACCTCCCCCCTTCTGCTTCCTTTCATATCCTTATTGCTTACTCCATCCAATCCCCCCATACACCGCCAGCGCCCCACCCACTTCACGCCCCAATTGCCAGCTCTACATAGCCCCGCCCATCCCGGCCCCCGCCCCTCTAGTCCACGCACGATTCTGCCCCCACTCACTACGGGCTGCCCCCCCCATCCGCGCTCGGTACCCTCATCACGCCCTCCCACTCAGAAACCTCTTCTCTCCAACACTTTATTAGCCACTCGCGCACCGTCCCACATCTCTGCGGTCCGCCGCACCTCACGATCCATCCACCGGAGCCCCCCATTCGCCGCTCATTTGGTGACAGCCCAAAAAAAACCCAGTTACTGCCACTTCCCACACCCCCCTGCTCGCTCGGACAACCAAGCCCCATACCATGTCCCCCCGCAACTAGGTTCCTAAACAACGCCCTCCCACGCTAAGATCCACACCCCCGCTCCCCCCCCCAGTTTTCCCTCACTGCCCATCCCCCACCGAGAAACACCCTACACCCGCACCATAAAAACATAAGCCCTACAGGGCCCGCTACCTGCCTCCCTATCACCACGCCCCCACACACTATACGCCCCCCTCCCCCCAACCCGACCCCGCCACTCTCTACCATCTCACCACCCTCTGGCCCCACCAATCACCTGAACCCCCCCCCATACCAAAAGACACAACCCCCCCAACTACTGACAGCACCCAACGAACTAGCAAACAACGTCAAAGCCGCCTAGCACCCCCCGCACAACTCGCTATCTTATCCCGTACGGCCTCCAACAAAAATGTACACCAGAACACGGAAAAAAGTAATCCACTCCTCTCACTACTCAACATCCCCTCAACGTCTGGACACAGATCTAACCCTAACGACCCCTCGCCCCACCCCCCACACCACCCAAGAAACACAACACCGCCCCACCACGCACTGTCGTTCCACGCTACCAGGCCGGGACCGACCCCCCCTCTCTTCTCATCATATCCAACCCAGTTCAGATAACCAATGACATCCCCCCTTTCCGAGACCCGACCATCCCAGCCCGCTTCTGACATCCCCCCCACCCTGCCTCTGCGTCAAAGAGCACCAACACAGACTCCCCCCACACCCGCCCCCGTACTCACACTCCCCACACCCCAGATCCTGGAAGCCCCGTCCACCCTCTCACCCCCACCTCAACAACGCCCTCTCGCTCTTCGCCATTCATTCCGCGCCCGCTATGACCCCTCCCCAACCGCACGCAGAGTATCGACACCTACACGCCCCATCAACAGACCACCGCTCTGCCTGACCACACTCCTCGCAACCACGCCCACACCCCCGTGAGCCCCCACCCCGCCCCCCCCCCCCCTGGGAATCGCGAAGCGAACCCCAATCTCCACACCCAGGCCTATCGACAAAACCAAAAACCCACCCCTTCGCACCAACAGCAAACACCACACCACCCCAGGTACAGTCAATACCGAAACCTTCTATCTCAAAATCGCGCCCCTGACTCAGCCAACCACCCCACCGGCACCACCCCCACTCGCATCGAATCTCGCAACCAGCGCTAGTCAAAGCCTCCCACAGGTCCCTCCCCGCAGCAACTCCGCACCTGAACCCGCCCGGAGCCCGCCGCACCCATACACCGGCGGACCATAACACCGAGACAACTTTAAAAGAGCCAACGACGCCTCTCCCACCCAAACCCTGCACAGGACGCACCCAAAGGGGCACAAAATCCCACCCAAGCATCGGACACTACACAACGAAGAGAGACACACCTAACAATCATACACAACCACCTACACTAACCAACGACACCCTGTCGGTACAACTACCGCATCCCCCCCTGCAAACGACAGACCGGTCTGACGACAGTCGACACTAGGAAAAAACCACACACCCATCCCCCTGGGTCCCCAAGGATGTGTAGAGTACGATCGAGACAGACACCAAAAACGGGCCCTAAACGAGGAACCCCGCCGATACAAGACCTCTCCAACCTCCACAACCAGCGGCCCCCCGACAGACACACTCCCCAAATAAACACAACAAACCTTCTGAGTGCGAGCCGCCCTGCGGGATAGCACTCCGCACCTCTCCTGTCCAAGATTACAACATATGGTAACCCTACCCGCCCAAATTGCGCCCCCTGGAAGAGCTACGCCTCGCTGCTCCGCAACTACGCTTTTCCTGCAGCCGTCGCCCAAAGAACCTCCCACCCAAGCCCAAGCCCCCCTTAAGGGCTCCCTCCCCATCACAAAACTAAGAACAGACTTCTTAATTAACCAAATACTAGCTCTAACCGCACAACGCTGCGAATAACTCTAGAAAACTCGACACAAATAACTCTTTTTATAAAATAAAAAAAAACAAAACCTAACAATTGAACCAATCTGCCTCCTAACATATAGTTACAGGCCAAGCTTCTAAATCTCGCAACCTAAAACGAACTCAAAAAATCACTATCCCTCTACAACACACTGAATAATAAGACTCATCAACAAAACAAATCCATCTTATAACAGCAACCTTAAATCTTACTAAAAACATCTCATTACATCCTGCCCTCTCCCTCACAACATAACCAAACATAACCCACTATACTAAACCAATTGAAAAATTTCTCTATCACACATAACTCTCCAAAATAAAATAAACTTACACTACAACATCCAACCACTACACTTTAATCATACCTCCTCTCTTACCTACTCTGCCTTCTCCACACTAAAATCTCCACCAGAAACTCTCACACTAATCCTCTCGATATTAAACTTTCTCCGGATATTTAATGCCACTCACACCCCATGACCATAAGACTACTCCTTTGTTCATTACACCATTATACATTGGCAACTTCTTTTTCTACGAAAATCTAGGTTAATCTCTCTATCAGATCACAACCCCCCTATCCCCCTTTTAATACACCCACTTATTTACTAAATGAACCCACAACCGCCCCTTCATCCTACGTGCTCCTTCCTCCCATCACCGTCCCCCAACCCAAACCACCTCTCTTCCCCCCTTCCAAATCCCCCCGCACCCCACGCCAAACCGAATATCAATTACACACAAACCCCCCATGTCAATATCACCACCCCTCCCCATCCATAGCCGCTCCTCCTATCCCACACCTCTCTCTCTCCACTGACTAACTAAACTTAACTTTTTCATCTCCCCTCCGTACCCACCTCTTTTACTACCTCATCTCTCCATCCCCGCACGCATGCACCGACCTACCACCAACTCCCCCCCACGACAATCGCCTCTGACTTCTCTCATATACACCCCAACCCCTCCACTGCACGCAACATATCACACAATATCACCCGCCCGCCCGACTCCAACGCAGCGACCCCCCTCGTTCTCCTAACTCCCCCCCCCCCCCCCTCTCTGTAACCCCCCTGTCCCATCCACTTACCCCAGCACCCAACCCCTCGCCAACGATCGCATTTACCCGCTCTACCCCCGCGTGCTATCTCTCCCTAACATCTCCCGCCCCCCTTGCATCGCAAACCACCTACCGCTCCGCTTACTCGTCACATCGCTCCCCACCCCCTATTCCCCCGTACCCCTCCACAATCCCCTCTCCCCCCTCACATCCTCCCACCCGCCTTCCTCCACTCACCCTACCCCCCAAACTCCCATCTCCACCCCCCCCTCCCTTTCTCTCCCGCCACTTTTCCCAAGTCCATCCTCTTTTCTTCCTCCCCTGTCCCCCTCCCTTCTCCCACCCTCTTCGTCCCCCCTTCCGCCCACCCCCCCCTCCACACCCCCGACCCCGCATCCCCGCACCTTCGTCGTCATATCTCCTCCCCCTCCCCCCCCCCCCCCCCCATCCTCCATGTTCCCCCCTGACCTCTCGCACCCACTGGCACACACACCCCAACCCTACTTCTTGCGCAACATCACTCGCCACGCTCCCCCCCCCCTCCTCGCTGTCCCGTCCTGCCCCTCCTCCGCTGCCCTGTCTTTCCCCCACATCCACACCCTACCCGCAACACCCCCGCCCCCCCTACGCAACCTCGGTAAACATCCTCTCCAAACTCCTTACCACCACACGACAGACCTCCCCTCTCCTCCGAACTACCCTTAAAACCCGGCACAGACCCGGCTGCCTTCTCCACATCTCTCGACCACTCTACACCCACCAAAACTGATCCACAACTATGCATACTCCGTACCACCCCCCCCCAAGCACACCAAGTTCCAAAGGCGAACCACCTAATACACGCCTGACGCCACCACCCTCAAATCATCCACACGCGCCGCCAAGACAGGCAACACCCCACAACACACACTCATCTCGCTAACTCAAGCACAACCACATACCTCACCTTCTTCATCTGATATGAGAACGAATACGACACGCTCTACCCCTCACACATCATACAAACTAACTAACCCGAACCACACACACACACGAACACTAAGAGAGAACAATCTACATGATCTCACAGAAGAACATCATGAACCAATCAACTTCTAACACTCCCAAAACAGTAGAAAACACCCTATAACCCACTCCCCCCAAGACAGAAAACAAACTCTACAATTCCGATACAATTACTACCATCAACACCCTTAAGGATACAAAGTGACATAATAAGATCATCCTAACGCCCTCTCGCCCCCAAGTACACACCACTCACAAAAAACAGTTCGGTCTACAAAATAAAAAAACCACAAACCTCTTACCACACCAAAGAAGAATAAAAAATGTCACTAACATATCTTCGTCCAACAAGCTACGTAAAAACTCCATTGTTACCTCGCCAATCAGCATAATAATAATCAAACCTAGCCCTCTATCCCACCTCTGTATACGCCTGATCGACAACCTTCGTCACCATCTACCCAACCTGCCTCAACACACACATAAACACCACCTCCCCCACATAAAGTCTGCCCCCAGCCCAGCGTCTTACACACAATCACATACCCTCTCCCCCCCACAAAAATTTTAAACCAATCCCCACACCCCCACCTAATTCCCTCTCATCTTAACACACCCTCCCCTTCCCGAACACCAACACTGTGCATATCCACACTCCCACACCTCACCCTATCCTCTCTCTCTCTCTTCACCCTACCCACACCACGACCAAATTACACCCCCCTCCTCCCCGCTTGCTCTTCCCCTCTCACCCTCCCTTCACCATACCCCACCCAACCCTTCTCTGTAATCCCGCACACACCCCCATCTGATAACATCTAAAAAACACCCCCCACGCAGCCCACATTTTCTCTCTGTGTCACTCACCACTCCCCTCCCCCCCCAGCTTAACCACCCTACACACTCACAAGCAATATCTTAACACCCTCCACTCCTCCTCCAGCCCCCCCCAAACCACCCCTACATCTACCCCATACTCTTCACACACACATACACATACCACACCAATCCCCCTAACCTCCCCATGCCAGACAGCCCTACCTCCCGCACTCACTCCAACCCGTACATTCTTCGCAATCTATTATAAAAAGCAACCCTCCACCCCCCCTCCAGCCTTACCCCCCCTGATTTTCCGCATACCATCGCCACCCCCCTGCCTCCCAACCACCCCCACCCCCAACCCACCTTCCCCCAGCCCCCTCCCCAGCACTATCAACACCATCCCTCTGTCCCCGAGGCACCCCTCTCACCCACGCATCCCCACCACAACATCATACCCCCTTGGACCTAACACTCTCCCCTGACCAACCACCGCCCTTTCCACCACTCCCCTCTTCGCTTAACCCGCCCCCCCCCCCCTCCACCGCACCAAATTATAGGGAACTTCCCTCCCCCCTATCGTCTCCGCCTACTACGGGTCCACCCGCCCCCTCTCACCCCGCTACACGCGCCCACCCCCATTCCGGTTCCACACCACACGAGCACCCCTCCCCGGTCGGGCTCTCGCCACCGCGCGCACACTCCTCCCACCATACCCACCCCCGGCGACACCCACGACCCCCTTCACCTCCCAGCCATGTCTCCAGTCCCGTCTACAACCCATCCCCCCCTCCCCCCCCCTTGCGAGCTTAACACATACACACGCAAACCCCCCCCACCCTCAAATATAACGAACCCCACACTCGGCGTCCCCACCCCGACTTCTTTAAACCGCCCCCCTCTCACCGGCACCATCGCTCCAAGCCGACCCATTTACACTCTTGTGTGTCAACCTCATCACCGCCCAACTCCACCCCCCACAGCTGAGAGAAAAGTACAAAACATCAACACCTCTTAAACAAAAACCAAAATGTCAGTCTGCCTCACATCAAACAAACCCAAAAAATGACGTAAATCCTGGCTACAAATAGGAAAATCTCTCTCAAAAAACTAATGGAGAAGACAATGTTCACACTCTCTAAGAACGACCCAATTCTATTAAACTAATAAAAGAAGATGAGACTCTAAACTATACAAAGGAAAATACACCAAGTCAAATCTAGTAACTAGATGCCAAGACATAACACCAAAATAACTAGATGTACACCCACAGCAACAACAATACAACATCCCAAAAATCTGAACAACCCAACAAATCCACAAAAAATTGAGCAATAATACGAACAAATGAAAGGAAAACACCTACTAAACAACAATCCGTACAACCGCACAAAAAAAAAAAAAAGCAGAGCACCTAATCAAATAATTCCTAATCTAACCGACATTCGGTGAGCCTGTCAAACAAAGAAGAAATTATAAAAAGCAAAATAAAATAAAACCCAGTAAGCAGAATTATAATATACAGATTTTAGTACCTCTCTCATCAGAACTACTTTATCTCCAATAACAAAATACAGTAAACTTAAAAAATCTATCTCTATCACCTAACCATCCTCTTAACACGCATAGGCACCAACTAGGAAATTCACAACATACACAATAGGCCCAAATACCCCCAAACAAAAAAAACCACTATACCTCCTCCACCTCAATGTCCAAAAAAAAATCCCTCCAAAAAAAACTTAAAAACACATCGCTCCTCACCACACCTCCATTAACCGCCAACTCAACTACACCCACTTTTCTACCTCCCTACACACCCCTCCGCCCATCTCACAACGACTCGTCATATAAATCTAATTCACACACTCCACCCAACTCGCCCCCTTCACCCGTACTCCCCACCCTCTTGCCCTACATCTCACCCCTATATTCTCCAAAACCATCCCCCCCTCCCTCAACTTGACCCCCTTCACCCCTTCTCTCTACATTCGATCCTTCCCTAATACCTCCGCTCTCAGCTCACACTTCCTCCCAATCTCCACTCCACCTCATTATCACATTACCCTCCCATTACCTCCCTCCACACACCCCCCTCTTCTTTCCTACATAACCACCAGGCTCATCAATTAAAAAACACCCCCCAGACTCATCTCTCAATCTCAATTTTCTCACTACCAACATAACGAACAAACACACTCCAGCCCTAACATAATGCTCAATCTAAGACAGTAAAATAAAACCCCCATTTCTTCCGTCCACACCGCTGATCTATACACCCCTCAGCCAAAACAAAAAGGTCCATCCTGTTCAACAACTTCCTCATTCTAAATCACCCCACAATCAACCCGAAAACCTCCCCCCCCATCACCCCTCCCCTCCTACATCCTCTACTAACTCACAACAACCCTTCTACTTAAAGCCCCCCCCACACTCCGTCTCCTCCTCCCTCTCTTCACATTCCCCTCCCACCCGGCCATCATACGCCCAACCCAAACCCCCCCCCCCCTCTCACAACTCCACCTCCGCCCGCCTCCCCCCCTCTCTTACATCTTCCGCTACCCCTACCCTCCCCTCCCCGTCCGCCACAGTCACATACACCACTCTCTTCCACACCTCCCCACCCGCCCATACCCCACTCCCCCGCAGTCTTTCTCTTCCATCCTACCCCACCTCTCCCTTCCAGACACCTCTTTGTCATTGCCTACTGCCACCCTCCCACGCCAACCACATCTGCCGACCCCGTCCTTCTCTCTCTTTTCTCTCATCATTCACAACCTCCCCCCGCAACTCCCCCCTCTCCTACGATTCTTTTACCATACATCCACCCCCTCCCGCCCACTACATCCTTACCTCCCCCCCTCTCCCCTGCTACCAATCTCTCAATAACGGACAGTAAACTTGTTCGCTCACACAATCCCCCCAGCACCCTTCTCACCCACACACGTTCTAAACACCTCAACCCACACCCCCCCTTCACGCCCCACAAGGTCTCAATCAACCTAACACCCTCATCCACAACTCATTCTAAATCTCCACCACATAGACCTTCTACAAGTTTGCTCCTATTCAAATCAATCCACCAACCAGCCCAAAAACCAGTATCTAACACCCAAAAATAATTTTATACAACTCTCAAACCAAGTAAATACCTAAAACAACATCAACCAACACTCACCCATGTCTCTGTTCTGATCTCTTCCAATACTCATTCTCAACCTACCCCGCCTTTGCTCACGACTGACAGCTATTCTACTTAAATAATACATATAATCTCAATCACACCACAGAACACTAATTACACTTAAATCTACATACATCACACCCCTTCTCCGACATAAAAAATTAAAAAATAAATCCCACACAAAGCAACTTTCTCTCCACAAGACCAGCTCCCCAGCCGCCACCAATATTTTCCCTCCCCCCAGAATCTATCCTTATCAACACTCCCCCCCCACTACCGCCCCCTCCCAAAACTGCCACCCCCCCTCGCCCACTGTCTCTCGGTACCACCCCCCCTTAACTCACCACGCCAAACCACAAGCAACCTACCCTCCTACTATTCCCTCCCCACACCCTGCCCCCCTCGTCACCCATCTGTCCTCCCCGCACCTCTCTTCCACACCCCCACCCCCCCCTCTCCCCGCCCCGCCCCCCCTCTTTTCCCCCCCCATCACCCTCCGTTGACCCTTTTCCAATCGCAACCAGACCCCCCCCCTTTCACCTCTCACACCTTCCTACCACACCTCCCCTCGACACGACCCGCATCCCCTCTTTTTCCCTCATATCCCCCCCTCACCTTCCACCCCCTCCCCCCCCGCCCCCACGCCCTTCCCCCCCCTCCACTACCTTTACTTCTCTTACACCAGCCCCGCCCACGCACTCCGTCCCTCCCCCTCTGTCTCCCCCCCCGGCACATACCTCCCCTCCCCCCCCTTCCCCCCCCCACCCCCCCCTACGTCCTCGACCCTCACTCTCTCCTCTTTCTGCCCGCCACCTCCACATCCCCCGTCCTCGCCCGCCCTACCCCTCCCCATCACCCCTCCTCTTCTCCCTCCCCCGACCCCCTCCCCTCTCACTGTATCCCTTCTTCTCTCCCCCCCCCTCACACCCACTACCTAAAAAGAAAAAATTACTTTTTCTACGACCCAACTAGACCTTTGCAAAATACACACATACCTCATAATATGTCATCTCACACAGTTACACTGAAAATAAACTCATACAATCTAAAAATACAACAATAAACACATAACAGATGAATCATACAAACAACAAACATCATCAAGACTCTTCAACACAATCTCCCTCTGTTTAATCTCAACCGCCCCATCATCAAAGTCAAAACCCCATATACTGCGAACAAATAAACACATATACTTTTGAAACCAACAAAATAAACAATGAAACCTCCAGAAGAATAAGATCCCAGGATCTTAGAATTCCTTAATACCATTACAAAACCAAAAGAACAAACTCCCACTCCCAACCCAACTTGACACCCCCTCAACACTTAACAATCAATTCATCACAGATCCACAACCACTAACCCTATACACCGCCATCCGACACACCCCTGCACAAAACCCTCTCCCCTCAACCCTATCTCTCCTTAAGTAACACCTTATACCAAAAAAAAACTAACTTTTCATCTGATATACTCTCATTCATCCAAATACCACCCTACAAGGAGTCCACCCTCTTTACTAAGAACAACCCTAACCCTTAGAACTCACTTTAGCTAAACCAGTAACACCCTTTCATCGCCACACATTTTCCACCTTTTCCAGATATAATTTACAGCACAACAACCAAAATATCACACCCTACAGCATGCTCCCCCATACATTTCTACAATAAAACCCCCCAGTCCCCATCCAACACCTCCAAAAACATCCTACACACACACTTAAAAATCAAAGTAAAAACACCCAGAACCACACATCATTTTATAAAACCACACAACCTACCACATTCTCGGCCAATCGTCGCTTCTCCCGTCAAAAAACGTTAATACACATACACACGCCAAATCCTATTACAACCGTGTAATCTCACAATCATGTACAGTATCAAGTCTAACATGAAACTACAAACACATAAACACTAAAACTCCTCCACACTTCTTCCCTACCTTATAAGCAAGACCCTTCACCTAACTCCCGCTTATCTCTAATCCAACTTTCCCCTTTCTTTCTTCACCTCATTCAGTCCCCCTCCGTACCTCTCCCTCTACCACTCTCACCCCCACCACTCCGCCCCCAGTATCCCCCCCAACCCCCTTCCCCCCCTTCCTCCCGCCACCCTCTCTCACCGACCACACCTATTCTCCTTCTCCTCTTACCATCCTTTTCTGGCTCTCCCTCTCTCTGACACCTCACTTACCCAACTCCCCCCCTCGGCCTGCACCACACCCCTTCCTACCCTCTAACCTACTCCTACCCCTTACATCCTCTCTTCATCCCACCAACACTCCCTTTCCTATACACCCCCGTCATCACTTCTCTCACACTCAGTCCACGTCTATCTCGCCTCCATCCTCCTCCTCTCTCACCCACACTCCCGCCTCATTCAAGCCTTCCTTTCTTCCCCCCTCCCCCAACGCTCCCCACCACCTACCTATCATCATCCCCCCCCTGCTGGCGCCGTCCCCTTCCCCTTTTCCCCTCTCCTCACTGCCCCCCCTCTCCCTTGCCCCCCCCCTCTTTCTCTCCTGCCCCACAGCTAGGTCCCCGCCCCCCCCACCACCTCGCACCCCCCCCCCCTGTTTCGTTTCTCGTCCCCACCCCCCCTTCCACATCCACCCTCCGCCCCCCCCCACCCCTCCCCCCTTCATCTCTCTTCCCCTTCCCCCTACCACCCCACCGCAACGACCCCCTCTCTCTTCACTCCCTAACTTCATCACCTCACTCATAGACGCCCTTCGACTTTGTTTCCTCCAATTCCCGCTTGCGCTGACCCGTCTTACCCCTCCTCGATACCCTTAACCATACCCTCCTCCCCCTGCCCCGTTACCTCTACCCTTTACACGTTTGCACCGCATACACCTCTCCGTCAAACCTCAACCTCAGTTTCATGAACACCCCACGTCTACCGGTGCCCCCCCCCGCCTACCCGATCTTCATACCCCATCGACCCAAACCCCTACCGTCTTCTCTCTTCCTCCCCTCCCCTCTCTCTACGCTTCCTCCCTCCCTCTCCCGCCCCCCTTCACTCTCCCCCCCCGCCCGCCCCCCCTCCCCCTCCCACTCCCAACCCCTTGCTACCCCCCTCCCCCCTCCACTCTCCCCTCCCCGTCCTACCCCCCCCCCCCTACTTTCCTTTCCTTCTCCCCTCCCCCGCCTTGTCACCCCCCACCCCGATCGCCCTTATACATCCTCCCTCTCTCTCCTCCTCCTCCATCTCGCTCCCAGCTCTCGTCTCTAACCCCCTCCCTCCCCCCCCTCTTTCCCCCTCACCCTCCCCTCCTTCTTCTCTTCCTCTTTACCTCCCCTCCTCGCGTCCACCTCTTCCCATCCGTCTTTTCCTTCCACTCGCCAGACCCTCTCACTCCCTCCCCTCAAACCCCTCCCCCATCTACTCTCTCTTCTCCCCTCATCCGCTCTCCTCCCCTCCCTCTCCCCCCCCCGCTCTCCCTCATCCCCTTCCCCCCCCCTGCCTCCCCTCTCCCCTCCCACCTTCTGGATTCTCTGTCCCCCCCCCCCCGACCCCTCTCTTCTCCTCCCCCTCTCTCCCCCCCCCCCGTCGCGCCCCGCGCCCTGTCCTAACCCGTCAACGCAGTCCTGACAGCCACCGCGCCCCCTACCCCCCGTACGCCGATCGCACTACGCACGCGCCCCCCAAGAAGTCCGCCAACCACCCCCCACACCACTCCCGTATATACCACCCCCCGCGTTCCCGCTCCCCTCAAGCGTTCCGTGCGGCCTAACGGCATCTCTAACCACGAACCCCTCTCCGCTGGACAACTCCCTCCCGGGACCTCACCCCCACAAGGTCTGGGCCAGCGCTGCACACCCCACGCACCCTGGCGGGCGAACCCCTATCGCTGTGCTGCCGAACAGTCGACAACGACAAACCCCGCCCTCCACCCCCCCACACACTTTCCTGGCCGCTACCCAGCCACCTAAGACCAAAACACACCACCCCAGCACCATCCCAACCCAGTGGGCCCCGTGCCCTCGCGGGTCGCAACCCCCCGTGACACCCGGCAACACCCCGCCTCCGCAAAACACAACAAAACACCAACACCCAGCTGGCGCGATATAATACAGACGAAGACCCGAAACCCGAACTGGACGCCGTGAGAGAACAACTACACCATGACCGCCACGAACGCGCGCCTGGCCACGACCCAAAACTGGCGCTGATTCTACACCACCCCTCACAACCCACCCCGTTTCCACAACTCAACCCCAACAAAAAGACGCGGCGCACCTCAATGCAGCCCCCACATACCCCCCCCCCCCCCCGCCGACTTGAGTGTAATCTCAACGCCCCCGCCGCCCGGACCCCCACACCTACCTCATAATGCGGTCTCCCCCGCCGCCACCCGAGCTACCCTGGAACTACAACCCGCACCACGCACCCCTCGCGGGACAAAAACCGGCTTTCGCTCGCACAGACCAACCGACAGGTTCGACACACGCCAACGAACAACATCAACAACCCACACACACCAACTAAATCCGAGGCCGCACAGCCCCTGGGACCCAATCCTCCGCCAGGCACACCGCCGAACATACCGGGGCACTCCCCACACCGCGTCCTCCACTCCGCTCACACGCACGCCGCCCAAAGCCCGCTATTCCGCGTACCCACACAGAGCGCGCCCTAATTCCACCCCCCCCTACCCTGCAGACTACATCCTTCTCCGGATTGGAATACCGTGCAGATCTCCCCTCCCGACCAGTCCCCTTTCCGACCGCCATCCAGTGTGTTAAAGTCCGGCGCCACACGTTCTCCAGTTCCATCCCCGCCCCTTCTCCCTCCACCCTCTCCCTACACACCACCCGCCACACCCCAACCCCGCCAAGTAAGCTCCTTGATACGACCACCCCCAACCCCCAACTAACACTCATGCTGCGCTACTCGCGCGTCCCTAATCCAACCCCCCGCCCTTCTCCCAAACCGGTCTCCGCCTCTCCACACCCAACGCCCACACCGACCCTACACCTCCACCGAAAACCCTACCATACGACTTTTTCACAAGCAACCCCCCCCACACTGCCCCCCCCCCACCCACCCTCTGCCCCACGGAACAGGAACAGAGAAACAAAAAGGGACAACATCTAGGGAAAAAACAATTCACAATAACAAGAAGAAGGCACGTCGCGCCTAACATATACACAAGCTAAATACCTCACAAAAAAAAACACACCACAAGAGCAGACACCTTCTCGTTCCGACATCACGGGTACTGGATCACCAAGAAAAAAAAGAATCTCAGACGAACAATAGTCAACCGATCTAAAAAAAGAAAGGAAGACAAAAGCCAAACACAACTCTATACTGATAGGGCTACAACACATAAGCACACAATATCACCAAAAAAAAACCGAGAATTAATAAAACAAATCAAACTAGATTCTATACGCACGGAAACAGACGCACCACACATACCAATGAAGACTCCCTCCAAATCCTCCCACACGCTCCCCATACCTGACTCAACACTCCTTGCGGACACAGCCAACTCCTACCACACTCACCTCCAGCAAAATTCATAATTATACAACCCCCCCACCTTCCCCTCTGCCCTACACACTCTAAAACGCGACCCCCTCCCACCAACTGAACTGTCTCACCTAAAAAACAACAAACACAACCCACCACCCACCCTAACGTCGCACCATTTACTTAACACACTCGAATCAACACACCAACTAAACACGCACCTTGCGGCGAACGTTACATCCCCCCGCCGCTCCCCCTACTTCTCCCTGACACTACACCCACTCATCAACCCACCCGCACGCGTCTGGCTCTTTCACGTTCAGATATACCTCGCTCCTACCACATCCACCCCCACCCCTCCCATTCTAACCTTCAACCCGCCAATCCCCGCCCCAATCCCCAACCCCCCGTCTAGACCCTGTCCTCCCCACATCCGCGCAAGAGCGTGCCCGCGGACGTGACGTTTATAACACCTCACACGGGCACCAACCCCCTCCCCCTTCCATTGGCGCCCCGCTCGTCCGCTGCTCCATCGTCACTCCAGCCCCACCACCCCCCACCCTCTCCCCACCAGACAACCTCTCTCTCCCACGCCCTCCCCGCCCCCACCGACCCCCCCCCTCATGAACCCCTCCCCCGGCCCCCACCCCACAAGACCGCCGACTAAAACGCACAACACAACCACCCACCCCCCCCCCCCCACAGACCTCCACTCTGCTGTCAGCGCCACGCCGATGTTCCCCCGGCCCCTCAGGAGTAGCGACACCCCCTCACCCCCCTTCACCCCGACCGGTGCCGTGACCAAGCGAACACACACGCCCCCCCCCAAAACAGAACAAGTCAGCGCCAAGCAATCCCTGGACACATCCCGCTCCCGGCCCACTCTCCCCCAGCCCCCACACGTACACCGGTGCCCTCGGACCCCCCTACAACACCCTACAGTGGGGCCCACGCGCTCTAATCGGACACACACGCCTATCTCTAACCCTCCCCTGCCCCCACCCAGCCTCCACATTGCTCAAGCTCAGGCACTCTCTCACCTTACGATCTCCCCGCAGCCCCCGCAGCCACGAGGGCCGCTCGATGAAAACGACCCACTCTAAGCCCTCAACAACCAGCTAACGCCCGTCGGGCGTGCTGCGCAAGCGCAGTCCGACCCCCGAGGCCAACCTCTGCTCTCACCCCCCTACCCGGCGTGCCCGCGTGCCCCCTGCCGAACCATCCGCCTACCCCCCCGTGCCCGCGCCACCGCGCTGACGTGCCCCATCTCACCGCACGATCACCCCGTCACATGCCCACCCGGTCTCCTCGCACTGCCTACCCACAGTCCCCCGGTCCGACCCCACAAGAAACAGCCCCCCACCGCCCCGCGCCCCCTGACGGCTCCGACCAGCAAATCCAACCAAACCACCCCACAGAGTACGGGGGCGAGCAACCTCGCCTACCCTGCAAGCCAACAACCACCCGCCTCTCCCCGCGCACCCACGATGGGACCACTTCACCCCGACCCCGTCACCCACCCACCCAGCTGCCGACACCCTCCCAACCAGACCATTCCCCCCCCCCCCCCCCCCACCCTCCACCTCCCCCCCGCCCCCCGATCTCTGCCTCCGTGTCAACTCCCTACCCCTCACCACCCCCCCCCCCGAAACCCCGTCCCGTAGCTCAGCAACCGGACCCCGACCAACACCCACCCCACCTCCCGGACACGAGGTCCCGCGTCTGTCTGCTCCCACCGACCCTCCCCCCTCCCACACCCAAGGCCATGGCCTGCCATCTCCCAAGTCCCCCCTACGCCCTTAGAATTTTCCCCAGCACCTCAACCCTCCCCACCCACACTGCCCCGCCGCGCACCCCCATAGATCAACGGTGCGTGACAACCTGGTGCAATCCACTCCCCACACTACCAATAGAAAAACAAATCACTAAAACCCTACACTACCCCCCCCCCCGCCCTCCACCCCCCTCCCACGTTCCCCCACCTGTTTGCATGGCAAGTCGCAATGAACGAAACCGCCACCCACCACCAGCACCATATGGGCCAAGACCCGCCACCCAAAACAACCTCCCGATGCCCCCGAGTACGGCCGACAACCCCTCCCACCCCCACTAGCAGCCACCCCTCCACCTCCAATGGCCCGAAGCATAAACCGACTGGGACAAGACCCGGCCACAGCTGCACCCCCTTCCCCCCACGCAAGGCCACTCTTGACACCCACTTGTGGCCGTGAAGACTACACCCGCCCACACTCACCGAGCCGCGATACAGCGGCGCCAGTGACGATCAATAGCTACTCCACCCCCCACACCCCGCTCACCCCCCCCGCATACACTGCCCCCCCCCCACCGCCAAGCCCCAGAGACACGCCCCAACCGCACCCCCGGCCCACCAACTATTGCGACACACAACAGCAGTAAAAACAAAATACCTAACCCCATCGCCCAGCCTCCTACCCGTCCCGTGTTCACCACCCCACACTTAACAGCAACTGTCACACTCAACCAAACCTTGATGCGGTAACTAGTGCATAAGGACACCCCCTAACCCGTCCTATCTGCTTCCCTTGTAAAGCCACCGCGTCTGTATAACCAGAACAACGAAACATGGTGTAACTCTCTCCCGGTCTGCGTCTCCCCAGCTCCTCGCTGCAACAACACCTAACCACCAGCGCCCTCCATTGCGTCCAACACGAATGGAATGATCCACATAAAAAGACCAGCGCCCGACACAAACACAAATAACATAAAATGAAAGAAAACAAAGCTCCCACACACTCCCCACCAAAAACAACAACAATGCGAACACCCACCCGCAACGACACACACCGACCTTGGGCCAAGTTCACCCAACCAGCAACCAATACCGTGGAAGAGAGGGGAAGGGGAATAGGGGTATTGGTTGGTTAAAGACGATTGGAAGAAGCCCCCTCGGCCCCTAAAACCCCACCCCGCTCTACACCACAGACAGATACCTCTGCTCCACCCTCACAAACTCCACCCAAACTCCGGTGCACCCTATGCTGCAACTCTACTTCCCCAAACACTCTCTACTTAACACCATCCCCTCCACCCAACCTACCATATTCAGCCCACTTCACCCCAAAAACCGAAACACTTATCCACGGCTACACAATACTCCAACGGCCTACCCTCAGCCACACTGCCCACCGCCCCCCCGCCCACTTACCTAACATTATTCACACACCCCCGCCCCCACTAATTTTAACCCTACCCAACACTCCTCTCACCACTCAAATCTACTCCAACACTATCGCTGAACGACCCAGCACCCCACTTAAACCCCTACATAATAACCAATACCCCCCCCCTCGCTAACCACCCCCCCCACCTCTCCTCAACAAACACCAGCTGTGCCTATCCCTTTTACACACTACCCACTCCCCGCACTCTCTACATAAACGTCCACGTCCCACCCCAATTCTCATTCACGCTTCTCCTATCACCCCACTAACCCAAGGTAAAGAACAACATCGATTTCCTCAAACTACAAATCGTTCAACAAATACACCTATTATAATTCAAACAGAAGATTAGACAGCTCGCGTCTTAACTAATAAGTTAAATTTCTCCAACAGAACAGCATATTAAAGAAATCTTATCCTTTCTAATACTAGAAAATCTAGAATTCCAAACCGAATTACTCAACATACAAAAAAAAAAAAGCACAAAAATCCTCTACATTCCCTCATATGATATCTCTCTTATGACAAACATAAAAAAAAAAAAAAAAAAAACCCCAACAAAACTAACACTACTCTGGATTCTTATAATACACACACACTTTCTACAATTAAAAAAAAAAAAACCCAACACATCTTCATACCCCATAAAAAGTATTAATCAAATTCACTTAGTCTCAAATATTTCTAACCCCAGAAGCAAAAGAAAAGAAACTATTCTATTGCTTTACACTACTAACTTATAAACCGTCCAAATTATGACAAGCACAAAAGACATAAACACTTCACCCCACTAACCACCAAGCCCTTTCCCACTCGCCTTCCCCCTGCACCATACACCGCGCCTTACACCTCCACCCTACTCATCCCCCATATTCACACACTTTAACACTCATATTTCTCTAACCTACAAAACCACCCCCGTCCCCCCCCAAATACTCCAACTTCCCCCCCATCACGCCATCGCCTCGTTAACCTAACTGCTCCCTCCAATTCGCTCAACAACAGCCTAATTCCCGGTAGCATCTAACTCCCCTACCACCTCCCCACTCCCCACTCATTTTCTGTCTTTACCACTCCAACACTCCCCCCATTCCCCCCCCATTCCATTCTCTATACACCCACCCTCCCCCCACACCCAAACCCGTTTCTTTGACCAAAAAACCCCACACCCCTACAAAAATTCTCATCTTCTACAACGCACCTAGCCTCTAACACCCCCCCTTCCTATCACACCCATCCCCACAAAACCACATATTCCACCTTTCAGTAAAACACAAAATACCAAATCCCCCACCCAGACTGCTCACACTTCTGCTACTCTCAAAACGCACTACGTCCCTGGCGCACCATCAACAAACATCTTAAAATCTAGATAAGCCCTTGAGAACCAAACACTCTTACTAACCCCTAACCTCACTCCTACTCAAACTTGCTACATAATCAAACCAAGTATCTCGTCTAAACCCCCTCTTTTCAACCGAAACCCATCATAAACGACACATCACTCCAGTGACCCCAACTACAATAAAAATCATTCTAAACACAGCAACAAATCACATGAAACAAGTGAAACATTAAACTCTCTAAAACATTCTTTTAACACAACACACACACTACAAAAAAATTACAAATCATAAACCATACACACCATATATAATCATCGTTTGCTACCAAGAACCATCATACAAATCATCTTTTAACTCACATCAACATAAAGCATCTTAATCTATAAAAGTGAACATCACTCTGTCTATAAAATACAACAACCAATCCACAAAATTAAGGTTCCCTACAATTAACTACATAAACCCATAAATACTTCTTTCACAACTATCATCTCTTCTCCTGCTCCCCCCCCCCCCTGCCCCCCCCACTCCCCCCCCTCCCACCCGTCGTGCTCCTCCCCACTCCCCCTCTCTCGGGCCTCCACATCCCCGTCCCATTCTGCCCCCCGCCCCAGGGCCCCCTCTACCTTCCCCCGTCGCCCCCCCCTTCCCCCCTCCCCCCCCCGACTCTACCTGCTGCCAACATATCTCCTCCCCCCCCCTTCCCCGCCCCCTCCCGGCTCACCCTTCCCCACACCACCCTACCCGCGCCCCCTCCCAGTCCATCTCTAACCCTCCCATCCTCTCTCTCTCTACCACACCCTTCACATCACCCTCCCTCCGCCTTTCCCCCTCCCTACCGAACCCTCCCCCCCCCCCCCCTCACCACTGTCTCTAATCTCTGCGCACACGCAACCCCCACCCTCCCATCCCCCCCCCCGCGCTCCCCTTCTACACAACCCCCCACCCATCCTCTACATTCCCATCCCACCACACACTGCCTCTCCCCCCTTCTCTCTCGCCCGCGCGCTTCGCGCCCCCTTCCCGGTCTGCTCGCGCTTCTCCCCTGAACCCTCTCTCCCCCCGTCCTCTCACCCTCTCCTTTTCCTCCCCCCCCCTTTACCCATCCCTCCCCGCCCTCCTCCTTCCTTTCGTTCTCGACCCTCTATGCCTACCCCCCCCCCCCCTCCCCCCTCTCCCCCCCCCCTCTCTTCCCTCCTCCCACTCCCCCTCCCTCACACTCACCCCCCCCACTCCTTCCCTCTCCCCCCCCCCCCTGCCGCCGTCTGTCTCCCCCTCCTTCCCCTCCCCTCCTCCGTTCCTCACTCCCCACCTCCCCCCCCCTCACACTTATCGCCCTCCCTGTTCCCTCCCACTCCCGTCCCCCCACCCCCCTCGACACCTCCTCTCCACCCTCATCCCCAGGCCTCTCTCCACCCACCCCCCTCTTTCCTGCCCCACCCCTCCTGTACCCTACTCCTCCCTCCGCTACACCGCTTCACGCCACCCCCTCTCACTTCCCACCCCCCACCTGAACCCTGACCCCCCACCTCCCCCCCCCCCGCCCCCCCCCCCTCCCCCTCTCCCCCTCTTTTACGCCCCTTGTCCCTCTCCCCCCAATCCCGCCCCCCTCCCCCCAGCTCACACCCACCCCCCTCTACCCCGCCCCTCACCCCCCGCCCCCCCTCGCAACCTGTCCTCCCCTCCCTTCACCCCCCCCTCTCCCCTAATCCCTCCCCCTCCCGCTCCCCCCCATCTTCACCACGATCACTCCCCCCTCCCCCACACAGTCTACCTCGCCCTCGCAACCACACACCCACCACATCGCACGCCGCTCCACCTCCGTGGCGCGCCCCCGACACCGAACACTTCCCCCCTCCTCCGCCAACTCACTCAGTACATAGAGCCCTACCTCCCCGGAACCCTTCTCCTGCTACCAACACGACTCTGGCCACCCGCCCACCCCCCCGGGCTCGCCAACCCGCCCACCGTCCGCCCTCCTCTTCATCGCACCGTCCCTGCTACACACAGCCACCCCCCCTAGTTCGGAACCAGCGCTACCCCACACCCTCCACAAACCATTATCCACCCATCTTCCGCCCCTCGCTGCCACCCTCCCCTCCCACCGGTACCTACCACCTGGCCCCCCCGGTCCCCCCCCCCCCTCTCTTCTCTCACAAAGCCACCCCATGCAACCCCCCCCCCCATTCCCACCCTGCGTGGAGAGTTTCAGGTTACATAAAAGAGCTGGGAAAAGACGTTTCACTATCAGTTTTTTTCTGTCGTTTTCCCTGCTCTTTTTTTTTTCCTCCGCCCTCGCGCTCCTCTCCCGCCCTCCCCCCCTCTTCGCTCGCCCACTCCGGCCCCCCCCCCCCCCCCCTCCGCCGCCCCCCCCCCCCTTGTCCGCACCGCCCCTGCCCCCCCCCCCCGCCTCCCGCCCCCTCCGCCTCACTCCCTCGTCTTTCCCCTCCCCCCCGCTACCCCCCCCTCCCTGTCCGCACCCTCCCTCTCCCCGCTCCCCCCGTTGCCCTCTCCCCCTCCCCCCTCCGCTTCCCCCTCTCCCCCTCCGCCCCTCCCCCCCTCCCTCCGTCCCCCCCCTCTCCCCCCCCCCTCCCCTCACCCCCCCTCTCTCCTCCCCCCCTCTTTTACACACAGCCCCAGTCCATCCCCCCCCCGCGCCCCCCCGCGTCCCCCCCCCCCCGGTGCCCCCCACACAACTCGACACGCCAAACCCCCCCCCTCACCCGGCTACCCCCCCTCCCCCTCCATCGCTGTGCGGCCCTTCCGTCACCCACCCCCATCCCCCAGCTTCCCATCTGTTGCAACTCCTGAACCCCTCACCCGCCCCCGCCCGATGCCCCCTCTCCCGCCACACCCGCCCCCCCCGCACCCCCCCGCCCCCTTGGGACCCATTCCACCCCATCCTTGCCCCCTTCGCCATGCGCCCCCTCCCCCCCCCGCCTCCCCAACGCTCCCCGCCCCCCACAACAACCACTCGCTCTGCCTGCACACTCCGCCACCACACCACACAACCTGCACCCCGAGCTCATTGACCCCTTCGCACAAGCGACCCAAACAACGGAGCAACCCAACAGACCCCACCTCCCTCACGGGTGTCCCACACACCCCGCCCCCCGGAACACAAAGAGGCTGCTTCTCCTCAACGCACGCACCCCACCCCCCCCCCCACCAAACCCAAACCATCACACCTCCTACCGCCACACAAATCAAGACACTTCACTCCTCGCGCCACCGATCGGCCACCCAAATAATATGCACAAACGGCTTAATCACCCCCCTCGCCGCCTTGCAACAAGACCCCCCGAACTCGGTCAAAAATAACAACTCACCCAGCACACCCCCCCCACCAACTCCAAGCTCAAGACTCCCCTGGAGACGCTCAAAAACCACCGACATCATTCACCAAACCCCCGAAGTCTCTCGGCTATCCCACAGCCCACCCCGTCCACAAAACCAGGGCCACCCGACCTACCACCGTACTCCGCCCACCCCATCTACTCCCTAACACCAAACAAAAGCCAAACGAAGACACACAAGCGTACCCCGACCCCTGCCCCCCCCATAGCGGCCGCTCTGCACAGAAACCCCCCCCCTCTCTCGTGCGAATTCGGAACACCCAACCACAGGACATCACCGGGTCTCTCTCACCCTTGCCCCCCCCTCTACCTGCGACCGTACTGTCGCGACACACAGAAACACACCAACCCAATTAACTACCCACCTAGCTCTAACAACCACCGTCTAAAAGACCAGGAACCACTCCACCTTCTGCCCTACGCTAGGGCCCACCCGCCATCAACCGCCACAACTCCCTCGACATACACCTCCCCTAACCGCCACACAACGCAACAACAAACCCTCTTCTCCACCCCGAAGCTCGAACACAGCAAGCACGTCAAACCACAGACTTAAATGACAACACACACACCTCCCTCCCAAACGAGAGCTCCCACAAGACAACAACAAGACTACATCCGACTACCACATCCACGAACCCTGCGACACAGGATCCCCCTCTGACCCTATCAACATACACACAACAAACTTCCCCAACCTAAACCAAAAGCGCACCCCCCCAATTGACCCTTCGCCCCACTCCCCCCCTACAACAGAAAACAATCCCCAAAAAATACACAAACCAACACACCCTCTAAATATAGTCCATATCACCATACAAAAAAGACAAGACCAACACCATAAAACCAACACACTTATCTGTCGTGACCTCTAACAATCGCCACAAGCCCGCTTCAACATCACGAACACCGCCAGACACATAAATACAACAATCCTCTATAAATCAAACACGAAAATCCTGACAGCAAAACCCCAAAACAAAACAACGTAGGACAATAACCATCCCACCCAAAGAAAAAAAAGGAAACAACAAAGAGACAAAACGTCTAGACGCCACATCTACCATCGTCCTATAGGCGACAAAGCAAGATGACTCCAGCTGGTACCCACACACTTATAGATATCACAATCATAACAACCCCAGACAAGCGTTAATCAGCACATATACATCGAATGTTCTAGACGCAAGACAAACATAATAACAACAGAACCGACAGGGTGAACAACAGCCCACCAGGCTTTAAAACAAAATAAAAAAAGCAAATCTGCCACCGCCACACTCAACCCCACCCTCTAAGCTATCTATAAATTCTAAAACTATCAGACCCACCACAAACGAAACACCCATCGCTTGCATAACAACACACAAATAGTCCCCTAACCATCACAACTTATGAATCACCACCATTACAACACACACCCAATCCCTCACTGTTGAAAGGACTAAATCAATAAACAACCAAGCATTACTCGCTACCAACCGAAAAAAAAAAAAAATCACAGATACTCATTTATAACCACACATGCTCTCTAAACATAACCGTCGACGTACGCCCCTTCCGAACACATCAAAATAATCAGCCACTTGAAACAAGCATCTACCACACACTAAACAAAAAACAAAAAAATAAAACCAAAAAACACCACAATAAAACTTAGTCACTTCACATAACCCTTATAATTCGGCTCACAAAAAAATAATCCCAACAACACCACTTCATCCTCTTACAAAAATATAAATACACACACAAGAACAATACAAAAAATATTAGACCAATCTAATACAATTTCTACAATAACTCTTGAAAAAAATACAATTATGCCACTAATTTTTAACAAGTAAAACACCAAAAAATAAAATATCCTAACTCTCTTCCATCGCCCTCACGATAAAGACAAAACAAAAAAAATAAGCAAAGATTCTACTAACTAGTCAATCTCAACATAATATAAACACGAAAATCTTTCTACCCGACCGATATAACAAATAGAACAAAAATATACACATCTTCCCATCCCCATCTCTCATTTTACAACTCGACCAAAGTAAAAGTCCTGAAGGTCTCCCCCAACACATTATATTTACTCACACACCCAAGGTCCCACCACACGGAACAATACAGTAAAACATACACTCATCTCAATCATGCAACCACACGACAAGACAAGCACTAAAATTCATCCACGCCTACGCCATCCCACGACTACCACCTCCGTAACAAAATGCTATTAATTACAAACGAAACCCTATCTGAAGCCTCTTTTTTCTCCCTGCCCCACCTCACCCCTACTCTATCCACCCCATACTACCTCTCTTATAAACCCGTGCACTACCCCAAAATCGCCTCCCTCCTCTTAGCCCATCCATACACCGCCGATAGAAGCTAAAGCCTCTCATTATTCCCTCTCAATCCACACACCAACTCCTCCCCCCCTATCGTTTTACATTTCGCTATATAATAAAAAAACAACCGCGATCGCCGCCTCCGCCACTTACCAACCAAGCCTCCTCGGACACTGTCCAACACGCCAGAAAAACAAAGTCGAGCACCGACACAAAAAATAAGAAGAAAAACTAAAGAAGCGTAATACACATCCCAAGAATTCCCATCACAACCGTCCGCTACAATACCCAAAACAACGAACACACACAGAACCGCCGGGAAACAGACTACCCCACAAACAACCCACCACTCCTCTCACTCACCACTCCACAGACTAATCTTACCAACTCGCCAAACCCACACCCCACACCGTCCCAAACTCAAACCTGTAAAACACACAGAACAGAAGATATACCTTCATCCAACTAAAACAACACGCAAAACCTCCCAACTTGTACAACCAATCAACGAACCAGACCACCCCCACTCCCCCTACTCCTCCCCCATCAGGCAATAAAAGATACCCCATCCCATATCCTCGAACACAAAGAAGCCAAAACACTCCAGACTCGCAAAACCGACACCCCCAACCCACACACAACATAAAACCAACACACCCCACAAAACCTGTCTGCCGACACACCACACACAGCAACAAACCCACCCTGAGCCTACACCCCCGCCAAACGAAAGTCTTCCTTCCCCACATATCTCTCTCCCTCCCACTCAACACTAATGTCACCTTCTCTCTACACATATAAATCCCACACTCTCCGTCGCCACTCTTATCAAATGCACCCCCAACACACCACCCCCACACCTTCCCCTAATAATACTCAACTCATAATAAATAGAAACCCAACCCATATAACACACTCCATACTAAAGATCATAATTCCGTCTCAATCTAAACAAAAAAACCCACTTTCTATCACTCCACTCCCCCCCGCTCTCAAGAGTCCACTACCTTCACGTCTGAATCATAACATATGAAACAACCACCAACTAAACCCTAAAAAATAAAAAGATAAGCTACATACAGTCTGATGATACACAACTACAACAACCATCCCCTATTGACGTAGATCACTTTCTCCCCTACGCTCCAAACCCCACCATCCTTCCTTATCTTTCCTCTAACACCTACCCCCCTACCTAACTCATCAATAACCCCATCCACGCTCTCCTACTAACCTACCCTTTCTCTATCCCCCCTCTACTCTTCCCCCTCCTCAGCCTCCCCCACCTCAACACCCTCCACAAACATCACGCTCCCCCTCTTACATTCCCCTCTCCTACTCCCCCGCTTCTTTATTTTTCTAATTACAACTCCCCAAACACACAAGCAAACCTCCACCATATTCTTCCTCTCCCCGAACCCTAACCAACCCCCCCTCCCACACTCACCCCCCCCACCCCTGCCCCCGCCCCCTCCACCCCCTTCCTTCTGGTCTCCTTTACACATTTACACGCCCCACCCCTCCCCTCACACACCTCCCACAACTCACCCCCCCCCTACCCTAAATAAAAAAACATTCCCCTCCCGTCCCCCCACTCCTCTCTCATCTATTCAACACTACCATCCTACACCCCATCCCTTCTCTCAGACACTACAACCCCTTCAAACAACTACACCCCTGCTCAACGACTCACCCCTAACACTCTCAAAGCACCTGATCAACTTCAAATGTCCACTCACCTCGCTCCTTCCCACATCCTCCCCCGCCACCCCGCGCCTGAGCCCTCTCCTTTCACACCATCATATCCCCATTTCAGTCCGACACCCCCCCACTCCCACCCCCTCCCCCCATCCCCCCCCTACCCCCACATCTCACTCTCTATTCCTTACATATCCACCCCTAACCCCCCTAACGACTTCCCCTCACTCTCTTCCTCGTTCTTCCTTCTCTCACATACCATACTTTTCCCTGGCCCTCCTGCTTCTCTCTCTTTTCTCCCCCCACTATTTTTCCCCTCCCCAGCAATCGCCCTCAACCTACCCTTCTCCACCTCCCTTCCTCTTCCCCCTAACTGTCCTTTCCCCTGCATACTCTTCGCCCCTCTTATTACCCCCCGCCCCCTCTCTACTCCGCCCCACACACACCTGCGACGATTTTCTCTACAATCATACCCGCTCCCCCCATGGCACCCCCCTCCCCCCACCGCCAACTCAACCTATACACTCCCCCCCCCCCATTTTTCCTCTACACCCACATCACTACCCCACTCGCACATCCGCCCCGACCCTTTTCCATCCCATTATCCTCTCCCACCTCATTTGCCCTTGCACACACCTCCCCCCCACAACGCTCCTTCCCACATGCCACACTCCTCTAACGTCATCCCCTCGCCTTATAGCCATACACCCAAACAACCCACACCTTCCTCCATTTTTCAAGCCAGTCCTCTCTCAACAAGAACAAATATAACACTCTAACGAACTCCTTGCTAGCTACAAACATTCTAAATCTTCTTTACTCTCACAACATCCTCACCCCTCCACCCACACTCGCGCTAACTCCACAACCTCACAAACCACCCCTCTCTATTCTCCTTCCACCCCCAACAGCCAAACTCGTTATCTTTACCAGTACTCACCCACACCACACTTACAACCCCGACTAGCCCCTACCAACACCCTACTCACTCTTACAAACACACCACTTGAATACACAAAACAAACCGGATACGAAAAATATTTTAGTATGATTATACATCCAACCGCGATATTCTAATTATCAGTCTCTATCACACCAGCATAAACAAGACTACAATATCTTACATAAACACCTCACACCATCTTTTAATTTCCCTCCTCGAAACCAACCTCACATCTCCCTACTTATACAATATTACCATGAACACGACTAAAATACCACTTCTCCATCTATCCTCTGCACCGTATGACATATATTATACGTACCATCATACTCCATCCCGCCACAACAAATTTCTTAAACAACCATATTCATCTCTAGTCAAAACTCCACCACTGACTCCCTCCTCCTCGATCTCCTGCTCCACTCCACTAGTACCCCCCTCTTCTCTCTATATACACCTTATCACACCCACAACTCCCTACTTACCCGCTCAACTTTAGACTCCCCCTCCCAACCCATAATCTCTAAAAATATTAAAACGCACCATTATTCTAACCTTTTCCCCCCTTCCTATGACCTCTCCCCCTCCTCTTCCCCCCAATCAACCTTCTTTATTACACACCTCGAACCACCATCTAAACATCACCTCCCCCTACCATCTATCCCCCCTCCCCCCCCATGTCCACTCTTTCAAGCAGCCCTCCCTACTCACACCCCGCACCCCTAATAGCATACATGATCACAAGTCCCTGAGCTCTCTATCCATCAACCCTTCCCCTCCATCCCCCTCCCCCCCACTCTTCCCAGCTTCCCCTCCCACCTTTCTCTTCCTTACCCACACTTCAACCTCCCACACACACACCCCTCCCCCCCACCCTCATCTTTCATACCGTGCACCCCCCCCCATCACTCTTAACTACTAACCCCCCCACTATACATGTCTACCACCACCACACCCCTCTTTCCCTTTAACCCCTAACCCCCCAAACACGCCCTCCTCTGCTAACCTCACCAACCCATCCCCCTCCCCGCACACACCACATCCCCCTCCGACACAGATCCCAACTCCACGGTCTACCCTACGTTACACCAAACCACCTCTACGATGCTAAATCCCCACACCGAAATACCCTTAAATCTCTATAACACCAATTCCTAACACTAATACCTAAAAAATAAATAAAATTATTAACACATCAAAAAGCCTTCTTTTTTCTACATTAATAGAGAATTCCAAACGACCACAAACAAATACAACCCTTACACACAAGTCAAACCCACAACTGCACACTAGCTTCTTAATCCAATCCCCAATCCCACAACGACTTCACAAATCTATCCTACCCGCCCCACACTCCATCTCTACACAAAACCTCAACAAAAACCTCATCTCTACACTACCCCCCCTCCCTCCACCTGAGAAACCTCTTCTACATAATCCACTCTATTCCATTCTCTAAAATCCCTAACTCCCTTGCCAAATCGGCCCCTCTCAACACACAAATTCCCCCAATCTCATGTCCTTGTAAAGCCAAAACATACATATCCGTTCATCTGCCCTCTCCAATACCCCTCCCCCCCTCGTAACAATCGAACCCACAACACCCAACCCATACACACCTACACCCACCCCCCCCTACAGCCGCCAGCAACACTAAAGCAACACTTCCTCTCTTCCCTCACACTCTCACAATTATCAGACTAAATCCTCTCAACACACACATCCAACAAAACTAACTTATCACCACTCACACAGACTCTCACTTATACTCATACCACACATCATATCACCACCTCCTTCCAATAACACTAAATCTACACCCCTACAACACCTCAGACACACACCTTATACTCTTCTCTCACACCACCCAAATACGCTGCCTAGCACATCCAACCCCCGCCCTCATCCACACACTTCACATATCCCCACCTACCACAATCTTGATTGTCCCTCAACTGATACAGGCTCGCCCCTCGCGCGCCCTGTAACAGCTAACAAATCTCCCTTCTTCTCTACTACTTCCCTCTACAAAACCTTAATTCACCCAACCCACCGCCTTCCTCCTCTACCTACTCTTAATTCTCTACCTCACAGATATAACCCAAAAATACAACTTTATCTCTTCCTCCCTCTTTCTTTCCTTCCTCTCTTCACCGCACCTCTCAGCACCCCCACCCCCCTCCTTCCACCATCCACTCCCTGCGCCCCCCTCTCCTCTGCTACCCCTACCCCCCCCCTCAATCACGCCTCCCCCCCCCCCACTTCATTCCCCATCCAACCCCACAACGATCCCACCCCCCCGGCCAGACTCATCGTTCCCTCTTTCCCTCCTCATCCTGTCTCGACTTGGACCCCTCCTCCCGCTCCACCCCCTCTCTTCTTTACACCCCGCCCACTCCCTCCTCTGTCCCCTCCCCCCCCTAACACCTCTCTTTTAACCCCTCCCCTCCGCACTCTCACCACTCTCACTCTCCTCGTCTCACACTCACTCCTCCCCCTAGCCCCTCCGCTCCCCCCCCTCTCCCCCCACCCTCATTCCTCTTCACTCACTCCCTCCCCCCCGCCTCCTCGCCTTCCGCCCTCTCTCTCCTGGTGTTCCCCCCCTCTCTTGCCCCTCTCCCCCTCCTCTCCCCTCCGCACCCTCCAAACATACAATCTACCCCCCCCTTCACACTCGCCCTCTTCTCCATACGCCTACACAATTGTTCCACACCCGCCCATCACCCGTGCCCCACCCCCCCCCCCCCCCCCCACGCTTGCCGCACCATCCCTATCCGCCCTCTCCAGCATCATCTACATATCAACACTTAGTACCTCAACCCCCCCGCCTCCCCCCTCTATCTACAATCCCTTCTACCTCTCGCACGCCCCCCGCCCTCGCCCCTCCCCGGTCTCCCTTGATCCCGACTTTGCTTTCACCGCCTACGACCCTACTTCTCACCTCCCTCCTCCCCCCCTCCCTACCTCCCGCCCACCCCACACCGTCACCCCCATCCTCTCCGCACCCCCCCCTCTCCCCCCTCCTCCCCCCTCCCCCCCTCCGCCCCCTGTCCTCTCCCCCCCTTCTCCCCCCGCCCCCTTCCCCCCCACCGGACAACTCCCTTTCCGTCCCCTCTCCCCCCCCCTTTTCATGCTGCCTGGCTATCCCTCCCCACCCCTCCCCCACCCACGCCCTATCCACGAGGCACCTCCCCACCGTCTCAGCCGCCCCACCACCACTCGCCACCCCCACTCGCCCCTCTAACCCCCCTTCCTTCGCCACCCCCTACCCCCTCTCTCTCCACCTACGTTCTACCCCTCCACCCCCACCACATCCGTCTTCCTTCCCTCCCCCACCTGCACCTCCCCCCCGCTCACTCCCCCCCACACCCCCCCCCCCCTCTCCCCCGTCCCCCCTCTGCTCCCCCCCCCCCCTCGCCCCCGCCGCCGGACCCATCGCCCAACCTTCTCCCTCCTCCTACGCCCCCACCCCCCTCCCCCCCCTCCCTCTCGTCCCCCCCCCACCGCGCCCCCACTGCCTCCCCGCCCGCCCCCACCATCCCCACCCCCAAACCCCACCCCCCCCCCTCGCCGCCCCCCCCCCCCCCCATCCACCCCCCCCTCCCCTCCCGCCCCCCCCTCCCCCCCGCCACCTCCAGAACCGCCGCCCTCACTCCCGCCCCCCCCTCCATACTCGCCCCTCTCCCCCATCCCCTCGTAAACACCCCCCTTCCCGGCCGCCCCCACACCCCCGCACCCCCCAGCGCTCTCACCACAGCCCACCACCATCATACGCTACCCCCTCGTTCTGTGACCCCACCCCCTCCCCCCCCTCACTCCCCCCCCACCTGCTCCCCCCCCGCGCCGCCCCAGCCGCCAGCCCCCGACTCCCCCTCTAGCCCCCACCCCCGTGCGGCCCCCTCCCTCCCCCCCCTCCCCCCTCGCCCGCCGGCCCCCGCCTCCCACCCCCCCCCACCACCACCCCCTCCCCAACCCGAGCCACCCCTCTCTTCCCCCCCCTCCCCCCCCGAACCCCTCCACGCCGCCCCCCCCCCCCACCCCTACCCCCCCCCTCCCGCTCCCCCCTCACCGTCCTCACCCCCCACCCGCCACCTCCCACGTCCCCCCCCGCCCCCCCCTCCGCCGCTCCCGCCTTCCCCCCCCCGCCCCCCCCCACCCACCCCCCCCCTCCCTCCACCACCTTCGACCGCACCAAGCCGCGCAACCCCCCCTCTCCCGTCCCCCCCTCTCCCCCCCCCCCCCTCCCCCCCCGCGCCCCCCGTCAACTCCCCGGCCTCCCCCCCCCCATCCCGCCCCCCCCCCACGGCCCCCCCCCCCCTCACCCCCCCCACACCCCCGCCTCTCCCGCAACCCCCCTCCGCGTCCCGCTCCCTCCCCCGTGACCTACTTCTACCACGGCATCCCCCTGGCCTTCCCCCCCTCCACCTCCCCACTCCCCCCCCGCCCCCCCCCCCACCCTCTCCCCCACCCGCCACCCTCCCCCTCCCCCCCCACCCCCCCCCCCCCCTCCGTCCCCCCGCTCGCCCCGCGCCCCCGCCCTCTCCCCCCTCCCCCCCCCCCCCCGCCCCCGTCCCCCTCCTCCCGCGCCCATCTGCACCTCCTCCCCCCCCCATCTCTCACCACCCTCCCCATCTCTCCCCCCCGCCCCCTCTCCCTCAACTCCCCCCCCCCCCCCCCCCCCCCCCCGCCGCCCTTGCCACACCCTTCCACGCCCCTGACCCCCTGCCTCCCCCCCCCCGTCCCTCCCCCCCACCTTTCTCTTCCGCCCCCCCGCGCCTCACCTCCCACGCCCCCCCCCGGCCCCCATTCCTCCCCCCCCCCCCCCGCGCAACCCTCCCCCCCACCCGCCCCTCCCGCCCCTCCCTCCTCCTCGCCCCTCCCCCCCCCCGCCCCCCACGCCCCCTCCCGCCCCCCCCCCCCTCCCCCCTCCCCCCCCCCCCCCCCTCCCCCCCCCCCCCCCCC